>Ga0180217_1000211_pt1 | contig 115200 bp, 110 predicted proteins | sample eDN3rd37CBELigOP_FD_128521 | JGI IMG/M metagenome (GOLD analysis project Ga0180217, IMG submission 128521) | Enriched Organic Plus compost microbial communities from Emeryville, California, USA - eDNA 3rd pass 37_C BE-Lig OP (version 2) (version 2) ... | reverse complement strand
CCCGAGGATCCATGCCGTGAGGGCGATGAAGCGCGATCCGGCGCAAGTCAGGAGGTCTCGCCCTCCTGCTCGAGGGCGGCAGCGTGAATGTCGATCCAGCTCAAGTCGTCTTCAGCAGCACGTCGCTTTCGAACTCCAGCACCTTGTCGCCGGCCTGGTCGTGGGCCTCGCACAGGCTGGTGAGGATGTGCCATCCCGGTCGCGCCGTGTGGCTGCGCAGGTGCATCGCGCGGCGGCTGTAGGTGAGCGTCGATCCGGCATAGGCGGGCTTCAGCCAGCGCAGCTTGCGGAAGCCGGGGGAGGGGCCGAACGTCGGCCGCGGACCGTCGCCGGTCCATGGGCGCTCGCCCACCGCCTGCATGTGCCGGACGTTGATCTGCATCCAGATGGCCGTCGTGTGCCAGCCCGACGCGCAGAGCCCGCCGAAGACGCTTTTCCTCGCCGCCTCTTCATCCAGATGGAAGGGCTGCGGGTCGAATTTCCGCGCGAAAGCCTTGATCTCCTCGGCCTCGAAACGGTGCGAACCGGTGACGATGGTCTCGCCCATCTGGAGGAATTCGTCCAGCGCGCTCATGCGACCGCCTCACGGGCGAGGAACATGCCGGCATGTTCCAGCTCGAACACCACCTCGCCATGCTGGTTGCGCAGGCGGTGGCGGAAGGTGACGTAGCCGAGCTGCGGGCGCTTTTCCGATCGGCGCAGCGCGATGACCTCGGCCTCCCCCGACAATGTGTCGCCGGCGAAGACCGGGCGGCGCCAGCGGGCATAGTCGACGCCGGGGGCTCCCTGTGAGGTGGAATCAAGCAGCAGCGCGTCGCAGGCCATGCGCATGAACATGGAGCAGGTATGCCAGCCGGAAGCCGCGAGCCCACCCAGCAGGCTGGCCTTGCCGGCCTCCGCGTCGAGATGCATCGGCTGCATGTCGAACTCCGAGGCGAAGGCGATGATCTCCTCGGCCGTGACGTGCTTCGGCCCCAGCGGGAAGGTCTGACCGACCGCGAGATCGTCGAACGTCCATCTGGGGGACTTTGCCATGATCGCGCCTCAGGTGTTGAATTTGAACAGCATCACGTCGCCGTCGTGGACGACATATTCCTTACCCTCGTCGCGCGCCTTGCCGGCCTCCTTGGCGCCGGTTTCGCCGCCGAGCGCGACATAGTCCTCATAGGCGATCGTCTGGGCGCGGATGAAGCCGCGCTCGAAATCGGTGTGGATCACGCCCGCCGCCTGCGGCGCCCTGGTGCCGCGCGTGATCGTCCAGGCGCGGGTCTCCTTCGGGCCGGCGGTGAAATAGGTGATCAGGTCGAGCAGTTCGTAGCCGGCGCGGATGAGCCGGTCGAGGCCGGGCTCCTCCAGCCCGAGATCCGCCAGGAACTCGACTGCCTCCTCGTCCGGCAGTTGCGCCACCTCGGCCTCGATCGCCGCGGAGATGACGACGGTGCCCGCGCCTTGCGCCTCGGCCATCTTCGCCACGGCCTGCGTATGGGCATTGCCTTTCGCCGCGTCGCTCTCGGCCACGTTGCAAACATAGAGCACCGGCTTGGAGGTGAGCAGGTTCAAGCCCCGCAGGATCATCAGGTCTTCCGCCGAGATGCCCTTCAGCATCACGCGCACCGGCTTGCCGTCCTGCAGCAGGGCGAGCGCCGCCTCCATCACCGGCAGGATGGCCAGCGCCTCCTTCTCCTTGCCCGTCGCGCGCTTGCGGATCTGGACGATGCGGCGCTCGAGGCTTTCGAGGTCCGACAGCATCAGCTCAGTCTCGACCGTCTCCGCATCGGCGACCGGGTCGATCCGCCCCTCGACATGGGTGATGTCGTCATTCTCGAAGCAGCGCAGCACGTGCACGATGGCGTCCACCTCGCGGATATTGGCGAGGAACTGGTTGCCCAGCCCTTCGCCCTTGGAGGCGCCGCGCACGAGGCCGGCAATGTCCACGAAGGAGATGCGCGTCGGGATGATCTCCTTGGAGCCGGCGATTGCCGCGATCTTCTTCAGCCGCGGATCGGGAACCGCGACCTCGCCCGTATTCGGCTCGATGGTGCAGAACGGATAGTTCGCCGCCTGCGCGGCAGCCGTCTTGGTGAGCGCGTTGAAGAGCGTCGACTTGCCCACATTCGGCAGGCCCACGATGCCGCATTTGAAACCCATGATGTCGCTATCTCTCAGGAGGCAAGTATGTCGGCAGGGCTATGGGCGAAAGGGTCGATGATCGTCAAGGCTTTGCCCGCCGTTCCGGCGATCTCCCTTCCGTCCTGAAGGTCCTCGGAGAGGAAATGGGTGCAGCCAAGCTCCTGCGCGGCCGCCAACAGCAGGCAGTTCCACCAGGAATAGCGGGTTGCCTCGCGCAGCGTGCGGGCCGTCGTAGCGCTCGCAATCGTCAGCGGGGTGTCGCCGAAGAAGCGCAGCGCATCGACCTGCCGGAAGATGTCGGCCGCAGGCAGATCGCTTCTCTTGCGCAGCAGGACGTGGGTTATCTCGTTGAGGACCTGAAGGTTCGTGCGGCCTTGACCGTCCGCGGCGAGGTCGCGAAGCCATCGCGCCGCGTGTTCTCCCTTCCGGCCCTGCTCGTCGTCGCGCCCGTAGAGAAACACGTTGCTGTCGATGAACACCCTAGCGGCGCGCATTCCGCTCCTCGGCCGTCGGCATGCGGCCGTTCTCTGAAATCTTCAGCTTCGGGGCGGACAGGAACAACTCCAGCGCTTTCAGACGCGCGGCACGCGCCATTTCCTCGTCGCCTGTGTTCTGCCGGATATCTTTCGCCACCAGTGAAGCCACATATTTCGACATGCTCACGCCCGCGCTGGCAGCGCGGATTCGAGAGAGGCGATGAACTTCGTCATCCAGCGACACAGTCAGGTTCTTCACTCCGACACCTCACGGAAACACGAGTTTCGTGTTTCCGTGATCTAGTGCCTTGCGGGGAGAACTTCAATCCGCCGCGACCCTGCGCACCCGGTAGCGCGCGTGGATGGCGCCGTTCTTCAGGGGCGCGGCATGTTCGAGATCCAGCCAGCGATCGGCCTGGATGCCGCCGAAGGCGGGGATGCCGGAGCCCAGCACGACCGGGATGATGCCGATCTCGACGATGTCGAGAAGGCCCGCGTCGAGGAACTGGCGGACGAGGTTTCCGCCGCCGAACAGCCAGACGCGCCCGCCAGCCTCGTGTTCGGCGAGTGCGGCCAGCATCTCGGCCGGCGACGCATCGAGGGTGAATGCGCCCTGCGGCAGATTGTCGACCGGACGCCTTGTGGCGACCAGCGTGGGCCAGCGCCCGTAATCCCATCCGCCGTCGCGCCGCGCCGCCTCATAGGAAACGCGGCCCATCACGATGCCGGACAGGGAATCGAGAAATGCCGGGAAATCGTAGTCGTCGTCGGCGGGAAACCTGTCGAGCCAGTCCACGGCGCCGTCGGGGCGCGCGATGAAGCCGTCCAGGCTCATCGCGAACATGTAGATCACTTCGGTCATTGCCGGCCTCCCGCTTTTGTCCGACCCTACCCCTGAGACGCGGGCTGGAGAAGATCACTCCTTGCCGAAGAGCTTCTTCAGCATGGCCGCCATCGGCCCGGTCTCCGGCAGGCTGGCGGCGGGGCGCTGCGGGCGCGCCTGGCGGATATGGCTCTGCCCGGCCTTGGCCGGCTCGTCGGCCTTCCGCGCGGCCGTGTCCTTGGCGTAGGGCTTCGGGTCCTTCGTCGGAACCGCGAGGCTGATCCGGTTCATCGCTTCATTGTCCTTGCCCTGCGCGATCAGCGGCGCGGCGTCGGCAATGGCGTCGAGCAGCGGTTCGAGCCAGCCGTCGGCCTTGGCGAAGTCGCCCAGCACGTAAGGCAGCACCAGCTCCTTCACGCCCGGATGGCCGATGCCGATGCGGACGCGGCGATAGTCCCTGCCGCAATGGGCGTCGATCGACTTGATGCCGTTATGGCCGCCGTGGCCGCCGCCGGTCTTGATGCGCACCTTTCCCGGAGCGAGGTCGAGCTCGTCGTAAAAGACCGATATGTCGGCGGGCGCGAGCTTGTAGAAGCGCATGGCCTCGCCGACCGACTGGCCGGACAGGTTCATGAAGGTCTGCGGCTTGAGCAGCAGCACCTTCTCGCCGGCAAGGCTGCCTTCGGCGACGAGCGCCTGGAACTTCTTCGCCCAGGGCGAAAAGGAATGGCGGCGGGCTATCGCGTCCGCCGCCATGAAGCCGACATTGTGCCGGTTTCGCTCATATTTCGCGCCGGGATTGCCGAGACCCGCAAAGATGCGCATGTCCGCCTCCCGGCTAGAGCATTTTGCAGCCAAGCGGAATCGCTTGGCGTCGCACAAATGCGGCTAGAACAAAGCGATAGAGCGGGTCGGCGTTTCCATGAAACGCTGAACCGCCTAAAGCGAGGATCACTCCTCCTCGCCGTTCTCTTCCGCTTCCTCGGCCTCGGCCGCAGCGTCCTCCTCCGAGCGCAGCACGGCCGGCGCGGCGATGGTCGCGATGGTGAAGTCCCGGTCGGTGATCGTCGGCTTGACGCCTTCCGGCAGGGTGATCGCCGAAATGTGGATGGAATCGCCGATGTCCGTGCCGGTCAGATCGACCGTGATGGCGTCGGGGATCGCATTGGCCGGAACGGTGAACTCGATCTCGTGGCGGACGATGTTCAGCACGCCGCCGCGCTTGATGCCGGGCGACTTTTCCTCGTTCTCGAAGTGAACGGGAATCTGCACGGTGACGACCGAATCCTTGCCGATGCGCAGGAAGTCGACATGCATGGGGAAGTCGCGGACGGGGTCGAGCTGGAAGTCCTTCGGCAGGACCTGGATCTTCTTTCCGTCGATGTCGATCGTGGCGATCGTCGTCAGGAAGCCGCCGCCGTGGATCTTGTAGTAGATGTCCTTGTAGGTCAGGGCGATCGACAGCGGGGGCTGCTTGTCGCCGTAGATGACTGCGGGAATCTTGCCTTGGCGGCGGACCTCACGGGCGGACCCCTTACCGACCCGATCACGCGCCTCGGCCTTGAGCTCGTAGCTCTCGTGGCTCATGGCATTACCTTTCTTCGTTGCTGGAGCGCCCGGCCGGCTCATGCCTTGCCGAACGTCGAAAGCCGCCATGCCGCGCCATGTCCTTCCGGACAATATCGCATGCCGGGCAGCTCCCATCCGCGTTGCCTCCAAGGGTGTCTACGCGGGTGGCGGCTCCATAGCCGAACGGGCCGCCGAAGGCAAGGTTCGGCGCGATCTTGCGCGCACAGCTATACTTTTGCGCGGCGCAGCGCTAGGTAGCGCCAAACGGCACGGCCGCGGATTGCCTCGTGCCCATGCGCCTTGCGCGCATCGCTCCCCTCGCAGACTGAAAGACGACCCCCGTTGACACAATTTCCAGGCATACTGCCGTCGCTCGCCGATGCGCTCGAAAAGCGTGGCTTTGCCGCACTCACCGAAGTCCAGGCTGCCGTCATCGCGCCGGAGCTCGCCGGGCGCGACGCGCTGGTCTCGGCGCAGACCGGCTCCGGCAAGACCGTGGCCTTCGGGCTCGCCATCGCCCCGGACCTGCTCGGCGGGCGCGATCGCTTCGATGCGGCCGGCGCCCCGCTGGCGCTTGCCGTCGCGCCGACGCGCGAGCTCGCCTTGCAGGTGAGGCGCGAGCTCGAATGGCTCTATGGCGAGAGCGGCGCGGTCGTGGCCTCCTGCGTCGGCGGCATGGACATGCGCACCGAGCGCCGCGCGCTGGAGAGGGGCGCGCATATCGTGGTCGGCACGCCGGGCCGCCTGCGCGACCACATCACCCGCAACGCGCTCGACATGTCGTCCCTGCGCGCGGTGGTGCTCGACGAGGCCGACGAGATGCTCGACCTCGGCTTCCGCGACGATCTCGAATTCATCCTGGAATCCGCCCCGGGCGACCGCCGCACGCTGATGTTCTCCGCCACCGTCCCGCGCGCCATCGAGACGCTTGCGGCACGCTATCAGCGCGATGCGGTCCGGCTGGCGACGGCCGGCGAGACCAAGCAGCATGGCGACATCGCCTATCGCGCGCTGATGGTGGCGGCCAGCGACCGCGAGAACGCCATCATCAACGTGCTGCGCTATTACGAGGCCGCCAATGCGCTGGTGTTCTGCTCCACGCGCGCGGCGGTGAACCACCTTGCGGCGCGCTTCAACAATCGCGGCTTCTCGGCCGTCTCGCTCTCGGGCGAGCTCAGCCAGAGCGAGCGCACCCATGCCCTGCAGGCCATGCGCGACGGCCGGGCGCGGGTGTGCATCGCCACGGATGTCGCCGCGCGCGGCATCGACCTTCCCAACCTCGAACTGGTCGTCCATGCCGACCTGCCGACCAATCCCGAGACGCTGCTGCACCGCAGCGGCCGCACGGGCAGGGCGGGCCGCAAGGGAGTCAGCGTGCTGATCGTGCCGACCAGTGCCCATCGCCGTGCCGAACGGCTGCTCCACAATGCGGCCATCGCGGCCGAGTGGGCGCGCGCGCCCTCGGCCGAGGAAGTCACCGCGCGGGACGATGAAAGGCTGCTGTCGGACCCGCTGCTGGCGGAGGCCGCGCAGGAGGATGAACAGGCGCTCGTGCAGGCGCTGATAGCGCGCCATGCGCCGGAGCAGATCGCCGCCGCCTTCATCCGCCGGCACCGCGCCGGCAAGTCCGCGCCGGAAGACCTGATCGAGGTGAATATCGGCGTTCCGGGGGCCATGCGCGGCCGCAGGGAGGATGCCTGGCCCAACCCGCGCGCCGAGTTCGGCGAGAGCATCTGGATTTCGCTCTCGGTGGGACGCCGCCAGAATGCGGAGCCGCGCTGGCTCATCCCGATGCTGTGCCGCGTCGGCAAGATCACCAAGCGTGAGATCGGCGCGATCAGGATGCAGACGCATGAGACATTCGTGCAGATCGCTGCGGAGGCCGCCGAGGGCTTCTGGAAGGCCGTCGGTCCCGATCGCGAGGTTCAGGACGGTATCCGCCTGTCGCCCGTCGACGGCGTGCCGCAGATGAGCCGTCAGGGACAGGAGAGACCGGAACCCGCCAAGCCTTACGCCAAGCGCAAGGACGGCCCGGCGAAATCCGGCTACAAGCCGGCCAAACGCGCGTCCGGCGAGGACCGTCCGCCGCGTCCTGACGAACGCGCCAGGCCGGCCGGCTGGGCCAAGCCGGGCGGAAAGGGTAAGAAGAAGTTCGACACGCGCGGGGAGGGCGCATTCGGTCAGCCTGCGCGGCCGAAGTTCAAGGGCAAGAAAGGCCGCACGCCCGACGCGTGAGCCAAAGGCGCCTCAACGCCGGCGCTTTTCCATCCCGCTCAGATACTGGTCGAAGATCGATTCCATGTTCTTCTGATAGTCGTCGCGGGTCTTGGCGCCGGCCTCGAACATGTCGCCGAAAAGGTCGTCATAGGGATTGCGCGGCCGGCCGCTGGGATTGGTCTTCGGCGCCGGCGCGGCCTTCGGCTGCTGCCGTGCGGTGCCGCCCCCGCCGCCCATCATCTCCTCGAAGATGCGGCCGAGCGGATTGTCGACGGATCCCGGCTGGTTCGACTGCCGCGCGGCGCCGCCGCCACCGAACATATCGTTGAGGATCTTGCCGAAGGGATTGTCGAACGGGTTGGCGCCCGGCTGCGGCGCTTCCGGGTGCGGCATGCGCGCGCCGCCACCGCGCATCATCTGCTCCATGATCTCGGTCAGCGGATTGCTGCCCGCGCCCGCCTGCATCTGCCCCGTCGTCTGCTTGAAAAGCCCGCCCATGATCATCGAGGCCAGCACCGGCAGCATCTGCTTCAACAGATCCTGTCCAAGCCCGGTAGCCTGCGCCGCCTGCGCCGCCACGGCTCGCGACACCTCCTTGGAGCCGAAGAGATGGCCGAGAATGCCGTTGCCTTCCGCGATTCCCTGCTGGGAGAACGCATTCGCCGCATCCTCGTAATATTTGGCATGCTGGCCGGTCGACATCGCGCTCAGAAAGGCGCCGATGCCATAGGGATCGGCGGCATTGCGCTTCAGGCCTTGGCTGAAGGCGGGAACCAGCGCCTCGATCGCCTCCTGCGCCTGCGCCTGCGACAGGCCGAACTGACGCGCGATCTGCGCGGTGGCTTCGCTGTTCTGCGCAAGCATTTCATAGAGCGGCAGCATGATGGAATCCTCCGATGAGATGCGGCGAGATTAGCCCACCTCGTCACATGCCGCCATGCGGTCTCGCCGGCAATTGCTATTCCGTGATCTTCGCACTAATATGACCATAGTAGTCAGGAGTGACGGATGCGCGAGATTCAGCTCAAGGATGCCAAGGCAAGGCTTTCCGAAGTCGTCGACAGGGCGGTAGCGGGCGACCCGGCCGTCATCACGCGGCATGGGCGGCGGACGGCCGTGGTGATGTCGTGGGAGGCCTATGAGCGCGTCAGCCGCAAGCCTTCGCTCGGCTGGCTCATCACCAATTCGCCGGTCGACGCGGATGACCTGCCCGAGCGCCGCCCGGCAAGGACGCTCCCGGACGACCTGTGACCCATGTATCTGCTCGATACCAACGTCATCAGCGCGGTTTCACCACGGCGACACCGGGACGACCGCACGGCCGCGGTGGCCCGCTGGCTGGAGGCGAATAGCGAGGGGCTTTGGCTGTCGGTCATTACCGCGACCGAGGTGGCGGGCGGCATCGCGAAAGCGCATCGCTCGGGTGCCGTTCGTCATGCTGCGGAATTGCGCGAGTGGTGGGCCGAGATCGCTTACGGCTTTGCCGATCGTGTCCTGCCGCTGGACCTCCCGGCCGCTATGCTGGCCGGCGAGATGCTGGATCGCGCAAGGGCAGGCGGCGTCGAGCCGGGGTTCGAGGATGCAGCCATCGCCGCAATCGCCCAGCAGGCCGGATTGACGGTCCTGACCCGCAACATCCGCCATTTCGCCCCGCTGGGTGCCGCCCATCTGGACCCGTTCAAGGCGCTGCCGCAATAAGGCATATTCCTGAAACCGGCCAGAATGCGCGGGTGGCGAAAGATCAGATCAACCGGTCGTAATCGGCATGGCTGCCGATCCAGAACCAGACGAGGTCGTCGTCCTCGCGGACGGCGAGCGCGCGGTGATGGATTCCGACACGGACCGACCAGAACCGCCCGACTTTCTTGAGATGCAGGGAGGGATGAGAGGGATTGGCCTTCAACTGTTCGAAACATCTATCGGCAAGATCGCGAACAGGCGAGGGCAGGTCCTCATAACACCGCCAGAAGGATCCAGCCGCGAAATGCTTCAAAGCGGCCTTGTCCGTCCTGCGCGATGCTCGGCAAGCGCGCGATCGGCAATCCCGTCGAGCCGCCCCAATGTCACATCACGCGCGAAACGATCGTCCCACGCCGCAGCATCGAATGCCGCGAACCAGCGCCGGAAGGCTTCGAGTTCCGCTGCATCGAGCGAGCGAATTTCATCTTCGATCTTCTCGAGCTTTGTCATGGCATGATCATAGCAGATCGCAGGCACCCGACAAAGCCGGGCGTCGCAAACCGTCAATAAGCATATTCCAGAAAGACCGGCTCGATCGAGCCGCCCCAGCGCGTCTTGTAGGCCTTCAGCATTTCCTCGGCGCTCGTCGTGCCGCGCGCCACGGCCTCGTCGAGCGGGGCGAGGAAGTCGGTCTCGTCATAGCCCTCGCGGTTGAGGCGGTGGCGGTTCTTCAGGCCGAGCCGCGAGATCGCCAGCACCTCGCGGCCGATCTCGCGCAGGTCGGTGCTGCGGAAGGGCGTCGCCATCGCCCGCGCCGGCACGGCGTCGCGCATCGCCTGCACCTCGGCGAAAGTCCAGTCGCGCGTCAGCGCTTCGGCCGCATCCAGCGCCTCATCGTCATAGAGCAGGCCGACCCAGAAGGCCGGCAGCGCGCAGATGCGCCGCCACGGCCCGCCGTCGGCGCCGCGCATTTCGAGGAAGCGCTTGAGCCGCACGTCGGGGAAGAGCGTCGAGAGGTGGTTGGCCCAGTCGCCCATATTGGGCAGCCCGTCCGGCACGGAATTGCGCAGCGCGCCCTCCATGAACTGGCGGAAGGTCACATGCGTGACGTCGTAATAGCGGCCGTCGCGGATGAGGAAATACATCGGCACGTCGAGCGCCCATTCGACATAGTCCGCGAAGCCGAAATCGGGCGAGAAGCAGAAGTCGAGCAGGCCGGAGCGCTGGTTGTCGGTGTCGCGCCAGATCTCGCCGCGCCAGCTCTGCAGGCCGTTCGGCCTGCCTTCCGTGAAGGGCGAATTGGCGAAGAGCGCGGTGGAGAGCGGCTGCAGCTTGAGCGACACCTGCATCTTGCGGCGCATGTCGGCTTCGGAGGAGAAGTCGAGATTCACCTGGATCGTGCAGGTGCGGTACATCATGTCGAGCCCCTGTGTGCCGACCTTCGGCATGTAGGCGGTCATGATGTCGTAGCGTGACTTCGGCATGCGCGGCGTCTCGGCAAGCCGCCATTTCGGGCTGCCGCCGAGGCCGAGGAAGCGGATGCCGAGCGGCTCGGCGATCTCGCGCAACTGCGCCAGATGCGCATTGCCCTCGCGGCAGGTCTGGTGGATCGTCTCTACCGGCGCGCCGGAAAGCTCGAACTGCCCGCCTGGCTCCAGGCTGATCGCGCCCTGTCCGGTCGGCTCCACCAGCCCGATGATGTGGCCGGCATCGATGATCGGGTCCCAGCCCAGCGTCTTCTGCATGCCGTCGAGCAGCGCCTTGATGCCACGCTCGCCGCCATAGGGAACCGGCGCGTGGCCGTCGACATAGAAGGGGAACTTCTCGTGCTCGGTGCCGATCCGCCATTTGTCCTTCGGCTTGCTGCCGGCGGCCAGGTAGTCCACGAGCTCGTCGATGCCTTCGATCGGGCGTGAATCGGTGGTGTCGCGCGCCATACGGTCTCCATGCGCCCGCACGGGCGAGACTGTGAAAAGGATGAGCGGAGCGGCAAGCCCCCCGCCCGGCGGCAGTGATGTACGCGTTGGCGGCCGCCGTTCAAGTCAAAAATCCTGACCCTGCCCTTCAGGACCAGTCGCCGAGCGTCGCCTGTATCACCGCAAGCGCGGCCACCGCCGCCGTGTCGGCCCGCAGGATGCGCGGCCCGAGCGGGATCGCGGTGACGAAGGGCAGGGCGTGCAGCTGCCGCCGCTCGCTCTCGGAGAAGCCGCCTTCGGGGCCGACGAGCAGGCCGAGCGGCGTGCGCGGCAGGGCGACAAGCACCGGCAGCGGATTGTCGCCGGCCGCCGCCTCGTCGCAGAAGACCAGCCGCCGCTCCGGCTGCCATTCGGCCAGTAGCCGGTCGAGCTTCACCGCCTCTCGCACGGGCGGAACGGCGAGGATGCCGCATTGCTCGGCCGCCTCCAGCGCATTGGCCTGCAACCGCTCGGTGCCGATCTTCGCCATCTGCGTGTGCTGGGTGATGACGGGCTGCAGCACGCCCGCGCCCATCTCCACCGCCTTCTGCACCAGATAGTCGAGCCGGCCGGCCTTGATCGGCGCGAAGGCATAGAGCAGGTCGGGCAAGGGCGGCTGCGGCCGTGTTTGCGACACCGCTTCGATGACCACTGCCTTCTTCGCCACCGCCGCGATCCGCGCCAGCCATTCGCCGTCGCGCCCGTTGAAGACGAGCAGTTCCGCGCCTTCCGTCATGCGCAGCACATTGGCGAGATAGTGACCCTGTTCGCGCGGAAGCATGACCTGCCCGCCGGCCGTCAGGCCGTCGGTCACGAAAAGCCGCTGCATCCGGTAGTTGGCGCGCATGGAGCGCTTGATGCGGCGCGCGGCCGCGGCCGTCAAGCCGTCGGCCGCCTGAAAGCTTTTCGCGCGCGTTCCACCTCGGCGCGGCAGGCGCAGCCTTCGATGTGGTCATTGACCATGCCCATGGCCTGCATGAAGGCATAGACCGTGGTGGGGCCGACGAAGCTCCAGCCGCGCTTCTTCAACTCCTTCGACAGGCGGGTCGAGGTCGCCGTGGTGGGGTTGGCGCGCAGGGTGGCGAGGTCGACAACCGCCGGGCGGTCTTCCGGCTTCGGCTCGAAGGACCAGAAATAGGCCGAAAGCGTGCCGAACTCGTCGCGCAGCGCCACCGCGCGGCGGGCATTGTTGTAGACCGAGGCGATCTTGCCGCGATGGCGGACGATGCCGGCATCCTGCAAATGGCGCTCGACGGCGCCCTCGTCCTCCGCCGCCAGCCGGTCGAAGTCGAAGCCGTGGAAGGCGGCGCGGAAATTCTCGCGCTTGCGCAGGATGGTGAGCCAGGACAGGCCCGACTGGAAGCCCTCGAGGCACAGCTTCTCGAACAGGCGGCGGTCGTCGGCGACGGGACGGCCCCACTCCTCGTCGTGGTAGCGCACATAGTCGGGCAGGTTGCCGTGCCAGAAGCAGCGCGGCCTGCCGTCCTCGCCCATGATCAGCCCATCCGCCATCTGCTGCATGTCAGCCTCTTCGATGTTGTGCGTCCTTCGAGGCTCGGCTGTCGCCTCGCACCTCAGGATGAGGGACGTAGAGTGGTCGGGACCGCGACATCGCGGGCTCGATCAAAACAATTCCATTCCCGGATGCTTCATCGAGCCCTCGGCATAGCGGGACTTAATGCGCCGGCGTTCCTCATCCTGAGGTGCGAGCGTAGCGAGCCTCGAAGGACGCACGACCTCACACCACCCCTTAAACCGGGCATTTACCAGATTTCCCAACCGGCCGGTAACCATACCGGAATCTTTCCTGACAAAGCGGCATTTTACCGATTTCCGTTCACCATTCGGTGGGGAGCGCGGCGCACAATTTGCCTCGACCGGGCACAAGACCCGGCAGCGCGAGTTGTAGAGAGTCCGCCATGAAGCCGATACTTTTCTTGTCTGCCGCCGTCGTGGCCCTGATGGCCGCGGCGCCGGCATCCGCCCAGAGCCGCTACGCAGAACGGCCGCCGCTGGTGGTGAGCCCCGACCTTTCCGCCCCGTGGGTGATGCAGTTGCAGCGCGCGCCCGAAGGCATGCGGCCGCGCCAGATGCGGCGCGTCCCGCAGGGCATGCAGGTGCGGCTGGCGCCCGATGCACGCGGCATGCGCCGCGCCGCGCAGCCCGACCGCGTGGTGCAGACCGCCTCGATCGCCGCAGGCGCGATGCGTCAGGTGCGGCCGCAGATCGACCCCAAATACCTGCCGCAGACGGTGAATTATGCCGGCCCGCACAAGGCCGGCACGATCATCATCGATACGAGGGAGAATTTCCTCTATCTGGTCGAGGCCGGCGGCAAGGCGCGGCGCTATGGCGTGGGCACCGGCAAGCCGGGCTTCGAATGGGCCGGCACCCACAAGGTGACGCAGAAGCGCGAGTGGCCGGACTGGCGCCCGCCGGCCGAGATGATCGCCCGCGAGAAGAAGAAGGGCCGCATCCTGCCCGTGCACATGGAAGGCGGGCCGGCTAACCCGCTGGGGGCGCGCGCGCTCTATCTCGGCTCCACGCTTTACCGCATCCACGGCACGAACCAGCCCGAGACGATCGGCGGCGCGGTGTCGTCGGGCTGCATCCGCATGCGCAACGAGGACGTGATCGATCTCTACGAGCGCGTGAAGATCGGCACCACTGTGATCGTGAGCTGACCGCGCAGGAATACGAGGGGCCGGGCCGGGGCTGGGGGTTCGGCCCGGAGGAGGGGCGGTGCAGGCGGGCGCTGCCCCTTTCTCGTTGTCACAATCATCTGTCATGACCGTGCGGGCATTTTACGCATTCACAGAAGGCCCGCGCCTGCGCCATAAGGCAGGCAGGACAGGCAAAGCGGTCGAGCGATGATTGACGACACACGATATCTGAAGGGCGCGCCGGTGGCGCAGCGCATCATCGAGGCGGTGCGCGAGGAGGCCGACGAAGCTACCGCCGCCGGCTGGGCGCCGACGCTGGTCTCCATCACCGTGGGCGACACCGACGCGGTGGACGTCTATGTGCGCAACCAGCGGCGCAATGCCGGGAAGGCCGGCATCGGCTTCATCGAGAAGCGCTTTCCCGCCGAGGTGACGGCGGGCGAGCTGGAAGCCGCGATCGCCGGCATGAACGCCGATCCGCGCGTGACCGGCATCATCATCCAGCGGCCGGTGCCGGCGCATGTGCCTATCAAGGCGCTGCAGGCGGCCGTGCATCCGCTCAAGGATGTGGAAGGCATGCATCCGGCCTCCATCGGCAACATCGTCTACAACCAGCTCGACCTCGCCCCCTGCACGGCGGCCGCGTCCGTAGAGCTGCTCAAGGCGACGGGGCTGAAGCTGGAGGGACTGGAGGCCGTCGTGGTCGGCCATTCCGAGATCGTCGGCAAGCCGATCGCCTTCCTTCTGATGAGCGAGGGCGCGACGGTGACCGTCTGCCACCATATGACGCGCTCGGTGGCCGCGCATGCGCGCCGCGCCGACGCGCTGTTCGTGGCCGTGGGCAAGCCGCGGCTGATCAAGGCCGACATGGTGAAGCCGGGCGCGGCCGTGATCGACATCGGCATCAACACCGAGACGCTGCCCGACGGCACGCAGCGGATCGTCGGCGACGTCGATACCGAGAGCGTCAAGGAAGTGGCGTCGTGGATCACGCCGGTGCCCGGCGGCGTCGGCCCGGTGACGGTGGCGATCCTGTTGCGCAACACGATGGTGGCGCTCAGGCGCCAGCGCGAGCTCTACGAAGCCACCTATGGGAAGGAATCGCCGGCGGCGGTGCGCAAGCCGGCGGCGTAGAGCAAGTCCAGCAAAAGTGCGCAGCGGTTTTGCGTTCCGGAATTGCGCCAGCAACGAGCTACTCCGCTGCGATCATCGCAGCTTCCGGCAGGCCCGCCGGCTTCGGGCCGCCCCAGGCCCAGTCGAGCAGTTCGACAGTGTGCACCACGCGCAGGGTCGAACCCGAGGCGATCTGCGTCATGCAGCCGATATTGCCGGTGGCGACGAGCGCCGCGCCGGTGGCCGCGATATTCTTCACCTTGCAATCCCGCAGGCGTGCGGAAATATCCGGCTGGAGGATGTTGTAGGTGCCGGCCGAGCCGCAGCACAGATGCCCCTCGCGCGGCTCGACGACCCGAAAACCCGCCTTCGCCAGAAGCTCCTTCGGCTGGCGCACGACCTTCTGGCCGTGCTGCATGGAACAGGCCGAGTGGTAGGCGACGGTCAGGCCCGCTACGCTGACGGGCGCCGGCAGCTCGATGGATGCGAGATATTCCGTGACATCCTTTGCGAGCGACGACACGCGCGCGGCCTTCTCCGCATAGGCGGGATCGAGCCGCAGCATGAAGCCGTAATCCTTGATCGTGGTGCCGCAGCCTGAGGTGGTGACGATGATGGCGTCAAGGCCGCCGGCCGCGATCTCACGCGTCCAGGCATCGACATTGCGCCGCGCCGCGGCAAGCGAATCGTCCTCTCGGCCCATGTGGTGGACGAGCGCGCCGCAGCAGCCCTCGCCTTGCGGCACGACCACCTCGACGCCGACGCGGGTGAGCAGCCGCACCGTCGCCTCGTTGATGCCCGGATCGAGCACCGACTGGGCGCAGCCGGTGAGGATAGCCACCCGGCCGCGCCGGGCGCCGGAAGGCGCATGCGTGGCGGGCGCATTGACCGAGGAGGCTGCCGGCACGGCGGCAGGCGCCAGCGCCAGCATGGCGGCCAAAGGCTTGAGGGAAGGCATCGACCGGAACAGGGACGCGAAGGGACGCCCTAATGCGGCGAGCCTGAGCGCCGCGCGGAACCGCGCCGGATAAGGCAGCACCGCCGCCAGCAGTGCGCGGATGGCGCGGTCGGCCAGCGGGCGGCGATAGGTCTTCTCGATATGGGCGCGGGCGTGGTCGACCAGATGCATGTAGTTCACGCCCGACGGGCAGGTGGTCATGCAGGCGAGGCAGGACAGGCAGCGGTCGATATGGGTGACGGTCTCGCGGTCGGCGGGGCGGCCTTCCTCCAGCATGTCCTTGATGAGGTAGATGCGGCCGCGCGGGCTGTCGAGCTCGTTGCCGAGCGTCACATAGGTCGGACAGGTGGCGGTGCAGAAGCCGCAATGCACGCATTTGCGCAGGATCGTCTCCGATTCCGCGACATGCGGATCGGCAAGCTGCTCGGGGGTGAAGCTGGTCTGCATTCAGGCTGTCATCCTGCCGGGATTGAGGATGCCCTTCGGGTCGAACTCGGCCTTGAGGCGTGCGGAGAGCGCGGCGAGAGCAGGCGGCTGCGGCTGGAAGACCGGGACGGCGGCGCGGATGACCGGGTCGGCGCGCACCAGCGTGGCGTGGCCGCCGCCGTGATGCGCGATCAGCGCGCGCAGAAGGTCGGGCTCCGGCTCGTCTTCCATGCGCAGCCAGATCAGGCCCCCCTGCCAGTCGTAGAAGGCATCGACGGCGGCGCGCACGCGCAGGTCCATCACCATGCGGTGGCCCTCGGAGGGCGTCATGGAGACGCGCCAGACGGGGCGCGCCGTGCGGTCGGCGAAGGGAACGCAATCGCGGATCTCGCGCCAGAGCTTCCGCGATTCCTCGCCGTCCAGCCGCTGCGCGACGCCTTCCGCGCCGAGCAGCGCCACGACGAGGTCGAAGCGGTAGTCGACCGACGGGCGCACGCCTTCCAGCCGGATGAGCGTCGAGCCCCTGCCTTTCAGGCCGCCGTCCAGCACCATGCCGGAGACGCTTTCGGGCAGGTGCGCGGCACTCGCCACCTCGCCGGCCGAGCCCATGGCGAGCGCCATGGCGGATACCGCCTGCTCCTCGTTGAGCCCACGCAGGACGAGGGTCGATTCCGTCTCCGCCGCCGGCAGGACCTTGAAGGTGAGGTCGGTGACGAGGGCAAGCGTGCCCCATGAGCCGGCCATGGCCTTGGACAGGTCGTAGCCGGTCACGTTCTTGACCACGCGCCCGCCCGCCTTGAAGGCTTCGCCCCGCCCCGACACGGCATTGATGCCGAGAATATGGTCGCGCGCGGCGCCTGCCTTGATGCGTCGCGGGCCGGAAAGGTTCGCGGCCAGCACGCCGCCGATCGTGCCGCGTCCCGCCTCGCCGCCCAGCAGCGGGGCATAGTCCATCGGCTCGAAGGCGAGCTGCTGGCCGCGCCCGGCAAGCAGCGCCTCGACCTCCGCCAGCGGCGTGCCGGCGCGGGCCGACAGGATCAGCTCCTCCGGCTCGTAGAGCGTGACGCCGGTCAGGCCGGAAAGGTCGAGCGTGTGTTCAGCCTGCGATGGCCTGCCGATGGCGCGCTTGGTGCCTCGGCCGACGATCTCCAGCGGCGCTTCCCCGGACACCGCCCAGGCGACGGCGTCGAGCACTTCGGCTGCGCTTGTGGGGGTGAAGGTGGTCATGAAAGTGCGTCGGCATGGCGCGCGGCAATGCCCAGTTCGGCAATCCGCGCAATTGCCGTGCGGTCGAAGGAGACGAACATGTCCGCTCCCATGGCGGACCCAGCGGCAGCGATGACGCCATCGGCGAAGTCCCCGCCAACGTCATGAAAGCGCAGTCCGGCCTCCACCGCCGCCATATCGGTGACGGCATTGGCTGAATCAGTGAGAATACGGATTGCGGAGCCAATCCTGTCACGCGGAAACTTGTATATGCGCCCAAGTACCCAAGCCAGCTCGCACAGGCAGGGGAGCGGCATGACCAGAAATTCCGCCTGGGTCAGTATCTTGAAAGCAGTCGCTGCCTGGGCGGGATCATCCCGTACGACAAAGCGAACGAGAAGGTTGGTGTCGGCAGTAATTCTCACCGCTTGCCAGCCCATCCATCGGCGATGGCTTCATTCATCTCCTCGATCGTTGCGACCTTGTCGGTATATCCGGCAAGGATTCCATATGCGTCCTCGATGCGGCCCTTGCCGCGTCCGACAGCCTTCACCGACAGCCTGCCGCCCGGCAGCGTATCGACCTCGATCTTCTGCCCCGGCTTCACCCCAAGGTGCTGTAACAGCTCCTTCTTCAGGGTGACCTGCCCCTTGGCGGTAATGGTCAACGTGGTCATATCGCTCTCCATCGCGTCTTTCAGAAAGTAAGGCATTTTTGCCTTACTTTCAACGCTCAAAACCGCGGAATGTCGGGAAACGGCATCTGGCCGCGATGGATGTGCATCCTCCCCAGTTCGGCGCAGCGGCGCAGTTGGGGGAAGACCTTGCCGGGGTTGAGCAGGTGGTTGGGGTCGAAGGCGCATTTGACGCGCATCTGCTGGTCGAGGTCGGCCTCGTTGAACATTTCGGGCATCAGGTCGCGCTTTTCGACGCCGACGCCGTGCTCGCCGGTCAGCACGCCGCCGACTTCGACGCAGAGGCGCAATATGTCTGCGCCGAAGCTTTCGGCGCGCTCCAGCTCGCCGGGCTTGTTGGCGTCGTAAAGGATGAGCGGATGGAGGTTGCCGTCGCCGGCGTGAAAGACGTTGGCGACACCGAGGCCGTATTTCTCCGACAAGGCGCGCATGCCGGCCAGCACGCGCGGCAGCTCCTTGCGCGGGATGGTGCCGTCCATGCAGTAATAATCGGGCGAGATGCGGCCCACGGCCGGGAACGCCGCCTTGCGGCCGGCCCAGAAGCTCATGCGCTCGGCATCCGAGGTCGAGATGCGGCAGGTCGTAGAGCCGTTCGCCACGGCGATCGATTCCACCGCCGAGATGAGGTGGTCGACCTCCGCGCCGGGTCCGTCGAGCTCGACGATCAGCAGCGCCTCCACGTCGAGCGGATAGCCGGCGTGGACGAAGGCCTCGGCGGCGTGGATGGCGGGGCGGTCCATCATCTCCATGCCGGCCGGGATGATGCCGGCGCCGATGATGTCGGCCACGCATTGCCCGGCCTGCTCGCTGGTGGGGAAGCCGAGCAGCACGGCGCGCATGGTCTCCGGCTTCTTGAGGATGCGCACCGTCACCTCGGTGACGACGCCGAGCAGGCCCTCCGAGCCGGTCATGATGCCGAGCAGGTCATAGCCTTCGGCGTCGAGATGGCGGCCGCCGAGGCGGATCACCTCGCCGTCCATCATCACCATCTTGATGCCGAGCACGTTGTTGGCCGTCAGCCCGTATTTCAGGCAGTGCACGCCGCCGGAATTTTCCGCGACATTGCCGCCGATGGAGCAGGCGATCTGCGAGGAGGGATCGGGCGCGTAATAATACCCTTCCTGTTCGACGGCCGTCGTGATGCCGAGATTGGTGACGCCCGGCTGCACGACCGCGCAGCGGTTGGGGTAATCGATGTCGATGATGCGGTTGAAGCGGCTCATCACCAGAAGCACCGCGTCCTCCAGCGGCAGCGCCCCGCCCGACAGCGATGTGCCCGAGCCGCGCGGCACGACGCGGATATTGCGCTCGTTGCAATATTTCAGCACGCGCGAGACCTGTTGCACCGTCTCCGGCAGGACCACCACCAGCGGCAGTTGCCGATAAGCGGTGAGCCCGTCGCTCTCGAAGACGCGCATGCCGTTGACATTGTCCACCACGCCCTCGCCCGGCACGATCACGCGCAAGTCGGCGACGATCTCCGCGCGACGCGACAGCGTGGCGGCATCGGGCGCCGGCATGACGAGGCTGGTCAACTGCGATGTCCTCTTGATAGAGCTTTCACTGCGGGCAACAAGAACGGCAAATGGCGGGCGGGGTCAACGCATTTCCGGGCTGCCGCGACAAGGTGCACACCGACGACGGGGGAAGCGGATGAGCAGGGTCCTGACCATTGACGACCTGAAGCGGGCGGCGCGACGGCGCGTGCCGAAGATGTTCTTCGACTACGCGGATTCCGGCGCCTGGACCGAAGGCACCTATCGCGCCAACGAAGCCGATTTCGCCGCCATCAAGCTTCGCCAGCGCGTGCTGGTGGACATGACCGACCGCTCGCTGGAAAGCACCATGATCGGCGAGAAGGTGGCGATGCCCGTGGCGCTGGCGCCCACCGGCATGACCGGCATGCAGCATGCCGACGGCGAGATCCTCGCCGCGCAGGCGGCGGAGGCGTTCGGCGTGCCGTTCACGCTGTCGACCATGAGCATCTGTTCCATTGAGGACGTGGCCGCCGCGACGACCAAGCCGTTCTGGTTCCAGCTCTACGTGATGCGCGACCGCGATTTCGTGAAGCGGCTGATCCAGCGGGCCAGGGACGCCGGCTGCTCGGCGCTGGTGCTGACGCTGGACCTGCAGATCCTCGGCCAGCGCCACAAGGACATCCGCAACGGCCTCTCGGCGCCGCCGAAATTCACCCCGCACCATATCTGGCAGATGGCGACGCGGCCGCGCTGGTGCCTTGGCATGCTGGGCACGAAACGGCGCACCTTCGGCAACATCGCCGGCCATGCCAAGGACGTGACCGACCTCTCCTCGCTGTCGCACTGGACTGCGCAGCAGTTCGACCCGCGCCTGGCGTGGAAGGACGTGGCCTGGATCAAGGAACAGTGGGGCGGCAAGCTGATCCTGAAGGGCATCCTCGACCGAGAGGACGCGCTGATGGCGGCCGAGACCGGCGCGGACGCGATCATCGTGTCGAACCACGGCGGGCGGCAGCTCGACGGCGCGCCGTCCTCCATTGCGGTGCTGCCCGAGATCGCCGATGCGGTGGGCGACAGGATTGAGATCCACCTCGACAGCGGCATCCGTTCCGGCCAGGACGTGCTCAAGGCGCTGTGCCTCGGCGCGAAGGGCACCTATATCGGCCGGCCCTTCCTGTTCGGCCTCGGCGCCCATGGCAAGGAAGGCGTGACAATGGCGCTGGAGATCATCCGCCGGGAGCTCGACGTGACCATGGCGCTTTGCGGCAAGCGCGACGTGCGCGACCTCGGGCCGGATCTGGTCTACAATCCGCCCTCGCCGCGGAGCTCCCATGCCTGAGGTGGATTTCGCCGCGGCACGCGCGCCCGAGGGCATGCGGCTCTATGCCATCGGCGACGTGCATGGCTGTCGCGACCTGCTCAAGCGCATGCATGCGGCGATCGAGGACGAGATCGCGCGCGACCGGCCGGGCGACTGGCGCATCATCCATCTGGGCGACTATTGCGACCGCGGACCCGACACGAAAGGCGTGATCGACTTCATCGTCGCGCGGCAGGCGGCGGATGCGCGCATCATCTCGCTGCGCGGCAATCATGACGACGGGATGCTCAATTTCCTCACGGCAGGCGGCGAATGGCGCATCTTCACCCATAATGGCGGCGAGACGACCGCGGCCTCGTATGGCGTGCGGGCCGACTTCGCGACGCCGTGGATGCTGGAGGCCAGCCGCGACGCGCTCAACGCGGCGATGCCGGCGGCACACCGCGCCTTCCTCGAAGCACTGCAATATCAGGTGAGCTTCGGCGACTTCATGTTCTGTCATGCGGGGGTGCGGCCGGGCGTGCCGCTCGACCGGCAGGACCGGCATGACCTCATGTGGATCCGCAACGAATTCCACGACCATGGCGGGCTCTACGCGCGCGTCATCGTGCACGGGCACACGCCCGTCGCGGCGGTGGATATCCGCCACAACCGGGTCAATCTCGACACGCGCGCCTTCGCCTCAGGGATGCTGAGCGCGATCGCGATCGAGGGTGACAGGAAGCGGATATTGGAGGTGGGAGTCTAGGCTGCAGCCATATGGCTGCCGGATGCCCTAGCGGATCGAGGCGGTGATGCCGTAGCCGTCGGCATTGAGGCGGTCGCTCGCGGCGTCGGCCGAGTAGATGCCCATGGCGCCCATGGCGAGCGCAGCTACGGTAAGGAAGGAGAAGACAGCGGTTCTCATCGGTTTCACTCGACCAATCAATCTGGCGATCATGCAATGCTTCTGGTTACCAATCGGTTCCCGAGCGCGGCTCACTACTCCCGCACAGGGGCGGAATCCAGACGGGGAAGGCCATGTCCACACGCTATTTCGGGCGCGTGTCAAATCTGCAACGGCGATGTCGCGGACGCGCCGGAAAGTGACCTGACATGCCGCTGCGGAACCGCGTCGATCCCTTCGGTGCCATCCATGCGGTGGCCGCGCGCGGCCTGTTCACCGGCAATCGCGGCATTATCCACGACGCCGCCACGCGCACTTTGCTGCGCCGCCGCTGGACCACGAAAGCGTGGCTCATCTGCACCTGCGACTTCCGTGGCCTGCGGCGTGACGTGATGGGACGCAACGGACGGGCCGGAAAGGCGGGCTGGACGGAGCTTTTCTTTCTCGACGAGGTGACCGGCCTCGCCGCGGGGCACCGCCCCTGCTTCTTCTGCCGGCATCCGGCGGCGCGGATATTTGCCGATTGTGCCGCCGATGCGCCCGGAATCGCCGCGCCGAAAGCCGGCGAGATCGACGCGCGGCTTCATGGCGAGCGGCTGGCCAGCGGCGGAATGGCGGCGCCGGTCGATATTCAGGCGATGCGCGCCCTGCCGGAGGGGACGATGGTCGCGCATGGAGCGCAGGCCTTCGCGATCCGGGGCGGCCATCTGCTGCCATGGTCCTTCGCGGGCTATGGCCAGCCGCTTTCCATGGCGGCAGCCGCATTCGCCGGATGGCGCGTCCTGACGCCGCCGATCACGGTCGCCGCGCTGCGCGCCGGCTACCGGCCCGTGTGGCACGCAAGCGCGGATGGCGACGTCAGTCAGCGACGCGAATCGCGACCGTCGTGACGAACTCGTCCGGGCCCGCCGCCTCGGCCGGATTGTTCTCCTGGAGGGCCGCCATCCGCCGCCGAACGAAGCTTGCCGCTACACCCCGCATCGGTTAGGACAGCCGCGCCCGGTCGCGGGCGGATTTCTCCACAAAGCACGGAATGCGACGATGGCTGACAAGGCGGACAGGATGAAGGCGAGGCTCCCGCGCGGCTTCGTCGACCGCCATGCGGCCGATATCCGCGCCGTGGACGCGATGACTGCGAAAATAAAGAAGGTCTACGAGCTCTACGGCTTCGAGCCGGTCGAGCAGCCGATGGTGGAATATACCGACGCGCTGGGAAAGTTCCTGCCCGATCAGGACCGGCCCAACGAGGGTGTGTTCTCGTTCCAGGACGACGACGAGCAGTGGCTGTCGCTGCGCTACGACCTGACCGCGCCGCTGGCGCGCTTCGTGGCGGAGAATTTCGAAGCCTTGCCAAAACCCTATCGCAGCTACCGTTCCGGCTGGGTGTTCCGCAACGAGAAGCCGGGACCGGGCCGCTTCCGCCAGTTCATGCAGTTCGACGCCGACATCGTCGGCACGCCGAGCGTGGCGGCGGACGCCGAGATGGCCATGATGATGGCCGACACGCTGGAGGCCGTGGGGATCAGGCGCGGCGACTATGTGATCCGGGTGAACAACCGCAAGGTGCTCGACGGCGTGCTGGAGGCGATCGGGCTGGGCGGGGAGGAGAATGCCGGGCGTCGGCTCACGGTGCTGCGCGCCATCGACAAGCTCGACAAGTTCGGGCCGGACGGCGTGCGCCAGCTTCTCGGCAAGGGCCGGCTGGACGAGAGCGGCGACTTCACCAAGGGCGCGGGGCTGAATGAGGAAGCCATAAATAGCCTCCTCCAATACATTTTCACTGCACCCGGCCTCGTTCAAGGTGACATAGGAGTGGGCACTCCGGGTGAAGTGCAAGTGAACTGGAAGTTCGGGGACGAGATGGAGCCCACGATGATGGGCAACGGTCTCACCATCGAGAAACTTGCGAAACTCTTCCCTTTGAATGAACTCTATCAGCGCGGCCTTGAAGAGCTGCGGCAAATTAACGGGCTGGTTGCTGCTTCGGGGTACGTCATCAACCGCATCCGCATTGACCCCTCCGTCGTACGCGGCCTCGAATATTACACCGGCCCGGTTTACGAGGCCGAACTCACCTTCCCGGTCGTCAACGAGCAGGGCGAAACCGTCCGCTTCGGCTCCGTCGCGGGTGGCGGGCGTTATGACGGGCTGGTCTCACGCTTCCGCGGCGAGCCTGTTCCGGCAACGGGCTTCTCCATCGGCGTGTCGCGCCTCACCGCCGCGCTGAAGAACCTCGGCAAGCTGGAGAATACCGAGGTCATCGCGCCGGTCGTCGTGCTGGTCATGGACAAGGACACCGACAGCCTCGGCCGCTACCAGCAGATGGTCGCCAGCCTGCGGCAGGCCGGCATCCGGGCGGAGATGTATCTCGGCGGCGCCGGCATGAAGGCGCAGATGAAATATGCCGACCGGCGCGGCAGCCCCTGCGTCGTCATCCAGGGCGGGGACGAGCGCGCGAAGGGCGAGGTTCAGATCAAGGATCTTGTCGCCGGGGCAAGGGCGGCGGCGGAGATCACCGACAACGCCGAATGGCGCGAAAGCCGCCCGGCGCAGTTCTCCGTGCCCGAGGACGAACTGGTCGCGGCGGTGTGCAAGGTGCTCAATGCGCACGAAACGGAGCGGGGCGCGTGACGACAGCTATGACGCTTCCGACCATCGGTGCCCTGCGTTGCCCCCCTCTGGCCTGCCGGCCATCTCCCCCACAAGGGGGGAGATCGGCTGTCATATATGCCTTCGCCAATCGTCGGAGATTGGCGAAGATCGTCGTGAAAGCCGATCTCCCCCCTTGTGGGGGAGATGGCCGGCAGGCCAGAGGGGGGCAACGCAGGGCACCGGCATGCGAGGCCAACCGAACCGCACCATGACCCTCCGCAACCCCTCCTTCGCGCCCGACATCCTCGCGCTCTTTGCCGAGCGGGGCGCGCTGCGCATGGACGTGCCGGTGTTGCAGCCCGCCGATCCCTTCCTCGACATGGCGGGCGAAGACCTGCGCCGCCGCATCTTCCTGACCGAGAGCGAGACTGGCGAGGCGCTGTGCCTGCGGCCCGAATTCACCATTCCCGTCTGCCTCGACCACATCGCCTCCCGCGCCGCCACGCCGCAGCGCTACGCCTATCTCGGCGAGGTGTTCCGCCAGCGCCGCGAGGGCGGCAACGAGTTCTTCCAGGCCGGCATCGAGGATCTGGGCGAGACCGACATCGCCGCCGCCGACGCCCGCTCGGTGGCGGATGCGCATGCGCTGCTGGCGCGCCTGCTGCCCGGTGCAGCGCTTGCCGTGACGCTGGGCGACCAGTCGCTCTTCGAGGCGGTGCTGGCCGCGCTCGGCCTGCCGCGCGGCTGGCAGAAGCGTCTGGCGCGCGCCTTCGGCTCGCCGGCCGCGCTCGAATCCGCCTTGACCGACCTCGCCAACCCGCCGCGCTCCGCTCCGCTGGACGAGGAGGTCGCGACGCTGGTCGTCGCCGGCGACGCAACCGCGCTTGCCGCCCTTGTCGCGGCGCGCATGGAGGCCGTCGGCATGTCGCCCCATCTCGGCCGCAGCCCCGACGAGATCGCGCGCCGCCTCATCGAGAAATCCGACCTGCGCGCCGTCCGCCTCTCCGACGACGCCTTTGCTGCGCTGCGCCGGTTCCTCGCGATCCGCGTGCCGCTGAACGAGGCCGCCCCCGCGCTGGCCTCCTTCGCCGCCGATGCGAAACTGGCGCTCGGCGGCGCGCTGTCGCGCTTCGAGGCGCGGGCGGAAAGCCTCGGCGCCCATGGTCTCGACGTTGCGCACATCACCTACGATGCGGCCTTCGGCCGGCCGCTCGACTATTATACCGGGCTGGTCTTCGAGGTCGGGCTGGTCGATACGCCGCGCCCGCTCGTCGGCGGCGGCCGCTACGATAGGCTGCTGACCCTGCTGGGCGCGAAGCAGCCCATTCCGGGTGTCGGCTTCTCCGTCTGGCTCGACCGCATCGCCGAGGCGAGGGGAGAGCCGGAATGACCGTCACGCTGGCGATCCCGTCCAAGGGGCGGCTGAGGGACAATGCGCTGGCCAAGCTCGCGGCGTCGGGGCTCGATGTCGTGCAGCCGGAGGATTCCCGCAGCTACCGCGCCCGCATCGCCGGGCGCGACGACATCGACGTGCTGCTCCTGTCGGCCTCGGAGATCGCGCGCGAACTGGGGCAGGGGGCGGTCGATCTCGGCGTCACCGGCGAGGACGTGCTGCGCGAGGCCGTGGCGGAAGCCGACAGCCGCACGGAGATACTGGCGCGGCTCGGCTTCGGCTTCGCCGATGTCGTGGTCGCCGTGCCGGATGTCTGGCTCGATGTCGAGACCATGGCCGACCTCGACGACGTGGCCGCCGATTTCCGCCAGCGCCACGGCCGACGCCTGCGCATCGCGACGAAATACTGGCGCCTGACGCAGCAGTTCTTCTCGCAACTCCACGGCATCCAGGTCTACCGTATCGTGGAAAGCCTCGGCGCCACCGAGGGCGCGCCGGCCGCCGGCTCGGCCGATGTCATCGTGGACATCACCACCACCGGCTCGACCCTGCGCGCCAACAACCTCAAGGTGCTGGAGGACGGCGTGATTCTGCGCTCGCAGGCCTGCCTCGTCGCGGCGGTGAGGGACCGTTCGCCGGCCGGCCGCGCGACCATCGAGGACCTGCGCAAACGGATGGGCTGAATGCAAGAAGGCCCGGATCGCTCCGGGCCTTTCATGCGATGCGTCAGCGGCGCGCGTCGACCGAGAATGCACCGGGACCCGCGGCCGCCAGCACCAGGAAGCCGCCGGCCACCGCGAAATTCTTCCAGAAGATCGCGGCCTGATCGGCACCCCAGTGGCCGATGAAGGCAGTGGCGATGCAGAAGGCCGCGAAGGCGTAGGCGAACCAGCGGGTCTGGAAGCCGACCACGATGGCGATGCCGCCGAGCACCTTGAGCGCGATGACCAGCCAGGTCACCAGCATCGGCGCAGGCAGTCCGACCGAACCCATATAGCCCGCAAAGCCACCGGGCGCGAAGATCAGCGGCACGCCGGAAAAGAGGAACATCAGCGCCAACAGGATGCGGCCGATGAGAAGATGAACGTCGTTGGACATGTGTGATCCGTTTTCCGATTGAAGGAGCGTGCAAACTAACGGATCGGTTGTAGGAATCCAGACATGACATTGCGAACCGTCCGTTCACCGTTGCTGAACGAACGGTTCGATCACGTTCATGTAATCGGAGGTCAGCCGGGGTTGATCATCAGCTCCGGTCGCACGATCCGGTCATATTCTTCCGCCGAGACAAGGCCGGTCTTCAGCGCTTCCTCGCGCAGCGTCGTGCCGTTCTTGTGCGCGGTCTTGGCGATCTTTGCGGCGTTGTCATAGCCGATCGTCGGCGCGAGCGCGGTGACCAGCATCAGCGACCGCTCGACGCCGGCCTTGATGTTGTCCTCCCGCGCCTCGATGCCGACGACGCAATTGTCGGTGAAGGACACCGCCGCGTCCGCGATGAGCTGCACCGATTGCAGGAAGTTGTAGGCCATCACCGGGTTGAAGACGTTGAGCTCGAAATGGCCCTGGCTGCCGGCGAAGGTGACGGCGGCATGGTTGCCGAAGACATGCACGCAGACCTGCGTCATCGCCTCGCACTGGGTCGGGTTGACCTTGCCCGGCATGATCGACGAGCCCGGCTCGTTCTCCGGCAGCGAAAGCTCGCCGAGCCCCGCGCGCGGACCCGAGCCGAGGAAGCGGATATCGTTGGCGATCTTGAACAGCGCCGCCGCCGTGGCGTTGATCGCGCCGTGCGAAAACACCATGGCGTCATGCGCGGCCAGCGCCTCGAACTTGTTCGGCGCGGTGACGAAGGGGAGCTTGGTGATCCTGGCGATGCGCTTGGCAACCTTCTCGGCGAAGCCAATCGGTGCGTTGAGCCCGGTGCCGACGGCAGTGCCGCCCTGGGCGAGCTCGTAGAGGCCGGGAAGCGTCTCCTCGATGCGCCTGATCGACGAGGCGACCTGCGCGGCATAGCCGCCGAACTCCTGGCCGAGCGTCAGCGGCGTGGCGTCCTGTGTATGGGTGCGGCCGATCTTGACGATCTTGGCGAACTTCTTCGCCTTCTTGTCCAGTGCCTTGTGCAGGTGCTTCAGCGCCGGGATGAGGTCATGCACGATCCGCTCCGCGCAGGCCACGTGCATCGCCGTCGGATAGGTGTCGTTCGACGACTGGCTCATATTGACGTGGTCGTTCGGATGGACCGGCTTCTTGGAGCCCATGGTCCCGCCCAGCATCTCGATGGCGCGGTTCGAGATCACCTCGTTGGCGTTCATGTTGGACTGGGTGCCCGACCCGGTCTGCCAGACGACGAGGGGGAAGTGCTCGTTGAGCTTGCCGTCGATCACTTCCTGCGCGGCATTCACGATCGCCTTGCCGATCGCGGGGTCGAGCTTCTTCAGCTCCATGTTCGCTTCCGCCGCCGCGCGCTTGACGATGCCGAGCGCCCGGACGATCGACGCCGGCTGTTTCTCCCAGCCGATCCTGAAATTGCCGAGCGAGCGCTGCGCCTGCGCGCCCCAGTAGCGGTCGGCGGAAACTTCGATGGGCCCGAACGTGTCGGTCTCGGTGCGGGTGGTGGTCATGTGTCGAATCCGATTGGCGTATGCGCTTCACATATTGATAAGTGCCCGAAGACTCAATCGCGCTGCCGCTGCGTACGCCCCACGGACGGGAATTCCTTGTGTAGCGCGCTTTACAAAGTGAGTTACGGATAACAGTATCGATCCCCAGCATAAGCCGGTTTTTCCGGCAATGGGCAACAAAGCAAGGGAACAGGGAGAGTCTTCGCATGCGTTCCACCATCCGTCATCTGCTCGCTGCCTCGGTCGCTGCGACCGGGCTTCTGGCCGCCGCGACCGGGCTTCAGGCGCAGGAAGCCAAGGTCGGCATCGTGCTGGGCTTCACCGGGCCGCTGGAATCGATCACGCCGGGCATGGGCGCCAGCGCCGAGCTCGCCTTCAAGGAGGTCAGCGATAGCGGGCTCCTGCTCAACGGCACGAAGGTCGTGCCGGTGCGCGCCGACTCCACCTGCGTCGACAGCGCCGCCGCGCAGGCCGCCGCCGAGCGCCTCGTCTCGGCCGAGAAGGTGGTCGCCATCATGGGCGCCGACTGTTCGGGCGTGACCATCGCCGTCGCCAACAATGTCGCGGTGCCGAACGGCGTCACGATCATCTCGCCGTCGGCGACCTCGCCGGCGCTCACCGACATCAAGGACAACGGCTATTTCTTCCGCACCGCGCCGTCGGATGCGCGCCAGGGACAGATCCTCTCCGACATCCTGATCGGCAAGGACGTCAAGTCGGTGGCGGTGACCTACACCAACAACGACTACGGCAAGGGCTTCTCCGATGCCTTCACCGCGGCCTTCACGGCCGGCGGCGGCAAGGTCACGATCAATGCGCCGCATGAGGACGGCAAGGGCGACTATTCGGCCGAAGTCGGCGCGCTCGCCTCGGCCGGCGGCGACCTGCTCGTCGTGCTCGGCTATGTCGATCAGGGCGGCGTCGGCATCATCCGCGCGGCGGTCGAGTCCGGCGCCTTCGACCGCTTCGCGCTGGGCGACGGCATGTACGGCCAGAGCCTGATCGACGCGATCGGCGACGACCTCAACGGCACGATCGGCGTCATTCCGGGCGCCGAGGGCGAGGGCATGGAAGCCTTCAAGAAGATCGCCACGGCGGCGGGCCTCGATCCGTCCTCGTCCTATACGGGCGAGAGCTACGACGCGGCCGCGCTGATCTCGCTCGCCATGCAGAAGGCCGGCTCGACCGACCGCACCGCGATCCGCGACGCCGTGCTCGACATCGCCAATGCGCCGGGCGAGAAGATCCTTGCCGGCGATCTGGCCAAGGGCCTTCAGATCCTGAAGGACGGCGGCGACATCGACTATGTCGGCGCGACCAATGTGGAGCTGATCGGTCCCGGCGAAGCCGCCGGCAGCTATCGCGAATACGAGGTCAAGGACGGCAAGTACGAGACCATCAAGTTCCACTGAGCAGCCGCGTGGAAGCGGGGAGCAGCCCGGCCAGCCGGGCTGCCTTTCCATCGGAGGCGGGGCGATGATCCGGGTGGAAGATCTTTGCATGTCGTTCGGCGGCATCCGCGCCGTGGACGGCGTGTCGCTGGAGATCAGGAAGGGCTCGATCACCGGCCTGATCGGGCCCAACGGTGCCGGCAAGACCACGCTGTTCAACGTGATCGCCGGCCACTACCGCCCCACTTCCGGCAAGGTGTGGCTGGGCGACGACGACATCACCGGTCTGCCGCCACATGAGCTTTTCCACAAGGGCCTGCTGCGCACCTTCCAGATCGCGCATGAATTCTCGACGCTTACCGTGCGCGAGAACCTGATGATGGTGCCGCCCGCCCAGCCGGGCGAGCAGCTTATCGATGTCTGGCTGCGGCCCTCCTCGGTCCGGGCGCGCGAGGCCGAGGTGCGCCGCCGCGCCGACGAGGTGATCGACTTCCTCGAGATTTCCCATGTCGCCGACGAACTGGCCGGAAACCTGTCCGGCGGCCAGAAGAAGCTGCTGGAGCTCGGCCGCACCATGATGGTGGATGCGCGCATCGTTTTTCTCGACGAGGTGGGCGCGGGCGTGAACCGCACTTTGCTCAACACGATCGGTGATGCGATCGTGCGGCTCAACCGCGAGCGCGGCTACACCTTCTGCATGATCGAGCACGACATGGATTTCATCGGCCGCCTCTGCGACCCGGTCATCGTCATGGCCGAAGGCAAGGTGCTGGTCGAGGGCCCGGTGGACGAGGTGAAGGCCAACGAGCATGTGATCGAGGCCTATCTCGGCCGCGGCCTGAAGAACCGGCCGGCGCGCCGCGCGGCGAGGGGCACCGCATGAGCTTCCTCATCGGCGAGGCGATGACGGGCGGCTATGGCGGGGCGGATATCCTGCACGGCTGCACCATCGCGGTGGACAAGGGCGAGATCGCCGTCATCGTCGGCCCCAACGGTGCCGGCAAGTCCACCGCCATGAAGGCCATGTTCGGCATGCTGAGCCTGCGCGAAGGTCAGGTGAGACTGGACGGCCGCGACATCACCGGGCTTTCGCCGCAGGACCGCGTCAGGGCCGGCATGGGCTTCGTGCCGCAGACCGCCAATGTCTTCACGACGATGAGCGTCCAGGAGAACCTGGAGATGGGCGCCTATATCCGCGACGACGATTTTTCCGATACGATGGAGCAGGTCTTCCACCTGTTCCCCGTGCTGCGCCAGAAGCGCAGGCAGCCGGCGGGCGAGCTGTCGGGCGGCCAGCGCCAGCAGGTGGCGGTGGGCCGCGCGCTGATGACGAAGCCTTCCGTGCTGATGCTGGACGAGCCGACGGCGGGCGTGTCGCCTATCGTCATGGACGAGCTGTTCGACCGCATCCTCGAAGTCGCCGCCACCGGCATCGCCATCCTCATGGTGGAGCAGAATGCGCGGCAGGCGCTCAACATCGCCGACCGCGGCTACGTTCTGGTGCAGGGCCGCAACCGCTACACCGACACGGGCGAGGCGCTGCTGGCCAACGCGGAAGTCCGCGCGACGTTTCTGGGCGGGTGAGCGATGCTTGAGATGTCCATGCGCGTCAGCACCCCCCTCTGGCCTGCCGGCCATCTCCCCCACAAGGGGGGAGATCGGCTGTCACTTCGGCTTTCGCCAATCGCCGAAGGTTGGGCGCTGACTGAACCGCGGACTGATCTCCCCCCCTGTGGGGGAGATGGCCGGCAGGCCAGAGGGGGGCAACGTCGAGCGTCGCGCTTCCACCCGGAGCGCACTCCATGATCGACATCCTCAACGCCCTCGTCGTGCTCGCCAATTTCGTCATCGTTCCGGGGCTGGCCTATGGCGCGCAGCTTGCGCTGGGGGCGCTCGGCGTCACGCTGGTCTACGGCATATTGCGCTTTTCCAATTTCGCCCATGGCGACCTGATGGCCTTCGGCACCATGCTGACCATCCTCGTCACATGGTGGTTCATGGCCATGGGCATTTCCGCCGGCCCGCTGCCGACCGCCCTGCTGGCGCTGCCGATCGGCATCGCCGGGGCGGTGCTGATGAGCCTGCTGACGGACCGGCTGGTCTACCGCTTCTACCGGGTGCAGAAATCGCCCACCATCGTGCTGGTCATGGCATCGGTCGGCGTCATGTTCGTGCTCAACGGCATCGTGCGCCTGGTGATCGGACCCGACGAGCAGCGTTTCGCCGATGGCGAGCGTTTCCTCGTCACCGTGCGCGGCTTCCGCGATCTCACAGGACTGGACGAGGGGCTCGTCATCCGCCTGCCGGTCGCGATCACCATCGTCGTAGCCGTCATCGTCGTGGTGGCGCTGTTCTGGTTCCTGCAATCGACCCGCGCCGGCAAGGCGATGCGCGCCTATTCCGACAATGAGGACCTGGCTTTGCTCTCCGGCATCAATCCGGACCGCGTCGTGGCGATCACCTGGATCATCGCGGCAACGCTGGCAACGATAGCCGGCGTGCTCTACGGCCTCGACAAGAGCTTTCGCCCCTTCACCTATTTCCAGCTCCTGCTGCCGATCTTCGCGGCGGCCATCGTCGGCGGCATCGGCCAGCCATTGGGCGCCATCGCGGGCGGCTTCGTCGTCGCCTTCTCCGAGGTGACGCTGACCTATGCCTACAAGCGGGTGCTGGAATATCTCGGCTTCCAGCCGGAGGGCCTCGTGCAACTCCTCTCCACCGAATACAAGTTCGCCATCTCCTTCGTCATCCTGGTTCTGGTGCTGCTGATCCGGCCGACGGGCATCTTCCGCGGGAGGGTGCTGTGAGCGAGCGCATGCGCATTCCCGTCCTCTACGGCCTGATGGCGCTGCTTTTGGCGCTGGTCGGCTTCGGCCAGAGCTGGGCGCTGGCGCTGACCATCACCAGCCTGTGCCTGATCTCGGCAATCATGGCGCTCGGCGTAAACATGCAGTGGGGCTATGCCGGTCTGTTCAATGTCGGCGTGATGGGCTTTGCCGCACTCGGCGGCCTTGCGGCGGTGCTCGTCTCCATGCCGCCGGTGCCGGGCGCATGGGCGGCGGGCGGAACGGGCCTCGGCCTCGCTTTGCTGACGCTGATCGGCACGGTGGCCGTCGCGGTCTTCGTGCGGCGCCAGACGGCGGGTATAACGCGGGTCCTCGCCACGCTGGCGGTGGCGATAGTCGGCTATTTCCTCACCCGCAGCTTCTTCGACCCGGCGGTCGCGGCAATCGAGAGCTTCGACGCGGCGCGCACCGGCTATCTCGGCGGGCTCGGCCTGCCGGTAATCTTCTCCTGGCTCGTGGGCGGCGTCTTCGCGGCCGCCGCCGCATGGCTGGTGGGCAAGATCGCGCTCGGCCTGCGCTCCGACTATCTGGCCATCGCCACGCTGGGCATTTCCGAGATCATCATCGCCTTCCTCAAGAACGAGGAATGGCTGTCGCGCGGCGTCAAGAACGTATCGGGCCTACCGCGGCCCGTGCCCTACGAGATCGAGCTGCAGCAGGCACCGTGGTTCCTCGACCTCGCCGCGACGCTGGGCGCCAGTCCGGTCGTGCTGTCGAGCCTCTATGTGCGGCTTTGCTACGTGCTGCTTTTCGCTGCCGTGCTGGTGATCCTTTTGTGGATGGCCGAGCGCGCGCTGAACTCGCCCTGGGGCCGCATGATGCGCGCCATCCGCGACAATCGCGACGCGGCCGAGGCGATGGGCAAGGACGTGACCGGCCGGCATCTGCAGGTCTTCATCCTCGGCTCGGCGGTGGTCGGCATCGCCGGCGCCATGCTGACCACGCTCGACGGGCAGTTCACGCCCGGCCAGTACAACCCGCTGCGCTTCACCTTCCTGATCTGGGTCATGGTGATCGTCGGCGGCTCCGGCAACAACTGGGGCGCGGTGCTTGGCGGCTTCCTGATCTGGTTCCTCTGGGTCGAGGCCGAGCCCGTCGGCGGCTGGCTGATGTCGGTCGTGACCTCGGGCCTGCCGGTGGGCAGCGGCCTGCGCACGCGCCTGCTCGACGCCGCGCCCTATATGCGACCGCTCACCATGGGCATCATCATGCTCTTGGTGCTGCGCTTCGCCCCGCGCGGGCTCATTCCCGAACGAACCGCGCGGCGGCATTAACAGCTTTAGGCAAGCTGCTGCCAGGTCTGCCAGCCGGCAAGCAGGATGATGAGGCAACTGACGAGCCGCAGCAGGCTGCGCTCGGGGATCGCCTTCACCATCCAGCCGGCCAGCGGCGCGGCGAGCAGCCCGCCCACGATCAGGCCGGCGATCGAGGCAAGGCCGCCCACGCCGTCGCCCGAAATGCTCCAGGTCCCGCTGATCAGCGCGCCGAGGAAGGTGATCGAGACGGCGAGCGTGATCAGGAACTCGCTCGCATTGACGGTGCCGATCACATAGCGGGCCGAGCCGCCGGCGCCGAGCAGGCCGGTCATGACGATGGGTCCCCATCCGCCGCCGCCGGCCGCGTCGAGAAAGCCGCCGGCCGCGCCCATCGGCGCCACATAGGACATCGGCACCGGCCGCGCCGGCAGCTTGCGGAAGGAACGCAGCAAAAGCCACGCGCCGACCAGCCCCAGATAGGCCGTGACGAAAGGCTTCACCACGTCGCCGTCGAAGGAGGTCAGCACATAGGCGCCCGTGCAGCCGCCGAGAATGCCGAAGGGCGCGAGGCGCAGGAAGAGCTTCCAGTCGATGTTGCGATGGTAGAGATGCGCGGAGCCCGAGGCCGCGGTGGTGAACATTTCCGCCGCATGGACCGCGGCGGAGGCATGGGCAGGCGATACGCCGAAGGCCAGAAGGGTCGTGGAGGAGATGACGCCATAGGCCATGCCGAGAGCGCCGTCGACGGCCTGCGCCAGGAAGCCGACGATGAGGAAGAGGAAGAAATCCTGCAATAGTCCATCCAGGGTTGGGCCGCCGGAGCATGGCGGATCTTGCGCGGTCAGGAACTGAGCGATCGCTGATTCCGCCGCCGGTGGCAAACCAGCTTTTCGGCAAAGCCCTTGCCGAATGAAGCGGAGATGCGCGCGCCGCGCAACGAAAAAGGGCGGCATCGCTGCCGCCCTTTGATCGGAGTGTACGGGAAAGACTTCTTAGAAGTCCATTCCGCCCATTCCGCCCATGCCGCCGCCGGGCATTGCCGGCATCGGGGCGTCCTTCTTCGGCGCCTCGGCGATCATGGCCTCGGTGGTGACCAGCAGGCCGGCGACCGACGCGGCGTCCTGAAGGGCCGTGCGCACGACCTTGGTCGGATCGACGATGCCGAAGGCGATCAGGTCGCCATACTCGCCGGTCTGGGCGTTGTAGCCGAAGGTCGTCGAGCTGTTCTCGAGGATCTTGCCCACGACGATGGAGGCCTCGTCACCGGCATTGGTCGCGATCTGGCGGGCCGGAGCCTGCAGCGCGCGGCGCACGATGTTGATGCCGGCATCCTGGTCGGGGTTCTCGCCCTTGACGGTCAGGTTGGCGGATGCGCGCAGCAGCGCGGTGCCGCCGCCGGGCACGATGCCTTCCTCGACCGCGGCGCGGGTCGCGTTGAGCGCGTCGTCGACGCGGTCCTTGCGCTCCTTCACCTCGACCTCGGTCGAGCCGCCGACGCGGATCACCGCAACGCCGCCGGCCAGCTTGGCGAGGCGCTCCTGGAGCTTCTCGCGATCGTAGTCGGACGTGGTCTCCTCGATCTGCTGCTTGATCTGGGCGACGCGGCCCTCGATCTCCGGCTTCTTGCCGGCGCCGTCGACGATGGTCGTGTTCTCCTTGGAGATCGACACCTTCTTGGCGCGGCCGAGCATGTCGAGGCCGACATTCTCCAGCTTGATGCCGAGGTCTTCCGAGATCACCTGGCCGCCGGTGAGGATCGCGATGTCCTCCAGCATGGCCTTGCGGCGGTCGCCGAAGCCCGGCGCCTTGACGGCGGCGATCTTCAGGCCGCCGCGCAGCTTGTTGACGACCAGCGTGGCGAGCGCCTCGCCCTCGACGTCCTCGGAGATGATGAGCAGCGGCTTGGAGGTCTGCACGACCGCCTCCAGAACCGGCAGCATGGCCTGCAGGTTGGAGAGCTTCTTCTCGTGCAGCAGGATGTAGGCATCCTCAAGCTCGGCCACCATCTTGTCCGGGTTGGTCACGAAGTAGGGCGACAGGTAGCCGCGGTCGAACTGCATGCCCTCGACCACTTCCAGTTCGGTCTCGGCGGTCTTGGCTTCCTCGACGGTGATGACGCCCTCGTTGCCGACCTTCTGCATCGCGTCGGCGATCATCTGGCCGATCTCCTTCTCGCCATTGGCGGAGATGGTGCCGACCTGCGCGACTTCCGACGAGGACGCGATCTTCTTGGTGGTGCTCATCAGGTTGGAGACGACCTCGTTGACGGCAAGGTCGATGCCGCGCTTCAGGTCCATCGGGTTCATGCCGGCGGCCACCGCCTTGGCGCCTTCCTGCACGATCGCCTGGGCGAGAACCGTCGCGGTCGTGGTGCCGTCGCCGGCGATGTCGTTGGTCTTGGAGGCCACTTCGCGCACCATCTGGGCGCCCATGTTCTCGAACTTGTCCTCCAGCTCGATTTCCTTCGCCACGGTCACGCCGTCCTTGGTGATGCGCGGCGCGCCGAACGACTTGTCGATGACGACGTTGCGACCTTTGGGGCCGAGCGTCACCTTCACCGCGTCGGCGAGGATGTTGACGCCGCGCAGCATGCGCTCGCGGGCGTCACGGGAGAATTTTACGTCTTTGGCAGCCATGTTCAGCTCCTCGTTGGATTGGCCGCTCGCGAGGGAGCAGCCGGTGTTTCATCTGACGGGAATGGGTCGGCCGGTCAGCCGATGATGCCCATGATGTCGGATTCCTTCATGATCAGCAGGTCTTCGCCGTTGAGCTTGACCTCGGTGCCGGACCACTTGCCGAACAGCACGCGGTCGCCTGCCTTCACGTCCAGCGGAACCAGCTTGCCGGCCTCGTCGCGGGCGCCCGAGCCCACGGCGATGACCTCGCCCTCCTGGGGCTTTTCCTTGGCGGTGTCGGGGATGATGATGCCGCCCTTGGTCTTCTCCTCGGACTCGAGCCGGCGCACGACCACGCGGTCATGGAGCGGGCGGAAATTGGACTGTGCCATGTCTTTCAATCCTCGATGCGGATGATAAAAGGGTTCCCTCCGTCCGGCGGACCGGACCACACGTTAGCACTCGTCAATGGCGAGTGCTAACGATGAAGCGCAGATAGACGCGAGGGCCCGACGAGTCAAGACTCCGCGAGCTCGGTGTCGGCGGTTTCATCAAGACGAGTTGATGCCTCCTGAACCCGCCGCCCGTGATATGGTCTTCCGAGGGCGGATGGAGGATGTCATGACACGCCGGAAATTCCTGCTTGGAAGCGCGGCTGGCGCCGCGGTGGTTACGGTCGGCTTTCCCTTCGCGGGACGGGGCGGCATTGCCGGTGCCGCCGAAGGCAGCTTCGAGGTCACGAAGACCGAGGCCGAATGGCGGGCCGTTCTTTCGGACGCGCAATATGCGGTGCTGCGCGAGGAGAATACCGAATATCCCTTCACCAGCCCGCTCAACAACGAGAAGCGTGCCGGAATCTTCCATTGTGCCGGCTGCGACCTGCCGGTCTATTCCTCCAGGGTGAAGTATGATTCCGGCACCGGCTGGCCGAGCTTTTGGGAGTCGCTGCCCGACGCCATCGGCACGAAGGAGGACAGTTCGCTGGGCATGCTGCGCGTCGAATGCCATTGCCGGCGCTGCGGCGGCCATTTCGGCCACATCTTCGACGACGGCCCGCCGCCCACCGGCAAGCGCCACTGCCTCAACGGGCTGGCGCTGACCTTCCGGCCCGACGCGGCCTGACGGTATAGTTTCGACGCAATTCCGGACGCAAAACCGCTACGCACTTTTGCTGGAATTGCTCTATTCAGTCACCACCAGCGCGATTGCCGCGATCAGCTCGTCCAGGCCGTGGCCCTTCTCCGACGAGGTGGCGATGACGGCGGGGAAGGCGGCCGGGCGCCGGCGGATCTTTTCCAGCGTCTCGGCGACCAGCCGCGGCACGCCGGCCGCCTTGATCTTGTCGGTCTTGGTCAGCACGATCTGGTAGGAGACGGCCGCCTTGTCGAGCAGGTCGAGCACCTCCTCGTCGTTCTTCTTGATGCCGTGGCGCGCGTCGATCAGCACGTAGACGCGCTTCAGCGTCACCCGGCCCTTCAGATAGTCGAAGACCAGATCGGTCCAGCGGTCCACCATGTCCTTGGGCGCCTGCGCGTAGCCGTAGCCCGGCATGTCGACCAGCGCCAGCGGCGGCAGGTCGCCGGCCTCGCCCGAATAGCCGTCCGGCACGAAGAAGTTCAGCTCCTGCGTGCGGCCGGGCGTATTGGAGGTCCGCGCCAGCCCCTTCCGGCCGGTCAGCGCATTGATCAGCGACGACTTGCCGACATTGGAGCGGCCGGCGAAGGCGATCTCCGGCGGGCCCTCCGGCGGCAGGAACTTCATCGCCGGCACGCCGCGGATGAACACCCACGGCCGCGCGAACAGGGCCTGCACCTCAGTTTCCGTCGTCGTCATGCTGTCGCCCTGCGATGCGGTCATGGCACCGCATCGACATTCGGCGGGCGTTTGTCAACCGCGCCTCAGGGCAGCGCGCGGCAGGCGAACGCGTAGAGGACGCAGGCCGCCAGGCAAGTGACGGTGCGGACGTGGTTCCACATCGTCCAGCGCGTCAGATAGTCCTGCCAGTAGGTCGCCGACGCGGCGGCCGACGGATCCATCGATGCCAGCGTCTCGTTCATCGGCACGTTGAACGCCACGGTGACGCCGAACATGCCCACGACGACGAGCAGCCCCGCAACCAGAAGCAGCATCGATCCGCCCCGGCCGGGATTGAAGATGCCGTAGAGGGCAAGCCCCGCGCCGACGACAGGCGTGCCGAAGAAGGCGAGGAAGAACACCGGGTTCTGCACCACGACGTTGATCGACTGCATGGCGGCGATACCCGCGGCCGGCGATATGCGGCCCAGCGCCGGCATGACGAGGTTCGAGAAGGCGAAGAAGAAGCCGCCGAGCAGGCCCGCGCCGAGTACGCCGAGCAAAGTGAGAGTCAGGATCGTCTGTCGCATCATATCCTCCGGGCAGGCGAGGCCGCCGCGAGATTAGCGCGGCGGCGTGTCTGCCAGATGAACGATCGAGCGGGCCTCCGACTCGGCCGGGCTATTCGGCCGGCTTGGGCTTTCGGCGGAAGAGGCCGGCGAGATTGTCCCACAACTCGATCTTGGCGCCTTGCCGTTTCATGATCACGCCCTGCTGGATGATGGAGAGCGTGTTGTTCCACGCCCAGTAGATCACCAGTCCGGCCGGGAACGAGGCCAGCATAAAGGTGAACACCACCGGCATCCAGTTGAAGATCATCGCCTGCGTCGGATCGGGCGGCGTCGGGTTCATGCGCATCTGCAGGAACATGGTGATGCCCATGATGAGCGGCCAGACGCCGATCATCAGGAAGCTCGGCACGTCATAGGGCAGGAGGCCGAAAAGATTGAAGAGCGATGTCGGATCGGGCGCCGAAAGGTCCTGGATCCAGCCGAAGAACGGCGCATGGCGCATCTCGATGGTGACGTAGAGCACCTTGTAGAGCGCGAAGAAGACCGGGATCTGGATCAGCACCGGCCAGCAGCCGGCGATCGGATTGATCTTCTCGGTCTTGTAGAGCTCCATCATCGCCTGCTGCTGCTTCATCCGGTCGTCCGCATATTTCTCGCGGATTTCCAGCAGCTTCGGCTGCACCAGCTTCATGTTCGCCATCGACTTGTACGACTTGTTGGCGAGCGGGAAGAAGACGGCCTTCACCAGCACCGTGACGGCGAGGATGGCGAGGCCGAAATTGCCGAGCAGCTTGAACAGCCAGTCGATGACGTAGAACATCGGCTTGGTGATGAAGTAGAACCAGCCCCAGTCGATCAGCAGGTCGAACTGGCGGATGCCGAGTGCCTCCTCATAGGCGTCGATGACGGTCACTTCCTTGGCGCCGGCGAAGACATGGTTCTCCACCGTGGCGCTGCCGCCGGCCGGAACGCTCAGCGCGTCGGCAACGAAATCCACCTGATAGCGCGGATTGTTGTTGTCGCTCAGATAGGAGAAGCGCGGCTGGAAGGCTTCCGCGCTGCTGGGCACCAGCGCCACGCCCCAATATTTGTCGACGAAGCCGAGCCAGCCGTCGGTCGATTTGGAAGGCGTCAGTTGCGGCGTCTCCTGAAGGTCGCCGTACTTGATCTCCTGCAGCCCTTCCGTGCCGGTCACGCCGATCGGGCCTTCGTGCAGGATATAGAAGCCGCTGGTATGCGGCGTGCCGAAGCGGGTGGTGCGGCCGTAGCCGGCGATGGATATGTCCTGCTGGCCGCCATTGCTGACCGTGTCCGTCACCGAGAACATGTAGTTCTCGTCCACCGCGATCGTGCGGCGGAAGGTGACGCCGCGATCATTGGTGTAGGTCAGGACGACGGGCGTCTGCGCGGTGAGGGTGGAGGCGCCTTCCACGCGCCAGACCGTGCCGGGGCCGGGCATGGCGCCGGCATCGCCGACGCCGACATAGCCGAGCTCCACATAATAGCCCTCCGGCCCGCCGGCCGGGTTGAGCAACTGGATGTTGGGCGAGTTCGGCTGGACCGTGGTGCGGTAGTTCTTCAGCACGAGGTCGTCGATACGCGCGCCGGTCAGGTTGATGGAACCGGAAAGGCGCGGCGTGTCGATGCGTATCCGCGCACCGTTGCCGAGCGCCTGGTCGCGCGTCAGCGCGCCGGCCACGGGTGCGCTGCCGGGCGCGGCAGGCGTCGCCTGTCCGGGCGCCGGCGGCACGTCGGTGCCGGGCTGGCCGGGCGTGGCAGGGGCGGGGTTCTGCGCTTCCTGACGCTCCTGCTCGATGCGCGCGGCCTCGCGCTGCTGCTCGATGCGCGGGTTCATGTAGAAAACCTGCCACAGCGTCAGGATCGCCACCGAAAGCGCGATCGTGATGAAGAAGTTGCGATTGTTTTCCATGAGAAACCTCAATGCCCCTTTTCGGGCATCCTGCGCAGCCGGCGTTTCAGCTCGGCCTGGAGTTCGTCGAAGGCGACGTGGAGTATGTCCGGGCGGCCAACGATCACATAGTCACTGCCGGCGGCCATGTCATCCCGCGCACCCGTGCGGACGGCCTCCCTGAGGCGTCGGCGGATGCGGTTCCGCGTCACGGCGTTCCCGCATTTCTTCGTGACGGTGATGCCGAGCCGCGGCTCGCCGTCATCTGCCCGGTTGCGCACCTCAAGCAGGAAAAGCCGCCCGCGGCGCTTTTCACCGGCGCGGACAGCCAGAAATTCGGCGCGCTTGCGCAGCCGGCCGTAGGCCTTGCCGCCGGAGCCGGACATCAGGAGCGGGAGCTCCCGGCCGATCAGGCCGACAGCCGCTTGCGGCCGCGATTGCGGCGGGCGGCGACGACGGCGCGCCCACCCTTGGTTGCCATGCGTGCGCGAAAGCCATGACGGCGCTTACGCACGAGCTTGGAAGGCTGATAGGTACGCTTCATTTGTTTGATACCGCGGTGTGCGGCCCTTCTTGGGTCTGTCTCTGTCGAGCAGGAGCGTGGTTGAGCGCTCTGGCCGCCGCGCAACCGGAATTGCGCCGGAGTGGCGATCCGAGCGTGTGCGGGCCTATAGGCGACCCCGCAGCCCAAGTCAATCTTGGGCCGGGCGCGAAAGCTCGTGACAGCGCAAACCGCTTCGTCTAATCCGGTGCGCCAGCCAGCGGACGGGGTTTCCGCCGCTCCAGCAATTCAACGCCGGGAATCTGTCGCCAGCATGGCCGAACTTCCGCCTATCCTGACCTCACTGGACGAGACCGCCGCGCGCTACGACGCCATCCTTTGCGATGTCTGGGGCGTCATCCACAATGGCGTCGAGGTCTTCGGGCCCGCCTGCGCCGCGCTCCGGCGCTTCAGGGCCGCCGGCAAGCCCGTCGTGCTCATCACCAATGCGCCGCGCCTGTCGGGCGAGGTATTGGCCTTCCTCGACAGGCTGAACGCGCCGCGCGACGCCTGGGATCGCCTCGTCACCTCGGGCGACGTCACGCGCGATCTCGTGGCCGAGGGGCCGCGCCGCGTCTTCCACATCGGCGCGGACGACGATCTCGGCCTGTATGAGGGGCTGGATGTCGAGCTGGTCGAGGAGTTCGAGGCATCGGGCGTCGTCTGCACCGGCCTTTTCGACGACGAGACCGAAACTCCGGCCGACTATGCCGACATGCTGCGGCGCCTGCGCGCGCGCAACCTTCCCTTCATCTGCGCCAATCCCGATATCGTGGTGGAATATGGCGGCAGGCTGATGTGGTGCGCCGGAGCGCTCGCACGTGACTATGCGCAGCTCGGCGGGCGCACGCTGATCGCCGGCAAACCGCATGCGCCGATCTATGAGGTGGCCCTGCGCGCCGCCTCGGACGCCGCCGGCGGGACGATCGCGCCGGACCGCGTCCTTGCCATCGGCGACGGCCTGCTGACCGACGTGAAGGGCGCCATCGCCAACGGCATGGATGCGCTCTTCATCACCGCCGGCATCCATGCCGGCGAGTATGGGGATGCTGACGCGCCGGACCTCCAGCGGCTGGCGACGTTCCTCGACGGCCACGGCCTGCATCCGGTGGCCATGATGCCGAGGCTCGCCTGACCGATGTCGACCGCCTGCATCCGCATCGACGACCTGCAGCACCTGCCCGAACATCTGCGCGGCGCGGTGGTGGCGATCGGCAATTTCGACGGCATCCATCGCGGCCATCGCGCCGTGCTCGACCGGGCGCTGGCGGAGGCGCGACGCATGGGCAGGCCGGCGCTGGCGCTGACCTTCGAGCCGCATCCGCGCGCCTTGTTCAATCCCGACGTGCCGCTCTTCCGCCTGACGCCGGCGCCGATGAAGGCGCGGCTGCTCGGGCTGCTGGGGCTGGACGGAGTGGTCGAGCTCGCATTCGACCGCGCGCTGGCGCAGACGAGCGCGGAGGAGTTCGTCCGCCGCGTGCTGGTCGAGGGGCTGGGCACGAGCCATGCGGTCACCGGCTTCGACTTCCACTTCGGCCGCGGCCGCGAGGGCGGCCCGGCTTTCCTCATTGAGGCGGGAAAGCGCCACGGCTTCGGCGTCACCCTGGTCGACGCCTTCCGCGACGAGGCGACCGAGATCGTCTCGTCGAGCCGCATCCGCCATCTGCTGGCGGAAGGCGAGGTGGCCGAGGCCGCCGGCCTGCTCGGCTACCGCTACACCGTCGAGGCCGAGGTGGGGCATGGGCGCCAGCTCGGCCGCACGCTGGGCTATCCGACGGCGAACATGGCGCTTCACCCCGGCGTCGCGCTGCGCCACGGCATTTATGCGGTGCGGCTGCGGCGGCCCTCCGGCGCGCTCCATGATGGGGTGGCGAGCTTCGGTATCCGCCCCACCGTGGAGGACGACGGCGCGCCGCTGCTCGAAACCTTCCTGTTCGATTTCTCCGGCGATCTCTATGGCGAGGTCTGCGCGGTGTCGCTGTTCGGCTTCCTGCGGCCGGAAATGAAGTTCGACGGGCTCGACCCGCTCGTGGCGCAGATGCGGCGGGACGAGGAAGAGGCGCGGGCGCTTCTGGCCGGCGTGCGGCCGCTGTCGGCGCTGGACGCGGCGCTCGCGTTCTGAGGGGGCCTTAATATTCCCGCAGGCCGAGATGCCGCGCGAAAGGCACGAAATCGCGGTCGTCGTGCAGAAGCACATGGTCGTTGACGATACAGTAGGTGGCGATGACCACGTCGATCGTCTTGCGGACCGTGACACCCGTTGCACGCAGAGCACGGTAATGGGCCGCGGAGCGGGTAGCCAGTTCCGGGGTCAGCATGGAAGCAATTGCGAATCGACGCATATATGCTTCCAGCCGGGCTGCATGGCGGTCGTCCCTTGCGCCGGACAGGACTTCAAGCAGGACAACGTCGCCGACAAGGACGGTCGCCGTATCGGAGATGGACCGGAGCTTGACGACGCTCGGCCGGTCCTCGTCGCGAAGATTGGCGATCCAGACCGAGCTGTCGACAACGATCATTTCAAGTCGCCGAAGTCACGACCTTCCCGCATCTCGTCGAGGTTGCCCTCCCAGCCCAGGCCCCTCATGGCTTCCAGTGCTTCGCGTCGCGCATGGCTCTTCACCAGTTGCTTCAGCGCTTCTTCGACGGCCTGCTTCTTTGTCTTCTGGCCGGTGATTGCCATGGCTTTCCGCAAGAGATCGTCGTCGATGTCGATATTGGTGCGCATGGGGTTCGTCCGATGTGTATGGAATGGCGTGAATATACACATCAGCGCGTTCGAGCACAACCAGCCCCTTTATTCCCCCGCGCCGCTCCGCTAAAAGGCGGCGCATGAACACGATCTTCGGCCGGCCATCCCTTGTGACGCGAATTACCGGCCCGGTCGCGCGGCCAGCCTGAGCTGCCGCGGGCCGGGATTGCCGACGCCGCGCCATGCGCGCTTTCTGACATCATATGATCGCCCAGCCTTTTCTGGCGCAGCCGGTCTTCACATCTGGCCACGACATGACTGAAACCAAGATCGACTATTCAAAGACGCTCTATCTGCCGCAGACGGATTTCCCGATGCGGGCCGGCCTGCCCGAGAAGGAACCGCTGCTGGTCGAGCGCTGGAAGTCCATGGACCTCTACCGCCGCCTGCGCGAGAGCGCCGCAGGCCGGCCGCTCTTCGTGCTGCATGACGGCCCGCCCTATGCCAATGGCAACATCCATATCGGCCATGCGCTGAACAAGATCCTGAAGGACGTCATCACCCGCTCCTTCCAGATGCGCGGCTACGATTCCAACTATGTGCCCGGCTGGGATTGCCACGGCTTGCCGATCGAGTGGAAGATCGAGGAACAGTACCGCGCAAAGGGGCTCGACAAGGACCAGGTGCCGGTCAACGAGTTCCGCCGCGAGTGCCGCGAATTCGCGCAGGGCTGGATCGACGTGCAGGGCGCGGAGTTCCAGCGGCTGGGCGTGGTCGGTGACTTCGATAATCCCTATACGACCATGGCCTTCCACGCCGAGGCGCGCATCGCCGGCGAGCTGATGAAGTTCGCTATGTCGGACCAGCTCTATCGCGGCTCCAAGCCGGTCATGTGGAGCGTGGTGGAGCGCACGGCGCTGGCCGAGGCGGAGGTCGAGTATCAGGACTACGAGAGCGACACGATCTGGGTGAAGTTCCCGGTGAAGCTGGATTCCAGCCTGGGGCCTGATGCCGCCCCCCGCACCGCGATGGACGATTTCCTCGAGGACCTCGCGGGCGATCTCAATGTCGCGCGCGCGACGCCGGCGGGCGGTTCGGACCTGTCCGACGCCTCGGTGGTGATCTGGACCACGACGCCCTGGACGATCCCCGGCAACCGGGCGGTCAGCTATTCGCCGCGCGTGGCCTACGGGCTCTACAGGGTGGCGGAGGCCGAAAACGATTTCGGGCCGCGCCCCGGCGAGAAGCTGATCTTCGCCGATGCGCTCGCCGATGATTGCGCCCAGAAGGCAAAGCTCAGGTTGGAGCGCCTGCGCGGCGTATCGGCTGAGGAGCTTTCAGCGCTCGTGCTGGCGCATCCGCTGGCGGGCTTCGGCGGCGGCTACCTGTTCGACGTGCCGCTGCTGGCCGGCGACCACGTGACCGACGATGCCGGCACCGGCTTCGTCCACACGGCGCCCGGCCACGGCCGCGAGGACTTCGACGTGTGGATGGACCATGCGCCCGCGCTCAGGCAGCGCGGCATCGACACCGTGATCCCCTTCACGGTGGACGATGCGGGCTTTTTCACCAAGGACGCGCCGGGCTTCGGCCCCGACCGCGATGGCGGCGCTGCGCGGGTGATCGATGATTCCGGCAAGAAGGGCGACGCCAACAAGGCGGTCATCGAGGCGCTGATCGCGGCCAATCGCCTCTTCGCGCGCGGCCGGCTGAAGCACCAGTATCCGCATAGCTGGCGCTCCAAGAAGCCGGTCATCTTCCGCAACACGCCGCAATGGTTCGTCCATATGGATAAGGATCTCGGAGGATATGGCGCAGCACCGATCTCCCCCCTCGTGGGGGAGATGTCGGCGGAGCCGACAGAGGGGGGCGCTGTCCCGCTGGCCTCTCATTCCGTCGCGCCCCCCTCTGCCCTGCCGGGCATCTCCCCCACGAGGGGGGAGATCGGCCAACCCCCCAAACCCGACACCCTTCGCAACCGCGCGCTGGCCGCGATCGACGCGACGCGTTTCGTCCCACCCGCCGGACAAACACGCCTTAGGGCGATGATCGAGGAGCGGCCGGACTGGGTGCTTTCGCGCCAGAGGGCATGGGGCGTGCCGATCTGCATCTTCGCCGACGCGGACGGCAATGTGCTGAAGGACGAGGCCGTCAATGCCCGCATCCTCGACGCCTTCGAGGCCGAGGGCGCGGATGCGTGGTTTGCCGAAGGCGCACGCGAGCGTTTCCTCGGCTCCCGCGCCAACGAGCCGTGGACCATGGTGCGCGACATCCTCGACGTGTGGTTCGATTCCGGCTCCACCCATACCTTCACGCTGGAGGACCGGCCCGACATGAAGTGGCCGGCCGACGTCTATCTCGAAGGCTCGGACCAGCATCGCGGCTGGTTCCATTCCTCGCTGCTGGAAAGCTGCGGCACGCGCGGCCGCGCGCCCTACGACACGGTCGTCACCCATGGCTTCACCATGGACGAGGACGGGCGGAAAATGTCGAAGTCGCTCGGCAATACGGTGGTGCCGCAGGACGTGATGCGGCAGTCGGGCGCCGACATATTGCGCCTGTGGGTGATGACGACCGACTATTGGGAAGACCAGCGCCTCGGCAAGAACGTGCTGCAGACCAATATCGACGCCTATCGCAAGCTCAGGAACACCATCCGCTGGATGCTGGGCACGCTCGCCCATGACGAGGGCGAGAACGTGCCGTTGGCCGAGCTGCCGGAGCTGGAGCGGCTGATGCTGCACCGGCTGGCCGAGCTCGACGAGCTGGTGCGCAAGGGCTACGACGCGTTCGACTTCAAGCGCATCGCCAAGGCGCTGATCGACTTCACCGTGGTGGAGCTCTCGGCCTTCTATTTCGACATCCGCAAGGACGCGCTCTACTGCGAGGCGCCGTCGAGCGTGAAGCGCAAGGCGGCGATCATGGTGGTGCGCCACCTGTTCGCCTGCGTGGTGAAGTGGCTGGCGCCGATGCTGCCCTTCACAACCGAGGAAGCCTGGCTCGACCGCCATCCCGATGCCGAGTCCGTCCATCTCGAACAGTTCGAGACGGTGCCGGCTACCTGGCGCGACGATGAGCTTGCCGGGAAGTGGCGCAAGGTGCGGCAGGTGCGCCGCGTCGTCACCGGGGCGCTGGAGATCGAGCGGGCGAAGAAGGCGATCGGCGCCTCGCTGGAGGCCGCGCCCACCGTCTACATCGCCGATCCGGCGCTGGCCGATGCGGTGCGCGGGCTGGACCTCGCCGAGATCTGCATCACCAGCGGCATCACGGTGGTGGTGGGCGAGGCGCCGCAGGGCGCGTTCCGGCTCGACGACGTGGCCGGCGTGGGCGTCGTGCCGGGGCTGGCGGAGGGGCGCAAATGCGCGCGCTCATGGCGTTTCACCGACGATGTGGGCTCCGATCCGGAGTTCCCGGACGTGTCCGCGCGCGATGCGGCGGCGCTGCGCGAGCTGCGGGCATTGGGAAAGCTGGCGGCGGCCGCGTTGCCGGCCGATGCCTGATCATGTAAAAGGCGACGGGCCGGCGTCATCATGTCGCCGGATTCAGCGTGATGTTGCACGAAGGCGGCCGTGGAGCCGCGGTTTCGAGAGGCTGACGAATTGAGCGGTTCTGCAAGTGATACCATGCGGCGCATTGCGTCCGCCGCCGGCCTGGCAGGCCTGTCCGCAATGGCGCTGGCCGGCTGTTCGCCGACTTACGGCACCGACAAGACCGCCAACCGGCAGCTCGTCGAGGACGTGACGGGTATCCTCTCGCTCGGCCCCTCCGGCAAGCGGGCGGTGATCGACTACCGCCCCCGCCCGGAACTGGTGAAGCCGCAATCGACGGCCGTGCTGCCGCCGCCGCAGGACGACGTGACCGCTTCGGCCGGCGGGCAATGGCCGGAATCGCCGGAAGCGCGCCTGCGCCGCATCCGCGACGAGGCGAGCACCGAGCAGGGGCTGACGACGACGCAGATCATCCGCGACGGCAGCGGTCGCGAACAGGTGGTCGGCGGCGGCGTGGACCTCAACCAGCCGGGCGCGCAGCGCGCCGAGTTCAAGCGCCGGCTTGCGCAGCAGAATCAGGGCGACCCGAATGTCCGCCGCACGCTCTCCGAGCCGCCGGGGGCCTATCGCCAGCCGGCGGCAACCGCGCCGACGGACGAATTGGGCGAGCCCGAGTGGCAGAAGGAACGCGAGGCGCGCCGCAAGGCCGGCGGCAAGAAGCGTTTTCGCGACTACATGCCCTGGTAGATTCCTGCAAGGTGCGCAGCGGTTTTGCGTCCCGGAATTGCGTCGTGATCTAGTCCCGTCTTTCCCTGAAGAAATCGCGCAGCAACTCGGCTGACAGCGTTTCGCCGAGGCCCGGATAGATGTCCGGCGCATGGTGGCAGGTCGGCTGCGCGAAGAAGCGGCCGCCATGCAGCACACCGCCCCCTTTCGGATCGCTGGCGCCGAAATAAAGCCGCCGCAACCGCGCGAACGAGATCGCGGCCGCGCACATGGCGCAGGGCTCCAGCGTGACATAGATGTCGGCGCCGTTGAGCCGCTCGGCGCCTTCGGCCGCGCATGCGGCGCGGATCGCGACGATTTCGGCATGGGCGGTGGGGTCGCTGAGCTCGCGCGTCCGGTTGCCGGCCTTTGCCAGGACCTTCCCGTCACGCACGATCACGGCGCCTACCGGCACCTCGCCCCGCGCGGCCGCCAGTTGCGCCTCGCCAAGCGCGATCGCCATGAAATCGGAACGGTTCACGTCCATCGGGGTCCTACAAATTCACTCGCCTGCCCGCGATACCTCTGATAGCTAGAGCAATTCCAGCAAAAGTGCGCAGCGGTTTTGCGTCCGGAATTGCGTAAAAACAAGGAGATAGAGCATTTTCGCGATTCTGTAAAAAGCGGAAATGCTCTAGCCGTTCAAAAGGCAAATCTCACATGGACGAAGATCGCAAGAAGAAGCCCGGTCGCCCCGGCGACGGACCTCGCCCCGGACGGCGCGAGCGGGAAATCGCGCGTGGAAGCGCTGCGCCGCGTTCCCCGAAGTCCGCGCCGCGCAAGCCTGCCGCCGCCGTCGAGGACGGCGAGCGCATCGCCAAGCGCCTCGCACGCGCGGGCGTCGCCTCGCGCCGCGAGGCTGAAAGCCTGATCGCCGCGGGCCGGGTGAAGGTGAACGGCAAGGTGCTGGAAAGCCCGGCGCTCAACGTGTCGCGCGCCGACCGCATCGAGATCGACGGCCAGCCTATTCCCGAGATCGAGCGCACGCGGCTCTTCCTGTTCCACAAGCCGGCCGGCGTGGTGACGACGAACCGCGACCCCGAGGGCCGCCGCACTGTGTTCGACGTGTTGCCCGAGGGCCTGCCGCGCCTGATGACGATCGGGCGGCTCGACATCAATACCGAGGGCCTGCTGCTGCTCACCAATGACGGCGGGCTGGCGCGCGTGCTCGAACTGCCGGCGACCGGCTGGCTGCGCCGCTACCGTGTGCGCGTGCACGGCAAGGTCGAGGAAGCCGCATTGGCGGCGCTGAAGGAGGGCATCGCCGTTGACGGCGTGTTCTATGGGTCGGTGGAAGCGACGCTCGACCGCCAGCAGGGCTCGAATGCCTGGCTGACCATCGGCCTGCGCGAGGGCAAGAACCGCGAGGTGAAGAACATTCTGGGCGCGCTGGGCCTCGAGGTCACGCGGCTGATTCGCATCTCCTACGGTCCTTTCCAGCTCGGCGAACTGCCGGAGGGCGCGGTGCATGAATTGCGCGGCCGCACGCTGCGTGACCAGCTCGGCGAACGCCTGATCGAGGAAGCGGGCGCCGATTTCGATGCGCCGGTGGTCACGCAAGTCGCGCGCAAGCAGGAGGAACGCGCACCTGCGCCACGCACCCGTTCGCTCGGGCCGGAAGGCGAGGGCGGGCTGATCAGGAACCGCAAGCGTCAGCGTGAGGACAGGCGCGAGGACGCGCTTGGGCGGCTTTCCACCCAGGGTCCGCGTCCAAAGGGCCGCTTCGGCGACAAGGAAGGCGGCAAGCCTGCCCGCGAGGAAAAACCGTTCCAGCCGCCGCGACCGCGCGGCGCGAATGTCTGGATGGCGCCCGGCGCCCGCCCGCTGGCGCCCCGCAAGCCCGAGGCCGAAGCGGAGGACAAGCCCAAGCCGCGCGACACGTCGCGCCCGCTGGCCGCCGACCCGAACCAACGCATGCGACGCCGCCCCGAGGCGGTGGAAGGCGACGGGAAGTCCGTCCCCGCTAAGCGTTTTTCCGGTAGAGCCGCAAAGCCCTATCGTGAGAAGCGCGGCGACGACGAGCGCCCGCCCCGTAATGACCAGCCGCGTTCCGATTCGCGGCCTGCGCGCGCCGGCGACGCGGCCTTCCGCAAGCCGCGCCGCGATGGGGAGCGCCCGCGCCCGCCACGCGACGGAGATGGTGCGCCGGCCGGCGAGCGCAAGCCTTGGCGCGTGCGTCCGCCGCGTGACGATCGCGGGCCGTCCGAAGAACGTCCGGCACGCGGCCGGCCTGCCGGCGCGCACGCCGAGGCTGGACGTCCTGCCGACAAGAAGCCTTTTGGCAAGCCCGGCGGCGGCAAGCCTTACGCGAAACCCGGTGGTTCGAAGCCGTTCGGCAAGTCCGGCAAGCCGGGTGGCGGCAATGCGGGCGAGCGGGGGCCGCGTTCGCCGGGCAAGGGTGGTGGCGGTGCGGATCGTCGGCGGTGAGTTTCGCGGGCGGCCCCTGCGCACGCCGCGTTCGCAGGAAATCCGCCCCACGACCGACCGCGCGCGTGAAGCGGTCTTCAACGTGCTCGCCCATGGCTATGGCGAGCGGCTGGCCGGCGCGCGCGTGCTCGACCTTTTCGCCGGCACCGGCGCACTCGGGCTGGAGGCGCTGTCGCGCGGCGCTTCGTTCTGCGTCTTCATCGAGGAGGGCGCGGAGGGCCGCGGCCTGATCCGCGACAATGTCGAGACGATGGGGCTTCAGGGCCGCACGAAAATTTTCCGCCGCGATGCGACCGCGCTCGGCAGCGTCGGCACGCTGGCGCCCTTCTCGCTCGTCTTCGCCGATCCGCCCTATGGCCGCAGGCTTGGCGAGGCGGCGCTGGATTCGGCGCGTGCCGGCGGCTGGCTGGCGCCGAAGGCCCTCGTCTGCCTTGAGGAGGCCGCCTCCGCGCCTTTCGACCTGCCCGCCGGTTTCAATCTTGTCGAAGAACGTCGATATGGTGATTCGGTGGTACGATTTATCGACACTGCCTGACTTTGGCCCATCTTCTGGGGCGGATGGACGTCCATCCCTTCCGAATTTCGCTGCAACCTCCCGGGAATTCAGCATGAGATTTGTCGCAAGAGCCACAGCCTGCCTGCTTCTGCTGGCCTTCATCCTGCCGGCCAGCGCACAGGACGGTCCCGACATCTCCACCTTCACCCTCGACAACGGGCTCGAGGCGGTGGTGATCCCCGACCATCGCTCGCCGGTCGTCACGCATATGGTCTGGTACAAGGTCGGCTCCGCCGACGAGGTGGCGGGCAAGACCGGCATCGCCCACTTCCTCGAACATCTGATGTTCAAGGGCACCGAGAAGCATCCGGCCGGCGAGTTCTCGCGCCGCGTGGCGGAGATCGGCGGCTCGGAGAACGCCTTCACCTCCTACGACTACACCGCCTATTTCCAGCAGGTGTCGCCCGACGCCCTGCCGACGATGATGGAATATGAGGCTGACCGCATGCGCGGCCTCGTGCTCACCGACGAGGTGGTGGCGCCAGAGCGCGACGTGATCATCGAGGAGCGCCGCTCGCGCATCGAGAACGATCCCGCCGCGCTGATGGGCGAGGAGGTCGACGCGACGCTTTTCCAGAACCATCCCTACGGCAAGCCGATCATCGGCTGGATGCACGAGATGGAGAAGCTGAGCCGCGACGACGCGATCGCCTTCTACAATCTCTATTACGCGCCGAACAATGCGGTTCTGGTCGTCGCCGGCGATGTCGATCCCGATACGGTGCGCAAGCTCGCCGAGGAGACCTATGGCAAGGTCGAGCGCGGGCCGGCGATCCCGCCGCGCGTGCGCGCCACCGAGCCGGAGCAGAACACCGCCCGCACCGTGTCGCTGTCCGACCCGCGCGTCAGCCTGCCGACGCTGCAGAAGAACTGGGTGGTACCGTCCTACACGACCGGCAAGGGCACCGATGCGGCCGCACTCGACCTCCTGTCGGAAATCCTCGGCGGCGGCGTGCGCAGCCGGCTCTATCAGGAGCTGGTGGTGCGCAAGGGCATCGCCTCCTCGGTCGGCGCCTATTATCGCGGCACCGCGCTCGACGACACGGTCTTCACCGTCTACGGCGCGCCGCGCGGCGACACCGAGCGCTCCGAGCTCGAAGCGGCCATCGACGCGGAGATCACCAAGATCGTGCGCGACGGCATCGGTGAGGACGAGCTCGCCAAGGCGCGCAACCGTTTCCTGCGCGGCGTGATCTTCGCCCGCGACAGTCAGGCGGGCATGGCGCGCATCTACGGCTCGACGCTCACCACCGGCGGAAAGGTGGAGGACGTCGCCAACTGGCCGGACCAGATCAAGGCCGTCACCGCGGCCGAGGTTCAGGACGCCGCCCGCCGCTATCTCGATTTCCGCCGCGCCGTCACCGGCTATCTCAGCCCTGCAGAGGGAGACCGCACATGAGACCCGCCATGCCGATCTTTGGTTTCTGCGGCACGCAGGCGCGGCTCGGCCTGCCCTCGCTGACGATGGCTGTTTTCCTGCTGCTGATCACCGCTTTGGTGCCGGCGCGAGCCGACGTCGATATACAGGAGGTCAGGAGCGACAAGGGCATCACCGCCTGGCTGGTCGAGGACTATACGGTGCCGCTGGTGTCGATCCGCTTCGTCTTCGAGGGCGGCACGACGCAGGACCCCGACGACAAGCTCGGCCTCGCCAACCTGATGAGCGGCCTGTTCGACGAGGGTGCGGCCGATCTCGACTCCGACGCCTTTCAGGAAGCGCTGGACGATGTCGGCGCGGAGATGAGCTTCAGCGCCAGCAGCGACAGCATATCGGGCTCGATGCGCACGCTGGCCGAAACGCGCGAGGAAGCGTTCCGGCTGCTTTCGCTGGCGGTGCAGAAGCCGCGTTTCGACCAGGCGCCGGTCGACCGCATCCGCGCGCAGATCCTCACCAGCATCCGCGCCAGCGAACGCGATCCCGACACGCTGGCGCGGCGCGCCTTCGCCAAGGCGCTCTATGGCGACCATCCCTATTCGCGGCCCGGCGACGGCCTGCCCGACACGCTGCCGAAGATCACGCCGGACGACCTCAAGGCGTTCCACAAGCGCGTCTTCGCCCGCGACAAGCTCAAGATCGCGATCGTCGGCGCGATCGATGCCGCAACGGTGAAGCGCGAGCTCGACCGCATCTTCGGCGACCTGCCGGAGAAGGCCGATCTGGTGCCGGTGCCCGACATCGCGCCGAAGCTCGACCAGACAGTGCGCCAGGTCTACGACCTGCCACAGACCAATATCCAGCTCGTCTATCCGGGCATCGCCCGCAAGGATCCGGAGTTCTTCGCCGCCTTCATGATGAACCATGTGCTGGGCGGCGGCACGTTCAGCTCGCGTCTCTTCACCGAGGTGCGCGAGCAGCGTGGGCTGGCCTACGGCGTCTCGTCGGGCCTGTCCAATCTGGACCATTCGTCGCGGCTGATGATGGGCACCGCCACGGCCTCGGGCCGGGCGGAGGAAACGCTGTCGGTCATCAAGGACGTGGTCGCCCGCATGGCGGCGGAAGGGCCGACCGAAGAAGAGCTGGCCGATGCCAAGCGCTACCAGCTCGGCGCCTATGCCATCAACAATCTGGATTCCTCTTCCTCCATCGCCAACACGCTGGTGCAGATCCAGGTCGAGGATCTCGGCATCGACTATATCGAGCGCCGCGACGAGCTGATCAATGCCGTAACGAGGGAGCAGGTCGCCGCGGTCGCGCGCCGCCTGCTGACCGACAAGCCGGCCGTGCTCATCGTCGGACCGGAGCCGGGCAGCGGCGGCTGACGGGCGGACGCGGAGCGTGCCAGGCGGGGATGCAGGGCAGAAGACCGCGCGGTCGCCCGGCGCCACGCCCACTTTCGCACTGGCGCTCGGCGGCGGCGGTGCGCGGGGACTGGCGCATATCCATGTCGTGGAGACGCTGGACGAGCTGGGCATCCGCCCGGTGGCGATCGCCGGCTCGTCCATCGGCGCGATCGTCGGCGCCGGCATGGCCGCCGGCATGCGCGGCACCGACATCCGCGACTTTGCACGCGCCATCCTCGGCAATCGCGGCGAGGTGATGAGCCGCATCTGGCAGGCGCGGCCCGCCACGCTGGCGGAGCTGATGGAGACGGGCATCCGCGTCTCGCAGTTCAATCTAGAGCGCATCCTTGCCGTCTTCCTGCCGCCGCAGGTGCCGCAGACCTTCGACAAGCTCACGATCCCGCTGCGGGTGACCGCGACGGACTACTATGCGCATCAACTCGCCGTGCTGGAGACGGGCGACCTGCGCTCGGCCATCGCGGCTTCCGCCGCGATCCCCGCCGTCTTCCGTCCTGTGCGCCGCGACGGGCGGCTCTATATCGACGGCGGCATCTACAATCCGGTGCCGTTCGATCTCCTGCGCGGCGTGGCCGACGTGGTCATTGCGGTGGACGTGGTCGGCGGGCCGGAGCCCGACGGACGCAGGATGCCGACCTCGTTCGACCTCATGTTCGGCGCGACGCAGCTGATGATGCAGTCGATCACCAACATGAAGCTCCAGAGCGAACCGCCCGCCATCATGCTGCGGCCGCCGGTGTCGCATTTCCGGGTGCTGGATTTCCTCAAGATCAATCAGGTGCTCGCCGGAACGGCGGGCATCCGCGACGAGCTCAAGCAGGCCATCGACGCGGTGACGGCCGCGCACGCCAGAACGTAAGCGGTCAGGAGATCGTCGCGGCCTTGCCGGTCGAGAAGGGCGAGTTGGCCGATGGCGGCAGGCCGGGCAGGGGCTCGTCCGGTCCGCGTTTGTGGCGCTGGCCGATGCGCCTCACCACCCGGAAGGCGACGATGACGGCGACGATGCCGAACACCACCGCCCCAAGGCCCCAGCCGGCGATCACGCCCTTCGCGCCGTAATAATGCGCGCCGACCCAGACGAAGGGGATGACGCCCAGCGTCGAGCGACCCCAGTTGAAGACGGTCGAATAGGTGGCGAAGCCGAGATTGTTGAAGGCCGCATTGGCGACGAACAGCGCGCCGTTGAACAGGAAGCTGCCGGCGGCGAAATAGCAGAAGAACAGCACCAGCTCGCGCGCCTCGCCCGTGGCGCCGAAGATGGTGGCGAACTGTCCGGCGAAGAGTGCCAGCAGGCCCCACATCACGAGGACATAGACCAGCATGAAGATCAGGCTGTCGCGCATCGTCTCGTTGAGCCGGTGATAAAGCCGCGCGCCGAGGTTCTGGCCGATGATAGGACCGACGGCGCCGGCAAGCGCGAAGACCGCCGCGAAGGCGACCGGCATGAGGCGCCCGACGATGGCCCAGCCCGCCACCGCCTGGTCGCCATAGCGCGCCATGACGACGGTGACATAGGTGTTGCCGACGGGCGTGGCGATCTGCGTCATCACCGCCGGAATGCCGATGGCGAAGAAGCGGCGCGAGCTGTGGGCCAGCTCCTTGCGCGCCGGCACCTTGATCAGCCTGTGGACGACATAGGCGCCGTGCAGCCCGACGGCGAGCAGGATCAGCCGCGACAGCACGGTCGAGATCGCCGCGCCGTCGAGGCCGAGGTCGAAGCCGAAGATGAAGATCGGGTCGAGCACCGCCGCCGCCAGCCCGCCGGCCAGCGTGACATACATCGCCCGGCGCGCATCGCCCACGCCGCGCAATATGCCGGTGGTGCACATGCCGAGCGCGACGATGGGCGTGGACGGCAGCACGATCTGCAGGAAGCGCGTGGTGAGCGCCAGCGTCTCGCCGCGCGCGCCGACGAGATAGGCGAGCTGCCCGACGAAAGGCCATGCGGCCAGCGCGATGAGGCCGGTCGCGACGCCCATGAAGAGCATGGAAGCGCCGCCGAGCCGGGCCGCCTCGGCGCGGTCGCCGCGCCCCAGCGCGCGCGATACCAGGGCGGAGGCCGAGATGGTGAAGCCGATGGCGACCGACACGGTGAAGAAGAGCAGCGTGGTGGCGAAGCCGATCGCCGCGGCCAGCGCCTCGATGCCCAGCATCGAGATGTAGAAGAGGTTGAGTGCGTCGACGATGAAGATGGCGATCAGGCCGATGGACCCGGTGGCCGTCATGACGATCACATGCCGCAGCGTCGAGCCGGTGGTGAATTTTCCCGGCGCGCGGGGTGCTGCGGTCGTGGCAGCCACCGGTGCGGCGCCCGCGGGCGCGCCTGCTGCCGTATCGGAAGGGGTGGCGGGGCGTTCGTGTTCGGCCATGCTCTATCCGGTGGAATCACCGGCACGCCATTGCGCGCCGCGGGTTGTGACCATAGATGGTTCGCAAGCCGCCGTCTTCCACCTTCCGCCGGACGACCAGATGACAGAAAAAATCGACGCTGCACGCCTCACCGACACGGTCGCGCGACTCGTGGAGGCGGCGCGGAAGGCGGGCGCCGACGCGGCCGACGCGGTGGCCGTGCGCGGCCGCTCCAGCTCCGTCTCGGTGCGCCTCGGCAAGGTCGAGCAGACCGAGGCGTCGGAAGGCGACGACATCTCGCTGCGCGTCTTCATCGGCAAGCGCGTCGCCAGCGTCTCCGCCACGGCCTCGTCCGATCCGGCCACGCTGGCCGAGCGCGCCGTCGCCATGGCGAAAGTGTCGCCGGAAGATCCCTCGCAGGGTCTGGCCGATGCCGCGCGGCTGGCGCGCGGCATGCGCGACCTCGATCTCTTCGACCCGACCGAACTGAGCGCCGACGCCATGCGCGACGCAGCGCTTGCGGCGGAAGAGGCGGCACTCGGCGTGAAGGGCGTAACCAATTCCGGCGGCAGCAATGCCGCCGCCGGCATGGGCGGCCTCGTGCTCGCCACGTCCGAAGGGTTCCTTGGCCAGTACAGCCTGACCCGCTTTACGCGCTCCATCAGCGTGATCGCCGGTGAGGGGACCGGCATGGAACGCGATTCGGACTTCTCCTCGCGCCTTCACTTCGCCGAGCTCGACACGCCCGAGGCGATCGGCCGGCGGGCCGCCGACCGCGCGGTGCGGCGGCTCTCGCCGCGCAAGGCCGCGACCGGGCCGGTGACGGTCGTCTACGATCCGCGCGTGGCGCGCGGCATCGCCGCGCATCTTTCCGGCGCGATCAACGGCGCTTCCGTGGCGCGCGGCACCAGCTTCCTGCGCGACAGGATGGGCCGACAGGTCGCCAACGCCGCCGTCACCGTGACCGACGATCCGCTGAAGGTCCGCGGACAGGCCTCGCGTCCCTTCGACGGCGAGGGCGTCGCGGGCGAGGCGCTGACCGTGCTGGACAAGGGGGTGCTCCGCCACTGGTTCCTCTCCACCTCCGCCGCGCGGGAACTGGGGCTTGAGACCAACGGCCGCGGCGTGCGCTCGGGCTCGTCCGTCGTACCCTCATCGACCAATTTCGCCATCGAGCCGGGCGAAGCCTCGCCCGAGGCGATGATCAAGGCGCTTGCGAATGGCTTCTATGTGACCGAAGTGTTCGGCCAGGGCGTCGATATGGTGACCGGCGAATACAGCCGCGGCGCCTCCGGCTTCTGGATCGAGAACGGCGAATTGACCTGGCCGGTTTCGGAGGTGACGATCGCCAGCAACCTCAAGGACATGTTCCTGCGCATGGTGCCGGCCAGCGACCTCGACCGCAATTTCGGCATCGCCGCGCCCACGCTGCTGATCGAGGGCATGACCCTTGCCGGACGTTGACCTCCACTCCCGCGCCGCCGCCGGGGATCTGGCGCTGATCCGCGACGCCGCGCGCGAGGCGGGCCGCATCGCCATGCGCTATTTCCGCCGCGCGCCGGAAGTGTGGATGAAGCCCGGCGAGTCGCCGGTGTCCGAGGCGGATTTTGCCGTCGATCGCTTCCTGCGCGAGACGCTTCTGGCGGCACGACCCGATTATGGCTGGCTCTCCGAGGAGACGGCGGACCACCCGGCGCGCCTTGCGGCGCAGCGCACCTTCATCGTCGACCCGATCGACGGCACCCGCGCCTTCATCGACGGCCGCGAGGTCTGGTGCGTCTCTATCGCCGTGGTGGAGGACGGTGCGAGCATTGCCGGCGTGCTGGACTGCCCGGCGCGGAAGGAAGTGTTTGAGGCGACTGTCGGCGGCGGGGCCTCGCTGAACGGCAACCCCATCCGCGTGGCCAGCGGACGCGAGCCGCCCATCGTGGCCGGCCCCAAGCCGCTGCTCAATGCCTTCGCCGGGCGTGGCACGCGCTTCGCCACGCAAAGCTATGTGCCCTCGCTCGCCTATCGCATCGCCATGCTGGCCTGCGGGCGCATCGACGGCACCTTCGTGAAGGCGCGTTCGCATGACTGGGATCTGGCCGCGGCGGACCTCATTCTGAGCGAGGCAGGCGGCAAGGTCTGCGATGCCGCCGGCGCGCGGCTGCGCTACGGGCAGGCCGACCCGGTGAAGGGATTGCTGGTCGCCGGTTCGGGTCCTTTGCTGCGCCGGATGACCGACATGATCGCCTCGCTGGAGGCATGAGCCGCCGGTTTGCAATCGGGCCGAATTGGCTTACATCGGGTTCCGCGATCTGTCCTCCCATTGGAAAGCCGGCATGAGCGACCAACCGGAAAAGAAGCAACTGCTCCACCTCGTCTTCGGCGGCGAGCTGAAATCGATCAACTCCACGGAATTCAGCAATCTCGACGAGATCGACATGGTCGGCATCTATCCCGACTACAAGTCGGCCGAGGCCGCATGGCGCGCCAAGGCGCAGGCCACCGTCGACAATGCGCATATGCGCTACTTCATCGTCCATCTGCACCGGCTGCTCGACCCGGAGGCCAAGGGCTAAGCCATGGCCGGCCGGCTTGTGCGCGAGGGGACGCAGACAAGCGAAAAAGGGCAGCCATTGCCTTCAAAACGCCGTGCCCGAGGCATAGGGCGCGACATCATGCCATCGAACGAAATCGATCCGATCGTCGTGCGCGCCGCCGGGGTGGCGGCATGAGCGCGCGCTGGGCCCGCGCGGTGCTCGCGACCTATCGCTGGGCGGGGGCCGCGGCCTATCCGTTCATCGGCAGCTACATGGCCTCGCGCGCCGGCAAGGGCCGGGACGAGCGGGCGCGGCGGCGCGAACGCTACGGCCATGCCCGCATCCCGCGCCCGGCCGGCCCGCTGGTGTGGATCCACGCGGCCGGCGAGGGCGAGACCGCCGCGGTGATCGGCCTTGTCGACACGGTGCTTTCGCACGGCATCAAGGTGGTGCTGACGACGGGAACCGTCTCGTCGGCGAGCCTCGCCGCCGAACGCCTCGGCGACCGCGTCATCCACCAGTTCGTGCCGATCGACTTCAAGCCTGCCGTCAGCCGTTTCCTCGATCACTGGCAGCCGGACCTCGCCATCATGGCGGAGTCGGAGATATGGCCGATGACGATTCTCGAACTGGGGCAGAGGCGCGTGCCGCAGGTCCTCGTCAACGGGCGCATGTCCGACCGCGCCTTCGCCTCCTGGAGCAAGCGCAACAACATCGCCGAGGCGCTGTTCGAGAACCTCGCCCTCGTGGTGGCGCAGAGCGAGCGCGACGCCGAGCGCTTCCAGAAGCTCGGCGCCCGGCCGGTGAAGATTTCCGGCAACCTCAAGGTCGACGTGGTTCCGCCGCCCTGCGACCAAAGCGAGTTGCGGCGCGTGCTCGACAGCCTCGGCAATCGCGCCTGCTGGGCGGCGCTGCGCACCATGCCGGGCGAGGAAGCCGCCGTGGCGGATGCGCACAAGCGGCTCAAGGTACGCTATCCCGACCTTTTGAGCGTGATCGTACCGGCCGACCCGCAGCGCGGCGACAAGATCGCGGCCGCGCTCGCCGGGGGCGGGCTTGCCGTGTCACGGCGCGGGCGCGGCGATCATGTTACTCCGGAGACCGACATATTGCTGGGCGACACGCGCGGCGAGACCGGCATCTATGCGCGCCTTTCCGAAGTCGTCTTCGTCGGCGGGTCGCTCTCGGCCTGCGGCGGCCAGAACCCGCTCGATCCGGTCCTGTGCGGCTGCGCGGTTCTGACCGGCGAGGACATCTCCTACCATCGCGAGATCTACCAGCCGCTGATCGACGGCGGCGGGGTGAAGCTGGTCAAGGACAGCAACATGCTGGCCGGCGCGGTGAACTACCTGCTCAAGAATGCCGGTGCGCGCAGGGACATGGCCAATGCCGGCCAGCGTGCTCTCGGCGGCATGCGCGGCGCGCTGGCGCACACCGTGCGCGAGCTCGAACCGTTCATCCATCCGCTCATCGTCAAGGCGCGGCTGGAGGAAGCCGGCACGGCGCGGCGCTGATGGCCGCCGAAACGCCTCCCTTCTGGTGGCAGAAGCCGGGACTGTTCTCCGCCGCCCTCTGGCCTGCTGCGCTCGCCTACGCCTCTTATGCGCGCCGCCGCATCCGCGCGCAGGGGCGCGTCGCCGTGGACGTGCCGATCCTCTGCGTCGCCAGCCTCGCGGTGGGAGCCGCCGGCAAGACGCCGGTTGCGGTGGCGATCGCCGCGCATGCATCGGCCATCGGCATGCGGCCGGGCTTCGTCTCGCGCGGGCCTTCGACGCTCCATCACCATGCGCATCTGGTCGCGCCGCGCCGCGACAGCGTCCGCCATGTGGGCGTGGAGGCGCTGGAACTGGCGCGTCATGCGCCCGTCGCCGTATCGAACCGGCGGGAGGACGCCGCGCGCATGCTGGCCGCCGAGGGCTGCGATCTCGTCATCCTGGTCGACGGCTTCCTCGGCGCGCGCCTTGCGATCGACCATGTGGCGGCCGTGGTGGAGGCCGCGCGCGGGCTGGGCAATGGCCGCGTCATCCCCGCCGGCCCGCTGCGCGCGCCGATGGTCGACCAGTTGCGCCATGTGCAGAGCCTCGTCGTGCTTGGCGACGGCGACGCGGCCGGCGATGTGATCCGGCACGTGGCGCGCGCGGGACGTCCCGTCCATGCGGCGCGGGAGCGGCCGATCGCCGGCGAGTTGCAGGGCCAGCGCTTCCTCGCCTTCTCCAGCGTCGGCGCGCCGGAGCATTTCCACGCCATGATCCGCGAGGCCGGCGGCGAGGTCGTGTCCAGCAGAAGCTTCGCGCCCGGCCACCATTACACGCAGGAGCAGGCGAGCGATCTCGCCGGCATGGCGCAGGCGCAAGGGCTTGAGCTCGTCACCACGGTGCGCGACGCGATCGGCCTCGGGCAGGCGGCAGCGCCGGTGAAGGCGCTGATCGGAAAGGCGCAGGTCCTGCCGATCGAGGTGGCGTTCGAATCGGCGCATTCCGCCGGCCGCATCATCGCCGAGACCGTCGGCGCATGGCAGCAACGCCATCTGCAGCGGAACTAGCCCGTTTCAGCGGAGATTGCGCGCAAACATCTTCGGAACCGATGTGGATATCCTCACGCTCACGGCATGGATCCTCGGGTCAAGCCCGAGGATGACGACGATGGAGAGGATGCTGCCAATCGCCGACGTTTGCCCTTTGACGTTTGCCTTCCTGCATTCGTCATCCTCGGGCTTGACCCGAGGATCCATGCCGTGACGGTGGCGAAACGCGATCCGGTGGAAGGGCTTCCACCCTGCACAGCAGCCTAGCGCCGGCGCAGCTCGGGGTTGAGCTCGATCTCGCGCTGGAGCGAAATTTGCGCGCTGGCATAGGGCTCCTGCCGTGCGACGCTCCAGTAGCGCAACTCGTCGATGGGGATCGATTCGCCGGTGATGGCGCAGCGCACGAAGGCACCGGGCGAGAGCACCTGAAAATCGCCGTCGAGATAGCGGATGCGGGCCTCGCGCCCGCCATGTCCATCGAACCGGTTCATGCCGTCATCCTCATGCGGTCCAATCGCCACAGAACCGGCGCGCGGTCAAGACTCAAGCATGTCTCCCGAAAGTGGGACCCGGTTTCGGGACAAAGACATGCGTGAAAAAACTCTATCTCCGGCCGAAAAGGCGCTCGATATCGGTCAGTTTGAGCTCGATATAGGTCGGGCGTCCGTGATTGCACGTGCCCGAGCCCGGCGTCGCTTCCATCTGCCGCAGAAGCGCGTTCATCTCGTCGGGCTTCAGCCTGCGTCCCGACCGCACCGATCCGTGGCAGGCCATGGTGGCGGCGATCGCGTTGAGCCTCAGCCGCAGGCCCTCGGCATTTTCCGTCTCGGCGATCTCGTCGGCGAGGTCGCGCACCAGCGCGCCGGCGTCGATCTCGCCCAGCATGGCCGGCGTCGCGCGCACCGCGACGGCGCCCGGCCCGAAGCGGTCGAGCGAAAGGCCGAAGCGGGCCAGCGTCTCGGCATGGGCGCAGAGCCGGTCGGCATCGTCCACCGGCAGGTCGACGATCTCGGGCAGGAGCAGCATCTGTGCCGGCGCCGGCCGGCTCTCCAGCGCGGTCTTCAGCGCCTCGTAGACGAGACGTTCATGGGCGGCATGCTGGTCGACGATGACGAGCGAATCCGCCGTCTGCGCGACGATGTAGTTCTCGTGCACCTGCGCACGTGCGGCGCCCAGCGGCTGCTGCATCAGCGCGGGGCTGGCGGGCGCCTCGGCCGCGCGGGCATCCGCCGCATAGGCGGAAGCCGCCGCGAAGCTTTCCTGCACCTCGGCGAAGCCGGGCGCGGCATAAGCAGGCTGCGGCCTGACCGCCGGGCCGGACCAGCCGGGCGAATATGCGGGTGCCGTGCCGGGCCGGAAGACCTCTGTCATGGCGTTCGCCGCGGTGGTCGTGGCGCGCATGCCTGCGGCGCCGAGCGCCTGCCGGATCGCGCCCACCACAAGCCCGCGCACGAGGCCGGCGTCGCGGAAGCGCACATCCGCCTTGGCCGGGTGAACGTTCACGTCCACATGGGCCGGGTCGAGGCCGATGAAGAGCGCGGCCACGGCGTGCCGGTCGCGCGCCAGCACGTCCATATAGGCGCCGCGGATGGCGCCCCCAAGCAGCTTGTCGCGCACCGGCCTTCCGTTGACATAGGCATATTGCTGCTGCGCATTGGCGCGGCTGTAGGCGGGGATGGAAATATAGCCGCCGAGCGTCACGCCCTGCCGTTCGGCGGCAAGCGGGATCGCATTGTCGGCGAATTCGGCGCCCATCACCTGCGCGATGCGCGCGCGTGCCGCGTCGTCGCCGGGCGCGGCCGGCAGGTCGAGCGTGCTCCGGTCGGTGCCGGAGAGCACGAAGCGCACCTGCGGGAAGGCGAGCGCCAGCCGGCGCACCACATCGGTGATGGCGGCCGCCTCCGCGCGCTCGCCCTTCATGAATTTCAGCCGCGCCGGCGTGGCGTGGAACAGGTCGCGCACCTCCACCACCGTGCCGCGATTGGCGGCGACCGGGCGCACGGGCGAGACAATCCCGCCGTCGACGCGGATCTCCGCGCCCGTATCGGCATCCGGCGTGCGGCTGCGGATCGACAGCCGCGCCACCGAGCCGATCGACGGCAGCGCCTCGCCGCGGAAGCCGAGCGAGCGGATGTCGTTTATGTCGTGGCCGAGCTTGGAGGTGCAGTGGCGGCAGACGGCCAGCGGCAGCTCTTCCGGCGCGATGCCGTTGCCGTCGTCGATGATGCGGATGAGCGAGAGCCCGCCGCCGGCCGTGGCGATCTCGATGCGCGTCGCGCCGGCGTCGAGCGCGTTCTCCACCAGTTCCTTGACGACGCTGGCCGGCCGCTCGACCACCTCGCCGGCGGCGATCTGGTTGATCATGGTTTCGGAGAGCTGGCGGATCGGCATGGCGGCATGATACGGGGATTCGCGGGCAGGGCGAAAGCGGGAAGCGTCCCGCCGTTCCGTTTGCCTCTCGGGAGGGTCCGGCCGATGCGGGTCGCGATGGCATTTTCCTTCGTTCTGGCCATGGCTACAGACGCGGCCGCCGGACCCGCGGCCGACATCGTGAAGCAATTCTACACCGACAATATCGGCATGGAATCGAGCGGCGGGATGCGGCACCTCTACACCGAGCCGGCGCTCAGCCAGTTCGCCGGCAACGACAAGGCCGGCGATGCAGGCGAGATGGGCTGCATCGATGTGGGCCTCGCCGTCTCCGCGCAGGATTTCGACGAGGACGAGATCCGCCGCAGCCTCAAGCTGACGGAAAAGGTCGAGGGCGACCGCGCGACCGTGGTTGCCCGGTTCAGGAATTTCCGTCAGCCGACCGCGATCGAATGGTCGCTGCGGCGGATCGGCGGCAAATGGCTGATCGCGGATATCGCCAACCCTGCCGAGGGCTGGCGCTTCAGCGAATTCGACTGCACCTATCCCTGAGCTTCGGCTGCGCACTTTGCCGGAATTGCTTTATGATCGCCCCGACAGCCAGACGGAGAAGCAGATGAGCAGCATGCACGGCGCAGGACGGCAGAGGGTCGCATCCTTCGTCTGGGAGGATCCTTTCCTGCTCGAAGGCCAGCTTTCGGAGGATGAGCGCATGATGCGCGATGCGGCTTCCGCCTTCGCGGCGGACAAGCTCGCGCCCCGCATCGAGCAGGCTTACATGGATGAGACCACAGACCCGGCAATCTTTGCCGGGATGGGTGAGGCCGGCCTGCTCGGCGTCACCATTCCCGAGGAATATGGCGGTCTCGGCGCCGGCTACGTCACCTATGGGCTGGTCGCGCGGGAGGTGGAGCGGATCGATTCCGGCTACCGCTCGATGATGAGCGTCCAGTCCTCGCTGGTCATGTATCCGATCCATGCCTACGGCACGGATGAGCAGCGCAGGAAATACCTGCCGAAGCTCGCTTCGGGCGAATGGATCGGCTGCTTCGGCCTGACCGAGCCGGATGCCGGCTCCGATCCCGGCGGGATGAAGACCCGTGCCGAGAAGACCGCCGGCGGCTACCGCCTCAACGGCTCCAAGATGTGGATATCCAACGCGCCGATCGCCGACGTCTTTGTCGTCTGGGCCAAGCTGCGCGGCGAGGACGGCAAGGACGCCATTCGCGGCTTCGTGCTGGAGAAGGGCATGAAGGGCCTGTCCGCGCCGAAGATCGGCGGCAAGCTCTCGCTCAGGGCCTCGATCACCGGCGAGATCGTGCTCGACAATGTCGAGGTCGGCGAGGATGCGCTGCTGCCGCGCGCCGAGGGGCTGAAGGGGCCGTTCGGCTGCCTCAACCGCGCCCGCTACGGCATTTCCTGGGGCGTGATGGGCGCGGCGGAGGACTGCTGGTTCCGCGCCCGCCAATACGGGCTCGACCGCAGGCAGTTCGGCAAGCCGCTCGCCGCCACGCAGCTCTACCAGAAGAAGCTCGCGGATATGCAGACGGAGATCGCGCTGGGCTTGCAGGCATCCTTGCGCGTCGGACGGCTGATGGACGAGGGCCGGATGGCGCCGGAGATGATCTCCATCGTCAAGCGCAACAATTGCGGCAAGGCGCTCGACATCGCGCGGGCCGCGCGCGACATGCACGGCGGCAACGGCATTCAGATCGAGTACCACGTCATGCGTCACGCGCAGAACCTCGAGACGGTCAACACCTATGAGGGCACGCATGACGTGCATGCGCTGATCCTCGGCCGCGCGCAGACCGGCATACAGGCGTTCTTCTGAGCTCAGTTCCCGGCGGCGACGGCCTTTTCCAGCGCCGCGAGGCCGCGGGCGAGCGCGGCGCGCTCCTGCTTGCCGAGCATGGCGTCGATGCGGGCCTCGAAGGCCTTCGCCACCGGCACCATGTCGCGATAGGCGGCGGCGCCCCGCGCGGTCAGCGTCAGCCGCTCGATGCGGCGGTCATCCGCGTCGGTGGCCCGCGCCAGCCAGCCCCTCTTCTCGAGCGCTGCGACGGCGCGCGACACCTTGGTCTTGTGCATCGCCGAATGCGCGCCCACCGCCGTCGCCGTCATCGTGCCGAACTGGCCGAGCGTGGCGAGCAGGCGCCATTCGGGCCGCGTCAGTCCGAGGCGCTCGCGATAGGTACGCGCGAAATCGCGGCTGACGGCTTCGGCCAGCCGGTTGAGCCGGTAGGGCAGGAAGCGTTCCAGCTCCAGCAAGTCGTCCATCGCGCACCCCGTTGATAGTTACAAAATCGACCGTTACAGATGCAACGAATTCGGTTCAACCAAAGGGAGGATTGGCCGATGGCCTATTCCTACATGCCGGGTTTCGGCAACGACTTCGAGACCGAGACGCTCGCCGGTTCCCTGCCGCAGGGCATGAACTCGCCGCAGCGGCCCGCCTACGGGCTCTATGCCGAGCAGCTTTCGGGCTCGCCCTTCACCGCGCCGCGCGGCACCAATGAGCGCTCCTGGCTCTACCGCATCCGCCCCTCGGTGAAGCATCACGGCCGCTTCAAGGCAACCGGCTTCCCGATGTGGAAGACCGCGCCGGCCAATGACGATCACCAGCTCGCCATCGGCCAGCTCCGCTGGGATCCGACGCCGATGCCCAACGAGGCGACGGATTTCCTCGCCGGCATCCGCACCATGACGACGGCGGGCGACGCGGTCGGCCAGTCCGGCATGGCCGCGCATGTCTATGTCGCCAATGTCGACATGGTGGACGATCATTTCTTCAATGCCGACGGCGAGCTGCTCGTCGTGCCGCAGGAAGGCGGCGTGCGCTTCATGACCGAGATGGGCGTCATGGAGGTGATGCCCGGCGAGATCTGCATCATCCCGCGCGGCCTGACCTTCAAGGTCGAGCTGATGAACGGCCCGGCGCGCGGCTATGTCTGCGAGAATTACGGCGCCAAGTTCACCATGCCCGACCGCGGCCCGATCGGCGCCAACTGCCTCGCCAATCCGCGCGACTTCAAGACGCCGGTGGCATGGTACGAGGACAAGGAGAAGCCCTGCCGCCTGATCGTGAAATGGTGCGGCAAGTTCTTCGTCACGGAGATCGACGCCTCGCCGCTCGACGTCGTGGCATGGCACGGCAATTACGCGCCCTACAAATACGACCTCGCCACCTTCTCGCCGGTCGGCGCGATCCTGTTCGACCATCCCGATCCGTCGATCTTCACCGTGCTGACGGCCCCGAGCGGCGAGGAAGGCACGGCCAATGTCGATTTCGTCATCTTCCCGCCGCGCTGGCTGGTGGCGGAGAACACGTTCCGGCCGCCCTGGTACCACCGCAACATCATGTCGGAATTCATGGGCCTCATCAAAGGCCAGTACGACGCCAAGGAGAAAGGCTTCGTGCCCGGCGGCATGAGCCTGCACAACATGATGCTGGCGCACGGACCGGACGCCTTCGGTTTCGACAAGGCGACGCAGGCCGAGCTGAAGCCGGTCAAGCTCGACGAGACCATGGCCTTCATGTTCGAGACGCGCTTTCCCCAGATGCTGACCAGCTTCGCCGCCGAGACCGAGACCTTGCAGGACGACTATATCGACTGCTGGACCGGCCTGAAGAAGCGCTTCGACGGTTCGAAGGAAGGGGACTGGAGTTAGGGCGCGCGCTGTTGCAATGTTCCTGCGTCCTTCGAGGCTCGCTGCGCTCGCACCTCAGGATGAGGGATGTCGGTTGGTCGAGCCCATTGTCGGGGGTTCGATTAGCAATACCGGTCCTCATCCTGAGGTGCGAGCGGAGCGAGCCTCGAAGGACGCACGACAACGATAAAACGCAGGGGACAGAGACTGCATGAAACTTGCCACATTGAAGAACGGCCGTCGCGACGGCCGCCTTGTCGTCGTCTCGCGCGATCTCACCCGCTGCACGGACGCGTCCTTTCTGGTGCCGACTTTGCAGGCCGCGCTGGACGACTGGACGCGCATCGCGCCGCATCTGGAGGCGCTGGCCGAGAGCCTGGAACTCGGCGCGGTGCCGTCCGAGCGCTTTCATGAGCACGATGCGCTTTCGCCGCTGCCGCGCGCCTATCAGTGGGCCGACGGCTCGGCCTATGTGAACCATGTGGAACTGGTGCGGAAGGCGCGCGGCGCCGAGATGCCTGAAACCTTCTGGACCGATCCGCTGATGTATCAGGGCGGCTCCGATTCCTTCCTCGGCCCTCGCGATCCGATCGTGATGGGCGACGAGGCATGGGGCATCGACATGGAGGGCGAGGTCGCCGTGGTGGTGGACGACGTGCCGGCCGGTGCGTCCGTGGACGAGGCGCGGGCGGCGATCCGCCTCGTCATGCTGGTCAACGACGTGTCGCTGCGCGGGCTGATCCCGGCCGAGCTCGCCAAGGGCTTCGGCTTCTTCCAGTCCAAGCCGTCCTCCGCCTTCTCGCCGGTGGCGATCACGCCCGACGAGCTCGGCGACGCATGGGACGGCGGCAAGGTCTCGCTGCCGCTGATGGTCGACTACAACGGCAAGCCCTTTGGCCGCGCCGATGCCGGCATTGACATGACATTCGATTTCCCGACGCTCATCGCCCATGCGGCCAAGACGCGGCCGCTTTGCGCCGGCTCCATCATCGGTTCGGGCACCGTGTCGAACAAGCAGGGCGGCGGCCCCGGCAAGCCGGTGTCGGAAGGCGGCGTCGGCTATTCCTGCATCGCCGAGATCCGCACCATCGAGACGATCGAGCACGGCAGCCCGAAGACGCCCTTCATGCGCTTCGGCGACACGGTGCGCATCGAGATGAAGGACGCCGCCGGACATTCGATCTTCGGCGCCATCGAACAGACCGTGACGAAAAACGACAAGGAGGGCTGAGCCCATGGCAAAGGCATTCGCATCGCAGGGCGATCTGGCTGAAAAGAAGATCTCCTTCACCGAAATCGGCCGCGACCTGTGGGCCTTCACCGCCGAGGGCGACCCGAACACCGGCGTCATCATCGGCGACGACAGCGTGATGATCGTCGATGCGCAGGCGACGCCGCGGCTCGCCGGCAAGGTCATCGAGAACATCCGCAAGGTGACCGACAAGCCGATCAAATATGTCGTGCTCACCCATTATCACGCCGTGCGCGTGCTGGGCGCCTCGGCCTACGATGCCGATGAGATCATCATGTCGAACGTCGCGCGCTCCATGGTGGCCGAGCGCGGGCAGCAGGATTGGGATTCCGAGTTCGGCCGCTTTCCGCGCCTCTTCCAGGGCCATGAATCGATCCCCGGCCTGACATGGCCGACCATGACCTTCGGCTCCAATATGAGCGTCTATCTCGGCAAGCGCCGCGTCGATCTCGACTTCCTCGGCCGCGCCCATACGGCTGGCGACATCGTCGCCCATGTGCCTGACGCCAACGTGATGTTCACCGGCGACATCGTGGAATATCACTCGGCCTGCTATTGCGGCGACGGGCATTTCACCGACTGGCCGGCCACGCTGGAGGAAATCCGCACCTACGACCTCGACGCCATCGCGCCGGGCCGTGGCGATGCGCTCGTCGGCGCGAAGATGGTCAACGAGGCGTTGGACAATACGGCGGACTTCGTGACCTCCACCTACCGGCCGATCGCGCGCGTGGCGCAGGGCGGCGGCTCGCTGAAGGAGGCGTGGGACGCCTGCCGCGCGGTGTGCGATCCGAAATTCTCCAGCTATGCGATCTACGAGCACTGCCTGCCCTTCAACGTCGCGCGCGCCTATGACGAGGCACTGGGCATCGACACGCCGCGCATCTGGACCGCCGAGCGCGACCAGCAGATGTGGCAGGCGCTGCAGGGCTAGCGGGAGATGTCAGGCGAGCATGACATCGTAGGCGGCGAAGTTGCGGTCCGCCGTGAGGATCGTCAGCTTTTCGACTTGTGCCTGCGCGATCAGCATGCGGTCGAAAGGGTCACGGTGGCGGAACGGAAGATGCTGGACGGCGCTTACATGCTCCGCCCGGATGTCGAGCACCTTGAGGTTTGTCTCGGCAGCTTTGACGAAGGGCTCAGACACCGTGATCAGCTTTCCGGAAGAGACCTTGATGGCGATCTCCCAGAAGCTCGCCATGCTCACGTGAAAGGGAGCATCCGAACTGAGAACGGGAAGCAGACGGGACGGTATGTTTTCCGGCCGCTGCCACGCCCAAAGCAGGATGTGCGTATCGAGCAGATACCCGTTCAACGGACGTATTCATCCCATTCCGGACCAAGCTCGTCGAAGTCCTCGGCCATCCAGAAACGCTCGTCCTTGAACGCTCCGAGGAGCGCTTTCTTTTCCGCGAGGGGTGGCGTCGGCGGCGTTAGGCGCGCGACGACCTTGCCGTGCCGCGTGACGAGGACCTCCTCTCCGGCTTCGACGCGTTTGACCAGTTCGGAAAACTTGGCCTTGGCTTCTGCGATCGGGACGTTCATATCCGCTTCCAGTTCAGGTCAGAATTTAGGTCATAAATTCCGCTCCTGCAAGGTGCACCTCTGATGCCCCGCTACAGCTACCAACCCTTCCCCTATGTGACGCCGCCCGGCATCGGCGCGCCGCCGGTGCGTCATCAGATGGTCATCGTCGGCGCCGGGCCGGTCGGCATGGCTGCGGCAATAGACTGCGCCCTGCGCGGCATCAGATGCGTGGTGCTCGACGACAACAATGTCGTCTCGCTCGGCAGCCGCGCCATCTGCTGGTCGAAGCGCACGCTGGAGATCATGGACCGCCTCGGCGTCGGCGAGCGCATGGTGGAGAAGGGCGTGACCTGGAAGGTCGGGCGTCTCTTCCACCGCGACCGCGAGGTCTGGAACTTCGACCTTCTGCCGGAGGCGGGGCACAAGATGCCGGCCTTCATCAACCTCCAGCAATATTATGTCGAGCAATATCTGGTGGAGCGCGCCGCCGACTTTCCTGACCTGATCGACCTGCGGTGGAAGAACAAGGTGGTGGGGCTAAACGCGCGGTCCGACGGCGCCACCGTGTCGATCGAGACACCCGACGGCGCCTATGCGATCGAGGCGGACTGGCTGATCGCCTGCGACGGCGCGCGCTCGCCGCTGCGCGCGATGATGGGGCTCGATTTCGAGGGCCGCGTCTTCGAGGAGCGCTTCCTGATCGCCGACGTGGAGATGCAGGCCGATTTCCCCTCCGAGCGCTGGTTCTGGTTCGAGCCGCCTTTCCACAAGGGCCAGTCGGCGCTGCTGCACAAGCAGCCCGACAATATCTACCGCATCGACCTCCAACTCGGCTGGGATGCCGATCCGGAAGAGGAGAAGAAGCCGGAGCACGTCATTCCGCGCATCGAGGCGATCGTGGGTCATCGCGACTTCGAGCTCGACTGGGTATCGGTCTATACCTTCCAGTGCCGGCGCATGAAGAAGTTCGTCCATGGCCGCGTGCTCTTCGCCGGCGACAGCGCCCATGTCGTGTCGCCCTTCGGCGCGCGCGGCGGCAATGGCGGCGTGCAGGACATCGACAACCTGATGTGGAAGCTGGCGCTGGTGGTAAAGGGCGAGGCGCCGGAAAGCCTGATCGCCACCTATGACGAGGAGCGCATCCACGGCGCCGACGAGAACATCCTCAATTCGTCGCGCGCCACCGCCTTCATGACGCCGAAGACCGGGATGGAGCGGCTGTTCCGCGACAGCGTGCTGGACCTCGCCGACGACCACGAATTTGCCCGCAAGCTGGTCAATTCGGGCCGGCTCTCGCGGCCGTGCTCGCTGGAAGGCATGGCGCTCCAGACCCCCGCCGGGACAGGCGGAGGGGTTGCGCCGGGCGCCGCCATGCTGGACGCGCCGGTCGCCAACGGCGCCGCCGGCTGGCTGCTCAACCATATAGGCGACCGCTTCGCCGTGATGGCGGTGGAGGCCGACCTGCCGGAGACGCCGGCCGGCGTCGACCGCATCCTCGTCACCGCCGACCGCTCCCGCCGCGCCAATGGCGCGACGACGCTGATCGATGCCGAGGGCATGGTCGCGGCGCGCTATGGCGCCGGCAACACCTATCTGCTGCGGCCCGACCAGCATGTGGCCGCGCGCTTCGCCAACCCAGGCGCGGCGGATGTCGCCGCCGCGCTCGCGCGTGCCATGGGAGGCGCCCGATGAGCGCGGTCGGCAAGGACAGGCTGGGCGCGGCCGGCGACGACGCCTATGCCGCGCTCATGGAAGCGCATGAGGGCCTGAGCTTCGAGGAAAGCGCGAAGCTCAACGCGCGCCTCGTGCTGCTGCTGATGAACGAGGTCGGCGACCTCGACCGGGTGAAGGCGGTGCTGGCGGCGGCGCGCAAGTAGCTGCCTACTCCGCCGCTTCGACCTTCAGCACGCCGCGCCTGATCTGGTCTTCCTCGATCGACTCGAACAGGGCGCGGAAGTTGCCTTCGCCAAAACCCTCGTCGCCCTTGCGCTGGATGAACTCGAAGAAGATCGGGCCGATCACGGTCTTGGAGAAGATCTGCAGCAGGATCTTGGTCATGCCGCCGTCCACGACCCCTTCGCCGTCGATCAGGATACCGTGCTTCTTCATGCGATCCACGGGCTCGTCATGGCCCTGCACGCGCGCGAACGATTTTTCATAATAGGTATCGGGCGGGCCGGGCATGAATTTCAGCCCGTTGGCGTCGAGCTTGTCCGTCGCGTCGTAGATCGCGTCCGTGCCGACGGCGATGTGCTGGATGCCTTCGCCCTTGTACTTCTTCAGGTACTCCACGATCTGGCTCGTCTCGTCCTTGGACTCGTTGAGCGGGATGCGGATCTTGCCGCAGGGCGAGGTGATGGCGCGGCTGACAAGCCCGGTGATGCGCCCGTCAATGTCGAAATAGTGGATCTGCCTGAAGCCGAAGAGCTCGCGGTAGAAGTCCCACCACTTGTCCATGTTGCCGCGATAGACATTGTGGGTGAGGTGGTCGAGATAATAGAAGCCGACGCCTTCCGGGCGGGGATCGCGCGCGCCAAGCCATTCGAACTCGGCGTCATAGGCCGAGCCCTTCGCGCCATACGTCTCGATGAAATAGATGAGCGACCCGCCGATGCCGACGATCGCCGGCACGTCGAGCGTCTTGTCGGTGCCTGTATAGGGCTCGGCGCCCTTCGCGACGGCATGCCTGAAGGCATGGTCGGCATCGACCACCCGCCACGCCATCGCCGAGGCGCAGGGGCCGTGCTCGTCCACGAACCGCATGGCGTGCGAGCCGGGCTCGGCATTGATCACATAGTTGATGTCGCCCTGCCGCCAGACCGAGATCGCCTTCATCTTGTGGCGCGCGACTTCCGTGTAGCCCATGCGGGCGAAGAGGTCGGCAAGCTTCTGCGGCTCGGGATGGGCGAACTCGACGAACTCGAAGCCGTCGGTGCCGGCGGGGTTGCGATCGGAAATGCTGGCGGGCGGCGCGTCGTGCGGAAAGGGACCCATGTCATCCTCCTCGATCTGGTCGATGCAAGGATAACGCGGATCATCTGCAATCTGCTTGCGAAACGACCCGTGATAAGCTGATAATGCGCATGGAATGTGAGATATCTCATCAATTGAGGCGTGCATCATGCAGATCGATTCATTCGACCGGAAGATTCTTGCGCTCCTGCAGGACGATGCGCGGCTGACCAACAACGATCTCTCCGAGCGCGTGAACCTCTCGCCGTCGCAATGCTCGCGGCGGCGTCAGCGGCTGGAGGAGGAGGGGCTGATCGCCGGCTACCGGGCGATCCTGCATCGCGAGGCGCTGGGCTTCTCGCTGGTCAACATCATCACGGTCACGCTCGCCACCCACAATCGCGACAATGCGCGCCGCTTCGCCGACCTCGTCGCGCGCCTGCCGCAGGTGCTTGAGGCGCATGCGCTGACCGGCGAGATGGACTATGTGCTGAAGGTGGTCGTGCCCGACCTGAAGGCGCTGTCGTCCTTCGTCAACGACGTGCTGCTGCCGCATGAATCCGTCCAGCACGTCAAGACTGCGATCGTGCTCGACACGCTCAAGGAGACGGCCGCGCTGCCGCTTTAGAGCATTTTGCAGCCAAATGGAAACATTTGGCGTCGCACAAATGCGGCTAAAACAAAGAGTTAGAGCAGATCAGCCTTTGAGCTGCTGCACCAGCGCGTGGAGATTGGTGCAGCGCGCGCCGGAGCGGCAATAGGCGAAGACGGGCGTCGGCAGCGCGTCGAGCGCCTGCGCCTGGTCCTCGACATTCTCATGCGTGATCTGCCCGCTGATGACCGGGATGTAGCGGAACTCCAGCCCCGCCGCTTCCGCCGCCTGTCTTACCTCGTCGGCCGTGGAGGCCTCGCCGGGATGCTCGGCATCCGGCCGGTTGCAGATGATGCTCCTGAAGCCCGCAGCCTTGACCGCGGCCACGTCGCTGGCGGCGATCTGCGGCGCGACGGCATAATCATCGGTGATGCGGCGATAGTCCATGGCGGCGGCGTCCTGTTGAGCGGGATGTTTCTATGCCATTAAAGCAGCCGCCTCGAAAGTGCGAACCGTTTCGGCGTTCGGGCCATGCGTGGAACGAACGGCTCAAGACGCGGTCGTGTCGAGGAAATCGCGGATGGCTTTTGCCGTGGCCCCGGGCTGCTCCACACAGGGGATATGGCCCGCGCCCGCGATGATGGTGAAGCGCGAGCCGGCGATGAGATCGGCGGTCGAGCGCACCAGATCGGGCGGCGTCGAGCCGTCCTGGTCGCCGACGAGGCAGAGCGTCGGCGCCTTGATGGCCGCGGTGGACTGGGTGAGGTCGGCGTCGCGCAGCGCCGCGCATGTGCCGGCATAGCCGTCGACCGTCGTGCGCGTCAGCATGGCCGTGTAGCCGACGAAATCCGGATTGTCCGGCGTGCGGTAGGCGGGCGTGAACCAGCGCTCCATCACCGCGTCGCCGATCGCGGCGATGCCGTTCTTCGTCACCGCCTCGATGCGGGCGTTCCACATGTCCGGCGTGCCGATCTTGTGCGCGGTGTCGCACAGCACCAGCCGCCGGACCAGCGACGGGCGCAGTGCCGCCAGCCCCTGCGCGATCATGCCGCCGACCGAGAGGCCGACCACCGTGGCGGTCTCGACGCCGCGATGATCGAGCAGCGCCGACAGGTCGAAGACGTGGTCGGTGAGCCGGTAGGGCGCCGGCGTCGCCTCGGAGAGGCCGTGGCCGCGCTTGTCGTAGCGGATGATGCGGAAATCCTTCTCGAAGGCGGGAAGGACCGCATCCCAGATGCGGAAATCCGTGCCGAGCGAGTTGGAAAAGACGAGGACGGGCGCATCCGACGGGCCACGCTCGTCCCAGTGGATCACGACCCCGTTGACGCGGCTGAACGGCATGGAACGCCTCCCTGAAAAGCATCGGCACGCGCGGCCGATTGTTGTCACCTGCTGATAACCGATGCGCCGCGACGGTCAAACAGCAAAGGCGATTTTTCGCTTCAGGGCCTGAGAAACGGAAAGGGCCGGCCCGCCGAGGCGGGCCGGCCCTTCGATGTGCATATCGGCCTACTGCTTCTCGATGCCGATCTCGGGCAGGAGCTTCTCGTTGGTGGCGAGTTCCTCAGCCATTTCCTTGGCGAGATCCTCCGGCGTGCCGCCCTTGAGCTGGTAGCCGGCCGCCTCGTAGAGCTTCTGCACCTCCGGATCCTTCAGCGCCTCGTTGACCGCATTGTTCAGCTTGGCCACCACGTCGTCCGGCGTGCCCGCGGGCGCGAGCAGGCCGACCCACGTCCCCAGGCCGACGCCCGGAACGGTTTCGGCCACGGTCGGCAGGTCGGGCAGGCCCGGATAGCGCTCCTTCTCCACGACGGCGAGGATCTTGAGCCCCTTGCTTTGCTCATGCGGCAGAACCGCCGGCAGGGTGCCGAAGCTGACCATGATATGGCCGCCGACGAGATCGGCGATGGCGGGGCCGCCGCCCGGATAGGGCACGTGGACCATGTCGATGCCGGCATTCTTCTTGATCAGCTCGCCGGCGATCTGGTGCGCCGAGCCGATGCCGGCGCTGCCGAATTTCAGCTCGCCGGGATGCGCCTTGGCATAGTCGATCAGCTCCTGCACATTGTTGACCGGCAGCGACGGGTGGACGGCCAGCGCCAGGATCGCATTGGCCGCCCAGGCGACCGGCTTGAAGTCTTTCTTCGCGTCATAGGGCACGTCCTTCATGATGAAGGGCACCAGCGTGAAGGGCGCATTCACCGACCAGACCAGCGTGTAGCCGTCCGGCTTGGAACGCGCGACATAGGCCGCGCCCACGGTGCCGCTGCCGCCCGGCCGGTTGTCCACCACCACCGGCTGACCCAGAACCTCGGTCATCTTCGGCAGCAGGGCGCGGATCGACGTGTCTGTCGAGGCTCCCGGCGGGAAGGGCGCGACGATGGTGATCGGCTTGTTCGGATAGTCCTGGGCGCCCGCGACGGTGGCGATCGTCATCAGGCCGATCGCCGCGGCGATGGGCGCGAGCATGCGCTTCACAGATGTCATTCCAGCTCCTCCTTGCTGACTGGGATGTGCCGATCCTCCCTTTGCATTCATGACCGCGGCACACGGCATGATGCACACCTCACGCTGCCCACAGCAGCAGGAATCCACATTTTCGCCATAGCGAAATCAATTCCGCATCTACGCTAGGCGGTCCCTTATCCGCCGTCAAGCGGCCTCACAGCAGCCCGCGGTCGCGGGCGAGCCGGGCGGCGATCGCGGCGATGGTCTGCAGCGTGGGGACCGGCACCTGTGCGGCGCGCGCCATGGCGAGCGGCGCGAGCAGGATCTCGGCGATCTCCATGCGGCGGCCCATCTCGTAGTCCTGGAGGATCGATGGCTTGTGGTCGAGCAACACGGTCAGCATCTGCTCGGGCACCATCTCGTCCTGCAAGTCATGGCCGTAGGCGGCCGCGACCGAGGTGGCCTCGCGCACGATGCGGCCGAAGACCTCGGCCAGCTCCGGGTCCTTGCGGGTGACGCTCGACATGTTGCCGGTGACCAGCGCGATGGCCGAGCTGCTCATGTTGAAGATGAGCTTTTTCCACACGCGCTCGCGGACATCCTCCACCGGCAGCGAAAGAATTCCGCTTTCGCTGAAGGCCGTGCGCAACTCCGCCACTTTGGCGTCCTCACCTTCCGGCACGACGGGGGCGAAATAGATGCGGTTATGCGTCGGCGATGTATTGAGGATCACGCCGGGGGACTGCACCGCGTTTGCCGTATAGAGCACGCCGCCCAGGACCTGCCGCGGCGCCATATGGCGCAGGAAGGACGGCGCCAGCGCGAAGACCGGAATGTCGCGCACGGCCGGAGGCAGATCGTCCTGACCGAGCGGGTACCACCATTGCATGCCGTTCTGGGCGAAGAGGACGCGCGTGTGCGGGCCGACCAGCGGGCCGATCGTCGCCGCGACCTCCGGCAGTGCCGTCGCCTTGACCGCAACGACCACGAGGTCCTGCGGGCCGAAATCGGCCGGGTCGTCCGATGCGGCGACGGTTGCCGTCAATTCGTCGGCGCCGCTGATGAGCCGCAGGCCATTGTCGCGGATGGCCTCCAGTTGCTCGCCGCGCGCGATCGCCGAGACGTCATGGCCCGCGCGGGCGAGCCGCACCGCCATGTGCCCGCCGCCGGCGCCGGCGCCGAAAATGCAGATCTTCATGCCGGCCTCCCCGCCGTCTGGTGATGCGGCGCGCCGATGGCTTGCCGCCATGCCACGAAAAGCTGGTGGAGATCGGCCGCATCGTCGAGGCCGAGCACGGCGTCGGCGATGCCTGAAATGGCTTCGGCGCTGGCCCCCGTCTCCCCGCGCAGACGCATGGCGGTGGCGAGGATGCTGTCGCGCTCCGGGCGCCCTACCGGCACGTCGATCGCCCCGTCGATGCGGCGTCCGTCATTCAGCGTCACCGCCAGCCGGCATTGCCGCGCGGGAACGTCGGGATCGCTCGCCACGCGCACCCGCGCGGCAAGGCTGTTGGCCACCGGATCGTCGACCATCGCCAGTTCGCGGAAGCCGACATGGCCGTCGCGCAGCGCGAGCCCGAGCGAGAACTGCGCGCTCATCTTCGCCGCCGCCGGCGTCGCGATGGGGCCGGGATTGTCGATGCCCGTGAAGCCGGCCTCGAACGGGTTGAGCGTCAGCACCATCTGGTCGACGGCATCGTGCCTGATGCCGTGCTGCGCGGCGAGGGAGGCGAGAAGCGTGACCGGGCCTTGCAGCGCTGCGCAGACCGGGCTTGGCTTGAGCGTCACTTCCTGCACTGCCCATGTGCCGCCGAGCGCCCCCGCGACCTCGTCAGCCGTCACGTCGAGCGCGGTGTGGGCGCGGTAGAAGCCCGACTTGCCCTCGAAACTGTGGCGCGCGGCGGTGACGCCCGCCTGCGCCAGCCGCGCGGCGGTGAGGCCGTTGCGCGCGCACATGCCGAGCTGCGTGGTGAACTCGGAGCCGCCCTCGGCCCAGACCTGGCTGTGCCCGCCTGCCATCTGCGTGGCGAGGCCCAGCGCATGCGCGGCCTGCGCGCCGTCGAGCTTCAGCAATCTGGCGGCGGCAGCCGTCGCGCCGAATATGCCGAGCATCGCGGCGGGGCGAAGCCCCTTCTTGCTCAGCACGGCCGCGCATGGCCGGCCGATGCGCGCCGTCGTCTCGTAGCCGAGAACCACGGCCGTCACGAGATCGCTGCCGCGCGCGCCGGAAAGCTCCGCTGCGGCGAGCGCAGCCGCGATCACCGGCACGCCCGGATGGGTGATCGATCCTTCATGCGTGTCGTCCTGCGAGCGGACGTTCATCAGCGCCGCATTGGCGAAGGCGGCGGCCTCGGCCGCGACCCGCTCGCCACCCGAGAGCATCGTCGCTTGCGGCGGCAAGGCCCATGCGGTGCGCACGAAAGCCTGTATCGCCGTCTCGTAGGGACGGCCCGCAAGGCCGATCAGAAGGTCGTGGAGCAGGCACAGCCGGGCGGTCTCGCGCGCCTCGGGGGCGATTTCCGCCGAGGAAATGCCGGCGATGAAGGCGCCCAGCCTTTCGCTTATGCTGGCGGCATCCGCGCTCATTCGCGTTCCTCCCCGATCTCCGCCAGAACCTCGTCCGTGTGCTCGCCGAGCTGCGGCGCGAGGCGGCGGATCGAGGGCGGCGTGCGCGAAAAATTCGCCGGGAAACGCACGACCTTGATAGGCCCTTCCGACGGGTGCTCCATCTCGGAGAACATATTCACCGCCTTGAGGTGCGGAACCTCGAAGAGCTCATCGATGGCGTTGACCGGCGAGGCCGGCAGGTCGTGCTTCTTGCAGAATTCCAGCCATTCGGCGGTGGTGCGCGTAGGCATGTATTTCTTGATGTAGGCGCCGGCCAGCTCGGCATTCTTGGTGCGCAGGGTCTGGGTGGCGAAATCCGGGTCGCGGTCGATCATGCCGGGGTCGCCGACCAGATCGCAGAAGGCATGCCACTGCTTGTCGGTATAGACCACGATGCAGATATAGCCGTCCTTGGTGGGGTAGGGGCCGCGGAAGCGGTTGAGCAGCCGCATATAGCCCATCTCGCCGATGGGCGGCTGGAAAAGCCCGCCGGCCATGTGGTCGCCGAGCACGAATTGCGTCATGGTCTCCATCATCGGCACCTCGATCTCCTGCCCCTCGCCGGTCAGCGCCCGGTGATAGAGCGCGCCCATCACCGAGATCGTCAGGTAGAGCCCGGTCACGCGGTCGCACAGATTGACCGGGGCGTTGCGCGGCGCGCCGTCGACACGGCGGAAGAGATCGGAGATGCCCGCCGCCGACTGCACGATGTCGTCATAGACGGGCCGCCCGGCCTCGGGCCCGTCGCGACCGTAGGCGACCGCCGCGGCATAGATGATGCCCGGATTGGCCGCCGACACCGCCGCATAGTCGAGCCCCAGCCGCGCCACCGCCTGCGGGCGGATATTGTAGACGAACACGTCGGCCGTCCTGACCAGCTCCAGCAGGCGCTCGCGGCCCTCGGCGGTCTTGAGGTCGAGCACGACGCTGCGCTTGTTGCGGTTGTTCTGCATGAACAGCGCGCCCATGCCTTCGTGGCGCGCCGGGCCGATCCAGCGCGTATTGTCGCCGTCGGGATGCTCGACCTTGATGATGTCGGCGCCCAGATCGCCGAGGATCTGCGTGCTCGACGGACCCATCACCACCGAGGTGAGATCGATGACACGAATGCCGGCCAGCGGGCCGGTATTGGCCGCCGACAACTGCGAACGCTCCAAAATATCCTCCTCATTTCCGCAACTGCGAAAATTCATTCATGAACCCGGAGGAGGCTAGCCGGGTGGGAGCGCTTGTCAAGGCGCTGGCGAGGTGCCGCTCAGGGGTTTTCGAGGCTGCGGCAGAGCCGCACCAGCTTCTCGGCGATCGCCTCCACGTTCGGGCCGACGCGCGGTGTGGGACCCGCGACGGTGACGATGAAGGTCGAGCGGTTCCAGACGAAGGTGGCGGCGACGGTGACGCCGCCGGGCACGCTCTCCTCGCGGTTGAGATACCACCCGCGCTTCGCGGACGCCGCCACCTCCTTCTCCAGCTCCTCGCGCGACGAGATCGTCTGCGGCGTGTAGGGCGCCATGTCGAGCCGCGCGATCACCTTGCGCCGCGTCTCCGCCGGCAGGGTGCCGAGCACGGCCTTGCCGGCCGATGTGGCGTAGAGGCTGCGCACCTTCTCGCCGACCTGCACCATGAGGCGCAGCGGATGGGACGGTTCGAGCACCAGCAGATAGGTCGCGGAATGTCCGTCGATGCGCGCCAGCGAGACGGATTCGTCCAGCTCGTCGCGCAGGCTCCGCAGCGCCATGTCGGCGCGCTGGAGGATGGGGTCGTTCGCGGCGATGCGGGCGATGAGCCGGTGCATGCGCAAGGTCGGATAGTAGCCGCCGCGCGGGCCGAGCTGATAGAGATAGCCGCGTTCTTCCAACGCCTGGAGCACGTCGTGGCAGCTCGAGATCGGAATGCCCATCAGCTTGGCGGCTTCGGAAAGCGACAAGGGCCTCAGCTCGTTGGCGAACAGCTCGAACACGTCCATCGTTCGCTTGACGATCTTCGACATGAACGCTGTCCCCTTTCCCCTGCGCCACGATTCCCGGAGGGAAACTAGTGCGTGTTGACTCCTCTGGTCCAGAACTTTAGCTACGCAGCAGCGGAGTAATTTACGCAAAAGCGGAAATTCTGCACTTCGCGACGGGAGGACGAACGTGACGGCAGGCGACGAGATCGTGCAGGCGCGGACCGACGGCCATATATGCCGCATCACGCTGAACCGGCCCGAGCGGCGCAACGCGCTCTCCGTCGAGCTGATCAGGGCGTTCGGCGAGGCCATATTGGCGGCCGACGCCGATCCCGACGTCTTCCTCGTGGTCGTCACCGGCGCCGGCCCCGCCTTCTGCGCCGGCGCCGACATGAAGGACGCCAACCGCGCCGATACGGAAGGCGGCCATTTCCGTGGGCCGCTCCATGTCACCGGGCGCAGCATATGCGAGGTGCTGATCGATTCGCCGAAGCCGTCGCTCGCCGTCATCAACGGCCCCGCCGTGGCAGGCGGCTGCGAGGTGGCGCTGGCCTGCGACCTGCGCATCATGTCGAGCGAGGCCTTCCTGCAACTGCCGGAGGCGCGGCGCGGCATGGGCGCGCACTATGCCTCCGTCGCCCTGCCGCAGATGGTGCCCTCCGCGATCGCGATGGAGTGGCTGTTCACCGGCCGCCGGATCCCGCCCGATGAGGCCGCGCGCTGGGGGCTCGTCAACCGTGTCGTGGCGCCCGAGGAACTGGAGGCCGCCGCCGCCGATCTCGCCGCCGAGATCACCGCTTCGGCGCCGCTCTCGCTCCAGCGCATGAAGCTGACCTATCGCAAGACGGCGGGCATGCCGCTCCATGCCGGCATCCGCCTCGACACCGGCCCCAACCCGTTCGTTTCCGAAGACCGCAAGGAAGGGTTCCGCGCCTTCCTCGAAAAGCGCAAGCCGGAGTGGAAGGGGAGATGAACGCCATGCCCGACATGAAGCTGACACGCGCCGCGGCGGCCTTCGCCGCCTGGCTGACCTATGATCGAGTGCCCGCGGTTGCCGTGCCCCGCGTCGCTGCGGCGTTCGCCGATTGCGTCGGCGTGATGCTCGCCGGCTGCGCGCTGCCCGTCACGCGCATCGCCGCGGAGTTCGCCGGCGGGCACGTCCCCGACAGCGGGTTCCTCGGTGCGCTGCGGCTTCCGCCCGCGCAGACCGGGCTGGTCTACGGGGCGGCGGCGCATGCGCTAGATTTCGACGACACCGGCCTCAACGGACATCCGAGCGCGGTGCTGGTGCCCGCCATTCTGGCGGTCGCCGAACATGTGTCCGCCGACGGCAGGCGCATGGTCGCTGCCTACCTCGCCGGCTTCGAGGTCTGGGCGGAGCTCGCCGCGCGCGAGCGCGATCCGCATCACGAGAAGGGCTGGCATCCGAGCCCGGTCTTCGGCGTGGTGGCGGCCACGGCGGCGGTCGCCAACCTGCGCCGGCTGGATGCCGCGACGACGACGGCGGCGCTAGGCATCGCCGCGTCGAGCGCGGCCGGCATCTGTGCCAATTTCGGCACCATGATGAAGCCGTTCCAGCTCGGCCGATCCATCCAGTTCGCCATCGAGGCGGTCGATCTGGCGGCCGCCGGCCTGACCGCCAGCGATACGGCGCTGGAGGCCGATCTCGGCTTCCTGCGCGCCTTCTCGCCCGCCGGCGCGGTGGATACCGCCCGGCCGGCGCGCTTCGGCGAGCATTGGGAATTTCTGGAAAGCGGCATCAATATCAAGCTCTACCCGATGTGCTACGCCACTCATCGCATCATCGACGCGACGCTGGAGCTGATGGCGACGCACCGGCTTGCCGCCGCCGACGTGCTGTCCTTCGAAGCAGAGCTCGGGCCGACGCAGGCCACGATCCTCCAGCACCACGATCCCAAAACCGTGCTCAATGCGAAATTCAGCGCCGAGTTCGCGGTGGCGGCAACGGCGCTGCGCGGAAAGCTCGGCAATGCCGAACTGACCGATGCCACGCTTGCGGACCCTGAACTGCGCCGGCTCATCCGCGCCACCACCGTGCAGGTGACGACCGAGCGCGATCCCGACTATCCCGTTTTCTCGCCGGCCGACCATGTGGTCGCGGTCCTGCGCGACGGGCGCAGGATCGCGTCGCAGCCGGTGCGCCGGCCGCGCGGGCATCACACGCGCTTTCCCGACAGCGAGGAATTGTGGGCCAAGTTCGTGGATTGCGCCGTGCCTGCCCTCGATGAGGACGATGCGCGCGCGCTGTTCGACCGGCTGATGGCGCTGGACGGCATCGCTTCGGTGAAGCAGCTTTACGGCGTGACGCGCCACGAGGAGAAGACGACATGACAGAGGCCGCCCGGACTTCCGTGACGCTCGGCGAGGACTATGTCGAGATCCGCGAGGGCGTGCGCGCCATCTGCGCCAAATATCCCGGCAAGTACTGGCGCGATCTGGAGGATCGCGACGAATATGCGCATGAATTCGTCGCCGAGCTCTCCGAAGCCGGCTATCTGGCTGCCCTCATCCCCGAGGAATATGGCGGCTCGGGCCTGCCGCTGCGCGCCGCCTGCGTCATCCTCGAGGAGATCAACGCCGCCGGCTGCTCGGCCGGCGCCTGCCATGCGCAGATCTACATGATGGGCATCCTGCTGCGCCACGGCAGCGAGGCGCAGCGCCAGAAATACCTGCCGCAGATCGCGTCGGGCGCGCTGCGTTTCCAAGCCTTCGGGGTGAGCGAGCCGACGACCGGCTCCGACACGCTGAAGCTGAAGACGCGCGCGGTGCGACAGGGCGACAAATATGTCGTCAACGGCCAGAAGATCTGGACCTCGCGCGCCCATGTCTCCGACCTGCTCGTGCTTCTGGTGCGCACCACGCCGGTGGATCAGGTGAAGCGCCGCAGCGACGGCCTGTCGGTGCTGCTGGTGGACCTGCGCGAGGCGGTCGGCAACGGGCTCACCATGCGCCGTATCGACACGATGGTGAACCACCAGACCAACGAGCTCTTCTTCGACAATCTGGAAGTGCCGGTGGAGAACCTGATCGGCGAGGAGGGGCAGGGGTTCCGCTACATCCTCACCGGTATGAACGCCGAGCGCATCGGCGCGGCCGCGCAGGCCTGCGGCGACTGCCGCTATTTCATCGGCAAGGCGACGAACTATGCAAAGGAGCGCGAGGTGTTCGGCCGCCCCATCGGCCAGAATCAGGGCATCCAGTTCCCCATCGCGCGCGCCCATGTGCAGTGGAAGGCGGCGGATATGATGACGCGCGCCGCCGCTGCGCTCTACGATTCCGGCGCGCCCTGCGGCGAGGAGGCGAACACGGCCAAGCTGCTGGCCTCGGAAGCCGCGTGGCAGGCGGCCGAGACCTGCATGCAGACCTTCGGCGGCTTCGCCGCGGCGCGCGAATACGACATCGAGCGCAAGTGGAAGGATGCGCGCCTGTCGCTGATCGCGCCGATCTCCACCAATCTCGTGCTGGCCTATGTCGGCCAGAACACGCTCGGCCTGCCGCGGTCGTACTAGGGAGATTTCGCTTGGCACTGCCGAAAGCCGTCCGCCTCTTCGAGGAAGGCCCGCGCGAGGGCTTTCAGATCGAGAAGGGCCCGATCCCGACCGATCGCAAGATCGCGCTGATCGACGCGCTCTCGGCCACTGGCCTGACGCGCATCCAGACCGCCTCCTTCGTGCATCCGAAGCTGGTGCCCGGCATGGCCGATGCGGAGGCCGTGGTGGCCGGCATCGCGATGCGGCCGGGCGTCACCTGTACCGGCCTATGGCTCAACGATCGCGGCATGGAGCGCGCCATCGCCACTGGCCGCCTCGCCATGATTGGCCGCATCTCGACCTATGCGTCTGACGCCTTCATGCAGCGCAACCAGAACACGACCTATGACGCGCATATGAAGGCGCAGGGCGACATGCTCGACGCCTACCGCGAGCGGGCGATCTCGGTCGAGGGCGCCTTCGTCTCGGCCGCCTTCGGCTGCAATTTCGAGGGCGATATCCCGTTGCCGAAGCTGATGCGCGTGGTGCGCGATCTCTTCGCGCTCTTTTCCGAGCACGATACGGCGATCGGGACCCTGTGGCTGGCCGACACGATGGGCTGGGCCAATCCCGGACAGGTGCGGCGCACGGTCGGCGCCGTGCGCGAAGCCTTCCCCGACACGGCGATCGGGCTCCACCTGCACGACACGCGCGGCCTCGGCATCGCCAATGCCTTCGCCGGCCTCGAAACGGGCGTGGCCGACTTCGAGGCGTCCGTCGCCGGTCTCGGCGGCTGCCCATTCGCCGGCAATCCGGGCGCTGCCGGCAATATCGCGACCGAGGATTTCGTCTTTCTCTGCCATGAGCTCGGCATCGAAACCGGCGTCGATCTCGACGCATTGATCGACTGCGCGCGCATGGCGGAGACAATCGTTGGCCGCACGCTGCCCGGCCGCATCATGCATGCCGGCAGGCTCAATCGCGCCTAAGGCGTGTCGCGTCTTGTCTGCTCCGAAGGGCACAATCTTCGGCCTCTACGCCGCCCCTCATCCGGCCGGCTTTCTTCTCCCCGTTTACGGGGAGAAGGTGGCCCGAAGGGCCGGATGAGGGGCGGCGCAGACGATGCCGGTGATGCGCATAAGACGCGACACGCTTCAGGGCGCGAGCCGGGAAATCCACCACAGCACCGGCAGCAGCACCAAGGCGATGCCGAGGAACGCGATGTCGCGCCGGCGCATGAGCGGCGCGCCGAGCACGGTGCGGCTTATGCCGGCATCGAGGCCGCGCGCTTCCATGGCGATGGCCGCCCGGTTGGCGCGCCGGATCGCATAGGCGAGCAGCGGCACGATCAGGCTCGCCGTCTCCAGCGGGCCGGGGATGCGGCGCGGCGGCCGGCCCTTGCGCATGGCGCGCGCCAGCCGGATCTGCTGCGCTTCCGCCGCGAGATCCGGCACGAACTGCATGGCCGAAAACAGCGCATAGCCGATGCGCGGCGACAGCCGCCAGTTCACCATAAGCGCCTTGATGAACTGCCCGGCATCGGTGGTCAGCGCGAAGACGGCCGAAACCAGCCCGCAGGCGACGGCGCGCAGGAACAGCACCACGCCGGCCGAAAAGGCCTCGCCGCCGAAGGGTGTCTCGCCGGCCATCTGCAGCGCGAAATCGCTCTCCTGCCGGAACAGCACCGAGGTCGTCAGGAAGCCGAAGCCGAACAGCGCAAACGGCACCATCAGCGCCAGCACGAGCAGCGGCGAGCGCCGCTCGATGAGGACCAATGCGATGACGGCGCTGGCGATGATGGCGAACTGGAACGGCGCACTGAAGATCAGGATCGAGGCGGCGAGCCAGACCATGCAGGCGACGAGCTTGGCGAGCGGATGAATGCTGCTCAGCACGGGCCTGCCTCCAGGAAATGCAGCAGCGGCAGCAACGCGGGCGCGGCAAGGCCGGACCGTTCGAGCAGCGCCGTGTCGCGCAGGATCGTCCCGCTCGGCCCGTCCGCTGCGATGCCGCCGCCATCCACGACGACCGCGCGGGCGCAGCTTGAAAGCGCGAAGTCGAGATCGTGGGTGACGAGCGCCACCGCATGGCCCGCCCCAGCGAGCGACCGGATTTCGGTTTCCAGCGCCGCGCGGCCCGCGCCGTCGAGCCCGGCGGTCGGCTCGTCCAGCACCAGAAGCGGCCAGCGGCCGCCCGCCGTGATGATCGCCAGCGAGAGCCGCCGCTTCTGCCCTTGCGACAGCTCGAAGGGATGCGCCGCCGCCAGTTCCGAAAGCCGCCATTGCGCCAGCGTGTCCTCGGCCTGCGCGCCGGCCGAAGCCGCATCCGCGCCGGCGGCAAGCCATGCGTCCCGCACCTCCTCGCGCACGCTGCCGGCGAGGAACTGGTTTTCGGGGTTCTGGAACGAGATCGCGCCCATCGGCCCGGTGCGGCGGCCGGCCTTGAGCCGCAGCAGGCCGGCGAGGCTCGCGGCAAGCGTGGATTTTCCCGCGCCGTTGCGTCCGACGATGGCGATCGTCTCGCCGCGCCGGACGGTGAGGGAGACGTCGCGCAGCACTGTCGGACCGAAGAGCGGCGCGCAGGAGGCGCCTTCAAGCGCCGCTACGACCTCCTTGCTTGCCTGCGCCGATTGCCCCGCCTGATGCGCGGCGGCGAAAGCCGATGCGATTTCGCGCGCCGCCGCCTGTTCTCCATCAGGCAGGGCTTCCAGCCCGGCCACCGCTTCCCCCATGGTCAGCGGCGCCTCCGCGAGCACGACGCCTTCCGCCCGCAAGGCTGCGTCGAGCGCGGCGGGCGGCGGGATCGCGATGCCCAGCGCGGCCAGCCTTTCGTGACGGGCGCGGAAGAAGGCGCGGGGCGAGCCGCCGTCCACCGCGCTGCCATCCGCATCGATCAGCACCACGCGGTCCACCAGCCCGGCAAGGTCGTCCACCCGGTGGTCGACGATCAGCACGGAGGCGTCGCCAGGCCGGTCGAGCAGCAGCCTGCGCAGATGGGTGGCCGCGGCAGGGGCCAGATGCGCGGTCGGCTCGTCCACGACCAGCAGCGGCGCTTGGCTCGCGATCAGCGCCGCAAGCGCGACGAGCTGCTTCTCGCCGCCGGAAAGCTGCATGGTGCGCCGGCCGCGCCAGTCGGCCGGCAGGCCGACCTGCGCCAGCGCCGCCCCGACCCGCGCCTCGATCTTGTCGACCGGAAGCGCCTGGTTCTCGAGCGCGAAGGCGACCTCGTCGCCCACGGTCATGCCGCACAGCGTCTGCTCCGGGTTCTGGAACATCTGGCCGACGCTGGCGCTCCACTGCGCCGGCGTGCGCGTGGTCACGTCCTCGCCCCGCAGTTCCACCCTGCCGGTGACCTCCGCCGGAATCGTATGAGGAATGAGGCCGGTCAGCGTGGCGAGCAGGGTGGATTTTCCGCTGCCCGACGCGCCGACGAGCAGCACACGCTCGCCGCGCCCCACGGTCAGGCTCGCCGGCCCGACCGCGGGTGCATCGGCATAGGGATAGCGCACGCCGACATCGCTCCAGCGCGCGGCAGGGGCGTCAGCCACGGCCTTGACGGCGGTCGGTGTCGATGCCGAGGCCCGACAGAACGCCGGTGCGGTAGAGCGCTTCCGTGACCAGATGGCCGGCCAGCCCGCCGAGCAGCGCGCCGCTGAGGCAGCGCAGCACGAACATCGCCACCAGCAGGCCCGGCGCCAGCGCGCCGTAGTCGAAGCGGATCCAGGTATAGATGAAGGAGAAGACCGCCGCGCCGACGCCCGCCGCCATCAGCACCGGCAGGCGGTAGTTCCGCCAGCGCGTGGCGGCGAAGACGGCCTCCGCGCCGGCGCCCTGCACCAGTCCGGAGACCAGCAGCATCAGGCCGGCCGGGCTGCCGAGCAGGACCTGGATCAGCGCCGCCAGGAATTCCGACAGGAGCGCCGCACCCGGCTTGCGGATGATGGCCGCGGCGATGATGGAGACGATGAACCAGAAGCCCATGACGACATCCATCGTCACGGCGCCGAAGATGGCCTGGGCGATCAGCCACACCTGCACCCAGGCGAGATAGAGGACGCCGAAGACGGCGCCGAGCACGGCGACGATCAGGATTTCACGCAGAGTCCAGGCGCGGGAAAGGGACATGTCGAACCTCGATTCGTTGGAGAAGAAGCGGCACCGCGCGCATCCGCGCGGCGCGATGCGGTGCTCAGACGGCGGTCGGGCTGTTGGCCGAGACCGTCAGGTCGAGCGCGACGTGGCCGCCCGGCGCGCCGAAGCGAAGGAAGGCCTCGCTCAGCGTGGCAAAGACCGGCCCGGCATCGCCGCGCAGCTTGGTGCAGAAATTCTTCGACCTGTCGAAGACACCCGAGCCCTTGAGGAAGTCGATGCAGCCGTAGATCTCGTCCATGTGCCGGTCGGCGCCGAGCGGATAGAGCGAGAACTGCGCCGCCACCTGCTGGCCGGTCGGCGCGGCGGCCGCCACCGCCGCATGCGCGGCGGCGATGCGCCGGTCGAGCGCCACGCCCTGCACGCCGGGAATGGGCGTGCAGATCGGATCGTCCGGCTCGCCGGGGCATCCGCGCGAGACCGTTGCCGACAGCACGCAATGCGTGCCGGTGCGGCTTGCCGCGACGAAAAGGTCGCGCATGGCGGGGAAGAGTTCGTCGGGCGGCCCGACGATCAGCGTGGAAACGTCGTCCGTCTCGATGCGGAAACGCGGCCGGTAGGGATCGAGCGCGCCGATCGCGCCCATGATGATGCCGACGAAGTCGTCGGACATCGGATAAAGGGAAACCTGTGCACCGGAAAACATGGTCGCCTCGCTCCGCTGGCATTATCCAGATCAGCTTGAGGGTCCGCAGGTTTGCCCCTGCATCTCAGCCCCGGCATGACGGAGCACCCCTGTCGTATGAGCCGCCTCTAGCAAGCCGGCGAAGCGAGATCAAGCGCATAGGAACGATAAGGACAGGCAATCGACGGCATGCAGAGCAGGCAGCGTCCCGGCGGGCGCGCGAGAAGAGAGAGGCGCTTCCTGCCCCAGAAAACGAAAAGGTCAGGCCATGCGCGGCCTGACCCTTCGAAGAGGTCGCAAGGCTGTTTGTCTTACTTTCCGGCCGCACTGGCGATCTGGTTGTCCGGCAGCGCTTGCACCGGTGTCGGCGAGGCGGGCAGGGGCGTGCCGTCGGTGGAGTTGTTGAAGATCTGGTTGTCCTTGTAGGAATAGACCTTCGCGCCGCCGGCCTGCTGGATGCCGGTGACATTGCCGGCGATCTTGCTCTGGGTCATCCAGGCCATGGCGTTGGCGCCGGCCATGACGACGCCGACATTGCTGTTGGTGGCGGAAACGTCGTCGAGATAGAGGCGGATGTTGCCGCTGCCCGCGGTACCGTAGATGGCCGGGCCGACGATGTTGGTGAAGCTCGAATTCTCGATGTTCACCTTGGCCCATCCGCCGCCTGTCGTGTCGATGACGATGCCGCGGATACCGCCGGCCACCTGCACATTCTCCAGCGTGACATTGACGCTCTGGCCACCCGTCACGATCTTGATCGCCGCACCCGTGCCGGCGCTTGCATTGCTGAATTTCACGTTGCGCACCGTCAGCGAGGCCGTTGTCGTCGGCGCGAAATTGATGCCGTGGCCGCCGGATGCATATAACTGGTCCTCAATGACGGTGTCCTCGACGATGAGCGACGAGCCGGTAACGAAACGGATGCCGTTGATGCCGCTGGTTCCACCGGCGCCGGCGCTGATGCCGATATTGCGGACGATCACCGCCACGCCCGCTCCATTCACATTGATGCCGTTGGTCCCGGTATTCAGGATATGTGCGTGTGTGCCGCTTCCATCGAGCGTGATGGATTTGACCATCGTCACCGCGCCATACCCGGCCGGATCGAGCGCATTGATGATCCCGCCGGCGGCCGTCTTCGATATGGCGCCGGCGAATGTCTTGCACGGCGCGGTGCGGCTGCATGGATTCACGTCGTCGCCGACGCCGGAAACCCATGTACGCGTTGCCTGCGCATGTGCACCAAAAGTCGCAACGGCGACGAGCGCCGCTGCAATCAGAAGCCGTTTCATGGGGAAGCCCTCCGGTTGAGACTACCCAGATTACAGGGGCTCCGTTCCTGCCGCAAGGGAATGCAACTGGCTGCCGGAACGATATTTTATCGGTTTGAAAAGGGCTGCGGCGGGTTGGAGCTTTGTGCTTGGTGAAAGGGAGGCCGGCTGCTATCTTTAAGCCAACGCAATGATACGAGCGCCGCAGCGCCCCCGGTGGCAGCGCGGCGCGGATGAGGACAAGGTGACGGACTCCGGCCACGGCGAAGGATCGCCGAAGGGAGCGGAGGGGCGGAATGCGATGCCGAGGGCATCGCAGGCGGACCCCATGGATGCTGCGCACGGAGCACCCGGCGCAAGCCGTCCCGCCGCAGGGCAGAATGGCGATGCGCCGGGAAAGCGCAAGTCGCGGCGGCGCAAGCGTCGCCGCGGTCGCAAGGTATTCGCCGTCGGCTCCGGACCGACGAATGCGCAAGTGCAGACGCCGGATCGGGAGAGCGCCGCGCCTGCGGGCCGGGAGTTGCCGGGCGAGGCGAGGCCGGAAGGGGTGCCTGCCGCGCAAGCGTACCGCGCGGCGAACGGACGCCCGCACGCCGGTCCTTTCCGGCGCGCGCCGCGTCCCGGCGATCTTCCCGCCTATGCGGCGCTCGACCTGGGCACGAACAATTGCCGGCTTCTGGTCGCGGTGCCCGGCCGATCCGGCAGCTTCCGGGTCATCGACGCGTTTTCGCGCATCGTCAGGCTGGGGGAGGGACTGAGCGCGACCGGCCGGCTCTCCGACGCGGCCATGTCGCGGGCCGTCGATGCCCTCAAGATGTGCGCCGACAAGCTCGCCGCGCGGGAAGTCCGCCGCATGCGGCTGATCGCGACGGAAGCCTGCCGTTCGGCCGAGAACGGCGCCGAATTCCTCGCCCGCGTCACCGAAGAGACCGGGCTCGTGCTGGAGATCATCGACCGCGAGACCGAGGCTCGCCTTGCCGTGTCGGGCTGCGGGCCGCTGGTCGAGGGAGACACCGACGCGGTGGTCCTGTTCGATATCGGCGGCGGGTCCTCCGAGATCGCGCTGGTCGATATCGCGCAGGGCCGCACGCCGCGGCTGGCGAACCACATCGTGTCCTGGACCTCGCTGCCGGTGGGCGTGGTCTCGCTGGCCGAGCGTTTCGGCGGCCGCGATGTCAGCCGCGCGGTTTTCGACGCCATGGTCGAGGATGTGAGCGCGATGATCGCACGCTTCGAAGGGCGCGACAGCCTGGCCGCGCGCATCGGCAGCCCTGGTTTCCATCTTCTCGGCACGTCGGGCACCGTCACGACGCTGGCCGGCGTGCATCTCGGCCTCGCCCGTTACGACCGGCGGCAGGTGGACGGGCTGTGGATGGCCGGCAGCGAGATCGACGCCATGACCGAACGGCTTCTCGGCTGGGATTTCGGCCAGCGCGTCGCCAATCCCTGCATCGGGCCCGACCGCGCCGATCTCGTGCTCGCCGGCTGCGCGATCCTCGAGGCGATCCGCCGCGCCTGGCCCTCGCAGCGGCTGCGGGTGGCCGACCGCGGCCTGCGCGAGGGCATCCTGTCCGACCTCATGGAACGCGACGGAGTCTGGCGGCGCCGACGGGGCAATCATACGGGGCGGGCATGAAGAAGCCGGGACGGGGCGGCGGCGGCCGCGAGCTCAAGACGCGCGTCAAGAACAGCGGCCTGAAGAATTCGTCGCGGCGCTGGCTCGAGCGCCACATGAACGACCCCTACGTGCATCGCGCCAAGGCCGAGGGATACCGCTCCCGCGCGGCCTTCAAGCTGATCGAGATCGCCGAGCGCTATAAGCTCTTGAAGCCCGGCATGCGGGTGATCGACCTCGGCGCCGCACCCGGCGGCTGGTGCCAGGTGGCGGCGGCGAAGGTGCGCTCGGCGGAGGATGCGCCGCGCGTGGTCGGCATCGACTATCTGGAGATGGACCCGGTGCCCGGCGCGACGATCCTGCAGATGGATTTCCTCGACGACGACGCGCCCGAACGCCTCATCGAGGCACTTGGGGGCGCACCCGACATCGTCATTTCCGACATGGCGGCGCCGACGATCGGCCACCGCCGGACCGATCATATCCGCACGATGCATCTGTGCGAGGTCGCCGCCGACTTCGCCGTGCGGGTGCTGAAGCCCGGCGGGCATTTCCTGTCGAAGACCTTTCAGGGCGGCACGGAAAACGAGCTGCTCGACCTGCTGAAGCGGAACTTCACCAATGTCCATCACGTGAAGCCGCCGGCCTCGCGCGATGAATCGGTCGAGCTCTACATCCTGGCGCGCGGCTTCAAGGGCAGGGCCGAACAGCCCGACGCCGACGACGCCGACTGAACGCGCCGCGGGAACGGCTCAGCCGCCCTCGATCTGCTGGTTTTCAGGCGCCGGCTTGCCGCGCAGGCGATGACCGGACATGTCGCTGCCGGCGTCGCGCGGCAGGGTCAGGAAGGGGATCGCCGCGCACAGCGATATGGCCGCCACGCCGAAGAAGGCGACCATGAAGGCGGTCTTGTCGAGATGTCCGCCGGTGATCATGTTGGTGACTTCGAGGATGCCGCCGCCGAAGGCGACGCCGAGCGCGATCGACATCTGCTGCATCACCGCCGAGATGGCGGTGGCCTGCGCCGCTTCCTTGTTGTCGATCTCCGCGAAGACCAGCGCGTTCGTGCTGGTGAAGAAGAGCGAGCGCATGAAGCCGCCGCTGATCAGCACGGCCATGATGAGCGGGTAAGGCGTTTCGGCGGTGAAAAGCCCGTTCGCGCCGATGAACAGGCCGCCGACCACGGTCGCGGTGAGGATGACGGTCCTGAACCCGCCGAAACGCAGCGCCGTCGTGGCGAGGAATTTCATGCCGAGTGCGCCGATGGCCGAGACGAAGGTGAGCAGGCCGGACTGGAACGGCGTCAGCCCGAAGACGAGCTGGAACATCAGCGGCAGCAGGAAGGGTACCGCGCCCACGCCGATGCGGAACAGCGTCGCGCCGATGATCGCGGTTCGGAAGATGCGCTTGCGGAAAAGGCCGAGATTGAGCAGCGGCGCCGGTGCGCGGCGGCTGTACCGGACATAGGCCATGCCGCAGACGATCCCGAGCAGCGTGGTGATGACGCCGACGATCGGCGGCAGTGCGGGCAGGCTGACGACGGAGAGGCCGAAGACGATGCCGGCCGCCGCGAACCCCGCCAGCAGGAAGCCGATCCAGTCGAGCGGCAGCGTCGGCTCGCGTGGAATGTCCGGCAGGATGCGGCCCGACGCCCATATGCCGGCCAGCCCGATCGGCACATTGACCAGGAAGATCCAGTGCCATGTCGCATAGGTGGTCAGGAGGCCGCCGAGCGGCGGGCCGAGCATCGGCCCGACCAGCGCCGGCATGGTCAGCCAGGCCATGGCGCCGACAAGCATGTTGCGCGGCGTCCCGCGCAGCAGGATGAGCCGCGCGATCGGCGTCATCATCGAGCCGCCCATGCCCTGCACGAATCGCGACACGACGAAGGATTCCAGCGACCACGAGGCCGCCGACATCAGCGAGCCGACGATGAAGACCCCGATGGCGGCGCGGAAGACGTTCTTCGCGCCGAAGCGCGACGCCATCCATCCGCTGATAGGGATGAAGATCGCCAGCGAGACGAGATAGGCCGTCAGCGCCAGCTTGAGCGCGATCGGGCTGGTGCCGATATCGGTCGCGATCGCCGGCAGCGACGTGGAGATCACGGTCGAGTCGATATGTTCCATGAACAGAGCGACCGCGAGGATCAGCGGGAGACTACGTTTCAATTCCTTGTCCGGCGAAGCAGTCCGATAGAAGCAGGACGCCGATACCATTTGCCGCGCGGCTTGTCGCCTCGTCCGCTCGCGAAAAGCTGCGCCGGACACGCGCGATAAACATCGTGTGATGCCGCTTGCGGCGTGGCGGGAACGCGACACAATAGAACGGATCATTGCGGCGCGCTGGCCGCGCCAAGGCGAAATCGGGAGGAGAGAATGCAAATCGCGACGAATCGCCGTTCGATGATGAAGCTCGGCCTGCTCGGCGCCGCGGCCTCGCTCACCATGCCGCAGATCATGGTGCGCGCCGCGCATGCGGCGGTGGCGACGCCCGATGTCGCCGCCCCCGGCTTCTTCCGCTTCAGGCTGGGCGAGTTCGAGGTCACCACGCTGCGCGACGGCCTTCGCCCTGGCGAGGGGCCTCATCCCACTTTCGGCGAGAACCAGAGCGCGGCGGATGTCGCGGCGCTGATGGAGGCGAATTTCCTGCCGTCGGATCGCTTCGCCAACGGGTTCACGCCCGTGCTGGTTAACACCGGCGCGGAGCTGGTGCTGTTCGACACCGGCCTCGGCCAGGCAGGGCGCGCAAACGGCGTCGGCCAGACCCGGTCGCAGATCGAGGCGTCGGGCTACAGTCCGGACGATGTCACCATCGTGGTGATCACCCACATGCATGGTGACCATATCGGCGGGCTGATGGAGGACGGCCAGCCGGCCTTCCCCAATGCGCGCTATGTGACCGGACAGGCCGAATACGACTTCTGGACGTCGCCGGACCGGACCGGCACGCCTGCCGAAGGCAATGCCAAGGCGGTGGCGGCCAATGTGGCGCCGCTGGCGGACAAGACCACCTTCATCGGCAATGAGGGCGAGGTGACCGCAGGCATAACCGGCCTCGATGCCCCGGGGCACACGCCGGGCCACATGATCTTCATGCTGGAGTCACGCGACCGCCGCCTGACGCTGACGGCCGACACGGCGAACCATTTCGTGGCCTCGCTGCAGCGGCCCGACTGGCACGTGCGCTTCGACATGGACAAGGAGCAGGGAGCTCAGACGCGCAAGCGCGTCTTCGACATGATCGCCACCGACCGCCTGCCTTTCGTCGGCTATCACATGCCGTGGCCGTCCCTCGGCTATGTGGAAAAGCTGGACGCCGGCTACCGCTACGTGCCGCACAGCTACCAGCTTCTGCTCTAGGCGGTATTCACGCCGTCACGAAGAGGAGAAGCTATTTCCATGGCATCGGATCGCGCTGCCGCGACGGTGGCGGCATGGATCCTCGGGTCAAGCCCGAGGATGACGAATGCAAGGGGGTAAGCGTCAAGCGCGGACGCCGTGACGGTGACGAAAGCCGCAGCGGTTCCCGACGGTCCTTGCTTCGCTCACCCGGCTGCGAAATGCCCTAGACGGCCGCGGCGCGCATCCGCGCGATCGCCGTCTCGATCTCATCGTCCGACACGACGGGCGAACTGATCAGCTCCATGCAGCGGATGCCGTGCAGCGCTAGGAAGGTGATGGTCGCCAGAACGGGATCGGAGGCGTTGGCGCGGATGCGGTCGAGGAACAGGCGCTCGTAGCGGCGCACGGGTTCCAGGAATTCCGGGCTTTCCGCCATGGCCGCGAGAATGCCCGACGGCGGCGGGCGTTTGCAGCGCTGCTCTTCCATGAAGATGTCGAGATAGGCCTGCAGCACGCAGTCCGGGCCGCCGCCCCGCGCCTTCTCGCGCTCCTGCAGCCGCCGGTCGAGATCGGCCAGAAAGCCTTCCACCATCGCAGAAAGCAGGCTGGCCTTGTTGGGAAAATGATAGAGCAGGCCGCCCTTGGAGACGCCCGCGCGCGCGGCGACCGCATCGAGCGACAGATTGGCCGGGCCGGCCTCGCGCGCCACGGCTTCCGCCGATGCGAGGATCCGGTGGCGCGCGCTGCGCTGATTGTTGGGAAGGGCGCTACTTGACATAACCGTCCAGACGGTACAGTAACCTTGCCCCTGATTTCAAGCTCCTTTTATATGCGGCACTGTGCTGCCATCTCCTCCAATCGGTACTCTTCGACATGATCAAGCGCTTCCTTATCGTGTTCGTGCTGCTCGCCCTCGTCGCCAGCGGCCTCATCGGCTTCAACCTGTTCCGCGACCGGGCGATCGAGCAGTTCTTCGCCAACATGCCGGTGGCGGCGGTCGCCGTCTCGACGGTCACTGCGGAGCCTGCCCCCTGGACCCCGTCGGTCGCGGCGATCGGCACGGTCTCGGCGGTGCGCGGCGTGGAGCTCACGGTGGAGACGACCGGCATCGTGTCGGCGGTGAATTTCCGCGCCAACCAGAAGGTCGCCGCCAATGATGTGCTGCTGAGCCTGGACGATGCGGTGCAGGCCGCCGACCTCGAGGCCGGGCGCACGCAGGCCGCGCTCGACAAGCAGTCGCTCGATCGGGCGCGGGAATTGCAGAATCGCGGCGTCGGCTCGATCTCGGCGCTGGAGCAGGCGTCGGCGGCCGCCGCCACCTCGCAGGCGCAGGTCGCCAAGCTGGAGGCGGTGTTGCAGCAGAAGCAGCTTCGCGCCCCCTTCGCCGGCACCATCGGCATTCCGCGCGTGGACGAGGGCCAGTATCTTTCGCCCGGCACCACCGTGGCGACGCTGCAGGACTTCTCCACCATGCGCGCCGATTTCACCGTGCCCGAGCAGCAGTTGCACCTTCTGGAGATCGGCCAGCCGGTGGTCGTCGCGCTCGACGGCGTGGACGATCGCTTCGACGGCAAGGTCACCGGCATCGACCCGCGCGTCGATCCGGCGAGCCGGCTCGTTTCGGTGCGCGCCGAGATCGAGAACCCGCAGGACCGGCTGACGCCGGGCCAGTTCGTCCGCGTCGAGGTGATCCTGCCGCAGGAGAAGGACATCATCGCATTGCCGCAGACCGCCCTGGTCACCAGCCTCTATGGCGACTACGTCTATGTGGTGCGCGAGCAGGAGAAGAAGGAGGGCGCCGCCGCGCCGGAGGCGGGCGACGAGGCGAAGGAACCGACGCTCGAAGTGCGGCAGGTCTTCGTGCAGGCAGGCCGCCGGGCCGCCGGGCGCGTCGAGATCCGCGAAGGGGTCTCGGCCGGCGACCAGGTGGTGACGGCGGGCCAGAACAGGCTGAACAACGGCACCGTGGTGACGATCGACAATACCGTCGTGCCCGGTGGCCCGGCGGCGCCAACGCAGGCGGCCAACTGATGAACATCTCAGCCCTCTTCATCCGCCGCCCCGTCCTGTCGACAGTGGTGGCATTCCTGATCCTGCTGCTCGGCTTCCAGGGTCTCTTCAACCTTCAGGTGCGCCAGTACCCCGAGGTCGAGGAGACGGTGATCACCGTCACCACGGTCTATCCCGGCGCGAGCGCCGAGCTGATCCAGGGCTTCATCACCGCGCCGATCGCCGCGGCGGTCGCGACGACCGAGAACGTCGACTATGTCACCTCGCAGAGCCGCCCGTCGGCCAGCGTCGTGACCGTGCAGATGAAGCTCGGCTCGAACCCCGACACCGCGCTGACCGAGGTGATGTCGAAGGTGCAGCAGGTGCGCAGCCAGTTGCCCGGCGACGCCGAGGATCCGACGATCCTCAAGGGCACGGGCATGCAGTTCGCCACCATGTATCTGGCGCTGCAGAACCCCAACATGACGGCCGAGCAGGTGACGGAATATATCGAGCGCGTCATCCGCCCGCGCATGTCGACCATTCCCGGCGTCGCCGAGGTGCAGGTCATGGGCGCCGCCAACTATTCGATGCGCGTCTGGATCGATCCGCTCAAGCTGGCGGCGCGCGGCATGACCGCGGCCGAGGTGCTGGCGGCGATCAATTCCTCCAACTTCCTCGCCGCGCCCGGCAAGACGCAGAACGAATACGTCACCTATTCCATCACGATGGAATCGACGCTCCAGACGCCCGAGGCGTTCGGCGCGCTGCCGCTGAAGGCCAGTGGCGACGAGGTGGTGCGCCTGCGCGACGTGGCGCAGGTGGAGCTGGCGGCCGAAAGCACCGACATGGTCGTGAGCTTCAACGGCCAGCAGGGCACCTTCATCGGCATCTTCCCGACGCCTTCGGCCAATCCGCTCGACACGGCGGCGGCCGTTACCGAGGAACTGCCCTCGATTCAGGACAGCCTGCCTGACGGCATGACGATCACGCTGATGTTCGACGCGACGGAGTCCATCAGCGCCTCGATCGAGGAAGTGTTCAAGACGATCGGCGAGGCCGTGCTGATCGTCGTGGTGATCATCCTGCTCTTCCTCGGCTCGTTCCGCTCGGTGCTGATGCCGATCGTGACGATCCCGCTGTCGCTGATCGGCGTCTGCTTCGTGCTCTTCGCGCTGGGCTATTCGATCAACCTCCTGTCGCTGCTGGCGATGGTGCTGGCCATCGGCCTCGTGGTCGACGACGCGATCGTGGTGGTGGAGAACATCCACCGCCATATCGAGGAAGGGCTTTCGCCGCGGCAGGCTGCCTTCGTCGGCATGCGCGAGATCACCGGGCCGGTCGTCGCCATGACGATCACGCTGGCCGCGGTGTTCGCGCCGCTCGCCTTCACCGGCGGCCTTACCGGCTCGCTGTTCCGCGAATTCGCCATGACGCTGGCGGGCGCGGTGGTGATTTCCGGCCTCGTCGCGCTCACCATCACGCCGATGATGTCGGCGCGGCTGCTCAAGCGGGGCAATCACAGCCGCTTCCAGATCGCCGTCGACAATGTCTTCGACCGCGTCTCCAACCGCTATGAGCGGCTGGTCTCCGGCTCGCTCAAATACCGCCCGGTCACGCTGATGATGGTGATCGTGCTCGTCAGCCTGACCGGCTACCTGTTCATGAAGACCTCCAGCGAGCTCGCGCCGGAGGAGGACCAGGGCGCGCTCTTCGCGCTGGTGACGGCGCCGCCCTATGCGACCACCGACTACACGCGCACCTATACCGACCAGATGCGCGAGCTGACGAAGGACCTGCCGGAGCTCAAGGCCAACTTCTCCATCGTAGGCTTCGGCGGGCAGACCAATTCCGGCGTCTCGGTCTGGTCGCTCAAGGACTGGGGCGATCGCACGCGCTCGCAGAAGGAGATCCAGCAGGACATCCAGAACCGCCTGTCGAAGGTGGCGGGCGTTCAGGCGCTGGTCTTCGCGCCGCCCTCGCTGCCGGGCGCCGGCGGCGGCCTGCCGATCTCGCTGGTGATCCAGTCCACGGGCGATCCGAGCCAGGTCTACGAGGTGGCCGAGCAGATCAGGCAGGAGGCGCAGGCCTCTGGACGCTTCATCATCGTCCAGAACTCGCTCGCCTTCAATTCGCAGCAGGTCCGCGTCACCATCGACCGCGACCGCGCGGCCGCGCTCAACCTGCCGGTGCGCGACATCGGCACCACCTTGAGCCTGCTGGTCGGCGGCGGCGCGGTCGCGCAGTTCGACCGCGATTCCAACAGCTACGACATCATCATGCAGGTGCCGCGGGAATATCGCGAGAATCCGCAGCGCCTGGGCGATTTCTTCGTCCGCAGCGCCAGCGGCGAGATGGTGCCGCTCTCGGCGGTGGTGAATATTTCCACCGACGTGACGGCGGCGGCCATCGAGCAGTTCAACCAGCTCAACTCGGCCACCATCTCCGCGCTGCCCATGCCGGGCGTCACCACCGGCGACGGTCTGGCCACGATCGAGAACATCGCCCGCCCACTGCTGCCGCAAGGCTTCTTCATCGACTATTCCGGCCAGTCGCGGCTGGAGGTCGAGCAGGGCAACACGATCATGATCGCCTTCGGCCTCGCCGTCATCGTCATCTATCTGGTGCTGGCGGCGCAGTTCGAGAGCTTCCGCGATCCGCTCATCATCATGATGTCGGTGCCGCTGTCGATCTTCGGCGCCATCATACCGCTCAATCTCGGGCTCGGTACGCTGAACATCTACACGCAGGTGGGCCTCATCACGCTGATCGGGCTGATCACCAAGCACGGCATCCTGATGGTGGAGTTCGCCAACCAGCAGCGCGAGGAGCATGGGCTCGACCGCTTCGCGGTCATCGTCGCCTCGGCCAAGGTGAGGCTCAGGCCAATCCTGATGACCACGGCGGCCATGTCGCTCGGCGTCGTCCCGCTCATCATTGCTTCGGGCGCCGGCGCGGCGGCGCGCTATTCGATGGGCCTGGTCATCTTCACCGGCATCCTGATCGGAACGGCCTTCACGCTCTTCGTCGTGCCGATGTTCTACACCTTCATCGCGCGGCGCGAGCTGAAGCACGCCGAGGACGATACGCTGCCGGCGGCGACGCCGGGCCACGCGCCGGCGGAATAGCTCGCGCAGGCCAGCGGCGAAATCGGGGAAAGCGGCGGCGGCGCCGCTTTCCTTCCCGTCGCATCCGTGTTACCAGCCGGCGCCAATCCTGAAAGGGAAGATGACGAGTCGACGTGGGGTCGCCCCCGCGATGGCCTGTTTCATTTCCGACAACCGCGATGTGAGGGACTGGCCATGGCAAGGATCATCGAAACCGTTACCGGGCGCGAGGCGCTGACCTTCGACGATGTCCTGCTCCAGCCCGGCCATTCCACCGTCATGCCGGGACAGACCGACGTCTCCACCCGCATCGCCGGCGACATCGATCTCAACATCCCGATCCTTTCCGCCGCCATGGACACGGTGACGGAATCGCGCCTCGCCATCGCCATGGCGCAGGCCGGCGGCATCGGCGTCATCCACCGCAACCTCACCCCCGAGCAGCAGGCGGAGGAGGTGCGGCAGGTCAAGAAGTTCGAGAGCGGCATGGTGGTGAACCCCGTCACCATCGGCCCGGACGCGACGCTCGGCGACGCACAGGCACTGATGCGCGCCCACGGCATTTCCGGCATTCCCGTGGTCGAGAATGGCGGGCTCGGCGGCCACAATACCGGCAAGCTGGTCGGCATCCTCACCAACCGCGACGTGCGCTTCGCCTCCAATCCGGCGCAGCCGGTGCGCGAGCTGATGACGCATCAGAACCTCGTGACGGTGTCGGAGAACGTCAACCAGGACGAGGCCAAGCGCCTGCTCCACACCCACCGCATCGAGAAGCTGCTGGTGGTGGACGAGCAGGGCCGCTGCGTCGGTCTCGTCACCGTCAAGGACATCGAGAAGTCGCAGCTCAACCCCAATGCGGCCAAGGACGCACAGGGGCGCCTGCGCGTGGCTGCGGCCACGAGCGTCGGCGACGACGGCTTCGAGCGCGCCGAGCGCCTGATCGACGCCGGGGTGGACCTGCTGGTGATCGACACAGCGCACGGCCACTCCCAGCGCGTGCTCGACGCCGTCACCCGCGCCAAGACGCTTTCCAACCATGTGCGCATCATAGCCGGCAATGTGGCGACAGCGGACGGCACGAAGGCGCTGATCGACGCCGGCGCCGACACGATCAAGATCGGCATCGGTCCGGGCTCCATCTGCACCACGCGCGTGGTGGCGGGCGTCGGCGTGCCGCAGCTTTCCGCGGTGATGGCGGCGGCCGAGGAGGCCGACAAGGCGGGCATCGCTATCATCGCCGATGGCGGCATCAAATATTCGGGCGACCTCGCCAAGGCACTCGCCGCCGGCGCGCGGGCGGCCATGATCGGCTCGCTGCTGGCCGGCACGGAGGAGAGCCCCGGCGAGGTCTACCTGCATCAGGGACGCTCCTTCAAGGCCTATCGCGGCATGGGCTCGGTGGGCGCCATGGCGCGCGGCTCGGCCGACCGCTACTTCCAGGCGGAGGTGCGCGACACGCTCAAGCTGGTGCCCGAGGGCATCGAGGGGCAGGTGCCCTACAAAGGGCCTGTCGGCGGCGTGCTGCACCAGCTCGTCGGCGGGCTGAAAGCCTCGATGGGTTATGTCGGCGCGGCCGATCTGGCCGAGTTCCGCAGCCGCGCCACCTTCGTGCGCATTTCGAGCGCCGGCCTGCGCGAGAGCCACGCCCATGACGTGACGATCACCCGCGAAAGCCCGAATTATCCCGGCGTGGGGTGAGGGCGACCAAAGGATGATCCGCGAGTCTGGACAATCCGGCCCCGCATGATGTGACTGTGCTATAAGGCCGCTAGAGCAATTCCAGCAAAGCGCGCAGCGGTTTTGCGTCCGGAATTGCGTGAAAGCAAAAAGATGGAGCATTCCCGAAGCGGGAATGCTCCATCTTCCTTGGCCTGAGGAAGTCAGCATTTGGCGCAGAGAGCATCGACCTTCGCCCCGTTCCAGCACGGGAATTTCCGCGCTTTGTGGGGCGCGACCCTGGTGTCCAATCTCGGCGGGCTGATCCAGGGCGTCGGCGCCGGCTGGATGATGACGACCATCACCGATTCGCACAGCATGGTCGCGCTGGTGCAGGGCGCGACGACGCTGCCGGTGATGCTCTTCTCGGTCGCCGCCGGCGCGCTGGCCGACAATTTCGACCGTCGCCGCATCATGCTGTTCGCCCAGACCATGATGATGGTGGTTTCTGCGGGGCTCGCCGCCTTCGCCTTCATGGGCTGGATCACGCCCTGGCTGCTGCTGGCCTTCACCTTCCTGATCGGCTGCGGCATGGCCCTGCACAATCCGCCCTGGCAGGCGTCGATGGGCGATATCGTGCCGCGCGCCGATCTTCCCGCCGCCGTCACGCTGAACGCCATGGGCTTCAACCTGATGCGCAGCGTCGGCCCCGCCATCGGCGGTATCATCGTCGCGTCGGCCGGCGTGGCGACCGCCTTCCTCGTCAACGCGCTCAGCTATGTCGCCCTGATCGTGGCGCTGCTGCGCTGGAAGCCGGCCTATCCGCCGCGCGTCCTGCCGCGCGAGACCTTCGGCAATGCCGTCTTCTCGGGCCTGCGCTACGTCTCCATGTCGCCCAACCTGCTGAAGGTGATGGTCCGCGCCTGCCTGTTCGGCATGGCGGCCGTGGCGCCCGTCGCGCTGCTGCCGCTGGTGGCGCGCGAGCTGATCGGCGGCGGCGCGCTGACCTATGGCGGCCTGCTCGGCGCCTTCGGCGTGGGGGCCATCATCGGCGGCGCCGTCAATGGCGCCGTCCGCGCCCGGCTGAGCAATGAATGGATCGTGCGCATCGCCTGCATCGGCTTCGGCCTGAGCAACATCCTGCTGGGCTTGAGCGGCAATGTCTGGATCAGCCTGCTGCTGCTGCTGCCGGCCGGCGCGTGCTGGGTGCTGGCGCTGTCGCTGTTCAACGTCACGGTGCAGCTTTCGACGCCGCGCTGGGTGGTGGGTCGCGCGCTGTCGCTCTACCAGATGGCGGTGTTCGGCGGCATGGCTGTCGGGAGTTGGGTCTGGGGTGCTGTGGCGGACGGCTACGGCCCGTCAATGGCGCTGCTGGGGTCGGGCGTGGTGCTGGCGGCGACCATGCTCATCGGACTCCGCTACCGCATGCCGGAATTCGGAGCGCTCAATCTCGATCCGGCGGAGCAGTTCCGCGAGCCTGCATTGCGCCTCGACCTCAAGGCGCGCAGCGGGCCGATCATGATCATGATCGACTACACGATCGCGCAGGAGAATATCCCGGCCTTCCTCGCCGCCATGGCCGCCCGCCGCCGCATCAGGATCCGCGACGGGGCGCGGCAATGGGCTTTGCTGCGCGACCTCGAAAACCCGGAGACGTGGACGGAGAGCTACCACGTGCCGACCTGGGTGGAATATTTGCGGCACAACCAGCGCCGCACGCAGGCCGACGTGGAGGTTACGGAGGCCCTGTCGAAACTGCACCGCGGACCGGAGCGTCCGCGCGTCCACCGGATGATCGAGCGGCAGACCGTTCCGCTGGGCGACGACATGCCGCTCAAGGAGGATCCGCACATCGTCTGAGCCGAATTGCCTGAAGCGCGTCGCGATCTCTGATGCATGTCCCCGCGCTTCAGACCCCCACCCTTACCCTCCCCACAAGGGGGAGGGGGTCGTTGACGTTCGTGCCAGGCGCTTATCTTCCCCGGCTTGAGCCGGCGTTCGCGAACTCCTCCCCCTTGTGGGGAAGGTAAGGGTGGGGGTGCTTCTCCATGCCCGCCACGCGTACGGGCGCCAGATCCGCAAGAAGTCGCGAAAGGGTGAGGCATTCCTCGTGACGCAGGCTGCGGCGGCGCCATGCGAGGCAGATCTGCCGCACCGGCTGCGGCTCGGCGAAGGGCACCACCTTGATGCCGGGCAGCGCCGGGCCGGCGGTGAGCGCCATTTCGGGGATCAGCGTCAGGCCGAGCCCGTGCGAGACCATCTGCAGCAGTGTTGCGAGGCTGGTGGCGCCGTAGCTCGCCAGCGTGCTCGGCCGCACCGATCCGCACAGGACCAGCGCCTGTTCGCGCATGCAATGGCCTTCCTCCAGCAGCATCAGGCGTTCGAGCGCCGGGCTCTCAGGCGCCACGGGCGGCGCGACGAAGCCGTCGTCGTCCGCCGGCACGGCGAGCATGAAGCGGTCCTCGAACAGGATCTGGCTGAGCAGGCCTGGATGGGAGACCGGCATGGCGGCGACGAATCCGTCCAGCCGGCCGGCCATCGTCTCCTCGACCAGTGTCCCGGTCACCGCCTCGCGCACCTCTGGCTGGAGCTCCGGGAAGCGTGCCTTCAGCGCCGGCAGGATGCGCGGCAGGAAGTAGGGCGCGACCGTGGGGATGATGCCGAGGCGGAAACGGCCCACCATGGCGTCGCGGCCCTTGCGCGCCGCCGCTTCCAGGTCGCGGATCTCGGCCAGGATGCGCTCGATGCGCGGGCGCATCATATGCGCTTCCTCGGTGAGCTTCACGTCGCGCCCGCCGCGCTCGAAGAGCTTGCAGGAAAGCCGTTCCTCCATCTCGGCGATCTGCGCCGAGAGCGCCGGCTGCGTGACGCCGGCCATCTCGGCCGCGCGGCCGAAATGGCGCGTCTCGGCAAGGGCCTCGAAATATTGCATCTGCCGGATGGTCATTCGGATCATAAGGGAAAGTTATCGTAAGGAAGCAGCAAACGCAATTTGCGTTTATTGGATGCGGCGCATAGTTTGGAAACATTCCAAATCGGGGCGCGCCTGCGCCACCCCGAGCGAGGATCAACGCCGAACCCAGGTCAGTTCCGCCCTTCCGCCGGGAAGGCCGGACATATTCAGATTGCGATTGGAGACGCAGATGGACGCCAAGGTCGAGAACGGGGGCAAATGCCCCGTCATGCATACAGGGGGGCGCCGGAACCGCGACTGGTGGCCGAACCACCTCGACATCAACGTGCTTCACCGGCATACGCCGGCGGCCGATCCGATGGGCGAGGTCTTCGACTACGCGAAGGAGTTCGAGAGCCTCGACATCGATGCCGTCATCGCCGATCTCCATGCCCTGATGACGGACTCGCAGGACTGGTGGCCGGCCGACTTCGGCCACTATGGCGGCCTCTTCATCCGTATGGCCTGGCACAGCGCCGGCACCTATCGCATCACCGACGGCCGCGGCGGCGCCGGCCAGGGCCAGCAGCGCTTCGCGCCGCTCAACAGCTGGCCGGACAATGCCAACCTCGACAAGGCGCGCCGGCTGCTGTGGCCGATCAAGCAGAAATACGGCCGCAGGATCTCCTGGGCCGATCTGCTTGTCCTCACCGGCAACGTCGCCTTGGAGTCCATGGGTTTCAAGACGTTCGGCTTCGCCGGCGGCCGCGCCGACGTATGGGAGCCGGAGGAGCTCTACTGGGGTCCGGAAGGGTCCTGGCTCGGCGACGAGCGCTACAGCGGCGAGCGCGAGCTGGCCGAGCCGTTGGGCGCCGTCCAGATGGGACTGATCTACGTCAATCCGGAGGGGCCGAACGGTAATCCCGACCCGGTCGCCGCCGCGCGCGACATCCGCGAGACCTTCGCGCGCATGGCCATGAACGACGAGGAGACCGTCGCGCTCATCGCCGGTGGCCACACCTTCGGCAAGACCCACGGCGCGGGCGACCCGTCGCTGATCGGCGTGGAGCCGGAGGCGTCCGAGCTCGAGGACCAGGGCATCGGCTGGAAGAGCAAGTTCGGCACCGGCATCGGCGCCGACGCCATCACCGGCGGTCCGGAGGTCATCTGGACGCAGACGCCGACCCGGTGGAGCAATTTCTTCTTCGACAACCTGTTCAATTTCGAATGGGAGCTGACGCAGAGCCCGGCCGGCGCCAAGCAGTGGGTCGCCAGGAACGCCGAGCCGTCGATCCCGGACCCGTTCGACCCGTCGAAGAAGCGTCTGCCGACCATGCTGACGACCGACCTCTCGCTGCGCTTCGATCCGGAATACGAGAAGATCTCGCGCCGCTTCCACCAGAACCCGGACCAGTTCGCCGACGCCTTCGCCCGCGCATGGTTCAAGCTCACCCATCGCGACATGGGGCCGCGCGTCCGCTACAAGGGCAAGCTCGTGCCGCAGGAGACGCTGATCTGGCAGGATCCGATCCCGGCCGTCGATCATCCGCTGGTCGACGACCAGGACGTCGCGGCGCTGAAGGCGAAGGTGCTGGCATCCGGCCTGTCCGTGCCCGAGCTCGTCTCGACCGCCTGGGCGTCGGCCTCGACGTTCCGCGGCTCCGACAAGCGCGGCGGCGCCAACGGCGCGCGCATCCGGCTCAGCCCGCAGAAGGACTGGGAGGTCAACGAGCCGGAGCAGCTCGCCAAGGTGCTGGCTAAGCTTGAGGAGATCCGCGCCGGGTTCAACGCGTCGGCCGCCGGCGGCAAGCGCATATCGCTCGCCGACCTGATCGTGCTCGCCGGCGCGGCCGGCGTCGAGAAGGCCGCGCGGGATGCCGGCACCGACGTGACGGTTCCCTTCACGCCGGGCCGCATGGACGCCTCGCAGGAGCAGACGGATGCGCCGTCCTTCGCGCCGCTGGAGCCGCGTGTAGACGGCTTCCGCAACTACATCAACGGCGCCAAGAAGCAGTTCATGAAGCCCGAGGAGGCGCTGGTGGACCGCGCGCAGCTGCTGACGCTGACGGCGCCCGAGATGACGGTCCTGCTCGGCGGCCTGCGCGTGCTCGGCGCCAATTTCGGCGGCGCCGGACATGGCGTCTTCACCGAGCAGCCGGGCAAGCTGACGAACGACTTCTTCGTCAACCTTCTCGGCATGGACACGGTGTGGCGGCCGCTCGCCGGCGCGGAAGGCATCTATGAGGGCCGTGACCGCAAGACCGGCCTGCTCAGATGGACCGGCACGCGCGTCGACCTGATCTTCGGCTCGCACTCGCAACTCCGCGCGCTGGCCGAGGTCTATGGCAGCGCCGACGCGCAGGAGAAGTTCGTGCAGGACTTCGTCGCCGCCTGGAACAAGGTGATGAACGCGGATCGCTTCGACCTCGCGGCCTGATCTTTTCAGTACAGCGAATGAAGAAGGCCGGGAGCGATCCCGGCCTTTTTCGTTTGCTCAGGCGCTTTCGGCCGCAGCCCGCGCCTCCTCGATCGTGCCGAAATATTCGACATGCGGCGGGCGTACCCCATGCGTCATCAGCATGCGCCGGACGGAGGGCGATGCGCCGGTGACGAAGAAGCGGATGCCCTGCCGCTTCGCACTTCGCGCTGTCTGCTCGACGATGTTGGCGGCCGTGGAATCGAGGAAGGGAACGGCGGCGAAATCGAGGATGAAGCTCTTGCGCCGGTCGGCGATACGGTCGAGCGCGGCCCCAACCGCGGCCGCGGCGCCGAAGAAGAAGGCTCCCGAGAGCCGGTAGACGACCACGTCCGGGTCGCTCGCCTCCTGGGCATCGTAGGGCTGGCCCTCGTCGCGCCTGTCCTCGCCGGGCACCGGCTGGTGCGCCTCCAGCGCCACGGCCTGCGACATGCGGTGGATGAACAGCATGGCGCCGAGCGCGAAGCCGACGACGATGCCCTCGGTCAGGTCGCGGAAGACGACCAGCAGGAAGGTGACGAGCAGCACCGCCGCGTCGCCCCGTGAGGAACGCAGCAGAGCGGCGAAGGCGCTGCGCTCTACCATGTTGAAGGCGACCACGGCCAGCACCCCGGCCAGCGCTGCCAGCGGGATATAGCTCGCCAGCGGTGCGGCCAGCATCATGAAGGCGAGCAGGAACACCGCATGCGCCATGCCTGAGACCGGCCCATACGCGCCCGAGCGCACATTGGTCGCCGTGCGCGCGATGGTGCCGGTGACGCAGAAGCCGCCGAACAGCGCCGAGCCGATATTGGCGAAGCCCTGCGCCACGAGCTCGCAATTGGAGCGGTGGTGCCGGCCGGTCATGCCGTCGGCCACGACCGCCGAGAGCAGCGATTCGATGGCGCCGAGCAGCGCGAAGGAGATCGCCGCCGGCAGCAGCACCGTCAGCCGCTCAAGCGAGATGTCGGGAAGCGCCGGCGCCGGCAGGATGCGGGGAATGCCACCGAACTTGGAGCCGATCGTGGCGACCGGCAGCGCGAACAGGGCCGCGGCCAGCGAAGCGACGAGCACGGCGATCAACATGCCCGGCCAGTTGGGTCTGAGCCGCTTGAGCACGAGGATGACGAAGATGGTCAAAAGCGCGATGCCGAGCGTGGCGGGGCTGAAGGTGGGTGCGGCCCGCGCCAGCGCGACGAGCTTGGGCAACAATTCGCCCGGCTCGCCGCCCGGCACCGTGATGCCGAACAGCTCGCCGATCTGGCTCGCTAGGATGATGACCGCGATGCCGGCGGTGAAGCCGATGGTGACCGGATAGGGGATGAACTTGATGAAGCTGCCCAGCCGCGCATAGCCCATCGCCACCATGATCACGCCCGACATCATGGTGGCGAGGATGAGGCCGTCGACGCCATGCGCCTGCACGGTGGCGAGCACCAGCACGATGAAGGCGCCCGCCGGCCCGCCGATCTGGAAGCGGCTGCCGCCAAGCGCCGAGACGAGGAAGCCGCCGACGATGGCGGTATAGAGGCCCCGGTCGGGCGAGACGCCGGAGGCGATGGCGATCGCCATCGACAGCGGCAGCGCCACGATGGCGACGGTCAGCCCGGCGACGAGGTCCCCGCGCAGCTTGCCGAGGTCGTAGCCCTCGCGCAGCACCGTCACCAGCTTGGGCATGTAGAGGTCGGCGAAGCCGGGGCGTTCTCCGGCGGGGCCTGAATGGGCCAGGGTCATTTGCCTTCTTTCCTAGAGCGGCGGCCGCCCGGACATATCCGGGCTATCGCTCTATCTCTTTGATTTGGCCGCATTTATGCGACGCCAAGTGATTCCACTTGGCTGCAAAATGCTCCAGAAGGCGGCGGCTGCGTCGGCGTGACGTCGGCGGTTGCCGTCGCGGTTACGGCTTCGGGCTTGCTGCGTCGCGCAGCCGCACGCCGCGGCCGCCGCTTTCGCTGCGTTGCTGCTCCCCGATGAGCTCGATGCCAGCGGCGTTCAGCGCCTCGACCACCTTGGTCAGCGTGTCGACGACGCCGCGCACATTCCCCTCGCTCGCTTCCATCCGCTGGATGGTGGCCAGCGAAACGCCGGAGAGCTCGGCCAGACGCGTCTGGTCGATGCCGAGCAGTGCGCGTGCCGCGCGCATTTGTGCCGCTGTAATCATCGCGCCGAAATATAAGCGTATGAACAGGTGATATTCAAGTATGAAACATCAACATACACGGCTGATACGGTAGGCTTGGAGAGCGACCCCACGTGAGACGCCTGTTATCTATCCTCCCGGCGAAGGAGCGGATGATTCCACTCGTCCGCAAAATGCTCTAGCAGGGGGCGCATTCGGGTAACCGGCGGAGGATCATCATGCGACCTGGCGGGCGGCTGGCAGCGGCCATCGAGGTTCTGGAAGACATCGAGCGGCGCCATCGGCCCGCCGCAGATGCGTTGAAGGATTGGGGCCTGTCGCATCGCTTCGCCGGTTCGGGCGACCGCGCCGCGATCGGCAATATCGTCTATGACGCGCTGCGCCGCCGCCGCTCCGCAGGCTGGATGCTCGACGGCGAGGATGCACGCGCCGTCGCGCTCGGCGCGCTGCTTCTGGAAGCCGGCATGACCCCCGATGCACTGGACGCCACCCTCGCCGGCGACCGCTTCGCCCCGTCGCCGCTGTCGGACGCGGAACGCGCGGCTTTCCTCTCCCGCGATCTGGCCGACGCGCCGCCGGCGATTGCCGCCGACGTGCCCGACTGGTGCGTGCCGCTCATGGAGCGCATGTTCGGCGCGGAATGGCCGCAGGAGGGCAGGGGCCTCGCCCAGCGCCCGCCGCTCGACATGCGCGTCAACACGCTGCTGGCGACGCCGGAACAGGTGCTTTCCGAGCTGCGCGGCACCGGCGCCGCCCCCTGCCGGCTGGCGCCGGACGGCCTGCGCATACCACCGATCGCGGGCGCCGGACGCCATCCCAATGTGCAGGCCGAGCCGGCCTTCCAGAAAGGCTGGTTCGAGATCCAGGACGAGGGGTCGCAACTGGCCGCATTGCTGGCGGGTGCTGCGCGCGGCGAGCAGGTTCTCGACTATTGCGCCGGGGCCGGCGGCAAGACGCTGGCGCTCGCGGCGGCGATGGAAAACACCGGCCAGATCGTGGCGCATGATTCCGAGAAGCAGCGCCTCGCCCCCATTTTCGACCGCCTGCGCCGCGCCGGCACGTGCAACGTGCAGGTGCAGGCGTCGGCCGAAGGATTGAGCGACCTTGCCGGGCGGATGGACCTCGTCCTCATCGACGCGCCCTGCACCGGTTCCGGCACATGGCGCCGGCGTCCGGACGCCAAATGGCGTCTCAGCCCGCGCCAACTCGAGGTGCGGCAGCGCGAGCAGGCCGACATCCTCGCCGCCGCCGCGCGCTTCGTGCGGCCCGGCGGGCGGCTCGCTTATGTGACCTGCTCCGTCTTCGCCGAGGAAAACGGCGCGCAGGTGGATGCCTTCCGCGCCGCCCATCCCGCATTCCGGCCGGTGGACCATATGGCCCGCTGGCATGAGCGCGTGCCGCAGGGCGCGGATGCGGTCCGCATCGATTCCGCCGGCGGCCTTTGCCTCACCCCCGCGCGCTCCGGCACCGACGGCTTCTATTTCTGCCTGCTGGAGCGCGCGGAGTAGAGGTATCGAGAATGAAAAGCGGCGAACTCTCACATGGCCCGCCGCCCTATTCTGCCAACACCTCGGCTCCCTTGAGGCCATTGCAACGCCGACCTGAGCTTCGGCTTCAGGATTTGATGAGTTTTGAGGGGCCTGTGTTTCGACCGCTGACATTGCATATCGCAGCCTGGTTTATCCTCGTCGCCATCGCCTACGCTACTGCCGGGCCTTACTCACTGGCTAGTTGTTGGTCGATCATTCTCATCATCCCGCCTGTTTTTCTTGCCCTGATCGGGATAGTGGTCTTCAGCGCAAGTGTATTGATCGTCGTCCTCGTGAAGCCCGCCGTGGTCCGCAAATCGCTAATTATGCCAGCTTACCACGGAGCAGTGCTAACACTTGGCCTCATCGCAGCAAGCGACGCCGCCCGATACTCGGCGGGACAGGTTAGTTGCCTCTAGTCCATCCGCTGTCTGCGCGGGTATGAACCGCGAGCGCTGACCTGACTTCGCTACTCTGCTGAAAGCGAAAGCCACCCGATGACGGGGAGACTGCACGCATCCTTGATTTATGCCCCATCCGCGCCAGATTGGTGTGGATCGAGCGGGGCATGCGTCATGCGTGACAAAATCGTACTGGCTGCTTTCATCCTTCTGGTGCTGGGAGCAGGCACCGCGATCGGCCTGCTGACAGTGCCGGGCGCATGGTATGCGGCGCTGCAGAAGCCGCCCTTCAACCCGCCCAACTGGATCTTCGGGCCGGTCTGGAGCGTGCTCTACATTCTCATCGGCATCGCCGGCTGGCGCATTTGGCGCATCGCGCCGGATGGCCGCGCGATGAGGATCTGGTGGCTTCAACTCGCGCTGAACTTCCTCTGGTCGCCGGTCTTCTTCGCCGCCCACCTTCCGGGCGTCGCCCTTGTCGTCATCCTCGCCTTGCTCGCAACCCTGCTCTGTTTCATCGCCGCTGCTGCCTCGGTTGACCGGCCGGCGGCCTGGCTCTTCGTTCCCTATGCGCTGTGGGTCGCCTTCGCGACCTTGCTCAACGCATCGATCTGGTGGCTGAATGCTTAGCCGGTGGCGCTGGATGGCGTGGCGGAACGTCTGCGATGCTGCGCTGCAACATCGTTGTTGCGCCATGTTGCCGGCTTTGCGATAAACCCACCCCAGCGCCCCAGATGGAAGGCATCCTCCCATGATCGCGCCGACGGCCGTCGACCCGGATTTCGAGACCCGCGTGCGTGCGAGCTTCGCGCGGCAGGCGGTGATGACTACCATTGGCGCCGAGCTGACGCATGTCACGCCGGGCATCGTCGAGATCGAGCTGCCCTTCAGCGAGGCGCTGACCCAGCAGCACGGGTTCCTCCATGCCGGCATTCTCTCGACTGTGCTCGATTCCGCCTGCGGCTATGCCGCCTATACGCTGATGCCGGCGGATGCGGCGGTGCTGACGATCGAGTTCAAGGTGAATCTCCTGTCGCCCGGCCGCGGCGAGCGCTTCCTTTTCCGCGGCTCCGTCACCAAGCCCGGCCGCACGATCATCGTCGCCGACGGACAGGCCTACGCCTTCGGGGCCGACGGCGAGACCAAGCTTCTCGCCACCATGACCGGCACGCTGATGACGGTGCAGGGGCGGCAAGGCCTCGAAGGATGAATCCTGCGCCGCTGATGCTGGCGGGCCGCGCGGTGCTCTTCGTCATGGCGCTGGAAACCGAATACGGCCCGCATCTGCGCCGGCGCTTCACGCCGCTGATGACCGGGGTGGGACCCGTGGAGGCAGGCGTGGCCATGGGCGCCGCGCTCACACGGATGGAGGCTGCGAACGCGCTGCCGGACCTCGTCGTGTCGCTGGGGTCGGCGGGCAGCCGCACGCTGGAGCAGACGGCGATCTACCAGGCGACATCCGTCGCCTATCGCGACATGGACGCCTCGCCGCTGGGCTTCGCGCGCGGCGAGACCCCCTTCCTGGATCATCCCGTCGCCATACCCTTGCCGCACCGCATACAAGGCATCCGCGAGGCTTCCCTTTCCACCGGCGCGAACATCGTCACCGGCGCCGCCTATGACGGCATCGCCGCAGACATGGTGGACATGGAGACATTCGCCGTGCTGCGCGCCTGCCAGCTTTTCGGCGTGCCGCTGGTCGCCCTGCGCGGTATTTCCGACGGCGCGGCCGACCTGCACCATGTCGATGACTGGACGGCCTACCTGCACATCATCGACGAGCGCCTCGCCGCCGCCGTGGACCGGCTCGAAGCCGCGCTAGCGGATGGTTCGCTGGGCATATAGCCATACCGCCATTGCACCGGGCCGCGCTTTTCACTAGAGCCTCGTCATGAGCACCACGCCGCATCCCGACTCCATCCTCATCATCGATTTCGGCAGCCAGGTCACGCAGCTCATCGCGCGCCGCGTGCGCGAGGCGGGCGTCTATTGCGAGATCCATCCGTTCCAGAACGCGGCGGATGCCTTCGAACGGTTGCAGCCCAAGGGCGTGATCTTTTCCGGCGGTCCCGCATCGGTGACGGCGCAAGGCAGCCCGCGCGCGCCGCAGGCGGTGTTCGATTCCGGCGTGCCCATCCTCGGCATCTGCTACGGCCAGCAGACGCTGTGCACCCAGCTCGGCGGCGAGGTGGAGGGCGGCCATTCGGCCGAGTTCGGCCGCGCCGACATCGAGATCAGGGCGGCGAGCCCGCTCTTCGACGGTTTCTGGGAAGCCGGCGGGCGCTATCCCGTCTGGATGAGCCATGGCGACCGCGTGACGCGCCTGCCGGACGGCTTCACCGTGCTGGCCACGTCGGAGAACGCGCCCTTCGCCATCGCCGCCGACGAAACGCGGCGCTACTACACGACGATGTTTCACCCGGAGGTGGTGCACACGCCGGACGGCGGCAAGCTGCTCTCCAACTTCGTGCATAAGATCGTCGGCCTGAAATCCGACTGGACCATGTCGGCCTACCGCGCCGAGATGATCCGCAAGATCCGCGAGCAGGTGGGCAAAGAGCGCGTGCTGTGCGGCCTGTCGGGCGGGGTGGATTCCTCGGTCGCCGCGGTGCTGATCCACGAGGCGATCGGCGACCAGTTGACCTGCGTCTTCGTCGACCATGGCCTGATGCGGTTGAACGAGGCCGAGCAGGTCGTCTCCATGTTCCGCGACCACTACAATATCCCGCTGGTCCATGTGGACGCGTCCGACCTCTTCCTCACCGAGCTCGCCGGCGTTTCGGACCCGGAAGTGAAGCGCAAGACGATCGGCCGCCTCTTCATCGAGGTCTTCGAGGCGGAAGCCGCCAAGATCGCCGCCGACGGCAAGGGCGCGCCGGCCTTCCTGGCGCAGGGCACGCTCTATCCGGACGTGATCGAGAGCGTCTCCTTCTCGGGCGGTCCCTCGGTCACGATCAAGTCGCACCACAATGTCGGCGGCCTGCCGGAACGCATGAACATGAAGCTGGTCGAGCCGCTGCGCGAGCTCTTCAAGGATGAGGTGCGCGCGCTCGGCCGCGAACTCGGCCTGCCGGAGAATTTCGTCGGCCGCCATCCCTTTCCCGGCCCCGGCCTCGCCATCCGCTGCCCCGGCGTGGTGACGCGCGAGAAGCTCGACATCTTGCGCAAGGCCGACGCGATCTACCTGGACGAGATCCGCAAGGCCGGCCTCTACGACACGATCTGGCAGGCTTTCGCGGTGCTGCTGCCGGTGCAGACGGTCGGCGTGATGGGCGACTACCGCACATACGACTTCGTCTGCGCGCTGCGCGCCGTGACCTCCGTGGACGGCATGACGGCCGACTTCTACCCCTACGACATGGCCTTCCTCGGCCGCACCGCCACCCGCATCATCAACGAGGTCCGCGGCATCAACCGGGTGGTCTACGACGTGACGTCAAAGCCGCCGGGCACGATCGAGTGGGAATGATTTTTGCCCCGCCGAACGCCGCCGATTTTACGCTAAGGCCCTATATAAGACACTGAAATAAAACAATAAATCTCCCGGCTTCTTTCGCCGTCTATCGCAGGGCAAGCGTCCCGTTTGACGGTATACCTGACGGTATGGCGACTCTTGTTACATCGGCAAATTGCATATACCGTCACGGCTTAGAGAGCTTGTGACGGTATTTTTTCCGGCATTACTCCTTTGAAAATAAAAGGAAAACTGCCGTTCAGAGAGGTCGATTTTGGCCTGACGGTATATTTGGTGGCTCTCTCGCGTTTTTCGAACGATTTCGGAGGGCACAATGCTGACAGACGCCGCTATCAAAGCACTGAATGTTGATTTCCGCTGAGAGCTGACCCGGGATTTTCGCCGAGAAGTGACCCGCCTTCCTGTATGGTTTGGGTCTCAGGATTTGGTCAAGGGTGGGGCTTTCTCCTTCTTTGTCTCAGTGACCT
>Ga0180217_1000210_pt1 | contig 115206 bp, 87 predicted proteins | sample eDN3rd37CBELigOP_FD_128521 | JGI IMG/M metagenome (GOLD analysis project Ga0180217, IMG submission 128521) | Enriched Organic Plus compost microbial communities from Emeryville, California, USA - eDNA 3rd pass 37_C BE-Lig OP (version 2) (version 2) ... | reverse complement strand
GGCTGGCGGCCTGTGGGGCTGCCACAGGCCCGCCGGGATCCCTCGGGTGCCCCCGTCGCTGCGTCCGGGGCGACCACAGCAGTGGTCCTCTACCCAGGGGCCGCTGTGATGATCTGTGCGCAATGTGCGCGATGTTTGCGATCGCTTACTGAGCGCAAGTCCAGCGGGGACAAGGGACAAAAAAATCTTGGCGGAGTTCGAATTTTCCTGGCTGGCGCGCACGATCTGTGCGCAAAACCGTTGATAAGCACACGGTTGAGGCGGGGAGGATGGGAGAGAGGGGGAGCCCGCTCACTTCGTTCGCGGCTCGTCGTGGGGGCGGTTGGTGTTTCCGGCGCGAAGGAAAGAAGGAGGAGATGGGGCGAAGGCTCTCTTCCCCTCTTACTAGTGCCTAGTGCCCAGTGCCTGATGCCTAATGCCTCCTACCTGTTCCGGATGTACTGCGCCTCCAGCGCCCGGGCGATCCGCTCGCGGATGTCGGTGAAGTGCGCCGACGTGTACGGGTCGGGCTTCGCCCCGGCGGCCCGCTCCACGAGGGAGTCGATCCGCCGCAGTTCGGCCGTCGCCAGCGTGCTGATCGTCCGCAGCGCCGGGCTGGTGGTGCGGTCGAGCATCGCCAGCGTCATCAGGCGCTCGACGTGCTCGCGCTGGAGGTTGCGCCGGAAACTGGAGACCATCGGGCTGCTCGCGGTGTGCTCCCCCGCCGAGGGCTGTGCCGCTTCGCGCCACACCGCGTCGGTCACCGTCGCCACGACCTCCGCCAGCGTGAGCCGGTCGCCGTCGCCGTTGGTGCGGAACTCGTTGTCGTACACGCGGCGCAGCAGCGTCGGGTTGAGTACCAGCGTCAGGGCGGTGGCCTGCACGCCGCCGACCAGGTCGTGCACGGTGAAACTCGGGTCCGAGAGAATCTCGTCGGTCCCCATCGGGTCCCACCAGTACTCCTTCCCGAAGTGCCGCACCAGTTCGGGCGTGAGCCCGAACGCGCCGTCCTCGAACGCGTTCTCGATGATCAGCCGCAGGGCCCGGCGCTGCTGCTCGCACGGCACATCTTGCACCGGGGGGCGGTCGCCCGGGTCGCCCTTGAAGTCGTTGTTGCTGAACGTCCCGCCGATCCAGCGCGACGCGATCCACAGGGCCTGGATCTGCGCCCCCATTGTCGCCTGGTACCGCCGGCGCGCCACCGCCCATGACTCCCCCTTGTCCACGATGTCGCTCACGAGTTTCGACCGCACGTCGCGCACCAGGCCCAGGCGCGACTCGCAGAACTGGAGGTTGTCGGACCCCAGGTCCCACGTCATGTTCCGCGGGTCCGACCCCGTGGCCATCTCCGCCTGGCTGAGGAAGATGTGCTCCGGCTCGCTCACGCGCGCCAGCACCTTCTCGCGCTCCTCCTCCGGGCCGTACCCGAAGGCGATCGCCCAGCGGTCGTACGGCCCGAGCACGGGCGTCGCGTACGGCCCCTGCGCTTCACCAAGGCCGTGGTTGATGTTCGCCGCGGCGTAGTCCATGACCGTGCCGATCGTCGCCCCTTCGAACCCGGGCGTGTTGATCTCCGACAGCGAGCGGATGCTCGAAGCGGCCATGTTGTGCTGCAGGCCCAGGCAGTGCCCGACCTCGTGCGCCGCGATGTACCGGATCATCGCGCCCAGGAACGCCTCGGGCAGCCCGTCGAGCAGGTCCTCGTCCGACGCGCCCGCCGCGGGGAGCATCCCCGCCGCGAACGCCGCGTCCGCCAGCGACAGGTCCATCGAGAGCATCCCGCCGATGCGGCAGGCGCGGTTCATGTGATTGTGCGTCCACGCCGTCCACGGGTGGGCGGGGTCGCTCAGCGGGAGTTTCCGCGCCGTCTCGGCCTCCAGCGCGATCCGCATCGTGACCTCCTCGCGCCGCTCGGGCGACGCCAGCCGCACGCGCGGGTCCCACTGCGGGTGCTCGGCAAGGAACGCCATCGTCTCCGGACCGAAGGTCTGCTGCGCCAGGTCGTCGGAGAGGTCCTCGAGCATCGACCGCACCGCGCGCGTGAGCCCCTGGTGCCAGACCACGTCCGCGTCGAGAATCTCGCCCGTCTCCGGGTTCGTGCGGCTAGGGCCGATCGCGTACCCGCGGTCGCTGGAGTTCCAGCGGAAGAAGTTGTACCGCGCGTCCTCCGGGTCCTTGTCCATGTGCGCGCCGGTGACCGCGTCCTGCTGGTGCACCTCCAGCGCGCCGACGATCCCGATCTCCGCGAACGCCTGGTTCCACATCTCGATCCCTTCGCGCACGTACCGGCGGTACCGCACGGGGGTCGTGTGCTCGATGTACCAGACGATGGGCTGCCGCGGCGGGCTGTTCTTCAGTTTCGGGTCCGCCTTCTCGATGTGCCAGCGGTTGATGTACCGCTCCGCGAGTTTGTCCTCCTGCGTCCGCGCAAAGTCCAGATGCCAGTCGTAGAAGTACCCCACGCGAGGGTCGGCCTTGCGCGGCTTGTACCCCGGCGTGCCCTTCAGTTCGCCGATCGAGTACGCCAGACGCACCACCTGCCCGTCGCGCTTCGGGGCCTGGTACTCGATCACGATGTTCTTCGGGAACGCCTTGGCCTTGGTCAGTTTCGCCAGCGAGTGGTCGAGCATCCCCAGCGACGGGCCATAGCCGCCCCATGGCGAAGAGCCGAAGAGTTTGGGCGCCTGCTGGAGCGCCACCGACCCCAGGTCGATCACCGGCCGGCCGTCGGGCGTCATCGCCAGGATCGGTGTCGAGAGGAGCACGCGGCCGGTGTAGAGGGTCTCGGCCGAGTCCTTCGCCTCCTTGCCGCCGTCGGTCCGGACGCTCAGATTCGGGGCCACCAGCGCCAGTTGCTTATTGACCTTCTCCCAGCGTGCGTAGTGCGTCGGGCCCATCACGCCCGCTTCCGGGTCGCCGGCGGTGACCGTGCACGCGATCATGATGAGTTGCTTGTCGTGCTCTCTCGGGAGCACGGCCAGCAACTTGCCGCTCTGGTTGTCGCGGTACAGGTCGTACAGCGACGCGGCGCCGTCCGCGGTCGAGATGACCTTGGTCAATCCCTCGACAACCTTGTCGAAGGGCGGGTACTCCTCCTTCTTCGGCTTGGCGGCAGCCGCGGCGTCCGCCGCCTGCGCGGCGGCCGGGAAGCCGGCGGGGGGCATCTCCGGGCTCTCCTGAGCCAACGAAACCGCCGCGCCCGAGGTGCTCAGGATTGCGGCGATGAGGAGGGTCGTGGTGCTGGGGTCAACCGTGGCGGGCCGTGCGCTGCGCATCGCGGTGCTCCTGGCGTTCGCCCCGCGGGGATCACGCTGGGGCGACGAACATTGTTGTACCGGCCGGCGTTGGGCCGGTTCACACCGCTGGGTTGGGGAGAACCCGGAAATTCAGGGGGCCAGCCGCCCGCCCGCGGCCCGCTCCAGTTCGATCGCCGCCAGGCGTCGCTCGAGCAAGCGCCGGACGACTTCCGCCCGGGTCCGCTCGGCGACGACGCTTGCCGCGGCGAGGGCCAAGTCGGAGGCTTCGCCCGCTTCGTGTGCTGCGATCATGGCCGCGAGCGCATGGTCGGCCGCCGCGGCGGCGCGGCGGGCGGCCGCGAGCGCCTGGTCTGCGGCGACGAGCGTGGCGTGCGCTGTGCGGGCTTCGCGGATGGCGGCCTGGAGCGCCGACTCCGCCGCGAGGTGGGCCCGGCGCGCATCGACCGCGGCTCGCGCTTGTGCGGTGCGGCCGTCGTCGAAGATCGGCACCTCGACGTTGATCGCGGGGCCGAGCATCTTGTCGCCCATCAGTTCGCGCTCGTACATCGCGCCGGCGCTGAGTTCCGGCAGCCGCCCCAGGCCCGCCTCGCGCAGCGAGGCGTCGGCCGCGTCGCGCGCCGCGAGGGCCGCGGCGACATCGAGACGCTGATTTGCCGCGGCCAGCGCGGTTTCGCGCTCGTCCGGGATCGCGCGATCGGTGTCGGGCTCGGTCGCGACGGGGAAGTCGGCGGAGGCGTCGGCGCGGCCGATGAGTTCGAGCAGTTCGCGGCGGGCGATGGCGAGGTCGCGCTCGCTCTCGATCAGGCGGGCTCGCTGCTCGGCGGCGAGCATCTCCGCCTCGGCGACCTCCGCGGCGGAGGCCTCGCCCTCTTCGGCGATGCGTTGGAGGATGGAGGCGGAGCGCTGCTGCGCCTCGGCCGCGGCGCATTGGTGGGCGCACAGGGCTTCCAGAGCGGCGACGCGGGCGTGGGTGGCGCGTGTGCGGGCGACGAGCATCAGCGCGCGGTCGGAGACGCGCAGCACCGCCTCGCGCAGGCGAGCCTCAGCGCCCGCGACGCGCGGACCGCGAAGCCAGAGGGCCGAGAGTTGCTGCATCGCGCCGATCGTGATGTTCGTCCCGCCGTCGGCGCCGGCGATGGGCAGGCCGAAGGCGAGCGAGAGCATCGGGTTGGGGAGCAGTCCGGCCTGCACGAGATCGGCGCGGGAGGCGGCGATCTCCTCGAGGTCGGCGCGGATCTGGCGGTTGTGGCGCAGTGCGAGCGTGACGGCGGTGTGCTCCGTCAGCGGGGTCGAGCCGTCCCAGCGCTCCTCCGCGCCGGTGGACCATGGGGCGTTCCACTCGGGCCGCCAGCCGGTGCGCGTCTCAATCATCGCGGCGGAGGAGGCGATGTCGGGCGAGGGGTCGAGCGAGGCGCAGGCAGATAGAAAGACGATCGGCGCGCACAGGCAGCACGCCGCCGTGCACAAGCGACGGAGGAGAGAAGAGGCGGCAGCGCCCGCCGCTACGCGCGCTGGTCGGGACAGTCCGTGCACGTCAGCCGCCCTTGACCCAGATCTTCTCCGCATTGACGACGAGGACGGCGGGCGTGTCGCGTTTGGCGACGGTGCCGGCGACGACGATCTCGGCGCCGGGCTTGATGCCCTTGTGGCCGTTGATCGCGGCGCGGATCACCTTGCCCTCGGCATCAACGACCTGGATCGTCGCGGCGTTGGCGGCGATCTCCTCCTGCGAGTCGCAGCAGAAGTCCCACGGCGTCTTGCACCCGTCGGTGCAGAGTTGCAGTTTCGGGTCCACGAGCGTGAACGCCGCGCGGCCGGCGACGAAGGGGTCTTCTCGCCCGCCGATGTGGCCGGCGAGGATGATCTTGTCGCCCTCCTTGGCGTTGGCCTTCGCTTCGGCGATCGCGACGGGGGCGCCGTCGATGGAGTCCACGATCAGGGACGCGAGCGCGTCGGACGCGGCCGCGGCGGAGCCGCCCGTGGCCGAGCCGTTGGCGGCCGGCTGCGCGGTGGCCCGATCGTCGGACCGGTCGCAGGCGGCCAGCGGGAGCACCGCGGCGAGGATCAGCGTGCATGCAAGGTTGCGGGTGTTCATGTTGGTCTCCTCAACTGTGTGGTGTGTGGTATGTGCTTTCGTCAGAACGCCTTGAGTGAATCGGGGATCGGCAGCCGCAGGCACCGGTACGCCGGCGGCAGGGCGCCCGCGAGGCCAAGCAGCACGCCGGCCCCCAGGGCTGTGGCCATGGCGGGCGCATCGACGGTGAGCGTGAAGGCGCCCATGGAGAATCGGACGGCCAGGCCGTCGAGCAACAGGACGCCCATGCCCGCCGCGATCAGCGCCCCCGCGGCGGTGGCGAGCGTGCTCTCCTGCACCAGACTGGCGACGATGGCGCTGCGCCGGAAGCCCAGGACCTGGAGCATGCCAAGTTCGCGGACGCGGGCGGCGAACGCGGCGTACATCGTGTTCAGGCCGCCGAAGAGGCCGCCGAGGGCGATCAGGGCCGCGGTCGTCCAGGCAAGGGCACGCACGGGGGCGTAGAAGCGGGCGAGGGAGGCGTAGTAATCGGCCTCGCCCACGGCGACCAGTTCGAGGTCGAGGCGCTGTTTGGCGAAAGTATCGACGTCGGCGAACTCGGCCCCGTCGGGGCCGGACGCGAGCGTGACGATGACGCACGAGTCGGTCGTCCGGCGAAGGGCGACCTTGAGGTCCTGGAGCGGAGCCCACAGTTCCGAGTCCATAACCGAGCCCGGCGCGACGAAGCGGCCGACGATCGTCCACGGGACGCCGTCGAGGTAGAGCGTGCTGCCGGGGGCGACCTGGTCGGGGCGGAGGCCCATCTTGGCGGCGGCCAGCGCGCCGGCCATCATCTCGTTGCGGCCGGGGGCCGGGGCGCGGCCCTCGGTGATCTGCACCTGCGGGTGGACGAGGTACGCGGTGGATGTGACGCCGCGGAGGACGGCCAGGGTCGCGGCGCTGGCTCGCGCGGGGTCGGCGTCGGGCGACGTTGCGAGAGGAACGGCGACGTGAACCTCGGGCGAGGCGTAGACGACACCGAGGCGCGACTCGAGGCCGGGAAGGGTCGCGGCGACGATGGAGGCGACGGTGGGGCTGATCTCCGAGCGCTCCAGGCTCTCCTCGGAGCCGGCGCCCATGAGGATCACGTTGCGCTCCGAGCCCGATGCGCGGAGCGAGCGCTCCATGCCGCGGACGAACGCCGCCGCGGCGAGGACCAGCAGCACGACCGCGGCGCTGCCGCCGACGGAGAGCGCGAGGCGCAGGCGCGAGCGGCCGAGGTTGCGGACGGCGTAGTGGAAGGGGAGGAACTTCATAGGCACTGGGGACTGGGCACTAGGGACTGGTCAGACGGCTCGGAAGCACTGGGCGATCTCGCGGCGGGAGGCTTGAATCGCAGGGACCAGGCCGGCGAAGATGCCCAGCGCGGCGGCGAGGGCGAGGCCGGTGGCGATGGTGATGGGGGACGCGGTCACGTTCATGGTGAGGCCCTCGACGGAGAGGCTGAGCATGGTGAGGCGCATGAAGGCGTACGCCGCGACGGCCCCGACGCCGCCGCCGAGCAGCGACATCAGGAGGCTCTCGGCGATGATGAGCCGTGCGATCAGGCCGCCGGTGTAGCCGAGGGTCTGGAGGACGGCGTGCTCCTTGATGCGGTCCTGCACGCTGAGCACGATGGCGTTGCCGACCAGCGCGAGAACGGCGACGAGACAGCCGAGGCCGAGGAAACGCGTGAAGCGGACGATCTCGATGATGTCCGCGGCGGCCTGGGCGACGAAGGCCTGCTCGGAGCGCGTCGTGGTCGGGTCGGGGTCGGAGGCGAACTCGGCGTCGATCGCGGCGGCGATCTGTTCGGCGCGCTGCGGGTCGGTGACCTTGACGTTGAACTGCGTGACGATGCCGACGAACTTGTCGCCGCGGGCGGCGGCGCGCTGGAGGAAGTCGAGGTGGACGTAGGCGACGTTCTGCTCCTGTGCGGCTTTGGAGCGGATGATCCCAGCGACGGTGACGGTGATGCCGGCGGCATCGAAGGCGTCGCCGACTTTCAAGCCACGGCGCTGGGCGAGGGTCTCGCCGATGAGCGCGGCGTCGGAGCGGCGCTGCCAGTCGTCGAGCGAGCCGGAGAGGATCTGGAGCGTCCGCGCGTGCGGGAGGAAGCGGTCGGCCGGGACGCCGCGGAAGGTGACGACGTCGAGGCTGGCGCGGCAGTTGGAGACGATGATCTGCACGGGGACGACGGAGGCGACGCCGGGGATAGCCGCGATGCGGTCCATGTAGTGCTGCGGGAGTTTGCTGGTGAAAGGGCAGTAGCGGTTCTCGCGGTAGACGACGAGCGTGGTGTCCTCGGCGGAGGCGCGGGTGGCGGCGGCGACGCCGCGCTGCATGCCCTGAACGACGCAGAAGAGGAACATCGCGACGGCGACGCCGCCGACAGTGAGGAACGTGCGCGTGCGGTGGCGGAGCACCTGCTTGGTGATCAGCGGGATGAAGCGCAGCGGCAGCATCAGGACACCCCTGCTTTCGTCATGGGCAGCCGCCATACACGGTCGATGATGTCGCCACGATCGCACATGACGGTGTTCATGCGGCGGCCTCCTCCGGCGCCGGTTCGCCGCGCCGCACGCTCTCGACGAGCCGCCCCTTGTCCAGGTGCAGCGTGCGGCCGGCATACGCGGCGGTCTTGGGGTCGTGGGTGACCATGATGAGCGTCTTGCCCAGTTCGCGGTTGAGGCGCGTCAGCAGGGCCATGATGCTCGCAGCCGACTCGGCGTCGAGGTCGCCGGTGGGCTCGTCGGCAACGATGATCGCGGGGTCGGCGACGATGGCGCGGGCGATGGCGACGCGCTGCTCCTGGCCGCCGGAGAGTTGGCGGGGGAAGTGGTCGTGGCGGTCGGCAAGGCCCACGAGTTCGAGTGCGAGCGCAACCTTCTCGTGGCGCTGGCGGGCCGAAAGCGGGTGGAGCAGCAGCGGGAGTTCGACGTTCTCGTACGCGGTCAGGACCGGGACGAGGTTGTAGAGTTGGAAGATGTAGCCGACGTGCTCGGCGCGCCAGCGGGCCAGCGCAGCCCGCGAGAGGCCCGCGAGTTCGACGCCGCCGACGCGCAGCGAGCCGGCGGTGGGCGTGTCGATGCCGGCGAGAAGGTTGAGCAGCGTCGTCTTGCCGGAGCCGGAGGGGCCCATGAGGGCGAGGAACTCGCCCTGCTCCACATCGAGGTCGAGTTCCTGCAAAGGCGTGATGGTCGCCGCGCCCTTGCGGTACGAGCGGGTGATACCGCGGCATTCGATGAGCGCCATCAGTGGTTCCCTCCGGCGATCTGCGTGATCCTGATGCGGCGACCGTCGCGCAGGGCGGATGGGTCGCTCGTGATGATGAGGTCGCCCGGATGTACGCCGGCGGCAACCTCGACCCACTCTCCTTCACCGCCCTCCCCCACTGCTCCCACAACGCCGCGTCCGATCTGGACGCTGGTCCGCCGCGCTGTGGGCGAGCCGCCGGAGCGGTCGGCAAGCCAGACGTGCGCCGTGTCGCCCGTCCTGACGACGGCGCTGCGCGGGACGAAGAGGCGCTGCGGGCCGGAGGTGGACGCGGCGCCGGCAACATCCGCAGCGCCGCCGTTTCCGGAGGGCGTCGCGGCGAAGATGCGCACGCGCGCGAGCATCTCCGGGCGCAGGCGCGGGTCCGGGTCCTCGATCGCAACCTTGACCTGGAGCGTGTTCTTCTGGATATTCGCCTCGCCCAGCAGGCGTGTGACGCGACCGCGGAACGTGGTGTGCGGGAGGGCCTCAACGGTGACCTCCGCGGCCTGGCCGACGGAGAGACGGCCCGCGTCGGCCAGCGGCACATCCGCGCGGACCTGGAGGCGGCTGGGGTCGTAGAGCCGCACGGCGTAACCGCCGGCGCGCGGCGAGTCGCCTCGCGGCAACTCGTCGCCAAGGCCCATGTCGCCGCCGCCAGGCATGAGGCGCGTCCCCGGGGCCGCGAGGCGGGCCATCACCACGCCGGAGGCCGGGGCGCGGATCTCCATCCGCTCCAGCCGCAGCGCGGCCTCGTCGCGCGCGGTCCGCGCCCGCGCGTGCGCTGCGCGGGCCCGCTCGAGGACCGACTTGGCCGCGGCGAGCGCACGCGTCTCTTCGATCCGCAGACGCAGACCTTCCTTTGCCGCGGCGAGGTCGGCCTCGGCCTGGCGCACCTTCGCCTCGCGGATGCCGTGCATCGCGACGTGCGTGTCGAGCATGGCCCGCTGGGCCTCGACGCGCTGGGCCAGCCGCGCCAGTTCGCCGCGCGACACCGCGCCGGTGTCCACGAGGCGGCTCTTGCGCTCCAGTTCGTCCTCCAGTTCGGCGAGCCTGGCACGCTCAACGGCGATCTCGGCAGGGTGGCGCTCGAGATCGGCGGTCGCCTCGGCGAGGACGGCCTCGGCCATCGCGACTGCGCGCGTGCGCTCGTAGGGGTTGTCCCACTGGGCCTGCGCCGCGGCGAGGTCGGCCTCGGCCTGGGCGACCATGGCGGCGGCTTCGGCGAGATCGGCCTCCGCGGCGGCCAAGGCCAGGCGAGCATCGTCGGCGACCATGCGCGCGACGACCTGGCCCGCCTCGACGCGGTCGCCCTCGAGCACGAGGACTTCGGAAACAACGCCCTCGGCCAGCGCGGAAACGTTGATGGGGAACGGGTCCGGCTCGAGCCACCCCGAGGCCTGGGCGATGACCTCGCCCGCGGCGGCGGCGCTGGCGGCGGATGAGGCCGGCACGTCGGTCTCTGTCTCGGCGGCGCGCTGGACGACCGGGACGACGGTCACGGGCGTCGCCGGCGCTAGCGCATCACGAGCGGTGTACAGGAGGAGCCCCGCCGCGGAGAGCAGCACGACCGCGGGGACAAGCACGCGCGTCTGCCAGCGCGACGGCGGACGCGGCACGGCGGAGCCGGCAGCGGGCGCCTGCGAAGGCGCAGACGTACGGCGAGAAAGCGTGGAGAGATCCGGCGCTGATGTGGTCATGAGTCCAGCCAGGGAGGAAAGAAAGTGAGCGCAGACGGACGCGGCCGCCGCGGAGCGGCGGGCCACCCGGGTGCGGGCACTTCCCTGGCTAGACAGTGAGCGCGCAGTGGAGGCGCAGGAGCGTTAGCGCGGGTGTCGGCCGCGCTTCACGCCGCGTTGCAGCCGCGAGCGGCTCGGGACGAATGCAGCACGAGACAACGGCGACCGGCGGCGGCAGCACGGTCGCGTGGCCCCCCCCGAGTCCCCCCACATCCGGACGCGGCGAGCCCGGCATCTTCACGGCCAGAGCGCAGCATCCACCGTCGCACGGTTCGCCGTCGTGATCGGCGGGCGTGGCGGGGTGGTCTCCATCCTCCGCGGCGCAGCAGCAGCACGTGCCGCCGTCGCCGCCCTCGGACCTCACGGCGTCCCACACGAAGCCGACGAGCCCGCTGGCCTCGCAGCAGCACACGGGGACCCACACGGCCAGAAGGGCCGCGATGAGCCATCGGACTGTCGGGGTGAAGCGGAACATGGTCGTCGTCGTGTGTGTCGGCGGATCGGCGGCGCCGGATCATAGGTGCCGGCGGCTGCCCGTCTCCGCGGTATTTACCGGACGTGCTAGCCGGCCCGGGCGACCTCCCGGACCACGCGGATGTGGCCGTCCTCTTCGGTGCGGCAGAGGCCGAGTTCCTGGAGCGCGTTGAGGGCCGCGAGTTGCTCGGCCTGCTTCTTGGACTGGCCCCAACTGGAGGGGAACCGGCGGTCGCCGATCTCCACGGCGACCTCGAAGCACTTGGCGTGGTCGGGGCCCTTCTCGTCGAGGACGAGGTACTGCGGGGTGGTGTCGAGGTTCTGCTGGGCGTACTGCTGGAGGACGCTCTTGAAGTTCTCCTGGTGGCCGCACGATTCGGCGCGGGCGATCAGCGGGCCCAGGCGCGGCTCAAGGAAGACCCGGGCCGCGTCGAGTCCGCCGTCGAGGTAGACGGCCGCGATCACGGCCTCGAGCACGGCGGCGGCGAGGGACTGCGGGAGCGTGTGGCGCCCCTGCATGCCGCGGCCGAGGCACAGCAGGTTGTCCAGCCCCAGGTCGCGGGCGATGTTCGCGCAGGTCTGGCGCGAGACGACCGTGGACTTGATCTTGGTCATCTCGCCTTCGAGGAGGTTCGGGTAGCCCTGGTAGATCATCTCGCAGGTGATCAGGCCGAGCACCGCGTCCCCGAGGAACTCCATGCGCTCGTTGGAGTCCAGACGCGACTCGGCGACGGAAGCGTGGCGCAGCGCCCGCTCCAGAAGGGACTTATCGCGGAATCGGTAGCCAATCGCGCGTTCGGCTGAAGCACAGATGTCGGTCTGATCCATTGGGGCTGCGACCTGCGAGAACGGCCCGCCGCGCCCGCGTGCGTCGGGTGCGGCGTGCAGACACATGAACACTGGCCGGCGCGGCCCCGTCCTCCGCCCTGTCCCCCCACCCGGCCGGCTGAGAATGCCGGCCGCTTGGCCCCCCACCTCCCCCACTCCCCTCATCGGACCGCCGCGCTGGCGCGGTCGCGGCTGCTCGCTGGCCGGAGGTGTCCCGAGAGGGGCGTTCGGCCAGGGAGCAATCGCGACAGGCCGGGGCCGCACGCAGCCCCGACACCTTCAATATACCTTCCTTCATCGGACACGGAAGGGTTTTTCCCGAGATTCCGGCTTGGGCGGGTGCGCGGTCCGGTCTTCCGAGCCCGCCGCGGGGCTCTCGCCACGGGTAGCCGTCCGGAAGCACCGCGGCTACCATCCCGCCCTGCCCGGCGGGCCATCCGGCCGCCGGTTGAAGTCCAAGCCGAGGCCACCATGCATTACCCGCACCGAACCAGCCGCATCAAGCGCAAGCGCGCCATCGGGTTCCGCGCCCGGATGAAGACCAAGAACGGCCGCAAACTCATCAACCGCCAGCGCCGTATCGGCCGGTCCATCAACACCGCGGACAAGTAAGCCCGCCGGGCGAACGCCCGAGGCGCTCAGGACCACGTTGCGACCCCGCGGCGAGCCGCGGGGTTGTTCTTTTGGTGAACCGTCGGGAGCGAGGGGCGAGGGGGACCGCCCTTACGGGCGCGTGGTGGCCGCCGCGTCGGGGGAGAACGCGGGGACCGGGCAGGCGTCGTTGTAGTACCCGAGTATCCAGCCGATCTGCCCGGAGCGGTACAGGTCCTTCATGGCCGCGACGCAATCGGCGCAGTAGCGGGAGCCGACGCCGGCCTCGAGTTCGGCCAGGGCCCGCTCGGCGGCATCCGGGCCGACGTCGGAGCGGTAGGGGCGGACGCTCGTAAGGGCGTCGAAGGCGTCGATGACGGCAAACTGACGCGCGGCGAGGGCGATGGCGTCGCCGGAGAGGCCGTCCGGGTAGCCGCGGCCGTCCACACGCTCGTGATGGTGCCGCACGATTTCGAGCACGAGGGCATCATCGACGCCCATGGCGACGAGACGCTCGTAGCCGCGGACGGCATGGGTTTTGATGATCTCGTACTCCTCATCGGTGAGCGGGCCGGGTTTGCGGAGAATGGCGTCCGGGATGTCGATCTTGCCCAGGTCGTGCAGGGCCGCGCCGACGGTGATCCGCGCGATCCTGGCGTGGTCGAGGCCGAAGGACTCGGCCATGGCGCGGGCATAGAGGACAACGCGCCAGGTGTGGTGGGCGGTCAAACCGTCCTTGCGTTCGATCTCGCGAACGAGATCGGCCACGGCGTTGGGCGAGATAGGCACGGGGGAGTGTAGGTGCCTGCGGCCGCTCGTGCCCTCCTCAAGCGACGCCAGGGGCGAGCACCCGCACAAGGACGAGGGTCTGGTCGTCGACCTGCGGGCCGTGCGCGGCGACATCGGCGAACACGGCCGCGTGGGCTTCGGCCAAGGGGCGTGAGGCGTGTCGGGCGAGGATCCGGCCAAGGGCCTCGTGGCCGAGTTGCCGCTCCGAGGCGTCGGCGACCTCCGTGAGCCCATCGGTGTAGAGGGCGAAGACATCGCCCGGCCGCGCGGTGGTCTGGCCGCTCACGTATGTCTCGTCGGGGAGCAGGCCGAGCGGCAGCCGGTCGTTGGGGAGTTCGGCGAGGACAGCGCCACCGCGGATGTGGAAGATGGGAAGGTGGCCCGCGAGGGCGTACTCCACGTTCACCTCGGGACTTCCCGCGGCCGGCGAGCGGAAGCGCAGGGCGGCGAAGGTCGCGAACATCCCGGGCTCGACGGAGCCGGCCAGCACGCGGTTGAGGTCGTCCAGGAGCGAGGGGAGTTCGGCGGGGGTGAGCAGGCGCGTGCGCACCGCGCTCTTGACCATGCCCATAACCACGCCGGCGCGGACGCCGTGGCCGGAGACGTCCGCGAGGTACACGTCCGTGACGCCGTCGTGCGTCAGCACCTCCGTGAGGTCGCCGCCCATCTGGCCGCTGGCGACCGAGCGGGCGTAGACCTCCAGGCCGCCGGCGGTGCACGCGATGTCTGGAACCAGAGCGCGGTGGATCTGCGAGGCGAGTTCCAGTTCCGTAGAGAGGCGGGCCTTTTCGGTCTCCAGGCGGATGTTCTGGTTGGCCTGGCGTCGGATGAACATGATGAAGAGGAAGTAGCCGGCGGCCATGCACAGGATCGAGCCGAGCCCTTCGACGCTGACACGGGGAGCGCCGATCGCGAACGCGCGGGGGTGCTGGGTCGCGAACACGGCGACGACCGCGATCTGCAGGAGCGCCGCCAGGGGGAGGAGTTTCGGGCGGAGCACGCCGAGGCCGGCCCAGACGACGGCCGTGAGCCCGGAGACGACGGCCCAGAAGAGGAACGTCCGCAGCGGGCGTCGGGGGTGAGATCGGAGATCGCCAGGACCATGACCGGCGCGAACATGAGGAAGACGCCGGTCATCAGGAACGCGGCTTCGCCGGGGCGGATGCGTCCGACGGAGTCCCGCTCATGTCTGGACGGCGCTGGCATCGCCGTCCAGCGTATCAGAAGCGGATGCGCCACTCAGGGCCCCGTGCGCCGGAGCATCAGCGGCTCGCCGGCGAAGAGCCGGTCCGCGTCAGGGTGACGCAGCAGGTCAAGCAACCGATCGATGGACGTTGTGATCACGAACACGTGCTCATCAGTCCCGGTGCGCAGGGGCACCGGCGAGCGCATGCGGCACGCTCCGCAGATTGGCGCCCATGGTGCGCTCGCGCGGCTCCGGAGGTACCGCGGCGCTGCTCGAACGTGAGAGAGGTCGGAGAGGGAGAGACCCGGGGATTCGCCGTAGAAGAGACGGGAAGGGAGATAGGAAGGGGGCTCATCCCCGGCGTGACTGGAGGATGTCCGTCAGGGAGTCGGCCTGGTGGTCGGCGTGGTAACTGGAGCGGACCAGGGGGCCGCTCTCGACGACCTTGAAGCCGCGGCGAAGACCCTCGTCCTTGTACATCGCGAACTGCTCGGGGGTGACCCAGCGCTCGATGGGAAGGTGGTTGCGGGTCGGCTGGAGGTACTGGCCAATCGTGAGGATCTCGACGCCGACGCCGTTGCCGACGCTGGTCGCCGCCCGCACTTCGTCCATCAGTTCCAGCACCTCGGCGTCGGTCTCGCCGATACCGACCATGATGCCGGTCTTGGCGACGACGCCCTGATCCCGGACGCGGCGGAGCAGTTCGAGCGAGCGGTCGAACTTGGCGCTGGGGCGGACGGCGGGGTACATCCGCCGCACGGTCTCCAGGTTGTGGTTGATGATGTGGGGGCGGGCGTCGATCACCATCTGGAGGGCCGCCCAGTTGCCCTCGAAGTCCGGAATCAGGACCTCGATGGACATCCCAGGGCAGGCGTCCTTGGAGCGGACGATCGTCTCGGCCCAGATGGCGGCCCCGCCGTCGGCGAGTTCGTCCCGGTTGACGCTGGTGATGACGACGTGCTTGAGGTTGGCCCCCTCGTACATCAGCCGCAGGCTCTCGGCGACGCGGCGGGGCTCATCTTTATCCACAGCCTGCGGGCGGCCGGTCTTGACGTTGCAGAAGCCGCACGCGCGGGTACAGGTGTCGCCGAGGATCATGATGGTGGCGACGCCGCGGGCCCAGCACTCCCCCATATTGGGGCAGCCGGCCTCCTGGCAGACGGTGTGGAGGCGGTGCTCGTCGATGATCCCCTTCAGGCGCGTAAATCCTGCTCCGCCAGGGACTTTCGCCTTCAGCCACGGGGGTTTGCGCTTGAGGGCGAGTTGTTCGGGCGTCCCGGTCTGGTTATTCAGGACCATCCCGCTCAGGCTCAGAACCGGGCGATCGACCCGCTTGAGGGGATCACCTCCCAGAGGGCGCGGGTGGCGCGCCAGTGTTCGGGCCGCGACGTCGAACTCACCGGTGGCCGAGGGCGTCATTGAGGGGAGTTTAGGCCCCGGGACCGGCGGTCCCTGGACCGAAACCCGTCCACCCGGATGAGCCAAGTCTCGCGTACGCCAAGTGTCGGAGCGTCGATCGTCCGATAGGCTTACACCCGGTGGCTGGTGTCGCGCCACCGTGGTGGCTCAGCGCAGCGGGACCGCCGGTCGATGGGAGGGTCCCCCACGCGAGCGGGCAGACCGACCTTATCCCGGGCAGCGTGCCCGGCTGAAGAACTGGGCGGGGGCTGCTACGGTGTGTGCCCTCGGGGCGGCCCGGCAAGGCCGCCCGCGAGGCCGTGGAGCGGGCGAGCGAGCCCGTTGCGGTTATGCAGGAACGAACCGAGAGAGCAGGAAGGAGCGGGGCCGTGACGCAAACCGAGAGGATTCCCGGTAACGGCAGCAGGACGGTGGGGAACAGGGGCCTGGCCGCCGTGTTCGGCGCGGCAGCGCTCGCGGGCGCGGTGCTGGTGGCCGGCGGGTGCGAGGCGGACTCCTACCTTGATCCGAGCGTGGTCGGACGCTGGGAGCACACACCAACCATCGTCCCCATTCTCGAGCGCATCGGCAGTATCGAGCGCGAGGACGAGGACTACGTGGACGTGACCGACGTCGCGCCCGAGGACCTCATCCCCCTGCCGACAGAGTTTATCCTCGGGCCAGGCGACACCCTTGAGATCCTCATCCGCGACTATTTCCGCACGGGCGTTGAGGAACGCTTTCCCCGGGTCATTGACAAGCGCGGCTTCGTTGATATCCCGCGTCTGCCGCCAGTGCGCCTCGCTGGACTCACGCCGACTCAGGCTCGCGATGTCATCAGGCAGGCGATCGTCGATGCGCAGATTCTGACCGAAGAGGCAGTCGTGACGGTCATCCCGGCCTCGATCCGGCAGAACACCTTCAGCATCTTCGGCGCGGTCGTGCAGCCGGGGTCGTACTTCATCCCCAACGCCGACTACCGCCTGCTGGAGGCCCTCACGGCGGCCGGCGGCTTCAGCGAGACGGTGCCGGAGATCTACATCATCCGGCAGGTCTCCCTGACGGACACCACCGGCGGGCTGCCGCCCCCCCCGACGCCCTCCCCCCAGCCGGGCTCGCGCCGGGGCGAGCAGCGGCCCGAGGAGTTGATCGACCTGATCGATGAACTCTCGCAGCCTCAGGGGCAGCAGAGCCCATCACCCGGCATGGTCGGCTCCAGCGCGTCCAACAGGCCGGCCCGCCGCCAGCCGGCGAATCCCCCGGTGGACCTCCCCGATACGACCAGCCAGGGACCTGCGACACAGGCGGCCCCGACGACTCCCCCCGCCTCGCGTCCCGGCTTCAACTGGGTGTTCCTCAACGGCCAGTGGGTGCGGGTGCAGACGCCCACCCAGCCCGTGGGGGTCGAGACCGGGGTCAGTGAGGTCACGGCCGAGGACCTGGGGACCCAGCGGGTCATCCGCGTCCCGACGGCCCAACTGATCTCCGGCGCCCGCAAGTACAACATCGTGATCCGGCCGGGGGACATCATCCGCGTGCCGATGGTCGGGACGGGGTACGTGTACGTGGGCGGCTTCATCTCCCGGCCGGGGAGCTACAACATGCCCCCGTCCGGCAAGATCACCCTGCTGCGCCTGATCGATTCGGCGGGGGGCCTGAGCACGCTCGCCATCCCGGAGCGTGTGGACCTCACCCGGATGGTGGGACCGGCGTCGCAGGCGATGATCCGCCTCAACCTCCGCGCCATCGCCGAGGGCACCCAGCCCGACGTCTACCTCAAGCCCGACGACCGGATCACGATCGGGACCAACTTCTGGGCCTACCCGCTGGCGGTCATCCGCGGCGGCTTCCGGACCTCCTACGGGTTCGGGTTCCTGTTGGATCGGAACTTCGGGAACGACGTCTTCGGGGCTCCCCCCGGAGAACGGTTCTAGCCGAGGCCCTGAGGAACCGAATAGGCGGAAGTACAGCGGCGGCGTGGCCGTCTGCGCTGCCGGTACGCCCGCGTCTGTGCGCATCGCCTGACCGTCCCCCGAACCGGCCGATCGGGCGGTCGTAGTAGGCCCGGAGCCAGCGGAGCGAGGGCGGGGTGGGGAAGGAGAAGGTTGTCCGTGTCCGCCGCCCCCCCGCAGACCGCCGCACCCGCCGCCCCGGATGCAACCGCGCGCGAGAGAACTGCGGGCGCCCCACTGCTGATGCAGCCCCCGGCGGGAGCCGGCGGGAAGGAGGCGGGGTGGCCGCGGCCGACGGCGCCGGTGCTGGTTGCCGGCGGGCTGGTGGCGCTGGCGTTCGTCAGCCTCTTCCACCGCTGGCTGTACGTCCAGCACTTCCAGTGCGTCCACGCCCCGGCCGACTGGGGGCATGCGTATTTCGTGCCCCTGATCAGCGCCTACATCGCGTGGCAGCACCGCGACGCCCTGCTGCGGGCTCGTCCGATGGTCTTCTGGCCCGGGCTGGCGCCGCTGGTGCTCGGGATCACCGCGTACGCGTTCTTCGCGGTGGGGTTCACGAACCACATGGCGCAGGGGTGGAGCATGATCCTGGCGCTGTACGGGGTGCTCCTGCTGCTGCTGGGCCCGGCGGTGATGCGCTACCTGACGCTCCCGGTCGCGTACCTCGTGTTCGGGGTGACGATCTCCGAGCGGATCATGCAGGACGTGACGTCGCACCTCCAGTTGATCGCGTCCCACGGGTCGTACGTGCTGCTGAGCCTCATGGGGATCACGACCGACATCTCCGGCGTCACGCTCACGGTCTTCGACTCGAAGGGCACGCCGCTGCCGCTGAACGTGGCCGAGGCGTGTTCGGGGATGCGGCAGTTGATCGCCTTCATGGCCCTGGGCGCGGCGGTGGCGCTGGTGGCCTGCCCGTACTGGTGGCAGCGCGTCTCGCTGATCATGCTGGCGCCGCCTGTGGCAATCCTCATCAACATCGTGCGCGTGGCCGCCCTGGGCGTGCTGTCGCTGCTTGATCCGAACTGGGCCTCCGGCGAGGCGCACACGTTCGTGGGGACGCTGCTGCTGGTGCCGGCGTTCCTGGTGTACATGGGCCTGGTGTGGGCCCTGAAGCGGATCGTGCGCGAGCCCGCTCCGGCGGCCGCGCCTGCGGGGGCCGGCGCGTGAATCCCTCCTGGCGCATCCTGCGAAGCCCCGCGCTGCTGACGGCCGTCGTGCTGCTGACGGGCGCCGGCTTCGGGCTCCGCGCGGTGGTCGCCGCGCGGCAGTGGTACCTCACCAAGTTGCCGATCCACGCCGAGGGAGGGCGGGCGGTGCAGGCCATCCCCGCCGAGACCGAGCACTGGGTCCGCGTCGGCACCGACCGGCAGGAATCGGACGCCATGATCGAGGAGTTGGGCACCACCAACTACCTCAACCGCCTGTACGTCTCCCGCAAGCCGATCCCCGGCGTGGGTGACGGGCAGTCGCCGGTGGTGGTGGACCTGCACATGGCGTACTACACGGGCCTGATCGACACGGTCCCGCACGTGCCCGAGCGCTGCATGACCGGCGGCGGGTGGGAGATCACCGGGTCCAGCACGATCGTGCCGATCCCGCTGGACCGCTCCGGATGGATCCCCGACACCTCCGTGCCGGAGAACCTGCGCGGGCGGGTGATGACCGCCCGCCTGCCGAGCGACCCACGGTACACCGACGCCCCCGGGACGCGGGTCCGGCTCCCGCTGGACCCGGAGTCGCTGTCGATCCGCGTGACGCGCTTCCAGAACCCGCGGACGGGCGAGTCGATGTACGCGGGGTACTTCTTCATCGCCAACGGCGGCACGGTCGCCAGCGCCGAGGGCGTTCGTTTGCTGGCGTTCGATCTGCGCGACGACTACGCGTACTACCTCAAGGTCCAGTTCAGTTCGGCTCAGGCCCGCAGCGCCCAGGACCTGGCCGCCATGGCGGGGGCGCTGCTGGACGACCTGCTCCCGGAGATCATGCGCTGCGTCCCGGACTGGGTGAAGGTTCAGACGGGCGAGTACCCGCCCGATAATCCGCGACGGCGCCGGGCCGAAGCGGCCGCGGCCAAGTAAAGACACGCACCGGCCGCGCGGGCGCCCGACGGGCGCGTGCGCGGCCGCCAGGGATTCCTTCCAATGACCTCTCGCGTCAACGTCAAGTTCGTGGTGATCCTCGGCGCCGTGCTGCTGGCGCTGTGCGCCGGCGTCGCGGTCGTCGGGATCACCATGCTCCGCAAGAGCCCCGAGCAGTTGGCCCGGCTCGGCGACGAGAAGGCCGCCGCCGGCAACTGGAGAGAGGCCGCGGAGATGTACTCCCGCGCGGTCAACAAGGACCCGAACGACCCTCGCTGGCTCCGGCTGTGGATCGGCGCGATGGAGCGCATCACGCCGGAGACCACGCAGGAGTATCAGGACCTGTACTTCCGTCACTACATGGCCGCGCGGCGCACGCTCGTCGACGCCGAAAAGGGGGACCCCAAGCCCGCGGAGGATTTGCTGGAGGAGATCTACCGGCGAATCTCCCGGCACACACCCACTCTCCGCGCGTGGGAAGACCTGCAGGCGCTCACTGAGGAACTGCTCCGGCCCTATGCGGGCAGCGACAAGGGCGTGGGCATCGCCCGGTACCGCGGCCTGGCCCGCGTCGGCATCGCCGGCACGGGGGCCGAACTGCCGCGCGAGAGCCTTGAGCAGACGATCGCCGACCTGGACGCGGCGCTGGCCCGCAACCCTGCGGACAGCACGGCAGCGCTGGCGCTGGCCGAGTTGCACCGGATGGAGTCGGCGCGGCGGCGCCAGATCCGCGACTACGAGCGAGCCGACGAGGCCGCCGAGCGCAGCCGCGCGGTGCTCATGCGGCTGCTGGAAGCGGATCCCGGCAACGTGCGGGCCCGTCTCGAGGTGATGCGCATGGCCATGGCCTACACGATGCTCCGCGCATCGGGGCGGCCGATGACCTTCGCGGACCTCGTCGCGGCCCACAAGGACGAGGTTGAGAGCGTCGTTTCGGCGGCGCGCAACGCGGCCCCGGGCACGACCGCCGTGCCCACCCTGGCGGCCGTGGCGGCGCTGATGCGGTCGATCCCCGAGTACGGCCCCGGAGCGGCGCTGTCGCTGATCGAGCGGGAACTGGAGCATGCGCCCGACAGCGCGCCGCTCATGCTGCTGCGAGCGGACGAACTGCAGACAGCGGGCCGCACCGACGAGGCGCTCGAGCAACTTCAGCGCATCGTCAACCTCCCGGACCGGCCGCTGAGCCTCGACGGGCTGGTGCTGCTGGACCTGCGGAACCGGGCGGCCGCGCTGCAGGTGGACTTCGCACTCTCCCGCTGGCGTCAGGACATGACCGCCAGCGAGAAAGAAGCGGTGATGGCCGAGGCGCGTCGCTACCGCGACGCCCTCGCGGCGCGGATCGGCGCCGAGCGGCCCGAACTGATGTTCATCGACGGCAAACTCCGCTACGCGGCGGGCGACCTTGACGGCGCTCGCACGCTGCTGAGCCGCTACAACGAGGTGCGCGGCGAAGCCGACCCCGCGGCGCTGCGCCTGCTCGGCGAGATCATGGCCCGCCAGGGCAACGCCGGGGCGGCGGAGCGCTACCTGAAGCAGGCTCTCAGCCTCCGTGCCGGCGACGTGCGTGTACTGCTGACGCTGGCGAGCGTGCAGGTGACGCTGCGGGACTACGCGGGCGCCGCCGCCACCCTGCGGCAGGTCCTTGAGATCGAGCCGGGGAACCAGACCGCCGCCGAGAACCTGGAGACCGTCGCGCAACTCGAGAAGGGCGAGCAGGCCGACGACCCCGTGCTCCGTCTGCTGCAGGACCTGGAGCGGATTACCTCCGGCGTGAATCCCGACTACCCCGCCGCCATCGCGGCGCTTCGCGCCGGCATCGCGGAGCACGGCCAGGATCCGCGCCTGACGCGGCCGCTGGTGCAGTTGCTGATGATGACCGACCAGAACGAAGCGGCGCGGGAGACGCTGAGCCAGGCCCTGGCCGCGCACCCGAACCATCCGCAACTGAACCGCCTCAAAAAAATGCTGGAGGCCGGCAGCGCCGCGGACTACATGATCCAGGAGATCAACGAGTCCACGGCGACGGACTTCGCCAAGCACATGAGCCGCTATGAGGTCTACTCGCGCACGGGCCAAGCCGAGAAGGCGGCGGCCGAACTCAATGCCGCGCGAGCCCTGGACCCCAACTCGCCGCGCATCCTCGATATCGACTTCGTCACCGCGCTGGCCGCCGGCAACATCGATGAGGCCAAGCGGCTGGCCGACCGCGCCGCGGCCTCCAACGCGGACAACGTCAGCGGCCTGACCTACCGCGCCCGTGTTGCCCTGGTGGAGAACCGGATGGCGGACGCGGCGTCGTTCCTCCAGCAGGCCGCGGAGGCGGACCCGCTGAACCCGGGGATCTGGCGCTCGCTGGGCGACACGCGGCTGGCGATGCAGCAGTTCGAGCGTGCATCGGCCGCGTATGACAAAGCGCTGTCGATCCGCCCGCGCGACCCGGGTGCGACCAAGGGGCTGATCCGCTCCCTGTTCGGACAGGGCCGGACGGCGGAAGCGCTCGCCGCCGCGCGGCGCGCGGCCGTCGACGCGTCGCACGACCCGGAGTTCGTCGAACTCTGGATCGCGCTGGAGTCGTCGACCGCCGGGGGTGACCGGGCCAAGGCGCTGGACCTGCGCCGGCAGCTTGTGGAGCGCAACCCGCAGGATCGGCGGGGGCGCGTGAGCCTCGCCCAACTCCTGATCGCGTCGCGGCAGTTCGACGAGGCGCGGACGATCATCGACTCGCTGCGCGCCGAGAACGATGAGGTGGGGCTGGTCGAACTCGACGCCTCCTGGCACGCGGCCCGCGGCGACATGGCGGGCGCCACCAACGTCTTCGGCAAGTACATCGAGAGCATCCCGGCCGAGAAGCGGACCGAGACGCCGTACATCATGCTGTCCCGGATCCTGGCCAACGCCGGCTTCCCCGAGCAGGCGACTCGCGTGCTCGAGGAAGGCCGCAAGTACCAGGATCCCAAGGTCATGAACGCCGATCGGGAACTGGCCGACCTGGCGAACCGTTGGGGCCGGACCGAGGAGGCCTTCGAAATCGTGCGTCGCCTCCTGGACGCCGGGGTCACGGATGAGGGCGACCGGCTCCGTCGCGGCGCGATCGACTGCCTCATCCGCCTGGGACGCTATGACGAGGCGGAGGCGATGATCGCGGCGATGGGCCAGAAGGCCGACACCGACGCCGAGGTCATCCTCCTCCGCGCCGCGGCCGCGGCCGGCCGGGGCGACCGCACCCGCGCCCGCGACCTGTACGACCGCGCGATCCAGACCGATCGCGAGAACCCGCGGCTCTACTACGCCCGTGCTTCGTTCCTGGCGTCCGATCCGGTCCTGGCCGCCGACGCCGAGGCCGACCTCAAGCAGGTGATCCGGCTTCAGCCGGGTTCCGTCGACGCCCGGCAGGCCCTCGCGCAGTTGTACAACCAACTCGGCCGGCGCGACGAGGCGCTGGCGGCCCTCCGCGACGCCCTGACCGTCCGCCCCGACGACGACGGCCTGCGCCGCAGCGTCATCAACGCCCTGCTCTCCAGCGGGCGGACGGCCGAGGCGATCGACCTGTTCAACGAGGCCATCGCGCGCAACCCCGACTCGCTGACCTGGCTGCTGGCCAGCGCGGAGATCTACACGCTGGCCCGCACGCCCGACCGCGCCCTGCCACATCTCGAGAAGGCGTGGAGCCTGGCCAAGCGGCCGGACGTGGCCGTCCCGTATATCACGGCCCTGTGCACCGCGCGTCCCCCCCGCACGGACGCGGCCTTCGCGGTTCTGGCCCATCCGGACCTGAAGACCGAGTCCAACGTGGACCTGCTGATGACCCGGGCCCTGGTGCGGCATGTTGCCGGCAACCAGCAGCGGGCCATGTTCGCCGACGTCGAAGCCGCCTACCGGCTGCTGGACCACGGCGACTCGGTCCGGGTCGGCAACTTCCTCGCCGCGCTCAACAGCCTCGCCCCGTCTCTGCCGGACCGGCTGCGGCTTCTGGAAGGCCTGCGGTCCGTGGCGCCGTTCACGAAATGGATGGCGTTCAACCACGCCCTGATCGTGTCGCAGTTGCCCGACCCGATCCCGGACGCCGTGCTGGAGACCGTTCGCTCCCTCGCGGACCAGAACGAGGACGCCCGGCTCGCGATGGCGGCGATGCAGTTGACCGCGCAGTTCGAGCGGAACGCCGGCCGGTATGAGGCGGCGGCCGCGGCTTTCCGGCGGCTGCTGGACATCAACCCCGAGGATCCGAACTCCAACAACAACTATGCGTACGTGGTTGGGTGCGACCTGGGACGCCCGGCGGAGGCCCTCCCGTACGCGGAGAAGGCCGTTCGGGCGGCTCCCGGCAGCGCGGTCGCGCTGCACACGTTGGGCGCGATCCAACTCGCTCTGGACCGCCTAGGGGACGCCGCGACGACCCTGGCCCGGGCCGAAGGCCTCGCGCAGCTCCCCTCCGAGAAGGCCCCGATCTACCTGAGCCTGGCGAAGCTGCGGCTGGCCCAGAAGGACACAAACGGGTGCGCCGAGTACCTGGACAAGCTGGAAAGGCTGCTGGACGCCCACCCGGACCAGCGACGCCAGCACGGCGAGGCCGCCCGCAACCTCCGCATGCAGATGGAGTCGAGATAACCTCCTCCCCCCCACGGGGATGAACCGATAACCGACGCCCCCGCCCGCGGCCCCCAAGACGCCGCCGCGGAGGACCGAAAAACAACGGACGCCGCACTCGCCGCTCGCGAGCCCAGGAAGCCCGATCATGACGACCATCACGCCGCAGCGACCCCCGCACAGCCCCAGCCCCGCCCCGCGCCCCGCAGCGGCGGGCGCCGGCGGCGGCGTGGCGCCGATCGACCCGATCAAGCTCATCAAGCAGTACACGCCGCTGCTGGTGATCTGCGTGTTCGTGGGCGCGGTGCTGGGCCTGGGCGCGCACCTTGTGCTCAAGCAGGTGGCGCCCCGGTACGAGTCGTACGTCCTCTACGAGGTCTTCCCGCCGAACCCCGACCCGACGGAACTCGACCAGAACGCGACGTACAACCAGGACGAACTCGAGCGCTTCATGAACACCCAGGTCCAGATCATGACCTCGGATGAAGTGCTCCAGAACACCGTGAAGGACCCCGCGGTCGAGAACCAGACCGAGTGGGCCAAGCAGTTCAAGCAGCAGGGGCAGTCCTACGTGCACGCCGCGGCCCGCGAGCTGCGCAAGCGCCTGTCGGCCAGAGCCCTGTCGAACACGAACATCATCCGCCTGTCGATGAGCGGCACCAGCGCCGTGGACGTCGCCACGATCGTCAACGCTACGAACCGCGCTTACTTCGAAGACATGAAGATGCGCGACAACATCTCGAGCGTGGACCAGCGCCAGGCGCTCCAGCGTCTCCTCGCCGACAAGCGCGACAGCATCCAGCGGATGCAGAGCCAGCGCGACAAGATCGTCGAGGGCGGCCTGGACGCCCTCCAGCAGGCGGCCACCTCGGCGTCGCTGGAGATCTTCGAACTGGCGAAGCAGATCGTCGAGGTCCGCGCCACGATCGCGGTGGTTGAAAGCCAGTTGAAGGACTTTGCGGATCGCCTCAAGGACGGCCGCGTCGTCGAGTACCCCGACCGGATCCGCGAGGCCGCCAGCAACGACCCGATCATCCGCGGCATCGACAACGAGATCACCGGCGCCCGCGCCATCGAGCGTCAACTCCTGCTGGCCGGCTACGGCGACAAGCATCCGGAAGTGAAGCTCGTCCGCCACACCATCGAGGCCAAGGTCCAGGAGCGACAGGTCAAGCACGAGGCGACGATGCGGGCCCTCTTCGACGCGGAGGTGGACCGCCTTAGGTCCGCCCTGGGCGCCTACGAGGCTCAGGAGCGCGAGGTCAACCGGAAGATCGAGGAAGTCAGCGCCCGCCGTCGCGAGCTGCTCAAGAAGCAGCTTGAGGCCGAGGAACTGGGCGTCCAGATCGAGGTCGCACAGCGCGCCGCCGAGGAACTGGAAACCACCATCAAGACCATCGAGTCCCGGCGCGACCTGAAGGTCGCCAACCGCGTGCGCGTCCTGCGCCAGGGCCAGATCCCCGACCGCATGTCGTTCCCGCGGGCCGTCATCATGATCCCCGCCGGCGCCGTGCTGCTGCCGCTCCTGGTGGGCGGCCTGGTCCTGCTGCGAGAACTCTTCGACCAGCGCGTCCGGTCCACGTCCGACATCGCGATCATCCCGCGCCTGAAGGTGCTGGGCGTGGTCCCCGACGCCTCCGAGGACCCGACCCGACCCGCCAACGTCGCGACGGCCTTCCGCGACGCCCCGCTGGGAGCCGTCACCGAGAGTTTCCGGCAACTCCGGGCCCCACTGGCCAAGAAGATGGAGAACGCCGGGCACCGCACGCTTCTGGTCATCTCCGGGATGCCCGGGTCGGGCGCCACGAGCACCGTCTCCAACCTGGCGATGATCGCCGGGGCCAGCGACCAGCGCGTCCTGATCATCGACGCCAACCTCCGGCGGCCGGGCGTGCACAAGGTCTTCAACCTCGCGGAGGGCCCCGGCCTGGGCGACGTGCTGGCCGGCACGGCCACGCTCAAGGACGCCGTGCAGGCGACGAGCACCCCGAACGTCTCCGTTCTCGCCGCGGGCACGCCCGACAGCCGTCGCGCCCCGGAACGGCTCGCCACCGACGCGATGACCGCCCTGCTCCGCGAGGCCGCGGGGTCGTACGACCTGGTGCTGGTGGACACGTCGCCCGCGGTCGTCTCCGGCGATGCGATGAGCCTGGCCAACCGTTGCGACGCCAGCCTGCTGGTCATCCGCGCTCTCGCTGAGAAGCGCGGCCTGGTCGCCCGCCTGCAGAACCAGTTCGGCGACGCCCGCGCCGAACTGCTCGGGGTCGTCCTCAACGGCGCCCGCTCGTCCGCCGGTGGCTACCTCAAGCGCAACATCGCGGCCGCCCACACCTATCAGAAGACCAAGGCCTGATCCGTCGCGTCGGCGGCACGGGCATCCGCCCCGTGGCCGCCCCGCCCCGTTCCGGACTGCTTCGCGTGACATCCCCAGCAGACAACCAGCACCCGGCGCCCGGCCCCAAAGCCGAGCGTCGCGTGCTGGTCACGGGCGGGGCGGGCTTCATCGGCTCCCACCTGGTGGACCTGCTGCTGGAGCAGGGCTGCCGCGTCACGGTGATCGACGATCTCTCCACGGGCCGGCGCGAGAACCTCCCGGGGAGCCATGACCGGCTCCGGTTCATCGAGGCCGACCTGGCGGCGGCGCTCCCCGCCCTCGGACCCGAGGAGCGATTCGACGAGATCTATCACCTCGCCGCGGCAGTTGGGGTCCGCCTGATCATCGAGCAGCCGGTGCGCTCGATCGAAACCAACGTCATCACGACCGCAGCGGTGCTCTCCTTCGCGCTGGACCACGGCCCGCGCCCCGGCGCGCCGTGCCCGATCCTGATCGCGTCGAGTTCCGAGGTCTACGGCAAGTCGGCCAAGTGTCCATTCTCGGAGGACGACGACGTCGTCTACGGCCCGACGACCAAGACCCGCTGGTCGTACGCCTGCTCCAAGGCGATCGACGAGTATCTCGCGCTGGCCCACCACCGCCAGCACGGCCTCCCGGCGGTCGTCGCCCGCTTCTTCAACACCGTCGGCCCGCGGCAGGTCGGGTCGTACGGGATGGTCCTCCCCAATTTCGTGTCCGCCGCGTTGTCCGGGCGAGACCTGCTGGTCTATGGCGACGGCCGCCAGACCCGTTGCTTTTGCGACGTCCGCGACGTCGTCCGCGCCCTGCCGGCGCTGCTGGCCGACCCGGCCCACGCCGGGCGTGTCTTCAACGTGGGCTCGGACTCGGTGATCAGCATCGGCGACCTGGCCGCGCTGGTGTGCCGCACGCTGGGCTCGCGCTCGCGCATCCGCACGGTGCCGTACGAGGAGGCGTACACCGCCGGGTTCGAGGACCTCCGCCAGCGCCAGCCGGACCTGGCTCGCATCCGCGCCGCGATCGGCTTCGTCCCGCGGATCCCGCTTGAGCAGACGATCCGAGACATCGCCGCGTACCTCGGCGCCGCTGCTGCGCCGGGCGCGACTCTCGCCACCGGGGGTGCGCGATGATCGGCGGCGGCCCGATTATCCCGACCCCGCTCGGCCCGGCCTCCGGGTCCGCGCCGGCCGGCATCCCCCCCGCCGAGATCGCCCGCCACGTCGAGGCGCTGCGGCGTCAACTCGACGACACGGCGGCGCGGCTCGCCGACCTCGAACGCCTCGCCAACCCCAGCGCGGCGGACGCCGGCGTGCTGTCGCGACTGGACATCTTCAACGGGTACGTCGGCATCTTCGTTGTAGCGTTCCTCGTGTCGCTGCTGGCGACGCCGCTGATGCGCCGGCTCGCGCTGGCCTTCGGCATCGTGGACCGCCCGACCGAGGCCCGCAAGGCCCACCGCACGCCCACGCCGTACCTGGGCGGCGTCGCCGTCTGGCTGGGCCTCATGGCCGCGATCTTCTTCTCCTATACCGCCGAGTGGCACGGCCTCATCACGCCGCACCCGACCACGAAGGAGGGAACCGGGCTGCTCCCCGGCGGCGTGCCGCTGTCGATCCTGCTGGGGATGACGGTGATCATGATCGTCGGGCTCATCGACGATTCTCAGAAGATCATCCCGCGGCTGAAGATCGCGGGCCAACTCGTGGCCGCCGCGGCGCTGGCGCTGGAGAACATCGGCGTCAAACTTGCACACCAGGTGCTGGCCCCCGTCGCCACCAGCCTGGGCTTCCAGTTGATCGACCTTGGCAACGGCCCGACCGTCGGCTTCCTGATTCCGGTCGCCGGCGGCCACATCTCCGTCGACATCGTGTACTGGACGGGGACCGCCCTCATCGCCATCTTCGTCCTGGGCGCGTGCAACGCCTCGAACCTGATCGACGGTCTCGACGGCCTGCTGAGCGGCACGACGGCCATCGCCAGCGCCGGCCTGCTGATCATCGCCCTGGGGCTGGCCGCGGTGGACGACGGGCCGCTGGACGGCCCGCGCATCGTGCTGTGCATGGCGCTGCTGGGCGCGTGCATGGGCTTCCTCCCCCACAACTTCAACCCCGCGAGCATCTTCCTCGGCGACGCCGGGTCGCTGCTGCTGGGCTACTGCACCATCGTCATCGTGATGAGCCTGGGCGACACCGGCAAGACGAGCCTCGTTCTGGCCGGCCTGATCATCTACGCCATCCCGATCATCGACGCCGCGCTGGCGATCGTCCGGCGCAAGGTCGCGGGCCGCAGCATCTCCGAGGCCGACGACCAGCACCTGCACCACATGCTCAAGCGGGCCCTGGGCGTGCGCGGGGCGGTACTGACCCTCTACCTCATCGCCGCGATCTTCGCGACCATCGGCGTGGCCCTCACGCTCGGCCGCGGACGCATCACGTACACCATCGCCCTGGTCTTCGCCGCCTTCATCGGCGTGACCGCCTTCAAGATCGCGCGGCACCGGCACCTGGAGCAGCAGGCCGCCGACGCCGACGCCCGGCACCGCTCGCGGCGGGCGATCTCCCTCGCCGCGACGTCGCCCACCCCGCCCGCCAAGGCCGCCGCCCAACCCGAGCCGGTCGCCGCCGCGACGCCCTCCCACGCCGCGGCCGACGCCCCGGCCCCCAAGTAGCGGGCGCCGGGGACCACCGCGGCCGATGCCCCTCCGGGACCGGCTGCGCCCCCTCTCCCTGCCCGTATACTCCGGCCATCATGGCCCCCCGTCCGTGCCGCACCATCGCGATGATCAACCAGAAGGGCGGCGTCGGGAAGACGACGACGACCGTCAACCTCGCCGCGGGGATCGCCGCCCACGGCCGGCGCGTCCTGGTCGTGGACATGGATCCCCAGGCCCACGCGACGCTGCACCTGGGCGTCGATCAGCCGCCCGCGGCGGACGGAGACGGGCCCGCCGCCCCCGGCTCCCCCACTGTCTACGACCTTCTCGTTGACACCGCGCTGGACCCCGCCGACGCGCTCCGCGTTGCGCGGTCGTTCGACAACGGCGGCGCGGTGGACGTCCTGCCGGCCGAAACCGACCTGGCCGCGGCGGAGACCGAACTGGCCCACGAGGCCGACCGCCTCTCCCGCCTGCGCACGGCCCTGGCGACGCTCCAGACCACCGACCGCGCGTACGACTTCGTCCTGATCGACTGCCCCCCGTCGCTGGGGGTGCTGACGCTCAACGCCCTCGCGGCTGCCCGCGAGGTCTTCATCCCGATGCAGGCCCACTTCCTGGCGCTGCAGGGCGTCGGCAAACTCCTGGAAACCGTCTCGGCCGTGGCCCGGTCGGTCAACCCCCGGATCTACGTCACCGGCGTCATCCTCTGCATGCACGAGACCAGCACGACGCACACGAAGGAGGTCGTCGCGGACCTGGACTCGTTCTTCCAGGCGGCCCGGGAGCAGGATGTGCCGTGGAAGGCGGCCCGCGTCTACCGGCCCGCGGTGCGCCGCAACATCAAACTCGCCGAGTGCCCCAGTTTCGGCAAGACGATCTTCGACTATGCCCCCACCTGCCCCGGGGCGCAGGACTACCGCGCCCTGGCCGAGGTGCTTGTAAACGAGTGGGACCGCCTCAGGGCCCGCGTGGCCGAATCGGCGCCAGCCGCCGCGGCCCCGCAGGTGGCGGTGCGGCCGCCGGTCCCGTCCGAGGCGACGGCGTGAGCCCCGCATGAGCCGGCTTCTGCCCGTCTTCGTCCTCTACGCCCTGGTCCTCTTTGTCGCCACGCACTGGCCCAATCTGCGGATCGAGTCCGACGTCATCGAGCGGCCGGACTTGCTGATCCACCTCGGCGCGTTCGGCCTGTGGGCCATGCTCCTCCAACTCACCGGCCTGCTCGGCCCGCCGCGCTCGCCTCGCACGGCGCTGAAGACCTTCGGCGTAGGCGCGCTGTACGCCGCCGTGGACGAGTCCTCACAGGCGATCCCCATCCTCGGCCGCACGGCCGTTTGGGATGACTACGTCGCGAATGTCGTCGGCGTGGCCCTTGGCGCTGCGGCGGGGTGCGTGGCGGCTCGTCTGGTGCTCCGTGCCGCCGCATCCGACCGCGTGCAAGGGGCCCAACCGCCTGCGGAGTGACGCTACCCTCTTTCCCCAATGGCCCACCACCACGCTCCGCCAACCGGCTTCCACGGCCCGCGCTGCTGGGTCCTCTCCGCGCTGGTCGGCGCGGTCCTGGGGTTCCTGATCTCGCTCGTCCTGCCCCCGCCCGCGCCGGACGCGCACGACGACGGCCCCGAGGCCCCTTCGACGCGCGTCTTTGAGAAACTCCCCAACGGCTCGGCCTACGAGCGACTCCCGTCCGGTGCGGCCGTCCCGCTGCCGCCCGACGCGGAGATCTCCCACACACTGCCCGTGCCGCAGCCGTCCAGAGCCGACAGCCACGCCCCCGGACCCGAGGCAGAGCACAGCGCGGCCGCGCACGCGGACACCGACCATCACGCGCCCGCCCCCGCGCTCTCCCCCCTCCTGATCATTCCGTTCGCCGTGATGTTGCTGAGCATCGCGATGATGCCGTTCATCAGCGAGCGGGTCTGGGCCGTGCACTACCCGGACTTCGCCTTCTTCCTCGGCGCCCTGATGCTCACGTACTACCTCGCCGCGCTGGGCGCGTACGGCCGCGAGCAGATGCTGCACGTGGCGCTGGAGTACTACGCCTTCATCGCGCTGATCGGAGGTCTCTTCGTCGCCTCCGGCGGGATCCTCATCGACGTACGAGGCCGGCCGTCGCCCGCTCTCAACACCGCCCTGCTGGGCTTCGGCGCGGTGATCGCCAACATCGTCGGGACCACCGGCGCCTCGGTGCTGCTGATCCGCCCCTTCATGCGCCTCAACCGCGGCCGCCTCCGGCCCATCCACGTCATCCTGTTCATCTTCATCGTCTCGAACTGCGGCGGATGCCTGACGCCCATCGGCGACCCGCCGCTGTACTTGGGCTTCCTCCGCGGCGTGGACTTCTTCTGGACGCTGCGCCACCTCTGGCCCATGTGGCTCACGTGCGTCGGCCTGGTGCTGGCGATCTTTTTCATCATCGACTCCCGCATTGGCCCGGCCCCGCGCGACCCGGCGCACGACCTGGTGCTCAACGGCGGCGAAACGCCCGCGCCGGCCGGCTCCGACGCATCCGAGCGATTCTCCATCAGCGTCCGCGGCGTGACGGCGATGGTCGCCCTGGCGCTCATCGTCGCCGGCGTCTTCATCGATCCCATCCTCGGCCCGCGCCTCGGTCTCGCGGGCGTCCCGATCGGCCCCACGTTCCAGATCCTCGTCGCCGCGACGGCCTGGCGGCTGGCCCCGCGCGAGATCCACGACGCCAACTCCTTCAACTTCCACCCCGTGAAAGAGGTCGGCTTCCTCTTCATCGGCATCTTCCTGACGATGGCCCCGGCGCTGGCGTACCTCCAGGCCCACGGCGCGGAGTTGGGCCTCCGCACCCCGACGCAGTACTACTTCGCGACCGGCTCGCTTTCCGCGTGCCTCGACAACGCCCCCACCTACCTCAACTTCCTCCAGGCCGCGTTCGGCATGCTGCATCTCCCGCTCGACCCGGAAGGGATCGAGCGTTTCACACAGGCCACGTACCTGATCACGTCGCCGGGGGCCGAGGCCGGCTTCTCCCTCCACGGCGGTACGCTGCTGGCCGCAATCTCCCTCGCCGCCGTCTTCTTCGGAGCCATGACCTACATCGGCAACGGCCCCAACTTCATGGTCAAGGCCATCGCCGAGTCGGCCGGCCTGAAGATGCCGAGTTTCTTCGGGTACCTGGTTCTGGCTTTGGCGATCCTCCTGCCCGTCTTGGTGCTGGTCTGGGCCGTGTTCCTGACTTGACGGCCGCGCCGGTCGCTCGCCGATACTCCCCCCGTGCCCCCGCAGCCGACCACAGCCTCCGCCGCATCCCCCACCACCGGCACACTGGCGGGCGCGGTCCGGTCAACCGCCCTGGTCACGCTCGGCTCCCGCTTCGGCGGCCTGATCCGCGACGTGCTCATCGCCCGCGTCTTCGACGTCGGGCCGGTGCAGTCGGCGTTCCAGTTCGCCTTCGCCGTGCCGAACATGTTCCGGCGGCTCTTCGGCGAGGGCGCCCTGGCCGCGGCCTTCCTCCCCGAGTACACCGACGCGACCAAGTCGCCTGACTCCGCCGACGCCGACCGCCTCGCGTCGCTGACCATCGCGGCCCTGGGGCTGATCACCGGGGCGCTCACGGTCATCATCGAACTGGTCCTGCTGGCGCTGATCCTGCTGCTGCCGCAGGACCCGGTGCGTGACCTGTCGCTGCGCCTGGTGATGGTCATGTTGCCGTTCATGCCGCTGATCTGCATCGCGGCGATCCTCGCGGCGATGCTCCAGGTGCACGGCAAGTTCGGCGCCGCGGCGACCGGCCCCCTGCTGCTCAACGGCTTCATCGTCGCCGCCGCGGCGTACTTCCTCATCACGGGCCAGGCCGGAGGCGAGGGGACCGCCTACGCCATCGGCGCCGCGGCGGTCCTTTCGGGCGTGAGCCAGTGCCTGTGGTTCACGAGGCTGCTGCGCCCGCACGCACGCTGGACCACCGCCTGGCAGGCCGCACGCCCGCGCGCTGCCCGGATGCTCCGCCGGTTCGTCCCCGTGATGATCGGGCTGGGCACACTGCAACTGGCCGCCTTCATCGACTCCTTCATCGCCATGTACCCCAACCTCGTGGGGCCGACCATCGCGGGCGTGGCGTACCCCCTCGACCAGGCCGCCAACGGCCTGCTCGCCCTCACGCAGCGCCTCTACCAGTTCCCGCTGGGCGTCTTCGGCGTCGCTGTCGCCACGGCCGTGTTCCCGCTGCTGGCTCGCACGAAGGACGACGCCGCCGCGTTCGCAGACATGCTTCACCGCGGGCTGCGCCTCAGCCTCTTCATCGGCCTGCCGGCTTCCGCCGGGCTGGCGCTGGTGCGCACGGATGCGTTGGGCGTGCTGTACACCGGCGGCTCCCGCGGCTTCTCCGCCGAGGACCTGGCCCGCGGTTCGGCCATCCTGCTCGGCTACGCGGTGGGCGTGTGGGCCTACTCGCTCAACCACGTCTTTACCCGCGCGTTCTACGCGCGGGGCGACACGCGCACGCCGATGACCGTCTCCATCGGGTGCGTCGGACTCAACCTCACGCTCAACCTCATGCTCATCTGGCCGCTCCGCGAGGCTGGGCTCGCCTGGGCCACCTCGGCCGCCGCGGCCGTTCAGTGCTTCGTCCTCGGCGTGCTGGCGCACCGGCGCCTGGGCATTCGCGTGCTTGATGCCCCGACGCTCGGCGCGATCGCCCGCACCGGCGGCGCGACGCTCGCGATGGCCGCCGCCGCCGCCGGCACGTTGCTGCTGGCGCCGGAAGCCGCGGGCTGGGGCGGCCACGTGGTGCGCCTCGCCGCCGCGTGCATCGTCGGCGCGGGCGCGTACGCCGCCATTGCCCGCGTGGCCCGGGCGCCCGAACTGACGTGGCTGCTGCACCGCCGCACGGCGTGAAGGCGGCGCAAGGCTGTTCTCATCGTCGCGAAGCGCCGGCGCCGCTGCCCACACGAAACCGAGCGTGGCATAAGCCGGTTTTCGCCCGGCCGCTTTGGGAGCGCTGGTACGATCCCGTGGACCGGCCAACGAAAGGGGGAAGGCCATGAACGCAAAGACCAGTGAAGCCCGACGCCTCGCGTTGCTCCTGGGAGCCGTCGGCGCAGGGTGGGCCATGATGCTCGCCGGCTGTAACACCGTCGAAGGCGTCGGCGAGGACGTCGGCGCCGCGGGCCGGGGGATCAGCAACGCCGCCGACGAAACCCAGGACGCGATCTTCGAAGAGGACAACGAAAACTACCGCTGAGCCGGCTCAGGGGCGCGGGGGCCGCCGCACCGCGGCGTGTGGCGCGGACAGCGAAAACGAGGGGGACGCCCGGACGGCCCGAAGACCCGGCCGGCCGGGCCATCCCCCTCCACGTTCACTTGGTGCGGCCCGGGAGCCAATGATGCTGGCCCATGGCCCGCATCGACCTCTCCGGCAAGCCCATCGCCATCACAGGGGCATCCAGCGGCATCGGCGCCGCCACCGCGATCGAGTGCGCCCGCGCCGGGATGCCCGTTGTCCTGGGCGCCCGCCGCGTGGACAAACTTGAAGCCGTCGCCAACATCATCACCGCCGCGGGCGGCCGCGCCGCCACGGTGGCGATGGACGTCACCAAACCGGATGACTGCCGGCGGCTCATCGACGAGACCGTCGCCCGCTTCGGCTCGGTGTACGCGGTCTTCGCCAACGCCGGCTACGGCCTGGAGGCGCCCATCGCCGAGATGACCGACGAGGCGATGCGTCAGATCTTCGAGACCAACTTCTACGGCACGCTCAACACCATCGCCCCCGCGCTGCCGCGGATGCTCGAGGCCCGCAGCGGGCACATCCTGATCTGCTCCTCGTGCCTCGCGAAGATGACGCTCCCCTACTACGGCGCCTACTCCGCGACGAAGGCCGCGCAGAACCACATCGGCCGCGCCATGAACCTGGAACTTCGCCACAAGGGGGTCCACGTCTCGACGGTGCACCCGATCGGGACGCGCACCGAGTTCTTCAACACGGTGCAGAAACTCAACGGCGGCATCAAGATCGTCGAGCACACGCCCGACCGCTTCATGCAGCCTCCGGAGCGCGTCGCCCGCGCGATCGTCCGCTGCCTGCGGCGGCCGCGCCCGGAAGTATGGACCAGCCGCTTCGTCCGCCTGGGCATGGCGTTCTGCAATGCGTTCCCTGGCGTGGAGGACCGCTGGATCCGCTGGATGCTCGAGCGGCGGCGGCGCAACCTCGGCCTGCCCGAGGACTGACCCCCGCCCCACCCCGGCCGCTCGGCTACTCCTCGCGCACCCAGTACGCCTCCGGCACCGGGGTCATGGCCCCGCGCCCCTCGCGCTCGAAGACCAGTTCCCCCGTCGGCGCCCGGCGCACGCGGACCATGTACGGGCTCGGCGGGGCCAGTTCGTACCAGAACTCCCGGGCGCTTCCCGGCGCGAAACTGGTCTCGGCCGGGCGCAGTTGCACCCGCACCACGGTGTCCGCCGCCGACCGGTAGTGCAGCAGCGGCGTGAGTGAGTCGCGCATCCGCAGCCGCGGGCCGACGTTCATCTCCTCCGCGCGACGCATCTTCGCCCCGCCCACGCGGCTGTCATCGCGCTGGCCGGTCCAGAACGTGGCCTTGATGACCGTGTCGGACTCGTTGCGCACCCCGATCGTGGGACCGGTCGTTGCCGCCTCGCACCCGCCGAGCACAGCCGCGGCCGTGATGGCCGCGCCTGCCACCGCCGCACCGCGCACCACCGCAACCGCCAGAACCGATCGCGCCATGGGTCGCCCTCTGTTGCTTCTCATGAGTTCCCCCCTCAAATCGGCGATCCACCGGCAAGCAGGCCAGCAATCGACGCCCGCTTGCGCGGCCGCCGAGTCGGGCGTTCGCCGCAAGATCCCACCCTTTCGGCGCAAATAAGGCCCGATTTACACCCGTTTCACTTGGTTGCCAGCCCGTCCAACAACCCTTTTGCATCGCCGCCGGCTCACCCGGCATCGCGGGGACCTCAACCCGTGGTGTCTCCGGTCCGGTGGCGTGCGTGCAGGCGCCCACGGCGTGCACACCCGGGGGTCGGGCGGGGGGACGTTCCCCGCCGAGGCGCCGGGTTGCGGTCCGCACGTGGGGCGGCGGGAGGGCCACGGGGAAACACCCGCCGAGCTGTCTTTGAGCGGCCGCAAGGACCGCGGCCGCCCGTGCGCCGCCCCTGCCCTGGGGAGCGCCGGAGCCTCCCCGCGGGGTCCGGGTGGGCCGGCCCCGGCCACACGCCGCCACCGGCGGCGCAACCGCAGCACGGGCCCAGGCCCGACAAGGAGTGTCACACGATGGCAGCAGACGACCAGAGCAGACGCGGCCGCGCCAGCAACCTCACGTCCGCGGACCGCTCCCGCGGCGGCCGGCGTTCGGCGGCGATCCAGATGCGCGACGAACTCGGCCAGTTTGCCGGCCGCCGCGCCGGTGCCGAGAACCGGTCCTCGCGCGGGCGCTCCCAGCGATCCGGCTCCACCCGTCGCGGCCGCTAACGCCGCCTTCGCTTCCCCGGACGCCCACACCGCGGCCGGGTTCGACGACCGGGCGCCAGGGGCCTCTGAACCGCCCGCCGCCAGGTCGGCCCGAACAGGCGTCGGGCCAGCCCGACGAAGGAGTCCTTGTCATGGCAGATCAGGACAGACCCAACCAGGGCACGCCGTCCGGCGCTCGTGGGCCCAATCAGGCGGGCCAGCGCCCCGGCGAAGAGCAGCGCGAGGAGCAGGCCGCCGGCCGCGCGCAGGGCTCGCAAGGCGGCACCCCGCAACCACCGAAGCGCACCCCGCGAGGCGCCGCCGGACGCACCGAGGCGGCCTCCCGCGGCGGCCGGCGCTCCGCGGAGGTCCAGGTCCGCGACCAGTACGGCCAGTTCGCCGGTCGCGCCGGAGCGAAGAAGCGCGACCGCGAAGAAGGCGAGGAGCGGACGGGCGGCACGCGCCCGGAGCAGAACCAGCAGGGCGGCGGCGGGCAGCAGGGCAGTTAGGCCCGCCACGCCGGACAACGTGCTCACCCGACGCGGCGTCGGCCGTCACGGCCGACGCCGCCTTCATTCGCGGCGCGGCATCCTCGTCTTCGTGGGTCATCGGACAGCAAGCACCAACTGGCGAACGATCGCTGCAAGAGTGGTGGTCGAATCTGAGGCCCACTTGCGTCGAAGGGCACATGCTGGCATAGTCTCGCCTTCAAATCTGTGCACACTCGCCGCCCTAGTTGTCTTCGGCTTGGAGGAGTTCGAGCAGGGTGACAACAGCGCCGACTACCTGGACGCCGGCGGCGGCGTGATCGTCACCATGTTCACGCTCGGCAGCCCCCTCGCGAACCGGTATCTCGCCGGCCGCTGGGACCACACCTACCAGATCATCCCGCAGGGCCAGGGGAACATCTCCGACGCCGGCGCCTTGATGGGGTTCATCGGAGCGTGACCGAAGGCTGCTGACCCTCGCGAACCCTCCGGCTGACTCCCCGGGCTCCGCGGCGACCACACCGCGGGGCCCGTCGTTTACTCGGTGCGCCCCCCCACTCCCTCATTCCCAGATTTCCCCATTTCCCCCATCCCACCCGTATTTCCTACTCCGCCACCGGAAGTCCGCCGCGGGTCAATCTCGACCTCCTCGATGATCGTCCGGCGGAGCGTCACTCGCCCCCCATCCTCGGCTTCGTGGACCTGCTCCCGGACTTCCTCGCGCACGACGCGCCGCTCCGGCCCGATGTCCTGAGTGAACCCCTTCACTAGGTGGCGCACAAAGGCGCCCAGGTTGTACATCGTGGATCGCCGGATCGGGGAGGTCATGCCCCGGACTCTAGATCCGGCGGGCCGGGAGGGGTGGCCCCGCGCCCCCCAGGGCGACCCCTTGCATCAGGTGGCTGTTCTGGTAGTCTGACGCCGCATTCGTGTTCAAGGCGGACTTTCTGCCCGCCTGAACGTTTTGGGTCAGGAGGAGTCGCAAGGAAATGGCTAGGACAGTGGCTTGGGCGAAGCGGCCATGGGGCTGCTCGTGGTCTTGTCACACCGCGCGTGGCATAGCAGGTCTGCTGGCCGCAATGTGCCTCGGGACCCCCGCGCTCGGGCAGACGGTGTATCAGGAGGTGGAGCCGAACGATCAGAAGTCCACGGCGAACGGCCCGTTCGTCATGACGGCGGGCGATTCGATCGTCGGCCTCTCCACCGGTGCGTCGCTTGTGTCGCCGGGCAACAACAGCGCCGACTACTTCATCGTGAAGACAGCCCCGCTGCCCCCGGGGATCTACCAGCACCGCCTCGTGATCACCACCAGCGGCACCGTCGGGCACACCGGCACGCTCCGCGGCCTGACGCAGACCAACGGCATCATCGAGCCGGACAGCGACGCGACGCTACAGACCAGCGGCACGAGCACGACACCGCCTCGCTATGTGCAGTGGTACGGCTTCGGACGGGAGGAGACCGTTTACTTCCGCGTGACGGGGACGGCGCTCACGACCCAGCCCTACACCGCCACGCTGGAGACCGTGCCGGTCTCCGTGATCGACCTGGGGACGTACTACAACGGCACGATCACGATCGACCGGCCGGCCGGCGTCACAACCGACGTCGACTTCTGGGTGTACGACGAGAACCTGAACGCGATCCCGGGCTACGGCAACGACGACCCCGGCTCGCTGACGCGCGAGTACGCGCCCGGGACGTACTACATCGCGTACACGAACTTCAACCTCGCCAACGAGCAGCCCGCCGCCTTTGACGAGGGATACCGGAACGGCGCCGTCTGGGACTTCCCGGGCGCCGCGTCGTGCAGCAGCACCACGCTCCTCCCGAACCTGGGCATCCGGCTCACCGATGCGTTCGACCAGATCTCGACCCCGACGCCGAAGAACTCCGCGTTCGACGTCGTGTGGCTGAGGTTCACGGTTACCGACACGCCGCCGGCCCACGGCGCCTGCTGCTTGCCGGATGGCTCGTGCATCATCGAGACGGCCGCGGGGTGCGCCGCGCTGGACGGCACCTACAGCGGCGACGGCGTGGCTTGCGGAAGCGTCTCCTGCCGCCAGCCGGGCGCCTGCTGCCTCCCGGCGTACCAGTGCAGCATCCTCAGCAGCGCGCAATGCGCGGCCGCGGGCGGGACGTACATGGGCGACGGCACACCCTGCGGCACATGCCCGCCGCCGCCCCCCGGCGTCTTCCCCGAGGCCGAACCCAACGACAGCAAGGCGTTCGCCAATGGCCCCTTCCAGATGGTGTCAGGGAACACCATCGTCGGCTTCACAACGGGTTCCTCGCCGGAGCCGGGGATGAACAGCGTCGACTACTTCATCGTCAAGACCGCCCCCGCGCCCCTGGGCATCTACCGCCACCGCCTGATCGTCACGACCGACGGCGCCGACGGTCACACGCTCACGATCCGCGGCCTGAGCCAGTCAGGCGGCGTGATCGACTACTTCTCCGACACGACCATCCAGACTTCCAGTTCGGGCACCACCCCGGCCCGGTTCGTCCAGTGGTACGGCTTCGGACGCGAAGAAGAGGTCTACGTCCGCATCGCGGGCACCACCTCGACAACCAGCGCGTACACGATCACACTGGAGACCGTGCCGGTCAGCGCGGGCAACCTGGGCACATACCACGCCGGCGACATCACCATCACGCGTGCCCCCAACGTGTTTACCGACACCGATTTCTGGGTGTACGACTCCAACTTCAACCCCATCCCCGACTACGGCAACGACGAACCCAACTCGCTCACCCGTCACTACGCTCCGGGGACGTACTACCTCGCGCTGAGCAACTTCAACTTCGCGAACGATCAGCCCGCCCCGTTTGACGAAGAGTTCCTCAACGGCAGCGTGCTGGAGTTCCCCAACGCGGCCGTCAACAGCAGCGTCGCTCTCCTGCCCAACCTGGCCATGCGGGTGACCGACGTGTTCGACTCGGTCATCGTGCCGACGCCCAAGACGGGGCCGTTCGAGGTCATCTGGCTCCAGTTCACCGTCGGGACCGAGCCGCCGATCACCGGCGCCTGCTGCCTCCCGGACGGAACGTGCGTGCAGACGACCCCCATCGGGTGCCTCGGTCTTGAAGGGACGTACTCGGGCGACGGCGTGGACTGCGGCGCCGCCAACTGTCCCGCCGGAGCGTGCTGCTTTGACAACGGCACGTGTGTGATCACCGGCCCGGCCGGGTGCGCGACCCTCGGCGGCGTGTACGCCGGCAACGGCGTGGAGTGCGGCGCCGCCAACTGCCCGCAGTCCGGCGGCTGCTGCTTCGCCGGCTTCGACTGCGAGATCCTGACGGAAGCGGCCTGCATCGCCGCCGGCGGCACCTATTCCGGCGACGGCACGACGTGCGCGCCCTGCTCGCAGGCCCCCGCCGGCAGCGTGGCCGTCCTCGTGGCCGACATTGACCGTTACATCGAGGACGTCGTCGAGAAACTCACCGTGACCAACCGGTTCCCCTATGTCGGGACGGTGGACGTCATGACCCGCACGCCGACTCTGGAGACCCTCCGGCAATACGACGCGGTCCTGGTCTACAGCAACTTCAACTTCGCCAACAGCGCGGCGCTGGGCAACGTCCTGGCCGACTACGTGGACGCCGGCGGCGGCGTGGTCGTGGCCGTGTTCGCCCTCACCACGACGACCAACAACCGCTACCTCACCGGCCGCTGGGACCACACGTACCAGATCATCCCGCAGAACGGCGGCAACTTCTCCGGCACCGTCGCCACGCTGGGCTTCGTGCACGACCCCGACCATCCGATCATGGCGAACGTGAACAGCTTCAACGGCGGCAACGCCAGCTACCGCCCGGCCACAACCGACCTCACGGCTCATGGCGTCAAGATCGCCGAGTGGTCGGACGGCAAGACGCTCGTCGCCGTCAGCACAACGCTCCCCAACCGCGCGGACCTCGGGTTCTTCCCGCCGTCCAGCCACGCAGACATGTTCGCCTGGGATGCCTCGACCGACGGCGCGATCCTGATGGCCAACGCCCTGGCCTACGTCGCCGCCGGCAGCGGCGCGGGCTGCCCTGTGGACTGGAACGATGACGGCTCGGTCAACTCCAGCGACATCTCCGCCTTCCTCACCGGCTGGCTCGACAGCCTCAACAACCAGAACCTCAACGCCGACTTCGACAACAACGGGATCGTCAACTCCTCCGACATCAGCGCCTTCCTCACCGCCTGGCTCCAGGGCGTGACCGAAGGCTGCTGACCCTCCCGAACCCTCCGGCTGACTCCCCGGGCTCCGCGGCACCACGTCGCGGGGCCCGGTTTTGTTCCCGACCGGGTCCTGACGTGATTGTCTCAGGTCGCAATCATTTGTCTTCTCCTCCTCGCTGCAGGAGGTGTTTCACTGGGCCTGATCGCGCCTGACCATCCTGCCCAGTCGGCCACGAAGCAACCGACTGACAACGACAAATGTTGCCGCCGAGTCTGACGAGGAGTCTTCGCTCGAACACTTACCCGATGTCGTAAAGCGGGATATCGGACGGTGGCGAGAAAGACTCGCAACGGCCACATGCCTCAAAGTGGTGTGCAAAACCGATCAGACATGGGTCAACCTTCACGCGCTTGACGAGACCTTCGTGGACGACGTCGATCGTGCGTTGCAGGAGGAAGCGCTCATCGGGACCGGCTCGTGTCGGGCCGTCCGACTGAGCGCCTTGAGATCCAGGAACAGATCGAGGAATCATCGTGGTCATCAGCCAAGGTGTGGAGCGGCGCTGCTCGCATCGGCCCGGACTGCAACGTTCGCAACGACTGCATCAGACAAGGTCGTACAGCGCTGGCGCATCGACATGCAAGTTCAATAAACTTCAGGTCGTGGAAGCCGGCCTGACCGACCGATCGCCCACCAAGACTCGCCGCCGCACTGACGGGGATCCTCCCGCCCCGCGGCTCTCGCGGCGCTCCGCCGCTGCTTCGCCGCGGCGTATTCGGCGTCCGGGGCACCTATAGTCCTCAAGACGCCCGTCACCCCCGGGCGCTTCCGCGTACGCACGATGGCCAGGGGGGTTGGCCGGAACCCCGCACACGGGAGTTGTGCCCATGGCTCAGCAGACGCAGCAGTGGACCAAGCAGAAGCTCCTCTCGCAGACGATCGAGCACATCGACATCACCACGTTCGACGCCCGGCCGATCATCGACGCCTACGAGCGGATGGCCTTCCAGAGCCGCAACCTCGCCAAGGCCGCGCGGATCTACAACATGATGCTCGCCGACACCGGCTGCGGCATCATCCTCACCCTGGCCGGCTCGCTGATCTCCGCGGGGCTCAAGAAGGCGATCATCACGCTGGTCGAGAACAACATGGTGGACGCGATCGTCTCCACCGGCGCCAACATCGTGGACCAGGACTTCTTCGAGGGCCTGGGCTTCCGCCACTACATCGCCCCCGGCTCGGTCGAGGCCCCCGTCGTGGACGACGTGACGCTCCGCGACCTCATGATCGACCGCATCACCGACACGTACATCGACGAGGAGGAACTCCGCGCCTGCGACGACGCCACCAAGGAGGTCTTCGACTCCTTCGAGCCCGGCGCGTACTCCAGCCGCGAACTGATCGAGGGCCTGGGGCGCTACCTCGAGCGCAACCACCCCCGGGCCGAGAGCATCGTGCTCTCGTGCTGGCGGAAGCGCGTGCCGATCTTCGTCCCCGCGTTCAGCGACTGCTCCGCGGGCTTCGGCATCGTGCTGCACCAGATGGAGCGGCCCGACAACCACGTCGCGATCGACTCGGGCAAGGACTTCCGCGAGTTGACGCAGATCAAACTCGCCCTGGCCGACACGGGTCTGCTCATGCTCGGCGGCGGCGTGCCGAAGAACTTCGCGCAGGACATCGTCGTCGCGGCCGAACTGCTGCACGAGAAGGGCTTGGCCCCGGAGGGCTCCAGCCAGGCCAGCATGCACAAGTATGCGGTGCAACTCACCGTCGCCGACCCGCGCGACGGCGCGCTCTCGGGCTCCACGCTCCGGGAGGCGTGCTCGTGGGGCAAGGTGGACGTCGTGCACGAGCAGATGGTCTTCGGCGAACTGACGACGACGTTCCCGATCCTCGCCTCCGACGCCTATCACCGCGGCGCGTGGAAGAACCGCAAGGCAATGCGCCTGGCGGAGATCGTCGAGCGTCAGGCGGCGAAGGTCTGACCCCAGCCCACTTGAACAAACGAATCGAGCGGCCCCGGCCCAGCGCCGGGGCCGCTGTGCTTCAGAGCCGGGCCTCGAGCACCAGGTGCCACGCGGTCTCCACGGCGGGTCGTACGCGACCAAACCCCCCGGCGGTGACGGCCCGCCGCAGCCGCGATTCGCCCGCCCGAGCGCCCAGCGCGCCGCGCGATGGCGGGACGCCCCACTCGGGAAGGCATCCCGTCGCCGCGGCGCCGGTGAGCAGGCGCCCGCAGGGGCCAACGGCTTCGTCCGGCCCAGGCCCCGCGACAGGCTCGACGATCATCCACACCCCGTCCGGTCGCAGCCTGCGCCGCACCGCTTCGGCCGCGGCGATCGGATCCGGCTCGGCGTGGTACGTGTCCACGGAAACGACAAGGTCATACCCGCCCCGTGCGCCCGGCGCCCCGTTGCGACCCGGGTCTTCCGGCATGTCAAAGGTTGTGAACGAGCCGATGCGGAAGTCGGCGTTGCTCGGCCTGCCGGCCCTCGCCGAAGCCTCGGCGACATTGCGGCCGTCGGGGTCGAACCCGACGACGATCGAGCGCGGGTAGGCGGCGGCCAAAACGGAAGTGATCGCGCCGTCGCCGCACCCCAGTTCGGCCGCCGCGCCGCCGGCGCGCAACCGGGTGTCCACGCCCGCCAGCGCTGGCACCCACTCGGTGGTCATCGCCGCCAGCGATTCGTACCGCAGCAATGGGCGCAGCAGCGGACCCGGGTCCCTCCCCTCGGGCCAGCGCACGGGCTGCCCCGTCCTGTACGCCCGTTCCAGCCGGTCCAGCGATCCGGAGGCCTCGATGACGGCCAGGAACGCGCGCCGCAGCGTGCGCAGCGCCTCGGCGTCCACGAGCGCCGCCGCATACTCGGGCGCAAGGCGGAAGCGGCGCTGCTGGGCGTCGTACTCGAGGTACCCCGCGGCGGCCTGGTTCGTGAGCCATTCACCGAGCAAGTCCTCGTTGATGCCGGTGGCGGCGGCCAACTCGGCGGCGGTCAGGCCGGTGGGACCCGCGGCTTCGAGAGCGCGGTACAGCCCCAGCCGCTCCCCCAGCACCACGAGCGGGGCGCCGAGAGCCGCGCCGAGGTCGGACATGAAGCGGCGGAAGAGCGAATCCAGCCTGCCCGCGTCGATGGTCATCCTGCCCCTTCTGCCGCCCGCCAATCCCGCCCCTCGCCCCGGCGGGAACAGGACCGCACCGTCCGGCCGGTGGCAGCGCACAATCGCCGCCCGCGCAGTACACCATACCCTTTACCCGCATTCAAGCGGGGCGCGGCAAAAACCATCCTTCTTTGTTCTGACAAACACATGTTTGTGGTATGCCCGCCGGCTGGGGCTCGTCGCCCTTACTGGATAAAATCCGCTTATGCGAGAATCGGATCTCTTACGCCGCATCTACGAACGGTCCGCGGGCCTGACCTCGCGGTTCGCGCAAGTGCTCACCGGACCGGGGGATGACTGCGCCGTGGTGCGGACCGGGACGGGATCCGAATGGCTGCTCACGGTGGACCAGGTGGTCGAGGGTCGGCACTTCCTGCGCGGTGCGCCGGTTGAGCGCGTAGCCCGCAAGGCAATCGCACGGAGCGTCTCCGACATTGCAGCGATGGGCGGGACCACGCGCGGCGGATGGGCTCTCGCGACCGGCGCTGTTCCCCCCGGATTCGAACGGGCCGATGCGCTCTTCGATGCCATGAAGAAATGGGCCGAGCACTGGGGATGCCCCCTGGTCGGCGGAGATGTCGCCTCAACGGGGGAGGAAGAGGTCATGGTGCTCACCGTCACGGTCGGCGGCCTGCCGCATCCCGTGCGAGGCCCGGTGCTGCGCTCGGGGGCGCAGGTGGGGGACTACGTGTATGTCACCGGCACCCTGGGGGGATCATTGGGATCGGGACGGCACTTTTCGTTTGAGCCGCGCCTGGCCGAAGCGTCGTGGCTGTGCGAAACCCTCGGCGCCGGCGGCTGGGGGCTGCACGCGATGATCGACATCTCCGACGGCCTTGGACGCGACGCGGGGCGGATTGCCGAAGCCTCGGGCGTCCGGATCGAGATCGACGCCGCCCTGCTGCCCCTGAGCCCCGGGCTGGGTGCGGCAGACTGGCGGCGTGCCGCGAGCGATGGAGAGGACTATGAACTCCTGTTTACCGCCGCCCCGCAGGTCGAGGTGCCCGAAACATGCCCGGAGACGGGCACGCCGGTAACGCGGATCGGCCGCGTCGCCGAGGCGGGGCCCGACGGGCCGGCGGCGGTCGTGGTCACGCCGGAGCGGACGTGGGACGTCTCGCAACTGGGCTGGGAGCACGGGGAGGACTGAGCCGAGAGCCGGGGGCGCGGCGGGACGGGCAGGAGTGCGCAAGCGGTGGCGACGGTCGTCGTAATGACCGGGTCGGTCGAGGAGACGGAGGCGCTGGGCGCGGCCCTCGGGGCCGTGCTCCGGCCCGGGGACGTCGTGGGCCTGCACGGGCAACTCGGCGCCGGGAAGACGGCGCTGGTGCGGGGGATGACGCGGGGAATGGGCATCGACGGCGCTGCGGTCAGCAGCCCGACGTTCGTCGTCGCGCACCGCTATGAGGGAGCGGGCAAGGGTGGAGCACCCGGCGCGGTCCTGTGGCACGTGGATGCGTACCGCCTGACCGGCGAGGATGAACTCGAGAGCATCGGATGGGACCGCGTGATGGACGGTTCCGGCGCCGTCGCCGTGGAGTGGGCCGAACGCATCGGGGGCTCGCTCCCGCATGCCGACAGCGGCAACCGCGCGGATGTGAGGCTTGAAGCGGTCGGCGAATCGGCCCGGCGCATCACGATCGAAGCGCCCGATGCGTGGGCGGAGCGCCCGCAGTGGCCGGCGCTGGCGGCGATGTCGCAGAAGCCGGCGTCAGGGCGGACACATCCATGCCCCGTCTGCGGCGAGCCGGTCAGCGAGACCAACCCGTCGTTCCCGTTCTCAAGCGAGCGGTGCCGCATGGCGGATCTGGGCAAGTGGCTCAGCGGCAGGTACGTCGTCAGCCGCGATCTGACCGAGGAGGACATCAACGACCCGGACGTCTCCGCATAGTGGCCGGCGTGCCGCATGAGGGCTCGCCGAGCCGGCTTGGTCGGCCCGGCGCGTGGGCGTTACCATCGTCGGTCATGAAGCACGACGCCCACGGACCCGGGACGGAGCCCTTCACAAGCGGCCGCTTCCGCGCGAGGCCGGCACACCTCGCTGCGGTCGCGAGCGTGGCGCTGCTGGCGGCGGCCGCGCAGGCCCAGGAAGGATCCGCGGAGGCGGCGGCCGAGGAGCATGTCTCCCTCTGGGGGCTGTTCTGGGGCTCGGCCGACCTGTTCACGGTGCTGCTGGTGGCCGGGAGCATCACCGCCGCATTCGTGATCGCCCGATGCGCGATCGAGATCCGGGAACGCTACATCCTCCCGATCGACGCCGAGCGGAACATCCGCACGCTCATCGACGCACGGCGGTGGGAGGAACTGCGGCAGTACGTGAGCCACGACGACGCGTTCGTCAGCGCCGTCGTCCGCTCGGCGCTCGATGCGCCCGAGGAGGCCGGGGCGGTGCGAGAGGCCGCGGAACTGGCCGCGGGCGAGCAGTGCGCCCGCTGGCTGCGGAAGGTCGAGCCGCTCAACATCATCGGCACGCTCGGCCCGCTGCTGGGCCTGGCGGGAACGGTCTGGGGGATGATCATCGCGTTCGCATCGCTCGGGGAGACCGGCGGGCGCGCCGGCCCCGGCGAACTGTCGCTGGGCATCTCCAAGGCGCTCTTCCACACGCTTCTGGGCCTGTTGCTGGCGGTCCCCGCCCTGGCCGCGCTGGGCTTCTTCCGGACCCGCGTGGAGGCCCTGTGCACGCGGGCGATGTCGATCAGCGCCCAACTGGTTGAGGGCATCATCGCCGGCCGCGCAAGCCGGTAGCCGAACCCTCGCAGCCGCGGATCGCACGCAGACCGGGAGGAGCCGGCGGTCGCAGATGAGCACAGCCCCACACAGATCGGCGTGTCACCAGTTCGGCCTGACGCCGGTTTGCACCGGTCCGGGAGGGGGAGTGCCGTGAGGCGGCGGATGGTGTCCAGCGCGGGGTCGATCTCGCACATCAACGTGACGCCGATGATCGACGTCGTAATGTGCCTGATCGTGTTTTACCTGATCGTCGGACGCCTCGCGTCGCGTCAACTCACGCCGATGGAACTGGCCCCCAGCGCCATCGGCGTGCAGGAGCAGCGGCCGGACGTGCTGGTGGTCAACGTCGCGCCTCCGCTTGGCGACCCCAGTGGCGCCGCCCGCATCCTCGTGGACGGGCGAGAGATCCCGACCATCGCGGACCTTGAGGCGCTGGTGCGCGGCCGGCTGCTGGAGAAGCCCGAGACCGCCGTGCAGGTCCGCGGCGGGCGGCGTCTGGCCTACGCCTCGGTGGAACCCGTGCTGCGGGCCTGCGCCGGCGCTGGGGCACGCAGCGTCGAACTCGTGGCCGAGCGCATCACGCCCGCCGGCGGAGGTGAGCGATGAGCGCCACGCCGCGCTTCCGCCGGCGCGACGCCATGGCCGCCGCGGCCCGGTCCATGGGCCGCGCCCCCGGCGAGGGGGCCTTCGGCCCGAACATGACGCCCATGGTGGACGTCGTGCTCGTGATCCTCGTCTTCTTCATGGCCGGGACCGCCTTCATCGGGGACGAGTGGTTCCTCCGCAGCCAAGTCGCCCCCGCGGCGTCGCGCGGCCCCGCAACGCAGGACCCGTTCGAACTCCCCCCCACGCGCCTGGAGGTTGTCCTCGACGCTGGCGCGGGCGGCACCCTCGCCACCGGCGTCGGTCTGGAACTCGCGCCGCTCGAAAGTGTTCTCGCGGCGCTGCGGGCCTTTGCGGCTGGAACCGCGGTGGACGAGATCGAGGTTATTGTCCGCCCGGGACCCACCGTCCCATGGGAGGACGTCGTGCGCGTGCACGAAGTCAGCGCGGAGGCGGGGATCACCAAGATCGCGATCGGCGCACGGGGCGGATAGGCGAACCGGCACGCATAGGTGCGAACCAGCCGGACCCGATCAGGCCGCCCGCCGCAGCGGCGGCTGGGCCTGCTGCGCCGGCGCTCCCTGCTCGCTCTGTCCGAGGATCTCCGCAAGGCGCCGGTCGAGCAGTTCCGCGACCTGCGCGGCCTGCTCCAGGCGAGCCCGCAGCGTCTCGTCGGCCTCTCGCGTCTGAGCCAGATGCACCGCGGCCTCGGCGGCGGCGTGGGCCGCGTGTGACCGCAGCCGCGACAGCACGCTCTCGGTCCGCGCCGCGATCTCCTCCTCCAACGCGGCGATCGACTCGTGAGCGCTCTGCGTCGCCAGCCGGCCCGCGGCCCGGGTGTTCTCGACCGCCCGCTCGCAGGCCAGATGGGCCGCCGCGACAGCCCGGGTGTGCACGCCGGTGAGTTCTTCGAGTTGGTCGTCGAAGGATGCGTCCAGCGCGGCGATCCGCTCCGCGAACCGGCGCTGGTGGTCCGCCAACGTCCGCTGCAGCCGCGCATCCTGGTACGCCAGCATCTCCTCCACCTGGCGCTGCTGCGCGTTGATGTGCTCGGTGATCTTGTAATCCAGGGCCTCGCGTGCGGCCCGGAGGCGTGACGCCGCCGCGTTGAGTTCCTCGATCGCGGCGGTTGCCTGGCGCAGGACGTGGGCGGGATCAGGGAAGGCGGCGGAGGGCGAGGGGGTGGTCATCGCAGGGCCTCGAACCGGGTTCCAAGGGTTGTCCGGGGCGCGGTATCGTCCGAAAACGGGGGCAAGGTGAGGGAAACGGCCAAACTCGCGCAGACCACCCCGCCACCCCCGACGGGGGACACACGCGGGGACAACACAACCGGGAGGGGAGCGCTTGGACACCCGACCCCGGTGGGGTAGACTGGGGATTGCCCACGCGGGAAGCCCGGCTGGTCCGGTGGCCGGCCGGTTCTATCATCGCCCGATGAAAAACTCCAATCCGACCGGGGTCGCGGCCCTTGCCGCGGGACTTTGTGTTGCACTGACCGCCTTGGCTCCCGTTCCTGCACGGGGAGAGGCGGGGACACAGCCCGCCGGGGCGGCGGGGCGGCGCGAGGCGATTGCGGCGACGACCGGCGCCAGCGATTCCGCGTGGCGGCAGGCCGCCGCCAGGTTCGGCGGGGTCGAGACCTTCACCAAACCCAGCCGCGACGTGACGATGCGGTTCAGTTTCCCGACCGAGATCCGGGAGGTCGCCGTGGTCGGCGGCCAGCGGGTCAAGGCGGGCGAGTTGCTCATTCGGGCCCGGGACGCGGAGATCAAGGCCGCCCTGGACGTCCAGAAACTCCGCGCGGGCACCGACCTTGAGGTCAAGGCGGCGGAGGCCCAGCTCGAACTGGCCAAGTTCCGCTACAAGAACCTCCTTGAGGCACGCGAGAAGGGGTCGGGCTCGGCGATGGAACTCGAGGAGCGACGCATCGAGCAGCGCCAGGCCGAACTCACCCTCGACCAGGCCAAGGTCCGCCTCCAGGAGGCCCAGTTGCTCGTGCAGCAGGCCGAGGGGCGGTACGAGACCTACCGGCTTGAGGCCCCCTTCGACGGGGTCGTCGAGGAGGTCATGGTGGATGTTGGGCAGGGCGTCAATGAGCAGATGCCCGCCATCCGCGTGGTGAACACTGAGATACTCTGGCTCGACGCCTTCCCGCGCACCGGCGAAACGGTGGAACTGGGGCTAAAGGAAGGTTCGCCGGCGTGGGTCCTGCTGGACCTGCACGGCGGCGGCCGCCTCGTCCAGGGGAAGGTCCTGTACGTCTCCCCCGTCGCCGACTCCGTGAGCCTGACCCGGCGCGTCCGCGTCGAGATCGCCAACCCGACCGGCCTCCCCGCCGGGACGCAGGCCATGGTCCGGTTCACCCCGCCGGAGGGGGAGTGGCCGCGGCTGGATGAGGCCGAGCCTGCGGGGGTGGCCAGCCGGGCCGGTTCGGAGACGTCGCGGTGATCGACCTGTCGAATCTCAAGAGCCCCGGATGGGCGAAGGTCGTCCAGGAACTCAGCGCCGCTGCGCCGGATGACCGGTCGTTCCTCGAGCGTCTGCTCGCGGTGATCACTCAGGTCAGCGCTGCGCGGCAGGGCGTCCTGTACATGCTCGAGCGGGGCGAAGGGGACGAACCCGAGCCGCGGCCGGCCTCCGTGTGGCCCCCGCCCGCGAACACCGGCGGCGCGCATGACCCCAACGACGGCCACATCGCGCAGGCGGTCGAGATGGCGACCGAGGCCAAGAGCGCGGCGCGTGCGGCCGCCTCGTCCGGTCAGGCTCGCGCCTTCGGGCTGGACAAGCAGGACGTGTACTACGACGGCTCTCCCGGCCGCGGCTACGTGCTGGCCGTGCCGGTGATGGGGCAGTCGGCCTCCGGGGCGCCGGTGGCGGGCGCGGTGATCACGCTCCTCATAGAGCCGCGGGGCAGGGAGGCCGTGCGGAGCACACTCGCGATGGCGGAGGTGCTCGCCGGCTACGTGCACGCCCACGGCGCCCGGCAGGCGCTGCGGCGCACACAGCAGGCCAGCGCCGCGCTGGACCTTGCGACACGCCTGATCGCGTCGATCAACAACGCGCCCAACTTCAAGGGCGCTGCGATGCAACTGACCAACGACCTGGCCAAGCAGTTCGGCGTTGACCGCGTCGCCCTCGGATGGATTCGCACCCGCGACGGCGACGAGATCAAGGTCGAGGCCATCAGCGACACGGAGCACTTCGACCGCCGCATGGCCATGGTGCAGAAACTCCAGGCCGCGATGGACGAGTGCCTCGACCAGGAGCAGCCCGTCCTTTACCCGCCGCCGCCGGCCGAGGGCCCGCACGGCGACGTCCTGCTGGCGCAGGCGATCACGCACGCCCACCGCGAACTGGCCGCCGGGGACGCCAAACTCAAGGTCTGCTCGCTCCCGCTGCGGATCGACGACCACGTCGTCGGCGTCGTGACGATCGAAACCGCGGGCGAGGGGGCGGTGGAGTTGTCGGTCATCGAACTGATCCAGTCGGCGCTGGACCTGATCGCGCCGGTGCTGCGGATCCGGCGCAGCGACGACCGCATCGTCGCCGCCCGCGCGTGGGACAGCATGATCAAGGGCGGGGCCTGGCTCGTCGGCCCGCGGCACACGGCGTGGAAGATTGCCGGCGTGCTGGTCCTCGCGGCGCTGACCTTTGTGAGCCTGTACCGAATCACGTATCGCGTCGGCGCCGAAGCCGTGCTCGAGCCGCGGGACCGCCGCATCATCTCGGTGCCCCTTGACGGCGTGATCGCCAGGCTCGGCACCAACGCGCAGGGGCGTCCGCTCGAGCCCGGCGACAGCGTCAAGGCGGGCGACGTGCTGGTGGAACTGGACGACACCGAGTGGAAACTCTCGGCGATCGACGCCCGCCAGAAGATCGCCCAGGCGGAACTTGAAGCCGCGGCCGCCGCGGCGGAAGGGGACCGCGGCCGCGTCGAGCGCGCCCTGGCGCAGAAGGCGCGGGCCAAGGCCGAACTGGACGTTTACGAGTACCGCATCAACAAGGCCAAGATCACCGCGCCCATCAGCGGCACGATCCTCGGCGGGCGGCTGACCGACCGCGTCGGCGCATCGGTCAAACTCGGCGATGCGCTGATGGAGATCGCGCCGCTGGACGACATGATCGCCGTCATCCGCGTGGACGAGCGCGACATCGCGCTGGTGGCCCGCGCCTTCGAGGACGGGGACGGCGCCAGCGGCGGCGAACTGGCGACCAAGGGCCGACCCACCGACCCTGTGGCCCTGACACTGGAGCGGATCGTCCCGCTTTCGGAGGCACGGGACGGCGTCAATGCCTACGAGGTCCGCGCCCGTCTGGAGCGCGTCGAGCCGTGGATGCGCCCGGGCATGGAGGGCCGCGCTCGCCTCGACACCCAGCGGCACTCCCTCCTGTGGATCGGCACCCGCCGTCTCTACGAGACCGTGAGGATGTGGCTGTGGTAATGCGGCCAGGGTCGGGCACTGGGCACTGGTGTCCGACCGCGACCGCCCCCTCGCCAGTGCCCGGCGTCCGATGCCCGGTGCGTAACCCATGAGCGAACGCGCGACATTCAGCCCATTCTGGCACCGCGTGCGGACAATGAAGCCGCGCCTGCGCCCGCATGTGGAGATCACGCGCCAGCGCTACCGCGGCCGGCGCTGGCACGTCGTCCACGACCCCGCCAGCAACCAGTTCTACCGGCTCAACCCCGTCGCCTACGAGTTCGTCGGGCTGCTGGACGGCTCCCGCGACGTCGAGACCGCGTGGAAGATCGCCCTGGGCAAGTTCGGCGACGCCGCGCCGACCCAGAACGAAGTCATCCAGCTCATCAGCCAGCTCTACAGCGCCAACCTCCTCAGCGGCGACGTCCCGCCAGAGACCGAACAACTCCTCCGCCGCGGGCGCGAGCGCGTCAAGAAGAAGATCCAGCAGCAGGCGATCGGGATCATGTACTTCAAGATCCGCCTGCTGAACCCCAACGCGATTCTCACCGCGCTGGAGCCGGTCTTCCGCCCGCTGATCAGCCGGTGGGGTCTGCTGGCCTGGGTCGGGCTGCTTGCCTTCGCGTTCTATTACCTCACGGCCACGCCCGGCGCGTGGGACGCGCTGTTTAACCCGCAGCACGTCCGCGACACGCTGGCGCCCGCGAACTGGCCGTGGCTGATCGTCGTCTTCATCGTCCTCAAACTGTGGCACGAGACGGGGCACGGCGTGATCTGCCGACGCTTCGGCGGGCAGGTCCCCGAGTTCGGCGTCATGATGCTCGTGCTCTTCCCGAGCCCGTACGTGGACGCCTCGGCCGCGTGGGGCTTTACGGACAAGTGGAAGCGCATCGCCGTCGGCGCGGGCGGCATGATCTTCGAACTGGCCGCCGCGGCGGTGGCCGCCATCATCTGGGCCGGCTCGCCCGAAGGAAGCCTCGCGCGGCAGATCGCCTTTAACGCGATGCTCACCGCGAGCGTGGCGACGGTGCTCTTCAATGCCAACCCGCTGATGCGCTTCGACGGGTACTACATCCTGGCCGACCTGCTGGAGACGCCGAACCTCGCCCAGCGGTCGAACCAGATGCTCAAGTATCTGCTCCAGAAGTACATCTACCGCCTGGAGCGCCCCAGCGCCGTCCTTCCCAGCACGCTCCGCGGCGAGCAGGCAATCCTCATCGTCTACGGCCTGCTGGCCCTGGCGTACCGCGTGTTCCTGTTCATCACGATCACTCTGTACGTCATGGGGATCGCCTTCGGCCTTGGCCTGGTGCTGGCCGTGTGGACCGCCTCGGCGTGGTTCATCCTCCCCATCGGCGCGTTCGTCCACTGGCTCGCCTCCAGCCCCGCCCTCGCGGAGCACCGCCTCCGCGGCATCTGCGTCAGCGCCGCCCTGCTGGCGCTGGGGTTCGTGGCCGTCGGCGTCGTCCCGATGCCCGATTGGCGTCGCGGCTGGGGTGTGATCGAAAGCGAGGCCCGGTCGGGCGTCTTCGTCGGCGCGGACGGCTTCGTCGCCATCGCCCACCGGCGGCCGGGCGACGCCGTCAAGGCCGGCGAACCCATCCTCGAACTGGAGAGCCAGGACCTGCTCGCGCAGCGCGCCGAGGTGATCGCGGCGATCGAGGAACTCCAGGTCCAGGAGCGGGCGGCGATGCGCGAAGGTCAGCCCGCCTCGGCCCAGGCGGCCCGCGAACGTGCCGCCGTCTACCGCGAGACGCTCGCCGAACTCGATCGGCGCATCGGGGAACTCGTCGTCCGGGCGCCGCACGACGGCGTCGTCGTCTCCGGCGACCCCGCGCGTCTGCTGGGTGCGTACGTCCGGCGTGGCGACGCGGTCTGCGAGGTCGTGGACACGTCGCGCATCCGCATCGCCGCCACCATGGGCCAGGAGGCCTCGTGGCTCTTCGACAAGGCGGCCCGCCCCTACACGGTCCGGTTCCGCCTCGCGTCGCAGGTAGACAGCGTCTTCGACGGCACGAACGTCCGCGAGCCTCCCGCCGGTCGCAAGGAACTGGTCAGCCCCGCGATAGGTTTCGCGGGCGGCGGCCAGGTCGAGACCGAGCCGACCGACCGCACGGGCACAATCGCCAAGCGCCCGACCTTCACCGTCTACATCGACCCTAAGGAAGGCCCCAACGGCGAGCGGCCGTGGGAACTGGCCGTCGGGCAGCGGGTCAAGGTGCGCTTCGCCCTCCCCGCCAAGCCGCTGGCTCTCCAATGGGCCGACCGGCTCGCCCGCGCGATCCAGGGAAGGATCAACCTGTGATGCAAAGGGGCCAAGTAGCCAAGTTGTGGTGAGTCGGCCGTTTCCACATGACGCAGACAGTCACTCGATACCAGGCCCTGTACGAATCCGTCCGCAGCCGCCGGCGGCGGCCGCCGACGTACACCGGTCTGGACCTGCTGGCCAACCACGTGCAGGTGAAACTCCGCCACCGCAAGGTGTCGGTCGCCTTCCTGCGCCGCGAGGCCGAGGCGGTCGATGCGCTGGCGACGGAGTTCCGCAACCACTCCGAAGCGGCGCTGGATGAGGCGGTGCGGACCATCCGCGAGGTCTTCGTCCGTGGACGGCAGGACGACGCCACCGTCCGGCGCGCGATGGCGGCGATCCGCGAGGTCGCCCGCCGCGAGACCGGCGAGGAGGCGTTCATCGTCCAGCTCATGGGCGCGATGGCCCTCTACCACGGCCGCATCATCGAGATGCTCACGGGCGAGGGCAAGACGCTCACCGGCTCTCTCGCCGCGCCAATGCTCGCCTGGCGCTATAAGCACCTGCACGTCTTCACCGTCAACGACTACCTCGCGACGCGCGACGCCCAGTCGCGCGCGAGCATCTACCGGCGCTGCGGCTGCAGCGTCGGCGCGATCACCCACGCCCAAGGCCCCGAGGAACGGGCCGACATCTACGCCCGCGCCATCGTCTACGGCACCCCCAAGCAGATCACCGCCGACTGGCTCCGCGACCAGATCCGCCTGGGCCGCATGGATTCCGCATGGGCCGGCAAGCGCCTGCTCGGCGGCCCGGCCGGCAGCGCCGGCGGCCCGTTGATCCCCGGCCTGCGCGCCGCGCTGGTGGACGAGGCCGACGCCGTGCTCATCGACGAGGCCGTCGTCCCGCTCATCATCGCCCGATCGCGCCGCCAGGACGAAATGGCGCCGGTCTACGTGCAGGCCGCCGAGATCGCCCGCCGGCTCGACGAAGGCCCCGACTACAAGATCGACCACCTCCGCCGCAAGGCCGAACTCACCCGCCGCGGCAAGCACCGTGTCGGCGAGATGTGCTTCCGGCTCGACGACCCGATCTGGCGCGCCACCCGCCGCGCGGAGGAACTCATCCGACAGGCCCTTGTCGCCCGCCACTGCTACCACAACGGGCACCAATACGCCGTCGTGGACGGCCGCGTGCTCATCGTGGACGAGTACACCGGCCGCATCCTCCCCGACCGGCAGTGGGAGCACGGCCTGCACCAGGCCGTCGAGGCAAAGGAGGGGCTGGAAGTCACCGCCGACCGCGAGACCCTCGCGAGGGTGAGTTTCCAGCGCTTCTTCCGCATGTACCCGATCCTGTGCGGGATGACCGGCACTGCCGCGGACGCGACGGCGGAGATGGAGAAGGTCTACTCCCGCCCGGTGACGGTCATCCCGACCAACCGGCCGATGATCCGCGAGCAGTGGCCGACGCGCGTCTTCCGCTCGGCGGAGGCCCGCTGGCGGGCGGTCGTCGAGTCGATCCGCACGCTGCACGAGCAGGGCCGGCCGGTGCTCGTGGGCACGCGCTCCATCGAGGCCTCCGAACTGGTCAGCCGCCGCCTGACGGAACTCGGCCTCCCGCACCGCGTCCTCAACGCGGTGCACGACAAAGAAGAAGCCGAACTGATCGAGAGGGCCGGCATCGGCGGGCGGGGGCCGGCGGGTGAAGGGGCGGCGATCACGGTCGCGACGAACATGGCCGGCCGCGGCACCGACATCAAGCCCGATCCCGCCGCGCTGGCCGCCGGCGGCTTGCACGTCATCCTGACCGAGATGCACACGGCCAAGCGGATCGACCGGCAGTTCATCGGCCGCGCCGGCCGCCAGGGCGATCCCGGCTCCGCGCAGATCTTCGTCAGCCTCGAGGACGAACTCGCGCGCCTGTACGTACCGCACACCGCCGCGTACCTGCGGCGGACCTCGCGCACCGAGGAACTCACCGGCGCCGCTCGGCGGCGTGCCCTGGTCGTCTTCCGCCTCGCCCAGATGCGGGCCGAGGGCCGCGGCCGGCGCAGCCGCGCCGAGGTCCTCCGCCAGGACGACTGGATGGACAAGAACCTGCCCGGCGGCTGAGGCAACGGTCAAACCAGACGAAACAAGACGGGCCGGGCGCCTGGCGCCCGGCCCGCTGGGTGATGAGCCGCGCCGACCTGCTCAGCGGTCGCAGCACGCCGCGCCTGGAGCGGCGCAGCACGCGTCAGCCTGCGCGCAGCAGTCAGCCGGGCACTGGTCGCAGCACCCAGGGACGCAGTCCGGGCACCGCGGATCATCGCAGCACGCGGCCGCGCCGGCGCCAGCAGCGCCGCTGCCGCCGATCATGGACGCGAGGCCGAGGCTCAGGCCGGCGAAAAGAGACGCGAGAGTGATCGAAGTCATGGTCGTACTCCTTCCCGGCGCAGGCAGCGCCGGGGCATGGGTCTGGTGAACACTCCAATAGACACGTTGGATGTGGCGCCGCGGCCCTTCGAAGGCGGGACGCGGCGAGCGCGCAGTAAGGCTCGGGTGAGCCGGGCGCGCTAGATCAGCCAGACGCAGAGCACGGACTGAAGCGGGTTGCCTCCCCCCGGCGACCACGCCGGAACCGCGCGCCGGATCAGCAGCATGGGCACGGTCGATTCGTCCGCCGGCACGGGCCACGGACGGCTCAGGATGGCGATGGGAAGGTCCAACCCGGCAGGCAGCGCCGTTGGCGGCGGGATCGGCACCGGCTCATCGCAGGGACAGGCCTCGCAGCGGGGCTCCGGGGCTGGCGAAGCGGGCTCGTCGCACGCGGCTGGGCCGCAGCAGCCGGCCACCTCCGCCGTCGGAACGCAGCATGCCGGCAAGCCCGCGGCCAGCCCTCGGGCACAGGCCCCGGGACAGATGAAGCCGCAGACCAAGGGGCCAAAGGTCGGCAGCCAGGCGGCGAGCGTCGCGATCAGCAGGCGGAGTGACATAGGGAAATGTCGTCCGGCCGTACAACGCTGCGGGGCCGAGATGTATTTCCGCGCCGTGTGTAGCAGTTCGTGTCACAATTTGTTACACTTGCGGTATTGCCGAGCGTACCACCATGAACATCTCCCTCCCTGAGTCCCTCCGCGCGTGGGTCGACGAGCAGGTCGAAAAAGGCGGATACGGGTCGGCGAGCGAATATGTCCGCCACCTGCTGCGAGAAGAGCGCAAGCGGGTCACGCAGGAGAAGCTTGAGGAGATACTCATGGAGGGAATCAACTCCCCGAGCGTGACCATGACCGACGCTGATTGGGAGGCGCTCAAGGCTCGCGTGCGCGAACGTGCGATGAAGAAGCGGCGGAAGAAGACCGGATGATCGAGTATCGCGCCCGCGCCGTCGCCGACCTTGAGAGCATCGCCGACTTCATCTCGCTCGACAATCCCGACGCGGGCCAACGCTTCATTGACGCGTTCTTGCGCTCCGCTCGCTCAGCGATTCACCGCACATCGGACGGCAGCGACAGTTCAGGCGGCCCGATCTGGCGGGGGTGCGATCTTGGCCCGTTGAAGGGTTCCCCAACCACTTCATCTTCTATCGGGTCACGGACGCAGGCGTGCTCGTCGTGCTTCGTGTGATCCACGGCGCACGCGAGATCCGGGCAGCGCTGTTCGACGTTGAACCGGACTGACTACGCTGTTTCGGCAGCCGCTACGTTCATCCCGCCGCGCGGGTGCGGCGTCCCACGAACGAAAAGGCCCGGCATGGGACTGAACTCCGCCAAGTTCATCCTGGAGGTCGAACAGGCGCCAGACACCGGCTGAAAGCCGGTGCCACGGCTACTTCAGCAGCCGCTCCAGGAAGTGGATGTCCACGCCGCCTTCCATGAAACTGGAGTTCTCCATCAGCCTCAGGTGGAGCGGGATCGTGGTCTTGATCGGCTCGACGCGGAACTCGCGCAGCGCCCGCGACATGCGCGCCAGGCACTGCTTGCGGTCGTCGGCGTGGACGATCAGTTTGCCGATCATCGAGTCGTAGTTCGGCGGCACCGTGTAGCCGGTCACCACGTGCGTGTCGAGCCGCACGCCCGGCCCGCCGGGGGGCTCGAAGCGGGTCAGCGTGCCGGGGCAGGGGCGGAAGCCCTTCTCGGGGTCCTCGGCGTTGATGCGGCACTCGATCGCGTGCCCGCGGATCTCCACGTCCCGCTGGCGGAGCCGCAGCGGCTCGCCGGCGGCGATGCGGATCATCTCCTTCACGATGTCCACGCCGGTGATCTGCTCGGTCACCGGGTGTTCGACCTGCACGCGGGTGTTGACCTCGAGCATGTAGAAGTTCTGCCGCTCGTCCATCAGGAACTCGACGGTCGCGGCGCCGGCGTACCCGGCCTCGCGGATCAGCCTCGCGGCGGCGGCGCAGATGTGCTCGCGCTTGCGAGGGTCCAGCCCCGGCGCCGGCGCCTCCTCGATGAGCTTCTGGTGGCGGCGCTGGATGGAGCACTCGCGCTCGTAGAGGTGGATCGCGTTGCCGTGCTTGTCCCCCAGCACCTGCACCTCGATGTGCCGGGCCGACTCGAGGAACTTCTCGATGAACACCGAGCCGTTGCCGAAGGCCGCCTGGGCCTCCTGGGCCGCGTTCCTGATGCTCGCCCGCAGCGTCGCCTCGTTATGGCAGACGCGCATCCCGCGCCCGCCCCCGCCGGCCGCGGCCTTGATGATCACCGGGTAGCCGATCTTGGCAGCGATCTCGGCCGCCTCGTCCTCGTCCTCCACCGCCCCGTCGGAGCCGGGGAAGATCGGAACCTTGGCCTCCTTGGCCGCGCGCTTGCAGGCGACTTTGTCGCCCAGGCGCGCCATCGCCTCCGGCGAAGGGCCGATGAACTCGATCTTGCAGTCGCGGCAGACCTGCGCGAAATCCGCCCGTTCGGAGAGGAACCCGTAGCCGGGGTGGATCGCGTCCACGTTGGCCACTTCGGCCGCCGAGATGATCCGCGCGATGTTGAGGTAACTCTCCTTCGCCGGCCCGGGGCCGATGCAGATGGCCGCGTCCGCCAGGCGCAGGTAGGGCGCATCCCGGTCGGCGGTCGAGTACACGCAGACCGTCTCGATGCCCAGTTCGCGGCAGGCGCGGATGATGCGCAGGGCGATCTCGCCGCGGTTGGCGATCAGGATGCGTGAGAACATGGGGGTCGTGGTCGGCATCAGCGGCTCACGCCGGGTGTGTGTGTGGAGATTCATGGCGGGAGGCGGCGGCTCGTCGGCCGCCGCGGATCAGGTGGGGCGGACCAAGAAGAGTTTCTGGCCATACTCCACGGGCTTGCCGTTCTCCACGAGGATCCGCTCGATGGTCCCGGAGACCTCGGCCTTGATCTCGTTGAAGACCTTCATCGCCTCGACCAGGCACACGGTCGTGTCCGGCCCCACCGTGGAGCCGACGGTGACGAACGGCGGGGAGTCCGGGTTGGGCGCGGTGTAGAAGGTGCCCACCATCGGCGACTCGATCGGGACCAGGCCCGCCGTGTCGGCCGCGGCGGCCGCGGCGGAAGAACCGCCCTCGCCGTTCTCGTCGTCGCCCAGCACCGCCGGCGCGGGCCGCGGGGCCGGGGCCGGCATTGCCGTCGGCCCGACGCCGGAGCCGTAGATCACCGGCTGATGGTTGATTACCGTCGCCGCCGAGCCGCGCTTGATCGAGACCGTCTCCTGCTGGTCCTTGAGGTCCAGCTCGGAGAGGTCGTTCTCCACCATCAAGCGCACGAGCTCCTTGAGCTTGCGGATGTCGATCATCGGGTTGCCCAGTCAAGGTCCTTGGGGAGCGAGCACAGGTTCGCCGCGCCCCGGTCTGTGATGACGTAGTCGTCCTCGATCCGAACCCCACCCACGCCCGGCAGGTAGATCCCCGGCTCCACCGTCACGATCTGCCCGGGCCGGAGGACCGTCGGCGCGAGCATGTTCGTCAGGTACGGCTCTTCCTTCCCCTCCAGGCCGAAGCCATGCCCCAGGCCGTGGCCGAAGTAGTCACCATACCCCGCCGCCCGGATGTGGTCGCGGGCGATCGCATCGATCTCCGCAGTCGTCCGACCGGGGGCCAGCGCCGCCGCGGCCATCTCCTGCGCTTCCAAGACGATCCGGTAGATCTCCCGCACCTTGGGATTCCACCGCCCGATCGCTAGCGTCCGCGTCATGTCGCTGTGGTAGCCGCTGTAGATCGCCCCCCAGTCGATCAGCAGCGGCTTGCCGGAGGCTACCTTCGTCGTCCCGGGACGGTAGTGAGGGAGCGAGCCGTGCGGGCCGACGGCGATGATTGTCTCAAACCCCGGGGCCGACGAGCCCCGGGCCTTCATCTCCGCCTCCAGCCGCCCCGCGATCTCCAGTTCGGTCTGCCCCGGCCGGATCGTCGGCAGCACCGCCTCCAGCGCCTGCTCTTGGATCCGCACGGCGCGACGGATGAGCGCGATCTCTGTCTGGTCCTTGATCGTCCGCAGCGCGGGGAGAAGACCGTTGGTCTCGACCACGGCCGTGCCGAGTTTCTCCTCGATCGACCGGCGCAGGGCGACGGTCATGTGCTCGGCCTGGATCCCGAGCCGGTCCACCTTCGCCCCGCGGACCACCTCGACCACCGCCTCCAGCATCGACCGCGGCCGGATGAACAGGTCCGCCAGCCCGGCGGCGCGGACGGGCTCCAGTTCCTCCTGATACCGGAAGTCGCTCAGCAGGACGGGACGCGTGGGCGTGTTGCCCGGTGCCGACAGCAGCAGGTAACTATCGCCCCCCAGGAACCCGGTCAGGTACGCGACGTCCTTGGGGTGGGTGATCAGCAGGTGCGAGGCACCCGCTTCGGCGACGGCCGCGGCCAGCCGTTGCTGCCGGGCCCGGTATGGCGCCTCACCCGCGGCCTTTCCGGCGCCGGCGGATGTGCCACGCCCTCGCCGCGCCGGAGGGGCGGGGCGGCGCTGGGAGCGCGAGCGTCGGGTGGCGGTCCGCGATGCCATGTGAGGCGGATGATAGAGCAACGCGGGGCAGGAAGTCGGATCGCACCCTCCGCCGGTACACTCCGTCAGGGATGGATTCGGTCAAGCGCGGCCATGCTCGGCGCGGCAACGAGCGCCCGCCGGGTGAGCGGGGGCTCTGGATCGTCGCGGGCCTGCTCGCGGCGACACTGGTTATCGTGGTCGGCGTGCCCGCCGCGGCGGTCGTGGCGGGGCTGGTGCGGACCATCGCCAGCGCGGGTCAGGCCGCCAAGGTCTCCGCTGGGCTCTTGGTTTCCACCGCGGCACACGCCTTGGGCATCGCCGTCCTGGCGACGGCACTGGCCTGGCCCGCGGCGTGGATGCTGCGCCGGTCGCGCCGGCCCGCGCTCGCGGGTGCTCTGGTCGCCATCCCCCTGCTGCTCCCCCACTACCTCGCATACGCCGGGCTGAACCTGCTCCGCGCGCCGCGCACACCCCTGGGCGACTGGCTCGCGCACCAGCCCCCGTGGGCCTCCATCGCCTTCGGCAAGGCCATCGCGGTCATCGGGTTGGCCATGTGGGCGTGGCCGCTCGCCGTATTGGTACTTACCCCGGCCGTACGCGCCCTGCCGCGCGAGACGATCGAAACGCTCGAACTCGACGGCGCGGGGAGAGCGTGGCCGCTGCGCCGCACTGCGCATCTGGCCCGGATGCTCCGCGGTCCCCTTGTGCTGGCCGTTGCCGTTATCACGCTGGTGATGCTCGGCTCGGCTGTCCCGCTTCACGTTGCGCAAGTAAGCACTGCCGCGACAGAACTGTGGCTGGCGCTCAATCTCTCACCGGACCCGGCGGCCGCATGGTGGAAGGCGTGGCCTCTGATGCTGATCGCCCTCGGCGCGGCTGTGGTGGCCGCACGCTGGGCGCCCGCCGGGATGGGCAATGTCCCGGCCGGCGCCGTGGAAACCACAAGCCGGCGCTTGCCCGGTGCGGGGACTGCCGTGGTCTGGTTGCTCTCCGTGGGCATCCCCATCGCCCTCTTCGCCACAAGCCTGCACGCCCCCGGCGAAGCGCCGTCGCTCCACCAGGCACGCCTCATGAGCGAGTCCTTCTGGCGCGTGAGCGGCGAGGCGGTCGCGGCCAGCGCTCGCCACGCGGCGGGCCTTGGTGTCCTCACGGCCCTGCTCGCGCTGGCAAGTTGGGCCGGCTGGAGCGCTGTGGCCGGGCGCAGCGCCGCCGCATCATGGGCTCGCAGGCTGGCGGCCGCCTCCGGCGCCGCGCTCGCCGCCGCGGCGATCGTCCCGGGCGTGCTCGTCGGATCGGCCGTATCGCAAGCCTGGGGGTGGTCCGCCGCCACCGCGTGGATCGGCGATACCGGCGCGATCCTTATCCTCGCCCACCTTGCCCGTTTCGGCGTCGTCGGGTGCGCCGTCGGGTGGTGGCTGGCGAGCCTCGAGCCCCGGGAGGTGCGTGACGCCCGCCGCCTCGACGGCGCCGCCGGCCTGATCGGCTGGTGGCAGGGCGTCGTGGACGCACGCGGTCTGGGCGCCGTCGCCGCCGCCGGGATCGCCGCCGGCCTCCTCGGCTTCCACGAAATCGAGGCCGCCGTCATCGTGCAGCCGCCCGGCGTCCCCAGCCTCGCCCAGCAGGTTCTCGAGTCCCTCCACTTTGCCCGGGATGAACGTCTTGCGGCTGCCGCGGTGAACCTTGTGGGCCTGGGCATCGTGATTGGAGCAGGAACCGGCGTCCTGCTGGCTCGGGCGGCGGCCCCGCGCGAGTAAGGCTGGGCTGCGGGAACGGGACCCGTCTGGTACTCTGCTCTCCGTCGCCACCCGTCCTGCAACACGCGGGCCAGCCTCCGGGTATGGGATAGCAGCATCGTGCGACCAGGAGCACAACAGATCGACACCCCGAAGGGGGTGAGCGGGGGCCGGGTACGAGGGCGGCTCCTCGTCATCGCCGCGGCCACCCTCGCCGCTCCCCTGGTCATGCACGGGTGCCTCCCGGGGGAGAGCGGGGTGGGCTCGCAACAGGGCGAACCGATCGCCGGGGCCACGGTGCTGGGTCAACTCGGCGAGGCCCCGGGCCAGTTCGCGTACCCCCGGGCGCTCGAACAGGACGGCTCGCACCTGTGGGTTGTGGATAAGTCCGCCCGCGTGCAGGAACTTGACCCTGTGACCGGCGAGTGCATCGCCTGGTTCCGCATGCCGGAGTTCGAACTCGGCAAGCCGGTCGGCATCACCTGCGGCCCCGGCCCCGACGGCGGCCGCCTCCTCTATATACCCGACACCCACTACCACCGGGTCATGGTCTACCGCCCCCCGGCTCGTCCCGCCGCAACCAACTCGGCGGCGGCGACACTGCGACCCGTCGAACCCGAACTGGTCGCGAGTTTCGGTAGTTACGGCGACGGGCCGGGCCAGTTCATCTACCCGACCGACATCGCCATCCTCCCCACCGCCGACGGCTCGCGGATGGAGCGCCTGTATGTCACCGAGTACGGCGGCAACGACCGCGTGAGCGTCTACGACCGCGACTTCAACTTCCTCTTCTCCTTCGGCTCCTTCGGCATCGCCGAAGAGGAGGCCCCCGACGCGATTGTGTTCCAGCGCCCCCAGTGCATCGAAATCGACCCCGCCGCGGGCGAGGTGTACGTCGTCGATTCCCGCAATCACCGCATCGGCCGCTTCACCCTCGATGGGCATCTCAAGGGATGGATCGGCGGCCCGCACCACTCCGGACGCGCCCTGGGCGAGTTCCGCTACCCGTACGCCATGGCCCTCCTGGGCGACGGCACCGCTCTGGTCGCCGAGTTCGGCAACAACCGTGTGCAGCGCGTGGACCTGGCGACCGGCGAGGGTCTGCGGGTCTGGGGCCGCGCCGGCCGCGCCCGCGGAGAACTCGCCACGCCATGGGCCATTACCGTGATGGGACAACGGACCTTTGTGCTCGACAGCGGCAACAACCGCATCGTCGCGTTCCCAACACCACCACCGGCCCGCAAACGCGGAGCCTGAACCCGCCCCACGACGCCCGGCATCGAGCCCGACACCCTTCCCCACCCACCGCGGACGAATGGCCACACTCGCCTCCATCCATCTCGGCCCGATCCAGTTCGACCAGCCGGCCTGGCTGTGGCTGATCCCTATTCTGTGGGCCCTGGCCGTGTGGATCGGCCGCTCGACGCTCTCGGGCATGGGCACCACGGCGCGCCGCGTCGCGCTGGCCGTGCGTCTGATCGTGATCGCGTTGCTGGTGGCCGCCCTGGCGGAGCCCAGTTGGCGCAAGGAGTCCAAGAGCGTCGCCGTCACGGTCATCGTCGACCAGAGCAAGTCGGTCCCCCTCTCGGAGCAGGCCAGGGCCGAGACATACCTGCAGAAGTCCGCGGAGACCGCGGAGAAAGGCGATGCGCTGGGCCGCGTCACGGTCGCCCGCGAGGCGTACGTGCAGTCCCTCCCCGGCCCGCCACAGGAGCGCCCCGACACCCAGCAGATCATCAGCCGCGACGGCACGAACCTCGAGGACGGCCTGCGCCTGGGCTTGGCCGTGCTCCCGGAGGACAAGGCCAACCGCGTCGTGCTCATCACAGACGGCAACGAGACCGTCGGCAGCCTGCTCGCCGCGGCGGAGGCCGCGAAGGCCGCCGGCGTGCCGATCGATGTCCTGCCGCTGCGCTTCCGCAACGAGCGCGAGGTCATCGTCGAGCGTCTGATCGCTCCCGCCACGGCGCGCATGGGAGAGACGATCAACCTTCGCGTCCTCATCAATGCCACCGCCCCCGCCGCCGGCACGCTCTCGATCAGATCCAACGGCGAGGTGCTCGACCTGGACCCCGACTCCCCCGCCTTCGGCACGTACGTCGAACTCGAGGCGGGGATGAACCCGCTGAGCATCCCGCTGCCCATGACCGCCGCGGGCGTGCAGAGTTTCGAGGCCATCTTCGAGCCCATCACCGGCCCCGGCGGCGAGGCTATCGGCGACACGATCCCGGAAAACAACCGCGCTCTGGCGGTGACGTTCGTCAGCGGCGAGGGGCGCATCCTGCTGCTCACAACGAGCACCGAGGACGCCGCCGCGCTGGTGAACGCCCTTACCGAGGCTCGCATTCAGACCGACGTCAGGGCGCCCACCGAGGCGTTCCAGTCTCTCGTCGAACTCGGCGTGTACGACGCGGTCATCATGGTCAACACGCCCGCGTACGCCTACTCCCAGCAGCAGCAGGAGGACCTGCGGGCCTACGTCCACGACATCGGCGGCGGCCTCATCATGATCGGCGGCCCCGAGAGTTTCGGCGCCGGCGGATGGATCGGCTCGCCGGTGGCCGACGCCCTGCCCGTCAAACTCGACCCGCCGCAGAAGCGGCAGATGCCCCGCGGCGCTCTGGCGCTCATCATGCACTCCTGCGAGATGCCCGAGGGCAACTACTGGGGCCAGAAGACCGCCGAGGCCGCGATCGGCAACCTCTCGCGTCAGGACCTGGTGGGCATCGTCGAGTACTCCTGGCAGGCCGGCGGCGATGTGTGGGTGTACCCCCTCTCCGAGGTCGGCGACGGCTCCGGGGCCCGGCGCGCCATCAAGAACCTCACGTTCGGCGACGTGCAGGACTTCAACGGGATGATGCGCATGGCCATCTCGAGCCTGGAGAAGGCCAACGCCGGCCAGAAGCACGCCATCATCATCTCCGACGGCGACCCCACCCCGCCCACGCGCGACATCATCCAGCGATACATCAAGGCCGGCGTCACCGTCAGCACCGTTCTGGTCTTTCCGCACAATCCTGTGCCTGGCGGGCCCGACTGGCAGACGATGCAGGATATCGCCAGAGTGACGGGCGGCAGGTTCTACCCCGTCACCAACCGGAACCAACTCACCTCCCTCCCCGAGATCTTCATCAAGGAGGCGCAGACCGTCCGCCGCTCCCTCATCTGGGAGGGCGACCCCTTCAGGCCCACTCTCAGCGGGCTGGCCGACGCGATGCGCCGGATCCCCACTCCCGTCCCGGACATCCGCGGCTACGTCGTCACCGCGGAGCGCGAGGGCCTCACCCAAGTCGTTCTCCGCGGACACGAAAACGACCCCATCCTCGCCACGTGGCAGTACGGCCTGGGCAAGGCCGTCGCCTTCACCTCCGACGCGTCCACCCGCTGGGCTCCCTCGTGGGTCGGCTGGCCCGCCTTCCGCCAGTTCTGGGAGCAGCACGTCCGCTGGGCCATGCGCCCCGGCGGTTCCGCCGACATCCGCATCATCACCGAGGACCAGGGCGAGCGCACCAAACTCATCGTCGAGGCCCTGACCCCCGAGGGCGACCGGCTCAACTTCCTCCAGTTCAACGGCCGCGTCGTCGGCCCCGGCGGCGTCGCGGATGCCGTCGAACTCCGCCAGGTCGGTCCCGGCCGCTATGAGGGGTCCATCGACTCCAGCACCCCGGGCTCGTACGTGATGAACTTCCGCTACGCCGCCCCGGCGCCCGACGGCTCGATGCGCGAGGGCAACGTGCAGGCGGCGGTCACCCGCCCCTTCGCCGACGAGTTCCGCGCCCTGGAGGACAACTCCGCCCTGCTCGCGCAGGTCGCCGCCCTCACCGGCGGGCGGGTCCTCCGCGGCGATCCGCGAGCCGACCAACTCTGGACGCGCGAGGGCCTCCGCATGCCCGTCGCCCTCACGCCCATCTGGCTGGTGGTCGCCATGATCGCCATCGGCATGTTCCTGGTGGACGTCGCCGTCCGCCGCGTGCGCATCGACATCGCCGCGATGGGCCGCGCCGTGCGCAAGGGCCTGGAGCGCCGCCGCACGCAGGCCGGCCAGCAACTCGCCTCCCTCCGCGAGGCCCGCGAGCGAGCCCAGCAGGCCATGGCCGAACGCGGCAAGCCCGCCTCCGCTCAGGAGCAGACCGCCGAGCGCCCCGCGATCTCCATGCCCGCCGACGCCACGCGCACCGTCAAGTTCGAGGCGACGGCGGAAGAACTCGCCGCGGCCAAGCGCGGCGGCGGCCTGGACGACAAGATCGACCTCCTCTCGCCCCAGCCCGGCGAGACGCCCACCCGCACCGACGGCGGCAAGGCCAAGCCCGCCGCCAGCGATAAGGAAGAGAACATCTCGCGGCTGCTGAAGGCCAAGAAGCGAGCACAGGATCAGATGGAGTCAGAATGAGAACGCAGGCGATGGGCATCAGGCAATGGGCAATGGAAGAGGCACACGGTCAGTTGTGTGCAACTGCCTCTTCCGTTGCCCATTGCCCAGTTCCCACTGCCTCTCCCCGGAGCCTCCCATGTCCACGATGAAGTCCGAGCGCCTCCCCGACACCCCCGCCGAAGTGAAGGCCCGCGGCGAGGCCTTCCGCGACATGTTCAAGGCGCTCCGCGCCGAGATCGGCAAGGTCGTCGTCGGCCACAACGAAGTTGTTGAGGCCACGCTTATCGCCCTCTTCGCCGGCGGCAACGTCCTGCTCGAGGGCGTTCCCGGGCTGGGCAAGACGCTGCTGGTCCGCACGCTGGCCCAGTGCCTCCACCTGCCCTTCAGCCGCATCCAGTTCACGCCCGACCTGATGCCCGCGGACGTGATCGGGACCAACATCGTGATGGAGGACCAGCAGACGGGACGCCGGTTCTTCGAGTTCCAGAAAGGCCCGATCTTCGCCCAGATCGTGCTGGCCGACGAGATCAACCGCGCCACGCCCAAGACGCAGTCGGCCCTGCTGGAGGCGATGCAGGAGCGCAGCGTTACCGTCGCCGGCAAGACGTACAAACTGGAACTCCCCTTCTTCGTCCTGGCGACGCAGAACCCGATCGAGCAGGAGGGCACCTACCCGCTTCCGGAGGCCCAACTCGACCGCTTCCTCTTCAAGATCAACGTCGGCTACAGCCAACTTGACGACCTGCTGACGGTCCTCGACCGCACGACCGGTACGGCCACGCCCGAAGTGAAGCCGCTGCTGGACGGCAAGCAGATTCTCGAGGCGCAGGCTCTCATCCGCGGCGCGATCGTCGCCCCGCACGTGAAGGAGTACGCCGCGAGGCTCGTGCTCGCGACGCACCCGGGCGGCCAGTTCCAGGCCGGCGGCGAGGGCGGCCCGACGAGCAAGTACATCCGCTGCGGCTCCAGCCCCCGCGGCGCCCAGGCGCTGCTCCTTGGCGCCAAGGTCAAGGCTCTGACCGACGGCCGCTACCACGTCGGCTACAAGGACATCCAGGACGTCGCCCTTCTGGCACTGCGCCACCGCGTCCTGCTCAACTTCGAGGCCGAAGCCGACCGCGTCGATGCCGACGCCCTCGTGCGCCAGATCATGGAGTTGACGCCACGGGAGCCGGTGAAGGCATAACGAGGCAGGAACGTGACATAGGGCGCAGAGCACGCAGAGAAAAACCATGGGCGTGAAGCGCAGCGAGTTCACTCTGCGTTCTGACTTGGAGAGCTTCCGATGCTCACAAACACGCTTGCTCTGATTGCCGGCGCCATGAGCATCGCGTTGGCGGCTTGCGCCCCCTACCCCCTCCACGCCAACATGCCCGACGCGGAGTTCCACGCGGTCCTGAGCCGCCACTTCCGCCCCGGCATGTCCCAAGCCGAGGTCCACGCCGCGCTCGACGATCTCCGCGTCTCCCGCCGCGATCGGCTCCTGTACGACACGAATCCGCCGCAACTGCTCGCCCGCGTCTACCAGCCCGGCGGACGTTTCATCCACCAGGACGACCAGACCATCGAGTGGGTGGATACGTGGTTCGTCTTCGGTGGCGGCCGTGGCGAACTGAACTCCCTCTCCCGCTGGTACACCCGCCGCGGCAGCCAACGGTACTTCCACGGCGAGCCCGTCTACGCCCCGCCGCTCTCCGAGACCGCCGGGCCGACCCGGCGATACCCCTTCAGCCCACCCCCACCCGCGCAGCCGCCGGAACCAAACGAATGAGCGTCCGAACATAACTGTGTCTGCGATTCCGCGTCTGTCTGCTCCTTCCGCGTCCTCCGCGCTTATGCCCTGAGTTCACACCATCGAACACCGAATGCTCCGCACCCCCTCCATCACGCGCCCCAAGTCCATCGAGGACCTCCTCGAGCCCGATCTCGTCGCGAGGCTCGGCCAACTCGACGTCGCGTCGCGCAAGATCTTCTCCGGCAAACTCAAGGGCGAACGCCGGTCCAAGAAACGCGGCGAGAGCGTCGAGTTCGCCGACCACCGCCCCTACGTCGTCGGCGACGACCTCCGCCACATCGACTGGAACCTCTTCGGCCGCCTCGACCGCCTTTTCCTCAAACTCTTCCTCGAAGAAGAGGACCTTTCGCTGCACATCGTCCTCGACTGCTCCGGCTCGGAGGACACCGGCGAGCCCAACAAGTTCCTCTTCATGCAGAAACTCGCGACGGCGCTGGCCTACATCGGCCTGGTCAACCTCAACCGCGTCGCCCTCACCGCGATCGGCGCCGCCGAGGGCGGGATCGTCTCCACCGTCCGCGACCTGCGCGGCCGCCGGCGGCTTCAGGACGTCGTCCGCTGGATCTGCACGCTCGAGCCCGGCGGCACGGCCCGCTTCACCGAGGGCGCCAAACGCATCGCCATCACCCGCCGCGGCAAGGGCGTGATGGTCCTCCTTTCCGACATGTTCTTCAAAGAAGGCTACGAGACCGGCCTGCGCCTGCTCGTCGGCCACGGCTACGACCTCTTCGCCATCCAGATCCTCTCCCCGCAGGAAGTGGACCCACCCATCGGCGGCGACCTGCGCCTCAAGGACATCGAGGACGGCGATACCGCGGAACTCACCATATCGGCACCGCTGCTCAAGGCGTACAAGGCCAACCTCAATGCCTACGTCCAGCGCCTCCACAACTTCTGCGCCCAGCGCGACATCGTGCACCTGATGGTCAAGTCGGACGCCCCGATCGACGTGCTGGTGCTCGACTATCTGCGCCGGAGGGGATTGCTCAAGTGAGAAGGCACGAAGGCACGAAGCCACGGAGGCACAAAGTGACGGCCCGACGCACGCCGTCGCGAGGTCTCTTCCTTCGTGCCCTCGTGCCTCCGTGCCTGCGTGCCTTCTCGATTCCTCTCCCACGCCTCTCTGGAATCTCACAATGACCTGGCTGACACCCACCATCGCGATCATCGCCGGGGCCATCGCGGTCCCGACGCTGCTGGTCCTCTACTTTCTCAAACTCCGCCGCCGCGACCTCGAGGTCTCCACCACGCTCCTGTGGAAGAAGTCCATCCAGGACCTTCAGGCCAACGCCCCCTTCCAGAAACTCCGGCGCAACATCCTCCTGCTCCTCCAGTTGCTCGCGCTGGCCGCCGCGCTGACCGCCCTCGCCCAGCCGCAGATCCAGTCCGACGCCGAGCGCGGCACACGCCACATCATCCTCATCGACCGCTCCGCGAGCATGTCGGCCCGCGACGGCGATCCCGAGATCGCCCCCAGCGCCTCCGCCGCTCGCACGCGCCTCGAGGAGGCCAAGCGCCAGGCCCTCGAACTGGTCGAGAGCCTCCGCGAGCCCAGCTTCTTCGATGTCGCCGCGGGCCACCAGAGCGGCGACGAGGCCATGGTCATCGCCTTCGACACCGTCGGCGAGGTCCTCCAGAACTTCACTTCCTCCAAGGCCGATCTCCGCCGCGCCATCGAGTCAATCCAGCCCTCAGACGCCCCGTCCGCCATCGCCAGCGTCTTCAAACTCGCCAAGGCCTACGTCCCCCGCGGCGTCGTCGAGAACCTCGGCTTTGTCTCTTTCGGCGAGCCCGCCGTCATCCACGTCTTCTCCGACGGCCGCCTCCCCGACGCCGGCCAGGCCGAAGCCGCTCCCGAAGACAAGGTCCTCTTCCACGCCATCGGCCGCCCCGACACGCCCAACATCGCCATCACCGCCCTCCGCGCCGATCGCGCTTTCGATAACCCGCGTGCCCTCTCCATCTTCGTCGGCGTGCAGAGCACCGACACCCAGCCTCGCGAGGTGGACGCCGAACTCTCGGTCGACGGCCGCGCCGTGGCCGTCCGCGCCATCGCCCTCCCCGCCGCCCACTACCGCACCGGCGCGGAGGCTTCGCCCGAGACGGGCGAGGCTCAGGCCGTCCGCACCCTCGAGCCCGGCGCCGGCGGTGTCGTCTTCCAACTCGACCGCCCGGAGGCCGGCATCGCCGCCGTGCGCCTCCGCCCCACGCAGGGCGGGACCGACCGGCTCGACGCTCTCGCCGTAGACGATCTCGCTTATGTCGTGATTCCCCCGGCGCGCCGCCTGACCGTCGCCGTCGTCACCCGCGGCAACCTCTTCCTCCGCGAGTGCCTCGAGGGTCTCAACCTTTCGCGCCTCCGCGTCATCGACCCGGCCGTCTTCCAGCAGACGGTCGAGGGCAAGCCCGTCAGCGCCGCGGGCGGCCCGATGACCCTGGGCGACTTCGACGTCATCATCCTCGACCGCACCCTCCCGGAGGTCGAGACCCGCGACGCCGCCGGCGCAGTCACCAAGGGCCCCGGTCTTCCTCCCGGGCGCCTTCTGGTGCTCGGCGCAGTGCCGCCCCCGCCGGTCGGCCTCATCGACGAGGGCCCCGGCGAGGCGGCCCTCATGGTTGATTGGTCGCGCGACAACCCCGCGCTGAAGTACGCGGGACTGGCCGACCTGGTCATCGCCAAGAGCCGCAAGGTCAGCGTCGTCCCCGGCTCCCCCGTCACCGTCCTCGCCTCAGACCAGAACGGCCCTGCGATCGTCGAGGCCGCCGACGGCATCACCCGCGCCCTGATCGTCCCCTTCGACCCCGGCGAGTCTGACTGGCCCCTCAAGCCGGGCTTCGTCCTCTTCCTCGCCTCGTCCCTTTCCTACCTCGCGGACGACGGCGCCTCGGCGGTGGGCAGACTCGTGCAACCCGGCCAGACGCTCGCCGAGCGTCTGCCCATCGGGGCAACAAACGTCCGCATCGCCCCACCGCAGCGCGACGCCCCCGTTCAGGACCTCTTCCCCGCCGCGGATGGTCGCATCGCCTACGGCCCGCTCCGTTCCGTTGGCATCTACACCATCTCGTGGACCGGCCCGGCCGGCAGCCAGGACATCGTGCTCAACGACGAGGGCGGAAGCGCACGCGTCCGCCGCGCCGTCGCGGTCAATCTCCTCGACCCCGCCGAGTCCATCATCAACGCCGCCGACACCCTCCCCCTCGCTTCCGCGATCGTCGAGGCGCAGCAGCGCGAGCAGGGCCGCGCGACGCGCAACCTCTGGCCCTGGCTGCTCGTCGGCGCCCTGGCCATCATCATGCTCGAGTGGTTCGTCTACAACCGCAAGGTGCACGTGTGATGATCCCGTGCCCCCGCCAAGCCGTGGTCCTGCGGCGCTGGCTCGCGGCGGTTCTGGGCGCCCTTGCCGCCCTGGGCATGACACTCCCCGCTCTCGCCCAAGACGGCGCCCGGCGGAACCGCACTGCCGAGGCCGACGACGGCGGTGTGCAGATGTTCGTCCGCTTCGGCTGGGGCGGCCGCATCGTCGCCGAGACCTGGACCCCGGTCATCATCACCCTCCAGGGCGCCCCCGGTATCGAACCCATGCAGGGCGTCGTCATCATCGAGTACGCCCAGGACGCCACGCAGAACGCCTCCATCGCCGTCCCGGTCGTCGCGATGCCCGATCGCACCACCGAGTTCGTCGCGGCGGTCTGCCTCCCACTCTTTTGCGAATCCGTCACCTGCCGCCTCGTGGACGATGCCACCGGCCGCGTCGTCCGCCGCGCCGAGTTCACTCACAACCCCAGTTCCGTGCAGTTCGACCTTCCCTACATTCAGGGCGCCGACGACCCCCTCGTCGCCTCCGTCGGCGTTGCCGGCGGTTCGGCCTCAACCGTCGCCCTGCTCGAGGACGACGCCATCCAACACCTCCGCAGCGCCACCCCCTCGCGCGCCGTGCCGGCGTCGCAACTCCCTCTGTCCTGGGCCGCGTACTCAAGCCTGACGCTCCTGGCGGTCGACGCCGCCACCGTCCGCGACGCCGATCCCCGGGCCGTCGCCGCAGTGCGCGAGTGGGTCGCCGCCGGCGGACACCTCGTCATCATCGCCAACAGCCCCGGCCCGGAATGGCGCGCCTGGCTGCCTCCCTCCACCCTCGGCGACATCGTCACGCTCGACGATCCCGCCACGGTGCCGCTTCCGGGCGACCTCGCCGAAACCCTCGACCTCGCCAGTTCGCCGCGCCCCCCGCTCGCCCGTTTCTCCCAGGAGGGATACTGGGGCCGTCTCGCCGCCGGGGTGTACGGCCCGCCCCGCCCGCGTCGCGGCAGCCCGGTTGACCCCGACAATGCCGAGCCCGCCGCAACCACCAACGACACCACGACCCGCACCAACTCCGCGCCGACGCTCACTCTCGCCTCCACCGTCACGGCGCGCACCATCCGCATCACACCGATCGGGGACGCCTTCGGCTGGCGCGTCCGCTGGCACGCCGACGCCTCGCCACCCCACGCCGCGACCGTCCCGATCACGGGCAACGACTCCGGCCCCGGCGCGGCCGGCCTGCTCGCCGAAGGCCCCGTGGGCTTCGGCCGCGTCACCATCGTCGGCCTTGACCCCCGCTCCGCGGCTACACCCGCGACTAACGCCGCCCGCGCGCTCTGGGCCGATATCGCCCGCCAGGCCCTCATGGCCCACCAGCGCCGCATCGAAGCCAACGCCACCTCCTACTACTCCCGCTTCGGTCTCATGAGCGGTCGCGCCGGCGAGGCGCGGCGCAACATCATGAACGCCCTCGCCGGCTTCCGCGGCGGGGGCGGAACGTTCATCGTCATCGCCGCCGCCATGGTGGCCCTCGCCCTCCTGCTCGGCCCGGGCGATGCCTTCATCCTCGGACGCCTCCGCCTCCGCCATCGCTCCTGGCTCACGGCCCTGTGCTGGATCACACTGGCGACCGTCGCCGCCTACGCCGCCCCCGTCATCAGCCGCTCCGACACGATCGCTTTCGGCCGCGTCAGCGTCATCGACGTCCTCCAGCCCGATCCTCGCGGCCAGAGCCCCGGCGCCTCCCTCGCCTGGCAGACCTCGGTCACCACGATCTTCGCCGACCGGAGCATGACCGCCTCGATCCTCCCCTACCCGCCCGCTGCCGACGGGTCGCGCTCCGCAAGCCCCGCCGCGTGGTGGCGCGGCGTCTCCGCCTCCGACTTCGTCGGCAACTTCAAGCCCCTCGCGACCTTCCCCACCGTCCAAGCCGCCCCGGAACTCGCCAGCGAACGGGCCCAGCGCGACCCTTGGGGCGGCCGCGGTATGCCGAGTCCGGCCCCCGTCCCATCGCCCGACGCGGCGAAGCCCGCGAGTTCACGCCCTGTCCCCATCCCCGGTGGATCCACGCCCCTCCCCAGCCGCTTTCAGACTTGGACCTTCCGCTCCTTCCAGGACGAGGCTCGCGTTACCCCGCCGTGCACCGTGCGCGTCCGACGCAGCGGCACTGGCGTCCGCGTTCAGATCACGGACCTCCCCGCTGGCGCCGCCGTCACCAAGGCCGCCTGCCGCACGCGCGACGGCTGGCACACCCTCGCGGTCGCGTCCGCGGACGCGGGCATGTTTGACCTCACCGCTGACGGCCCCCCGGGGCCCGTCCCCGCGGCCTGGGCCCCCTGGCAGCCTCCGTATTCCAACCCCCACATCAATCGCAACACCGACCGCTCCAACGTCCTCGACAACCCGAGCATGGCTCTCGCGCTCACGCCGCACCTCTGCCGCGAAGACGCTCTGGAGCAGATCCTCCGCGACGGCCGCGGCCAGACCGAGGAGGGACAGGGGTGGGCCCTCGTCCACCTTCTCCTGACCGACATGCCCGCGGACACTGTTCTCGCCGGCCGCCCGCCGGCCCCACGCACGGTCGTGTGCCGCATCGCCGTTCCCATCGACTCCGCCGACGCCGGCGGCGACGCCGAGACCGCCCCATGATCGAGATGCGCTCCGTCACCCGTACCTACGGCGACCTGGTCGCCCTCGACAACCTCACCCTCGAGATCGGCGAGGGCGAGGTCTTCGGCTTCATCGGCCCCAACGGCGCCGGCAAGTCCACCACCATGAAGATCCTCGCCTGCCTCCTCACGCCCAGCAAGGGGGTCGCGAAGGTCGGCGGCCACGACGTCACGACCGACGGCGACCGCATCCGGCGTCTCGTTGGCTACATGCCCGACTTCCTCGGCGTCTACGACGACCTCATGGTGGACGAGTACCTCCAGTTCTTCGCCGCCGCCTTCGGCATCCCCCGCGCCCGCCGCCGCGCCGTCGTGGACGGCGTCCTCGAACTCACCGACCTCACCGACAAACGCGACGCGATGGTGGACTCCCTCTCCCGTGGCATGCAGCAGCGCCTCGGCGTCGCCCGCGTTCTCATCCACGACCCGAAGGTCCTCCTCCTCGACGAGCCCGCCAGCGGCCTGGACCCCCGCGCCCGCATCGAGATGCGCGAACTGCTCCAGGAACTCGGCCGCATGGGCAAGACCATCATGGTCTCCAGCCACATCCTCTCCGAACTGGCCGAGATGTGCACCAGCATCGGCATCATCGAGAAGGGCAAACTCCTCTACGCCGGCTCCATCGAGGACGCCTACACCCGCACGCAGGCCGGCGAGCGCATCGCCGTCACGCTCGAGCCCGGAGGCGCCACGCTCGAGCAGGCCGAAGCCGCGCTCGCGGCCGTCCCCGGCGTCGCCTCCGTGACCCGAGAGGCCGGCCCCGGCCGCGACAACGGCGACACCGCCGGCCATGCCGCCACCCTCGTCGTCGAACTCTCTCCCGGCGTCCGCTCCCACCACGCCCTCATCGAGGCTCTCGTCCGCTGCGGCGCCCGCATCGGCGCCTTCACCCCGCGTCAGGTCAAACTTGAGGACGCCTTCCTCCGCCTCACCAAGGGCGCCCTGAATTGACAGTCCCCCCCGTGCGCACACGCCTTCTCACATTCTGGCTCCCCGCCGCCGTACTGCTTGTCATCACCGCCATCGCGTGGACCCGTACCGGCGGCCCCGACACTCTCACGCAAACGTCCGCATCGGCCCGCGGGTTCCTCCAGAGCCTCGGCCTGCTCGCCTTCGCTCTCGCCCTGATCTCCTCCGTCCTGGCCTCCCGGCGCCCGCACCTGTGGAACACGCTGGGACTCGTCGTGCTCGGCGGGACGCTCCAGGTCGCCTCCGCCTTCGCCGACCCGGTCGCGCCGCTCACCTTTACCTCCTCGACCCGCGCGCTCCTCACCGGCGCCGCCATCTCCCTCATCTGCCTGCCGCTGATCGTCCTGCTCGCGCACGCCGCGCTCCCCCCCGCCGAGCCCGCGCCCCCGCTGCGGATGCGCCTGCGGGCGACGCTGCGCCAGGCCGCCAGACTCGGCCCCGTGATGCTGCTCTTCGGGCCCATCTTCCAGAAGGAAGTTCGAGTCACGGGACGCCACCGCTCGACGTACCTTGCCCGCGCCCTTTATCCCCTCGCCCTCATCGGCGTCGCCGCGCTCGCCTACGCCGGAATGACGCTGGAGATCAGCGAAGACCGCGGCGCCGAGCGACTCGAGCAACTTCAGCGCTTCGCCCCCATCCTGGCCCTCGCCGTCGGATGGTGCCAGTTCATGGTCCTGCTCTTCATCGCCCCCCTCATGGCCGCCCCGGCCATCTGCGAGGAGCGCCGCGCGCTGACCATGCCGGCCCTGATGACCACGCCGCTCACCAGCGCGCAGATCATCTTCGGCAAACTCTCCAGCCGCGTCGTCCAACTCATCATCCTCACGCTTGTCGCCACGCCCCTGCTCCTGGCCATCCGCATTTTCGGCGGCCTCGAGGCCCGCATCATCATCGCGACGACGAGCGTCACGCTTTCCGCCGCGATCCTCGCCGCCTCGCTCGGCCTCATGTACTCCGTCTGGCACCGCCGCGCCGCCACCGCCGCCCTCTTCGCCATGCTCAGTATGGGCGTCTTCGTCCTGATCGTCGCCGTCCTGTTGATCATCACCTCGCTGCGCAGCACCCTCCCCCCGTCGAACGCCTGGATCTTCGGCCTCAGCGCGCTGACGTCCATGTTCGCGATCCACTTCGCCGTCGTGGATCCCTGGCCCGGCGCCGACGATCCGACCTTCATCACCCAGGTCTGGGTCATCAACACCGCCGTCAACCTGACCCTGTCGTTCCTGGTCTGCGGATTCGCCACCCTCGCCCTCCGCCGCGCCGCCCGGGCCGAACTCACCGGCTCGCTTGTCGAGCGTGAGATCCGCCGCGCCCGGCGCCGTCGCGGTCGCGCCGCCAACGCCGCAAACGGCGAGGCCGTCGAACCGGAGACCCAACCACAGCGGAGCAAGGAAGCGGAGTCAGCGGCCCGCTGCGTCGGCGACCGCCCCGTCCTCTGGCGCGAGGTCCGCCAGAGCACCCTCGGCTCGCGCCGGCGACTGCTCCTCCTCACCGCGGCGATCGCCCTCGGGCTCGGCTGGCTCTACGCCCGCGTCGGCCTCCACGACGAGATCACCCATTTCGCGGTCGCGATCATCGGCGTGCTCGTCCTCATCCTCCAGGCCGCCCTGGCCGCCACGGCCTCGATCCCCGCCGAGCGCGAGCAGCGGACGTGGGAGGTCCTCATGACCACCCCGCTCCGCGGCAGCGAGATCCTCACCGGCAAGTTCCTCGGCGCCCTGCGCCGTCAATGGATGGCCCCCACCTGGATGCTCGGCCACTTCGTCCTCGCCGCCGCCATCGGGGCTATCCATCCCGCCTTCCTCCTCCACCTCGTCATGCTCATCGCCGGAACTTCGGTCCTCCTCACCGGCACCGGCCTGCTTCTGGGCAGCGTGCTGCGACGCTCCACCGCCGCCGCGGTCTGCAACATCGCCCTGGCCCTGCTCCTCTGGGCCGGCTTCCCCATCGGCCTCAGCATCACCCACGAGATCCTCTACGCCTTCCGCAACGAACTTGAGAGGGCCTTCGACGCCGCCATCGTCATCAACCCTTTCGCAATCGCCGTGATCGCCCTCGAACCCGCGGTGAACCACGCCGATACGCCGCTTCGACATCTCTCTTACCGCCTCGAACACTCACCCATCCCGTTCGGAACGTTCACCATGACCCTCGCGATCACCGCCGGCGCCGGCGCCCTCGCCGGCCTCGCTTCCCTCTTTGCGACCATCCGCCTCTTCCCCCGCCTCAGCGGCCGCTCGTCCTGAGCGGGCGCACGCCGCACATCTTCGTGCATTGTTCCGTTCACGGATCGCCCCCGCCGCCACCGAGACCACAGCCGCCCCCCAGCCGACCGCCACCCGCACACCTCCCGTCGTCCCGTCCCCCGCCCGATACAGCCCCTGCCCGCACCCGGCCGATATCCGCTTCCATGGTCTTCCTGCGCGCACTCCTCGCGTCCCTCGCCGCCGCGATCGCCCTAGCCGCGACGGCCGCGCACGCGCACCAGCCGCCGCAGGCCGCCCCCCCCTCCCCCGGCTCCCCGGCCGCCTCCCGCCGCACCGTCGCCTTCTTCGACTTCGAGGAGCGGACCCCCGGCCCGGGCGGCGACTTCAACCCGGACCCCGTCCCCCGCCACTGGTTCCGCGCCCACGACGGTCCCGAACGCGACCGCCCCGGCTTCCCCGCCTGGAACTCCGCCGCCTTCGATGATGCCGTCGCCGCCTCCGGCTCCTCCTCCGTCCGCCTCGACGTCGCCGGCGGCAGCGCCTCGCTCCGCCTCATGCCCGGCACGATCCCCGTCTTCCCCGGCGCCGACTACGCCGTCACCGCCCTGATCCGCACCGACGGCCTCGACCACGCCCGGGCCTTCGTCACCGCCCGCTTCCTCGACGGCTCCCGCCGCCCGATTCCGGCCGCCGAGGTCCGGTCCGAGCCCGTGGACTCCCCCGGCCGCTGGACCCGCATCCTCTTCGAGATGCGCGGCGACCACCCCGAGGCGGCCTTCCTCCAACTCGACCTCGAACTCCTCCAGCCCCGCGAGTTCGCCGCCGGTTCCGGAGGCCTGGGCCCCCACGCCGTCCTCTTCGAGGACATCGACGCCCATGCCTGGTTCGACGACGTCGCCGTCTACCAGGTTCCGCGCGTCACCCTCGAGTGCCAGGGACCCGCCAACATCGTCCTCGCCCCCGATCGCCCGCAGTTGCGCTTCAGCATCCGCGACATGGTCGGCGACGCCCTCCGCGCCGCGCTGGTCGTCGAGGACGACCGCGGCCAGCGAGTCGCCGCCACCACCGCCGAAGGCGATGCCACGGGACGCACATCGCTGTGGACACCCGATCTCCCCTCCTACGGCTGGTACCGCGCTTCGCTCCTGGTCTCCCACGACGGGCACGAGATCGCCCGCGCCTCGACCCAGTTCCTCTACCTCCCGCCCGTGCCCCACGATCGCCCCATCGACTACGCGCCCCCGGCCGAACTGCGGCGCTGGGGCCTGGTCGCCGACGCCGCTCCACCGCCGGGCGTCCCCGCGTGGCCGGCGATCGCCGCCGATGTGGCCCGCGCTGTCGGCACCGGCTTTTTCGTCCTCCCGCACGCCGACGCCACGCTGGCTCCCGCCGATCTGGCCCGCTCCCTCCCCGAGGCCGAGCCCGCCCTCGAGGCGCTGCTCGCCCTCCGTCAGGATGTCACCCTCTGCTTCGCGGCAGTCCCCGCCCGGCTCGCCGCGGATCTGCGCATCGACGCCACCGACACCTCCGCTCTCAGCTCGCGCGATCCTGCCAACTGGCTCCCCTACCTCTCCCCCGTCCTCGAGCGCACCGCGCAGCGCGTCTTCCGGTGGCAGATCGGCCCCGTTGCCGCGGCCCGGACTGGAACCGCCGACCTCGCCGCGGCCGTCGCCGGCTACCGCTCCGCCCTCTCCGGCCATGTGCCCGGATTGCGCCTCGGCGCCGCCCTCCGCCCCGGGGCTCGCGGCCTGACGTCACCCGATTCCGTGTCCGCCATCGGCGCCGACGATCTGCTGGTCTGCTTCCCCACCGGCCCCGCCCCGGGCGCTGTCGCCGCGACGCTCGCCGCCGCAGCAAAGGTTTCCGGCCCCGAGGTGACGGTCGTCTTCGGCGCTCCCCTGTCTGGAGCGGACCTCCGAACCGACTCGTCGCTCCGCGAATCCCTCGATGATCTCGTACGTGCTGCCGCCGAGTTCGTCGCCGCGCCACGCCCGGCCGGCGATGCGCCGCCCCCGCGTGCGGCCATCGCCGCGCCGTGGGTCTGGACCGATGCCACGACGGGCTGGACCGCCGGCCAGGACGCCGCGCAACCCCTCACCCGCGCGCAGGCCGTCCCCCAGCCTCACCTGGCCGTCTGGCGCACCCTGATGGACCACCTCGCCGGCCGCACGGTCGTCGCCGAACTCCCCGTCCGCAGCCCCGACGGCCGCGGCCGCGCCCGCTGCATCGTCCTGGGCGACCCGGACAGCGAGGCCGCCGCCTCGCGCCCCCTCCGCGGCGCCATCCTCGCCTGGAGCAACACCAGCGACGGCGACCCTCCCGTCCTGAGCGCCTACCTCGGCGAGGGTCCGCTCACGATTGTGGACATCTTCGGCAACGAATCCCCCCTCCCGATGCCGGAAGAGACGGGAGTCGCCAACGGACACGTCGAGATCCCGATCCCGCGTTCCCCCATCTTTATCGAGGGCATTGACCCGCGCATCGTCCGCTTTATCGCCTCGCTGCGCATCGACCCCGCCTTCGCCCGCGCGATCGTCGCCGAGCACGAGCACGCTCTCGTCCTCGACAATCCCTGGCCCATCCGCGTCAGCGGCCAACTCCAGATCGTCTCCCCCAACCCTGACGCCCCCGAGTTCGCCGGCTGGACCATCAACCCCCGCGGCCCCATCCCCTTCTCCATCGCCCCGCACGCGACCGAGCGCATCCCGATTTCCTTCAGTTTCGGCGCCGCCGAGGAGTCCGGCCGCAAGCAGTTCCAGGTCGTCGTCCGCCTCGTCGCCGACCGTCCCTACCCCCCGCAGGTCCTCACCGCCCCGCTCGACATCGGCTCCGAGGACCTCACGCTCGTCTGCGAGGCCGTCCGCTCCCCCGACCCCAATGGCCCCGACGTCGTCGTCACCGCCACGATCACCAACCGCGGCCGGCGCCTGCGATCCATGAGCCTCGATGCCGTTGCCCCGGGCCTCCCCTCCCAGCAGTTCCCCATCGGCGATCTCGCCCCCGGCCAGACCACCATCCGCCGCTTCGTCTTCCGCGGCGCGGCCAAGGCCCTCGCTGGCCGGCGCATCCGCCTCTCCCTGACCGACACCGACGTCTCCGAACGCCTCAACACATCGGTTGTGGCGCCGGAGTGAGGAGGCAGGTTCCGACTTCAACCCCGCGCACGGTTCTCACTAATCCACCCGCCGCCCTCGTCCCGCCTGGCGCAGCGCCTCCTCCCCATCCACCCCGAGCACCCGGCACGCCTCCACGAACTGCGTCCGCTCGGCCTCCCGTACCGCGCCGGCGTACCCGATTTCCCGCACGCGGTCAATCGTCAGTTTCACCTCGACGTCCGGCGCCACGCCCTCCCCCTGCAAGCCACGGCCGCTCTTATCCACGAACCTGAGCCAACCGTACCGCAGTTCGCTCCCATCCGGCCCGCGCACGATCTCCACCAGCGCCTCGGCCCCGCTGGTCCGCTCACCCACGATGATCGCCCCGCGCTCGCGTCGCAGGATCGCCGCCAGGTGCTCCGCCGCGCTCCCCGTCTCCTCGTTCACCAGCACCACCAGCCGCCCCTTGAACACCGGCTCCCGCGGCGGAATCGCCGTCACGTACTTGTACGGCACCAGCCAGAGCAGCCGCCGGTCCGGCGACGACAACTCCGCGTGCTTCAGCATGAACCGCCCCGCGACTGCCACGAGGCTTCGCGGCCGCCCGCCCCCGTTGCTCCGCAGGTCCAGCACCAGCCCGCGCTTGTTCCCCAGCCAGTTCACCGCCTCGTCGAACGCCTCGACCATCCGGCTCAGCGTGATCCCCCCCGCCGCATCCTCGTAATCGAGCGTCGAGAGCCGCAGGTACCCGACCTCCCCCAGGTCCGCCGCCGAGAGCCACTCCCCCCACGACCTCCGCCGCACGCTCCGCATCCCCCCTTCGCCCTCCGTGTCGGCGGCGGCGCCGAACCCCGCCCGCTCCGCTACGCGTGCTCCTCGCTCCCCCGCGCCGGAGGCCATGAACTCCTCGGGCGTCCGGACCCCGCCGTCGAAGTCCAGCCAACTCACCGTCCCATCATCCCAGCGGATCGCCACCTCGCGGTGCAGCGTCTGCCGGTGCTCCAGCACCGTCCCCTCCATCATCGCCGGTCGCACGACCGCGGCCTCCTCACTCACCCCCGCCGCCCGCCCGCCCCGGTCGCCGCTCCACGGCCCCAGCGCCGCCGGCGGCCGCGGCACGCGCACGATCTCCCGCCGCCCGTCCGCCCATTCCACCTCAACCTCGACCGGCCGCCCCTCCGGCCCGCGCATGAGCAGCGGCAGCATGTTCCGCGCCGGCCGCACGCCATCAACCGCCAGCACCTCCGGGTACCCGCTGCGAGGCGGCCGATCCCCGGTCTCGGTCCGCGACCCCTCTGGCCACCGGCGCACGTACGGCCGCCGCTCCACCCACACGACACTGAGGTATGGCGCGCTGATCCGGTCCCGCCACCGTCTCGACCCGCGCAGCGCCGCCCCCGCGCCCCCTTCGCGCACCCACGTCGGCGGCCGCAGCATCACGTGCGGGTCGTTCAGCGTGCTGAGCATCCCCGCCAGCGCTGCGTAGAACTCCGCCGGCGTCGGCGCCTCCACCGCCCGGTCGCGCCACCGCGCCCGTTCGGCGCGCCAGTCCACTCCCGCCAGGTCGAAAAACGGGTAGTGCCGGTCCAACTCTCCCCAGTATCGGTCGAACGTCTCGGCGCGAAGTTCGCGCGTCAGCGGCCGTGCCGCCGGCGCCCCCGCACACCCGCCCAGCCCCGCCGCAACCCCGACCACAACGGCCAGCAGCAGCGCGAGCCATGTCGCGCCCCCGAACCGCCCGATCGCCCCGAACCCGCCTTGGCGCCCCAACGACAGCACGGCCAATCTCCTTGGTGCACCCGCCGGACTCTACCGTACCACGCGAGCGTGCCCCGGCCCGCTTTCCCCGCCTCAGCCACGGCTTATCACCCCTCCAACGCCCCACCCCCGCCCCCCATTCCCCCTCGCTCCCCGGGCCCAATCCAACCGCCCGCGCCGCCTCGCCGGGCTGGTCGCTTAGCCCCCGCTCTCTCCCTCGACCGCCTGCCGCTCCACCATCCCCGCCAGCGCCCGCCACCCCGCCAACTGCGCCGGCGTCAGTGTCGCCCGCCCCGCCGCTCCCCCCATCGCGATCCGGTGCTCCACCGCCCGCAGCCACCGGCGCACCCGGCGCGGCAGCCGCGGCGGGCCGTCGTTGACCACCAGCCCCGTCACCTCCTGCCGCTGGTGCCGCCGCCGGATGTGCAGTTTCTTCTTCACGTGCATCTGGTACCCGCACTCCCGCAGGATCCACCTGGCCGACCGGAGAATCCGTCCCACCGCCTCACGGTCGTCGCGCTCCAGCGAGAACGTCAGATCGTCGGCGTACCGCGAGTAGCGTGCCCCGACCCGCGCCGCGACTGCCGCGCACCGCGCATCCAGGTCCCAATTCACCAGGTTCGCCAGCCGCGGGCTCGTCGGCGCTCCCTGCGGCAGACCGCCCTTGTACGTGCACAGCCGCACGAGCAGGTCGGCCGCCTCTGCGTCCCACCCCAAGCGGCGCATCAGCGCTCGCACCCGCTCTGCGCCTGTGCTGGGGAAGAAGTCGCGCACGTCGATCCGGATCACGACCGCCCGCCCCGCGTGGAACGCCGCGTGGTGCACGAAACTCCGCCCCCGCTCGAACCCCACCGCCGCCTCGTGTGCCAGCGGCCGCGCCAGCACGCGCCGCAGGATCCGTCTCTGCACGCTTTTGAGCGGTCTCGCCGGAGCCGCCAGCCGCCTCGCACCCCCGCCGCGCTTGGGCACGGCGAACTCCCGGTATTCCACCCGTACCGCGCGCAGTTCCGCCTCGCTCATCCCCACCCGCCGCGCCAACTCCGCGACTCCCAATCCCCCACGCCGACCACCACCCCCGCGTCTGAACCGCTCGAAGACCCGCCTCAATAGCCCCATGCGGTCCCCTCTCTCACCTGCTCACCTCCCCCCTCTCCCTCTCTCCTCTCCCAAGAAGCCTCCCCCGCGGCTCTCGCCGCGGGAGAGGACCGCCTTGCACGGTGTGCGACACCGTCGCACGTGATCTCCATCGCGCCCAACCGGACGCCGTCGGCGAAGCGCCGACCGTGCTCTGCATTTGAGCACCACCAAGACGGCCGCGGCATCCTCCCGTCCGCCGCCCGCTCCGTCAACACCCCCTCATCCCTCCCCCGCCTTTGCCCCATAGCGTGCCGCCGCGACGACCACTGCCGTCGTCCAAACGGAGCACACGCACCATGCCTGACACCAACGCCAATGACCACCCCCTGACCGGCCAGCGCGTCGCCATCCTCGCCACCGACGGCTTCGAAGAGTCCGAACTCCGCGAGCCCCTCAAGGCCCTCCAGAGCGCCGGCGCCGAGGTCGCGATCGTCGCTCCTTCCAACACGCTTCGTCCCGGCGAGATCCGCGGCTGGAACAACGACAACTGGTCCCCCACGCCCCTGAAGATCGACGTCCAACTCGAAGCGGCCAACCCCGACAACTACGACGCTCTCGTCCTCCCCGGCGGCGTCCGAAATCCCGACAAACTCCGCGTGATCCCCAAGGCCGTCGAGTTCGTCCGCCACTTCTTCGAGCGCCACAAGCCCGTGGCCGCCATCTGCCACGCCCCCTGGCTTCTGGTCGAGGCCGACGTTGTTCGCAACCGCACCGTCACCTCCTACAAGTCCATCAGGACCGACCTGATCAACGCCGGCGCCAACTGGGTGGACAAAGAGGTCGTCGTGGACAACGGCCTGGTCACCAGCCGCCAGCCCTCCGACCTTCCCGCCTTCTGCGCCAAGATGGTCGAAGAGATCGCCGAGGGCCGACACGCCAAGCAGCACGCGTAACGGCACGTTGCTCGCCGCGGTTCCTCGCACCCGCGCCAGACGCGGCGGCGGTACACTGCCGCCATGCTGCAACTGACGCCAAACGAGTGCCGCGTCCTGGGCGTGCTGGTCGAGAAGGCCCAGACCGTTCCCGCCCAGTACCCCATGACCGTCAACTCGATCGTGCTGGGCGCCAACCAGAAGAACAACCGCGACCCGGTCACCAGCCTAAGCGAAGAAGACGTCTACGAAGCCCTCGACTCGCTCCGCGCCAAAGGTCTGGTCCGCGAAGCCATGCTCAGCGGCTCGCGCGTCAGCAAGTTCCGCCACCTTGCCCGCGAGGTCCTCGGCGTGGACACCGAGGAACTGGTCGTCCTTACGGAACTGCTCCTCCGCGGCCCGCAGAGCCCCGGCGAACTCCGCGGCCGCGCGTCCCGCATGCACCCCCTCGAAAGCGTGGAGAAGGTCGAGCAGATCCTCCGCAACCTCATGCGCCCGCGCGAGGCCAGCGGCGACAACCCCGCCCGCGAGCCCCTGGTCCGCGAACTCCCCCGCCGCCCGGGCGAGCGGGCCAACCGCTACGTCCAACTCCTCTGCCCCGACCTGCACCCGCTCGACGGTCCAATCGCCGCCTCGCACGAGCATGCTGCCACGCCGGCCGGTGCCGCGCCCCCGGCAAGCAGCGAACTTGCCGCCCGCGTGGACGAACTCGAGGCGGAAGTCCGCCGACTCCGCGCCGCCGTGCGCAGGCTCGCCGCCGCGATGGGCGAGAGCGACCCGCTGGAGGGCGAGTGATGTGCGCTGCGGGTGCGTCCGGTCTCATCGCCGTCATTGCCGCGGCGGCCGCGGCGGCGTCCGAGCCCCCAGCGTTCATCGACGCCACCGACGCCGCCGGCCTTGGCAACCTCAACGCCACGCGCCTCTGCCTTGCCGATCTCAACAGCGACGGCCGCCCCGACGCCATCATCCGCTGCCGCGAGGCGGGCAAGCCCGACCGCTACCGCGTCTTCCTCAACCACCCAGGCGAAGACGGTCGCGGCGTGCGCTTCGTCGAGTTGGACCGCCCGACCGGCCTCCCCGCGCCGCGCGACGGCGACTGCCTCGTCTTCGCCGACCTCGACAACGACGGCCGCCCCGACGCCGTCTTCACCCGCTACCTCGATATCAACAACGAGAAGTTCACCGAGCCGGAGGATGAACCGAAGCGCACCGCCTGGCTCCGCGGCAACGGCGACGGCACATTCGGCGAGCCCCGCATCATCGACGCGGCCAAGCCCGCGACCACCGCCTGCATCGCCGTCGGCGACGTCGATCGTGACGGCCGGCTCGACCTCTACCTCGGCAACTGGTACACCACCTACGGCGTCTCCAACGCGGCGTTCACCAACGACCTGCTCATCCAGTCCGCCGCGGCAGAAGCGCCCACATTCCAGCGCATCCCGCTCCCCGAAGACCGCGAGACCTTCGACGAGGACGCCGACGCGGCCGGCCGGCCGACCTACGGCGTGCTCATCCTGCCCGACTTCCCCACCGGAACCACATCGCTCCTTGAGTTGAACTACGGCCGGCGGGCCAACCGCCTGTGGCGACCCACTGCCGGTTCCTTCTCAAACCTCAACGCTGCAACCTGGGAAGATGCCGCACCACTCCTCGGCATCGACGGCGACGCGGTCCGCCACGGCCGCTACCCCGACTGGCTCAAGGAGATCGCCAAGCGCGACGCTCGCTTCGACCGACCCGACGAGAAGCCCTACCGCTCGCACGGCAACACCTTCGACGCCGCCGTTGGCGACATCGACAACGACGGCGACCTGGACCTCTTCCTCGCCGAAATCACCCACGCCTGGGCCGGCGACTCCTCCGACCGCTCCCGCTTCCTCGTTCAGGGCGATGGCAGCCGCTTCGCACCCGACTCACGCCTCTCCGTTGACCGCATCCCTCCGATCCCGCCGCGCGACCAGTGGCCCGAGGGGTGGTACCCGCGCTGGAACCAGGGCGACCTCTTCTGTGAACTGGCCGACCTCGACCACGATGGCCGCCTCGACCTGATCCTCTCCAGCGGCGACTACCCGGACCCGCCGCCGTACGACCAGCGCCTCCGCATCTTCCACCAGCAGCCCGACGGCACGTTCCGCGACATCACCCCCGCCAGCGGCATCGACCACGTCGGCAGCGCGCAGATCTCCATCGGCGATGTTGACCTCGACGGCGACCTCGACATCCTCGTCGGCCAGTCCTTCCACCGTTTCACGAAGGAGATGATCGACGCTCGTACCCCACCCGGCCCGGTCGTCCGCCTCTTCCTCAACCAGACCGCCGAGCGCCGCGCGGCCGCCGGCACGGGCCCCGCCTCCATCACACTCAAACTCGTTGGCGATCAGGCCGTCGGCGTCAACCGCGACGCGCTGGGCGCAACCATCGAGATCGTGGCCCGCTCCGGCGACCAAACGCTCCGCCAGCGCCGCCAACTCATCGGCATCGGCGGCCACGCGGGCAAGCAGCACGAGTTCCTCATCCACGCCGGCCTCGGCGAGGCTTCCGCGGCCGAGCGCATCACGATCCGCTGGCCCGGCGCGGCCCCCGAAACGGTGCTGGAGAACGTCCCCGCCGGCCGGCACACGATCGCCGTCGGCGCCACTCCCGCCGAGCCCTGAGGACCAGAGCCGGCAATCGCGCGCCTACAGCAGGCTCGCCGCCAGACTCGCCAGTTCGCTCCGCTCGCTCTTGGTCAGCGTCACGTGCCCGACCAGGCCGATCCCCTTCATCTTCTCGACGACGTAACTGAGCCCGTTGCTCGACTGGTCGAGATACGGGTTGTCGATCTGCCCGATGTCGCCGGTGAGGATCACCTTCGTCCCCTCCCCGACGCGGCTGACGATCGTCTTGATCTCGTGCGGCGTCAGGTTCTGCGCCTCGTCCACGATCATGAACTGGTGCGGGATGCTCCGCCCGCGGATGTACGTCAGCGGCTCGAGCACCACCTTCCCATCCGCCAGCAGCCGCTGGATCCGCTGCTCCGTCGTGTGGCTCTCGGCCGACTGCATCGGGCTGCCGCGGTTGCTCAGCAGGTACGCCAGGTTGTCGAAGATCGGCTGCATCCACGCCGTCAGTTTCTCGTCCTTGTCCCCCGGCAGGTACCCGATGTCGCGCCCCATCGGCATGATGGGCCGCGCCACGAGCAGTTTGTCGTACCGCTCCTCGTTGAAGACCTTGGCCATCCCCGCCGCGACCGCCAGCAGCGTCTTGCCCGTGCCGGCGCTCCCCAGCAGCGTCACCATCTTGATCTCGTCGTCCAGCAGCAGATCCATCGCCATCGTCTGCTGAACGTTCCGCGCCATGATCCCGAACGTCGGCTTGCGCGGCCCCGTGATCGGGATCAGGTGGTCCGTGTCCGCCAGGCGGCGCGCCAGCCCGGTGTGCCCCTCGTCGTCCACGTCCTTGAGCACGATGAACTGGTTCGCGATCACCTCGCGCCGGTACTCGTGCCCGTCCGCCGTCTCCGCCAGCAGCGCATCCCCCAGCCGGTCGATGCCCAGCATCCGCTGGCTGTACAACTCGTCGATCAGTTCCCCCGGCACCTCCAGCGACATGAACCCCTGGTACAGCCGGTCCGCGTCAACCTTCTGGTTCTCGAAATCCTCCGTGCGGATCCCCAGCGCGTCGCTCTTGATCCGCGCGTTGAGGTCCTTGGAGACGAAGACCGTCCGCGTCCCGCGGGTGTGCAGGTTCCACGCCACCGCAATGATGCGGTTGTCCGGCGAGTCCGCCTCGATCGCCGGCGGCCGCGCGTACTCCCCGATGTCGATCCGGATGATCCCGGTCTTCCCCGCCCGCTTCGTCCCGCCCGATCCCGCAGGCGTGCTCCCATCAACCCCGACCGGCGGCGCGCCCCACGGCACGCCCTCGATCAGCCGCCCCTTGGTCCGCAGCCGGTCCAGGTGCCGGATGCACTCGCGCGCGTTCCGCCCGATATCGTCGTTCTGCCGCTTGAGCTTGTCGAGTTCCTCGATCACCGCGAACGGGATGACGACCTCGTGCTCCTGGAACACGAACAGCGCGTTGGGGTTGTGCAACAGCACGTTCGTGTCCAGCACGAAGTGCTTCACCTCCGTGTCGGACGCCGGCCCGTGCGCCGCCGCGGCCTCCGCGCCGGGCGTGCCGCGCCCAGCGCTGCTGCCGCGGGTCGTACCCCCGGCGCCCGACGCCCCGCGCTCCGCCCCCGTTGTGACGGGTTCTCCGGCCCGCGTCGTGGCTTCCGTGCTCGTTGTCTCTCGCATGAGGCGGTCTCAACTCCTGTGCTCGACGCACATGGCTTTCGCTGCGGCGACGACCGCGGATGTCACGCCGTCGTCGCGGCCCCGGCGCCTCCCCGGTTACCCCGACGCCCCCTCTCATCAAGATCGGCCCACCCGGGCGCTGCCCCCAGCATACCGCCCGGCCAGGCCCCGTCGCGTCCCCCGGCACCCACTCCAGCCCCCCCGGCCGGGGTGCTCCCCTCAGCGGGAGTGATCACCGGCTCGTCCGCCATCACGACCAGCGCCTCGCGCAGCCGCTGCGCCCCGCCCCCGGCGCGGTCCAGCGCCAGTTCAATGCGCACGCCGTGCCGCAGGTCCGTCAGCGTGAAGACCGACACCTGCCGCGCCACCTCCGACCGCCGCAGGCGCGCCCGGCGCTGCGCTGCGCGCCGCCCGGTCCTCGTACGCGAGCCCGCGCCCGAGCGGGCGCCGATCGGGTCCAGCGGCGGCTCGTACCCGACGTCCAGCAGCGACAGCGGCAGTTCCGCCACGATCCCGCGCCCCTGCGGCTCCGCGCCCGTGCGATCCGAGCGCAACAGGAAGATCCGCCGGCTCGTCAGCACCACCGTGCGGCGTCGGTTCCCCTGCACCGCGCCGTGCGCCGCCGCCAGCAGATGGCCGAACCCCGGAATCAGCGCCAGCGCCACCTGCGCCAGCACGCGCACCGGGCTCGGGCTCAGTTCCGCCGCCGCGAACCCCACCAGCCGCTCCCCAGGCTCCAGCCGCGCGCGCAGCAGCCCCCGCAGGTGCATCGGGCCGTAGGCCGAGTTGCGGAAGCGCATCGCCATCGCTGCTCAGAAGTCCTTGTGCGCGACTCAGCGCAACACCCCAATAGTCAGCACGATCCCGACCGCCGCGGCCAAGGCCGTTTTCACGACCGTCGCCACCAGCCGCCCCACCGCGGCCCCGCCCCCGACTTTCGCCGACTGCCGCCACGTCATCGCGCCGCCGTGGCGCTCCGCGATCAGCGCCCCCAGCCCCGCGCCCACGGCAGCCCCCATGATCGTCCCGATGATGGGCAGCACAACCGAACCGCCCAGCGCGCCAACCAGCGCGCCGATCACCGAGCCGATCGCTCCGCGCCTCGTTCCTCCGGCCTTCTTCGCCCCCACCGCTGACACCAGCAACTCAGCGAGTTCCGCGACGACGCCGATCGCCGCCGCAGCCCCGATCGTCCATACGTCCAACAGTTCAGGAACAAGCAGTTCAACGACCGCCGCCACACCGACGGCCAGCCAGATCCCCGGCAGCGTGAGAAGGGTCAGCACGACGCCCGCCACGGACGCGATCACCACCGCGATGGCCGCCGCCGTCATCCACATCCGCGTCGCGGGCGCCTCCTTCCCCCTATCTATCGGAAAGTCCGCTCAGCGGTTCGCGACCTCGGACGCCGCGGTTTCCGCCGATGGCTCGGCCGCCTCGCGCGCCCCATCGTCGCCGGACGCCCCGTTGCCCCCTCCCTCGCCCCCGTTGTCCCCGCCCTCACCGCCATCCCCGGCCCCGGCCTCGGGGTGCACGGTCTTCTCCATGGTGAGCACCCACTCCTCCAGCGGCACGTACCGCAGCAGATCCAGCGTCCGCGTGCGCCCGTCCTTCATCACGAGCGTCACGTAGTACTTGTGCCACTTGCGCTTGTCGAACTCCGCGATGTCCGCAGGCACGATCGACGTGCCGTCGGGCAATGTGAGCCGTTGCTCCTGCGGATCCCACGTGAACCGCGTCCCTCTGGCGCGCATCACCACCGCGAGGATCCACAGCGCGCCGCCGAAGCCGCCGACCATGAACACATACTGAAACGCCAGATCCATCGCGTTCAGCGGCTTGGGCGGCTGGTTCACCTTCCACTGCGCCGCCAGGTTCGACAACTGCGTGCTGACGTCCTCCTCGATCCGCGACGGCGCCGAGTCCAGCCGCCACACGCGCTGCAGCGACCGCAGCCACTCCAGCCGCGCCAGGTTCATCACCGCAACCGGCTTGGACGTCCCCGTGAGCACCGCCGTCCCGTGCACGGCGCGCCGCAGGTCCGCCTCGCGCTGGCCCAGTTCCTCCATCTCGCGCCGCGGGTCGCTGACCAGCACGCTGTCGCGCGTCAGCCGCCCCGCGTCCCGCGCGGCCTCGAGGTACTGGTACAACTTGTACGATGCGTCCAACTCGCCGCGCCGCGGGAAGATCACCAGCCCGTCGATCAGGGACCACACCCCGAACCCCGCCAGCGCGACGAGGAAGATCCCCATCTTGAGGATCCAACTGCGGTTCAGCGTCGTGGTCTGCACGGCGGCCATGCGGCGGTACTCCTGCGTCTTCCCCATCCCGCCCCCGGCTCCCCGGCCGGCCCCCCCGAGCCCGTCCCCCACACCGCGTTATCGGCGCTTCGGCAGCCCGGCTGAGGGACAGTATCGCCCCAAGCCTCGCCCTGCCGCGCACGGGAGGCGGTCGGGCCCCTCTCTACTGCGCCAGGCGACCCGGGGATCGCCGAAACAGGACAGACGCCCCGGAAATCACCCCCGCTCGATGTCCAGGTCCGGGTTCTCGAGAGTGCTCCCCCACCACGACTCGGCCCACACCCGCCCCTCCGGCGTGGCCAGGACCGGGTCGAATCCCCCGTCCGCCACCGGTCGCACGGGAATCCGCGGGTACTTCCCGGGCTTCCGCAGCGCCACCGCCAGCCACGCCTCATGTCGCCGCCGCGCGGCCGCCCCGCGCTCCAGCCACCACTCACGCAGCCGCCGGGACCAGAACATGCGGTGATTGTACCGAACCCCGCCGCCCCACAGATCGCGCGCCGCACTGCCCCCTGGCTCGCGCCCCGCGGCCAGAGTACGCTGTTGAGACATCGCCCAAAGCGGCGGGCATTCAGCCGGGCTCACGACCACGCGTGTCCCCGAAGCGCCGCCCCGCCAGCAAACAGATCTGGCACACGCGCCCGTAGCTCAGCGGATAGAGCGTCGGTCTTCGGAACCGAAAGTCGGGGGTTCGAATCCCTCCGGGCGTGCTTCGCGCTATCCGCCCGGTCTTGCGCGACGGTCCCCTCAATATCCGTAGTCGTAGTCGTACGCGGAATCGCCGCCCGAGCCCGCCTTCATGTTCACGACCGCCGCGGCCCCAACGCCCGCCGCGGCGACCAGCGCCGCGGCCGCAATCGTGATTGCCGCGCGCCGGCGCGGCCGATCCGCAGACCCGGCAAGCCCGCCGACCAGCACCCCCGCAACCGGCGCTGCGGCGATCACCAGCGCCGCGTACCACGGCAGGTCCGCGTACGCCACCGCGCCGAGCATCGCCGCGCCGATGATGCACGCCCCGACCGCCAAGCCGGGCCCGAGCCATACCTTTGTGCCAGATCGAGCGGGCAGCCCGGCACACAAGACCGCCGCGGCCCCCGCCATGGCGAACTGGGCCAGTTTGAGGCTGTGGCTTGCCGCGATCGCGCCCGCGGCCGCGGCTCCTGTCCCGGCGAGCAAGATCGCCGCGGTGCGTGCTCCGCCCCGATGCTCTACAAGCAATGTCAGCGCCGCCATCGCCGCAACGGCCACTCCCGCCCCACTCGCCCACAGCACCTGCTCCGTCCCCGGCCCGGATCGCATCGCCGGCCACAGCACCGCCGGCCCCGCCGCGACCGCCGCCAGCACCGCGAGCACCGGCCCCGCCAGCCGCCGCGGCAGCGCCGCCCCAAGCACGGCCCCGACCACTCCCGTGCCCACGACAAGCCAGAAGATCCGCGCCTCGCTCCCATGCGGCGGCCACGACGGCAACCCGTTGATCCTCCACTGCGCCGCCGCATACGCCGCCGCGATCCCCGCCGCCGCCAGCCACAGCAGCCGCGGCGCCGCGGCCCCATCGCGCACGCCGCCGAAGCGCAGGGCGAGCCCCACAACCAGCCCCACCGCCGCGGGGATCAGCACGCCGACGACCAGTTCGAAGATCTGCTGGTTATCCATGGACCCCGCTCAACGAAAGCGCCGTGCGCGGCGGAGCCGCCCACGGCGCAAAGTCATGCTCGGCGCTCACGCCGGCCTGCAACAGGCACAGGTCACCCCTGCGCGCCACCCTGCAGGGAAACGATCACCTCCACCTCGTCCGACAGGCCCTGGCCCAGGCCGTACACCATGCCGAACTCGGAGCGCTTGATCGTGAAGCGCGTCTCCAGCCCGCTCACGGGCCCGCGACGACCCTCACCGTCGCCGGTGTGCTCGATCGTGACGGTCAGCGGCTTGCTCTGGCCGCGGAGCGTCAGCGTCCCCGTCGCCTCGAAGCGGCCGTCGCCAACCTTCTTCATGCTCGTGGACTTGAAGGTGATCTCCGGATACTCCTTCGCGGAGAAGAAGTCCGGGCTGCGCAGGTGCTCGTCACGCTTCGAGTTGCCGCTCAGGATCGACCCGGCGTCAACGGTGACGTTGATCGACCCGCCGTCCTCCAGCGAGAACTCGCCCTTGATCCCGCTGAAGATGCCGTAGAAGTTCGAAACGTTGTTGTGCTTGATCTTGTAGACGACCGACGAGTGCACCCCGTCGATCCGGTACGGCGCCGCCGCGGCGGACCGCGCCGCGGGAGCGGCCTCCGCGGGGCTGGACATCGTGGCGGCGGTGAGGGCCGCGCCCGCGGCGATCAGCGCGGCGGAAGCGGCGACAACGGCGATCTTGCTGGTCCGGAGGTTCATGCCTGCAGGCTCCTTCGAGTCACACCCCCGCCCCCGTTCCCACCCCCCGGGTTCACGGGTCCCCCCGGGTCCGAAGTATTGGCGAACACCCGGCCACCCGCCGCTATTCCACCGGGAGGCCGCCTGACGCTAACCCCACCGCCCCGGGCCGCGACGCACGGGTCGTAGAATCGCCCCCAACACGCCCGATGCGTGCCAGACAGCGTCAGCCGACCGCGCCGGGCCCGCCCGACGCTCATCGCCGGAGTCCCCATGACCGCCCCGACCTCCCCCACTCACGCCTTCGACACCCGCACCGACGCCCTCCTCGCCGACCTCCGCGACAAGAAACTCTACAAGCACCTCCAGACCATCGAGGGGCCGATGGACGCGGTCGTCAAGATCCGCGGCTACGGCGACTGCCTCTGCTTCTGCTCCAACAACTATCTCGGCCTGGCCAACCATCCCGAGGTGATCGAGGCCGGGATCAAGGGCCTCCGCGACTACGGCGCCGGCACCGCCAGCGTGCGCTTCATCTGCGGCACCTTCACCCCGCACGAGATGATCGAGGCGAAGATCGCCGAACTCATGGGCACCGAGGCGAGTTACACCTTCGTCTCCGCCTGGACCGCCACCGAAGCCCTCTTCCCCACCTGCTGCGAGCCCGGCGACATCATCATCTCCGACGAACTCAACCACGCCTGCATCATCGACTCCATCCGCCTCACGACCGTTATCAAGAAGGGCGTCCACAAGAGCGTGTACAAGAACAACCGCCTCGAAGGGCCCGACTCCCTCCAGGCCCGCCTCGAAGAGGCCCGCGCAAACAAGGACGTCACCGGCGTCATCTGGGTCGTCACCGACGGCGTCTTCTCCATGGAAGGCTCCGTCGCCGACCTCCCCACGATGCGCCGCCTCTGCGACCAGTACGGCGCGATCCTCGTCGTGGACGACAGCCACGGCCACGGCGTCATGGGCCCCACCGGCCGCGGCACGCACGAGTTCTACGACATGTACGCCCCGGCCGGCGCCAACGGAAAGAACGGCCGCGTGGACATCTTCACCGGCACCCTCGGCAAGGCCCTCGGCGGCGGCGCCGGCGGGTTCGTCGCCGGCCCCAAGCGCGTGATCGAGCTGCTGGTGCAGCGCGGCCGGCCGACCCTCTTCTCCAACGCCCTGCCGGTCACGGTCGCGTGCTCGGCGGCCAAGGCGATCGAGATCCTGCTGCGCGAGCCCCAGCGCGTCGAGAAGCTCCGCGACAACGTGCGCTACGCCCGCGAGCAGATCCGGGCCGCCGGGTTCGACGTGCTGGAGAGCCCAACGGCGATCTGCCCGATCATCGTCCACGACACCGCCAAGGCGATCGCGATGAGCAAGCGGCTGCTGGAGCTGGGCGTGTTCGTCATCGGCTTCGGCTACCCGGTGGTCCCCGAGGGGCACGCGCGGCTGCGGGTGCAGATCTCCGCGGCCCACGAACGGAGCCACATCGACGGGCTGGTGGCGGCGCTGAAGAAGCTGTGAGCAGACGCGGCCGGCAGAACGCCGGCCAAGTGGAGCGTCCTCAGCGCAGCCCCCGTCGGCGTCGCGCGCATAGGCCCGGTTCGTTGTGTCGGCCGTGTCCGCGCCAAATGCGCTCATGCGAGCCGAAGGCCGGCGCACGCCGCGATGTCTCCGCGCCCTGTCCCCTTAGGAGTTCCGCGTCGTGCAATGGGCGATCTCGCGCAGCCGATCGTGGATCGAGAAGATCACCACCCACAGCTCGGAGAGCAGACGCAGGCCGATCCATCCGCTCCAGGTCACCCCGATCGCCACCAGCCCGGCGAGCGCTTGCTCGCGGGTCCGCTGCTTCGGATCGATCAGCAACATGATCGGCAACGCGATCGTCGAGAGAACCGCTCCCACGGTCGCGAGGATGAACACCCACTTGATCAGAACCGGCAGCAGCAGGAACTCGAAGTTGAAGAACGCGGCAAGCCCGAAGTCAGGTTGCGTCGTTGCGGTGTACGCCGCGAGACGTGATGGAGGCTGCGGAAGCTCCTGCACGATCGGCGCCGGTGGCGGCGGCGGCGCCCCGTCCGGCCGCACGCCCCCCACGACAAACCCGTCCGCCATCGCCATCTTCGCGGCCTGCTCCGGGGAGCCGGCGTGGTACAGCCGCTCGGTTTCGGTCCCGGTGGCGCGATCGACGCACTGAACCCGGTAGAACATCCGGCCATCCTCCTCGCCGCCACGGGCGGCCGCGCGAGTATCGCCGCGCCCACGGAGACTTTCAAGCCCCACCGCGCCCGCCGCACACCCCTGCGTCCGCGATGCCCCACCCCTCCCCACACGCGTGCGTACCGTCACGCATGAAGCTTGTCATCCAGCGCGTCGCCTCCGCCTCCGTCACCGTTGACGGCGCCGTTCGCGCCTCGATCGACCGCGGCCTGCTGGTCCTCGCCGGCCTGACCGACACGGACGCCGACGCCGACCTGGAGTGGTGCGCCGGCAAGGTCGCCGAACTGCGCATCTTCGAAGACGAGCAGGGGAAGATGAACCGCTCGGTCGCCGAAGTCGGCGGGGCCGTGCTGCTGGTCCCCAACTTCACCCTCGCCGGCGACGCCCGCAAAGGCCGCCGCCCGAGCTTCGACCGCGCGATGAAGCCCGAACTCGCCGCGCCCGCGTTCGACCGCTTCGCCGCAATGGTCGCCGCCAGGGGCGTACCCGTTCAGACTGGCGTCTTCCGGGCCCACATGAACGTGAGCCTGGTCAACGACGGGCCCGTCACGATCCTGCTCGACTCCGCCTCACGCTGAGGCTCGCGACATCCTCTCACCGCCGCGGATTCCGCCCCGTCACGATCCGACTCGGCGCCTTGGGTGGAAACGGCGAGCGAGCCGACCGATGGCTCGTCGAAGCTGGAGCCGGAGCCGGGACCGGCGTCGGCGCAGGTGCCGCCGGCGGCGAAGCATCCGCCCCGCCCGTCGAAGCACCCGACGGCCCGTCCGCCGCCGCCCCCCGCTCCCCGGAAGCCTCGCCCGTCCCCACTGCCGCGGCCCCGTTCACGTCCGCCGCGGCCGCCTCCCCCTTCTCAGCCCGCTCCGCTGCGGGCGAAGCGCCCGGCGCCTCCGGAAGCTGGCCCGCCGCTCCCGGCTCCGTCAGGTTCCGCCGCCCGTCCCCAGACTCCACCAGCCGCGCGAAGATCAGCCGCCCAGCCGACGTCTGCAGCGAGCTGGTCACCTCCGCCTGCACCTGCTCCCCGACGTACGCCGCCCCGCCCTCGACGACGATCATCGTCCCGTCCTCGAGGTACCCCACCCCCTGCCCCGGCTGCTCCCCCGGCTTGACCAGCCGGATCGATACCTGCTCCCCGGGGATCAGCGCCGGCCGCAGGGCGTTGGCGACGTCGTGCAGGTTCAGCACCGTCACGCCCTGGATCTGCGCCACCCGCGCCAGCCCCACGTCAGTCGTCACCACCGTCCCCGGCATCCGCTTGGCCAGTTCCACGAGCATCTGGTCCACGGACTTGCCCGCCACCGGCGTCTCGTCCACCGACACGTCCAGCCCCGAGCGCTGAAGTTTGCCGATGACATCCAGCCCGCGCCGCCCCCGGGCCCGCTTCATGCGGTCCCCCGAGTCCGCCAGCACCTGCAGTTCCGCGATCACGAAGTGCGGGATCACCAGCGGCGCCTGCAGAATCCCCGTCCCCGCGACGTCCACGATCCGCGCGTCGATCAGCGCCGACGAGTCCAGCAGCAGCGGCTTGGCCCCACGAATCTGCTTGGCGAACTCGACATACGGGATCACCAGGCGGAAGTCGTCCTGCGTCTGGAGCACCGTCGCGATGCCCAGGTAGCAGAGCGTGATCCCCAGCATCACCTTGAACAGCGAGATGAACGGCGACAGTTTGCTCAGCGCCTCGGGCGGGATCCACACCTGCGACAGCAGGTCGATCAGCGCGCTGAGCGCCACCGTCGCCAGCATCCCCGCGAACAGCCCCAGGAACACGCCCGAGATCGTCGAGATCTTCTTCCGGGGCGTCGCCAGGTCCACCAGGAACCCCAGCGCCGCCAGCAGCGCCGCCGTCACCACCGGGAAGTACCACTCGATCCCCGACGCGACCGCCACCTGCGCCGCGTACAGCAGGGCCACGGACATCAGGAAGACGACGAAGCAGATCCGGACGATCCGCATGACGACCGCCCGTTGGCGCTGCGCGGCCTCCAGGGGGTCCAGGCCCGGGGTGTAGGTGTCGCTCACACCGAAAGTGTACCTCACGCCCGGCCCCATGCCCGGATGCGACAGGGCGCGGGACCGCCGAACGTCTATGATGGGAACCCGCTCCCCGCCCCGCGTGGGGCGGGCCATACGGGCAGTCCCGCCGACCGACGGCCGGGCCCGGTGCACGGGTCGAACCGTGAACCTGGTCAGGGCTTGACCGCAGCAGCCATAAGCGGCTAGGCCCGGTGCCGCCGGTGTCCTGGCCGTCGGTCGGCGGGACTGGAGGAGAATGGCCAACTGGCCAGAGTCCCGTAGCCCCTTTGGCCATCTGGCCCTTCGGCCCTGTGGCCCTTTCCCATGACGTACTCCGTCCTCGCCCGCCGCTACCGGTCGAAGTCCTTCGACGAACTCGTCGGCCAGGAGCCGATCGCGCGGACGCTCCGCAACGCCATCGCCCACAACAAGGTCGGCCACGCCTACCTCTTCACCGGCACCCGCGGCGTCGGCAAGACCTCCTCCGCCCGCCTCTTCGCCAAGGAACTCAACGCCCCCGGCGACCAGCCCCCCGAGGTCGCCGAGGCCATCATGCAGGGGCGCGACACCGACGTCATCGAGATCGACGCCGCCAGCCACGGCAAGGTCGAGGACGCCCGCGAACTCATCGCCAACGCCGTCTACCGGCCGATGCGCGGCCGCTACAAGATCTACATCATCGACGAGGTCCACATGCTCTCCACGGCGGCGTTCAACGCGCTGCTCAAGACGATGGAGGAGCCGCCGGAGCACGTCGTCTTCATCCTCTGCACCACCGAGGCGCACAAGGTCCCCGCCACCATCCAGTCCCGCTGCCAGCGCTTCGACTTCCGCGCCATCCCCACCGCCCGCATCGCCGAGCACCTCGCGCGCGTCGTCAACGAGGAGGGCGTCAGCGCCGACCCCGAACTGCTCCACATGATCGCGCGCCTCGGCAACGGGTCGATGCGCGACAGCCTCTCCCTCCTCGACCGCCTGCTCGCCTCCGGCGAGAAGAAACTCACCGTCGATCTGCTCGAGAACCTGCTGGGCCTCCCCGACCGCACGCTCATCGCCGGTCTGGTGGACGCCCTCGCCGACGGCAACCCCGCCGCCGCCCTCGCCAGGACCGACGAACTCCTCCGCCGCGGCGTCAGCATCGACCAGTTCCTCTCCTCCCTCGCCGAGCGCTTCCGCGACCTCATGGTCATCGCGGCCTGCGGCCCCGAGACGGACCTGGTCGAACTCACCGCCGAGGGCCGCGAGCAGGCCGTCGCCCAATCCCGCCGGTTCGACGCCGCGGGCCTGGTCCACATGATCGCGCTGTGCGACTCGGTCGCACGCTCCAGCAAGTCCGCCGCCGCCCCGCGCGCTCTGCTCGACGCGCTCATCGTGCGGCTGGCCATGACCGAGAAACTCGCCGACGTCACCGCCGTCATCGCCGGCGCCGCGCGGGCCGCGGCCAACGGCGCCGCGCCGGTCACGGTCGCCGCGGGCGTCGGCGCCGGTGGAGGCGCCCCCGCAAAAAAACGCTGACGGGTGGCCCCAGTTCCGCGGCGCCACCCGCCGTCCCGTCCGTTCCCGGCCCCCCACCTTCGATCCCCGTCCCGCCGTGGCGCGCAGGCCAGGGCGCTTCCCCCATGCCACGGCCGGTCCCGGCCGCGACGACGATCGCCGAGGTGAAAACGCCGGCGCCACCCGCCCCCACCACCCCGGCCGCTGGTCCTCCCGCGATCCCCGCCGCCCCAATCCCCCAGGGCCCCGACCCGGCCTCGCACCCCCTCGTGCGCCAGGCCATCGAACTCTTCAAGGCCCGCGTTGTGGACATCCAGCCCAAGCGCGATTGAATCCGCGCCCCGTCGGCCCGTACAACTCTCCCTGCCGCCTTGCTTCCGCACGCACACGCGAGCGGCCGGAGCCTCACCGATGTTCGACTCGTTCAAAGTCTTCTCCGCCCTCGCGGGTCTCATGAAGAACAAGGAGGCCGTGCAGGCGGCGGCCGACCGCATCAAGATCCGCCTGGGTGAACTCCGCGCCGTCGGCGACGCCGGCTCCGGCGCGGTCCGCGTCACCGTCGATGGACGCATGCAGGTGCTCGACGTCGCCCTCGACCCCGCGCTGATCCAGGCCCTCGCCGGCCCCGCCGGGGCGTCCGTCTCCGCCCTCGCCGGATCGCTCATCGCCGACGCGACCAACACCGCCCTGCGCCAGGCCCAGACCCAGGCCCGCGAGGAACTCGCGAAGGAGGCCAGGGCCCTGGGCCTCCCCGACCTCCCCGGCCTCGACAAGTTCCTCCGCGACTGACCCCCGGGCTTCACATCCCCCCCGCCCCTCACCACACAACATTGTGCACCGTGCACACCGCCACCCACACCCCCGAGCCCGGCGTCCGCATCACGCCGCTGAACCCCGCGGCCGACCCCGCGCGGGTCATGATCGCCCCACCCCCGCCGTTCGCATCACACGACGATGAAGACCGCGTCGCCGCCGCGTGGGACGCCCTCTGCCGCGACAACCCGCGCCTCCACGACGGCCCGATCCTCGCCGTCCTCCACATCGACCCGCAGACCAACCTGATCGTCTGCCGCCGCGAGTCATACCGCCGCCTGGCCGTTCAGACCGCCACCCCCGCCGTGGCCACCGGCGTCTACCAACTCTCCGTCACCGGCGCCATCATCGGCCGCGACCGCGCCGGCCTGCCGCACATCCTCATCGGCCGCCGCGGCACGCAGACGCGCATGTACGGCGGCATGTGGGAACTCGCCCCCGCCGGCGGCATCGACCCGCCCGCATCCCCGCGCGAGCGCCTCAGCGCGGGCGAGATCTTCGCCGCCCTCGCCCGCGAAGCCCGTGAGGAACTCGCCCTCGACCTCGGCACAGACCCGTGCCGCGCGGCCCTGGTCTGCCGCGACGAGCACGCCCGCAGCGACGATCTGGTCATCCCCGTCCACCTCCCCGGAACCATCGACCCGCGCAAGCCCCCAGCCTGCGCGGCGAGCACATCGTGGGAGTACCTCGACACCGCCTGGCTCGCCCTCGACGACGCCCCCGCCTTTGTCGCCCGCCACGCCGATGCGTGTATCCCGCCCGCGCGAGCCCTGCTCGCCGCGGCGGACCGGCTGCTGCTCCAGTAAACAGCCCGAGCCAGCGCCCGCAGAAGACACCAACCCCGGATCACACCGGCGTCGCGATCGCCGTCAGGTCCTGCGCCTGCCACATCCCGCCGACCTGCCACCAGTACCGGAAGACGCTCCCGTCCTCCTCGGCGCCCACGATCGAGATCGTGTCGCCGTACGGCACGCCCGTCAGCGGACCGCCCGGAACCGGACCGTTCTCGACGATCTCCGACAGCGGCGAGGCGATCCACGTGTCCTCGCCCATCAGATCAACGACCTGCGGCGACCACCAGTACACGACCAGCCGCCCCTCCGTGTCCGCCGCGACAACGTTCAGCCCGCCCCAACTCGTCACGTACGACGCCACCGACTCGGCCTGCACCAGCGGCCCGCCGATCAGCGTGGTCAGATTGTCGTTGGCCCACTGACCCTGGAACGCCGGCACCCACCACGTCACGGTGAGTTCCCCCGCCTCGTTCACGCCGGCAATGTTGATCCCGTCCCAGGATGTCAGGTACGCCGTCAGCCCGCCGACCACCGGCGCCGCCCCGGTGATCGCGCTCAGGTTCGCGACCGACCACTTCTCCATCCCCGGCGCCCACCACACGCTGTGGATGTTCCCCTGCGCATCCAGCCCCGCGATGTTCAGCCCGTTCCAGCGCGTCACGTAACTGATCAGGTCCCCCGTGAACGCCGGCGTCGTCAGCCCCTGCGGCACGAGGTCGCGCTGCGTCAGGTTGAACGCGGTCCACGCGTACCCGCCGGTCCCCAGGCCGCCGGTCTGCTGGTACACGATCAGGTCGCCGTCGGCCGCCAGCCCCGCCACCATCACCAGGCCGTCGATCGTGATGAACGACGTCATCGCCCCGGTGATCATCTCGGCCCCGGCGACCTCCGCCGTCAGGTTGCGGAAGTCCCACGAGCCGCCGTTGCCGCGGTACAGAATGAGCCCGGAGTCCGACTGCGCCACGACGTACGCCAGGTTGTCCTTCGGATCCGTCCACGTCAGCAGATCGCCGCGCACCGCCGGCCCACCCGCCGCCGCCAGCAGGTCCGTCACCGTCCACGCCCCGCCGGCGCTCTGCCGGAAGACGATCGGCCGCCCCTCCACGTTCATCGCCGACACCGTCAGCGCCCCGCTCGGCGGCGAAGCCGTCCCGAACAGCGTGGAGCCCGGCTCGGCCGCCCACGGGTTGCCGCCCCCGCCGCCCAGCGTGTGCTCGATCGTCAGCGCGTACACCCCCGTGGAGTTCAGGTCGTCGGCGAAGACCGCGACGTAATACGTCCGCCCCCCCACCGCGTTGAACGTCAGCACCGCGTCGGTCCCGTCCCCGTCGTCGGCGCCCCCGCCCAGCGGGCTCCCCTCGGCGCTGTAGTACGCCAGCCCCACGTCCAGCCCGCCCGTCCCCGTGATCGCGCGCACCACGATCACGCCCGACTCCGGCGCGACGAAGCGGAACAGGTCCGTGTCCCCCGCAAACTCGATCATCCCCGCCGCGGCGCCGGTCCCGCCTGCGGGCACCTCCACCAGCGTCGCCCCGGCCAGGTCCCCCAGATCCGCGTGGTCGTCGTCGTTCTCGGTGATCTGCGCAAGCCGCGCATCGACCTTGACGTTGAACTCCCCCACCGTCGCCGCCGCGGTGTACGCGAGCCCCGTCGAGAGGTTCGTGAACCGCACCACGTACGACCCCGCCGGCACCGCGATCTGGTAGTTCCCGGCGTTGTCCGTCGTGTACGTCCCCACGATGTTGAACGGGTCGGCCGCCGGCGCAACGTCGATGCGCACGTTCGCGATCCCCTCTCCGATGTTGTAGAACTCGTTGCCGTTGACGTCGTCGTACACCACCCCGAGGATGTACTTCCGCGACGGATTCTGCTGGACGCCGAACATCTCCGTGTAGAAGTCGAAGTACGGGCCGATGTTCGTGAACGCGAATCCGGCGCCGAACTCGTCGTAGTGGAACGTCGACGTGAAGTTCGTGTGCAGGCTGAAGATGTTCTTGCGGTGCCCGACCGACGCGATCCACTCGCGGTGCGCCTGATCGATCGTCTCCTGCCCCGCCGCGATGTTCTCCCCCGCCACGCCCAGGTACCCCGCGTGCTGCGCCCGGTCCGTCGGGTCATCCCCATCCGGATTCACGTGGTCGAAGAAGTCCCGCTGCGCCATGTCCAGGCTGTGCATCCGCGCCGCGAGCGTCAGCGCCTCGCTCAGCGCCAGCGGTTCCGACGGCACCAGCCGCGCGATCTCCGCCTGCGTCAGCCCCGCCGTCAGGTCGATCGTCGGCCCGTCCATCTGGTTGAGCCGGTCCTGCTCCGCCATCGGGTTCGCCCGCGCGCGGTTCACCAACTCCAGCAGGTACACCTCTTCCGCCGTCCAACTGAACCCCGCCAGCAGCATCCGCGGCTCAAGCCCCTCGGCGATCGCGCGCTGTTCCCGCTCCAGCGCGCGGCGGCGGCCGCGACCGGACCCACTGGACCGATATCCACTGAAGCCACCGAACATGACCAACCTCCGCGTGGGTGGGCGCATCTGATCTGTTAGGTTGGGGAATCGACGCGAACCAGGCAAGGGTTCACGAATAGCCGCCCAACCGGCGCGCCCTTGGCGCCGCCCCCCAGCGCATCCCATAGGCCGGCATAGATTATCGGACCCTATCCCCCGCGCCCAGCACGATTTACGGAATCCCCGCCCCCCTAGATCTGGCGGAGAACTGAAGTTCCACCAGTCTCTTCAACCCCGAACCCCTCCCTGACTCCTCCCCGGTGCTCTCCCACACAGCCGGTGGCCGCCGGAGCAGCCCCTCCGCTGCCCCCCGGATCGTCGCCCACTGCCGCCCCACGGACACCCCCGCCAGCCGGTGGGCCCACGCCCACCCCGCCACCCCCGCCAGCACCCCGCTCGCCCGACGCCCGTGCCGACGGGCAATCCAGAGCCAGTTCCGGGTCGCCAGCCGGTGCCAACGGACGCTCTTGCGGCTCGCCGCGGGGGAGTCGTGCCACACGGTCCATTCGGGGTTGAAATGGACCCCGCGCCCCGCGGCCAGCAGCCGCAGGGCCAGGTCCGTGTCGTTGCGGTACAGGAAGAAGCCCCCGTCGTACCCCCCGACTTGCTCCCAGTCCGCCCGCCGCACCAGATTCGCGCACCCCATCACCGGCCACCGGTCATCCCCCTGCCCCGCCGCGGCCGCGAACGGCCACTCGCTCGCCCCCGTCGCGGGGTGACGCGGGTGCAGCGTGACCGCGGCCAGATCGGGCCGTCGCCCCAGCAGCGCCGCGGCCGCCGCCAGCGCCTCGGGGTCCGGCCGCGCATCGTCGTCCAGGATCAGCAGCAACTCCCCGTCGGCGCCGCGGGCGCCGACGTTGAACGCCTCCACCCCCGCGTTGCTCTCCAGCCGGTGCAGACGCACCTCCGGATACAACTCGGCCACGTGCGCCGGCGTCCCGTCCGTCGAGGCGTTGTCCACGACGACGATCGCCGACGCCGGCAGCCCGCACCGGTGCATGAGGTGCTCCAGCGTCGCCCGCAGCGCCGGCCACCGGTTGTGGCTCAGCACGATGACCGACACCGTCGGGTTCTCCCGCGGCCAGCGCATACGCCGCGTCGGCGCGGCACGCATCGGCGTCGGCCGGCGCCGCTGGGCCCACAGCCGCGCCGCGTGCCAGCACCCCTCCGCCGCGACCGCCGCCGTCCGCGCCAGCGTCCGCACGCCCCCGCCCGGGCGCAGCACGAACCCGCCGGGGATCACCTGCACCATCACGCGCCCGGCCATCCACGTGTGCGGCCGCCCGCGCGCCGGCACCACCGCGATGTCCGCCACCGGCTGGATCAGCCGCGGCAGCATCGACCCCGGCCGGAACCGCAGCATCTTCCCCGACCGCCGGCGCACGCCCGCGGCCTCCAGTTGCCGCTCGATCTCCGCCTGATCCGCCTCCGGAATCCCAAGTTCGTGGTGCACCAACACCGTCGGGTCGCCCCCCAGCCGCGCAGTTTCCTGCTTCAGCGCCTCACCCAGTTGCGTCAGCGGCCGGAACGAATCGAACTTCAGCATCCCCGCCGGCGCAGGCCCCAGCGCGTGCTCCCCGCCGCGCGCCGCGTCGCGCAGCCCCATGATGTGCAGCCGCGCCAGGTCGTCCCGCCCCATCATCGCCTGCCCCACCGCCCGCGCGACTTCCCGCAGCGCCCGCCTCAGCCGCACCCACCGCCCCAGCCCCAGCGCATCGATCGGCCCGAACCCGTTGCGCGCGATGTAGTACCGCGGCAGGGTCGCGAACCGGTCGAACATCGGGTGGAACGCCACCGACCCCGGCACCCCCACAATCCGCCCGCCGCGCTTCCCACCATCCTCCGAAGCCACTTCCCTCGCCCGCTGCCCCAGCCGAATGAACCACTCAACATCGTCCCCGTTGAGGAACACATCCGGCATCAGCCCCCCGCGCCGCACCGCATCCGCCCGCACCAGCGCGCTGCACGCCGCGACGTAGTCGCACTCCACCGGCTCGCTGATCCCCACCGCCCCACGCACCACCGGCCCGAACCGCCCGTTCCCCCGGTGCACGCGCCCCCCGATCTCGAACACCGGCCCCGTCGGGTACGGCGGCGCGGCGATCGCCGACCCCGCGGCGATCACCGTCGGATCGGCATCCAGGGCTTCCATCAGTTTCGCGAGCGTGTCCGGCAGAACGCGGGCGTCCGAATCCACGAGCCAGAGGAACTCAGGCTCCCACGGCTCCCCGTCCCGCTCCATCTCCCCCAGCGCATACGCCATTCCCGCGTTGAACCCACCGGCCCCCCCGGTGTTGGTCTCCAGCCTGAGAATGCGCACATCCACCCCCTCCGGCCGCCGGACGGTCTCCAGCGGCGGATCGGAGGCGTTGTCCACCACGATCGCGCGGAGGTCGATCGCCTTCTCATTCCCCCCAACCTGCCCATCCTCCTTGCCCCCCTCTGCGCCGTCACCCGTCGGCACCCGCGCCAGGTCCGCCAGCACCAGTTCGAGGTCCCGCGGCCTGTTGAAGCACGGGATCACCACGGCCACACGCCGCACCGCGACGGGTCCGGGAGCCGTGGAGGCGGGGGGAGCGGACCCGGGAGCCCGGGAAGGGCCGAGCATCTGCGGCTGCGCCGCCGAAGCAGCCCCCTCAGAGCCCCCGTCCAGTTCGATCCGCACCGGCGCGTGCGGGATGCTGCTGGATACAGAAGGCGTCACCGAGTCGAGTGTAAGCACTCGGTCATCGCTGCGGCGGTGCACCGCCACGGCCTTCTCCCGAACACTTCAGCCGGTCTTCACCGCGGGCGTGTAGTACAATCGGCGGTATTGAGCGAGGGGGTTGCCCACACAACGTACCCGCTCCGTGGAGAAACGCCGATGCTCTTGAGCAAGAGGACCCGCTGTCAGCACGTGGGCGAACCGCTCCTCGAGGCCCTCGAGGGACGCATGCTCCTGAACGGTGATGTCCCGTTCCCCTCCCTGGCAGACCTGGAAAACCCGAACAACACGGTCGTCCGAATGGACACCAACATGGGGACGATCTTCTTCGAACTCTACGACGTCGCCGGCCCCAACGGCGCCTCGGCCGCCCCCCTGACCGTTTCCAACTTCCTCAACTACATCCGCCGCGGCGACTACGACCAGAGTTTCTTCCACCGGCTCGCCTACCTCACGACGGACCCGACGGTCCCGTTTGTCCTCCAGGGCGGCGGGTTCCGCTTCTTCGACGGCGGTCCTGTCGGTGTCGTCCCGCAAGGCGCGCAGATCATGAACGAGTTCGACGCCGCCCGCGGCAACGTCGAACGCTCGATCGCGATGGCGAAGCTTGCTCCTCCTCCTCAAGGACCACCGAATGGCGGACCCAATTCCGCCACAAACCAGTTCTTCATCAACCTCCGCGACAACCGCGGCTCGCCGGCCTTCCTTGACGCTGAGAACGGCGGCTACACGGTCTTCGGACGCGTCGCAGACGATGCATCGTGGGCCGTCGTGCAGTCCATCGTCGGTCTCAACCGCGAGGACCTGAGGCAGGAGTTCACAGGGGAGCACAGCAGTAATTTCTCTACCGTCCCCACCCTCACCGACATCCCTGACGGACAACTCCCCGCCGCCTCCCAGCTCGTGACCATCCTCGACATCGAGGTCGTCAAGGCGCGCGACACCACCCAGTTCTTCACCGAGAAGTTCTTCTACGCCGAGGGCTTCGCCGGCAGCACGATCAACGAGTTCCTGCCGATGGCGAACCCGAACGACCAGATCGTGCACTACCAGGTCATCGTCCGCGCCGAGGTCCCGCAGGGCGACAACGTCGAGGGCTTCACCTGGTACCGCGACCGGGTCATCGGCCACGGCTCCATCCAGCCCGGGCAGCGCGGCGGCCTCACCATCTCCGCGTTCGGTGAGAACGGCGCCCCCGGCATCAACGACCTGGTCCCCCAGGGCGTCCCCTACTCCATCGAGGTCTGGGCCACCGCGCCACTGGCGGTCAACATCAGCCACTACGACTTCGGCACCTCCACCGGCGAGGCCTTCACCCAGACCCTCGACACCACCTGGGCCTTCGGCCAGGCCGAGAAGGCCAACGGCGTCGCCGACTTCCTCGTCTGGTCCAACCCCAACCTCACCCCCGTCAACATCGAGGTCACCTTCATCTTCTCCGGCCAGGCCTCGCGCACGATCAACGTCGTCACTGGCGCGATGCGCCGCGGCGGGCTGGCCCTCGGCCAGTTCGGCAACGACATCATCCCCGACAACTCCGTCTTCTCGATCATCGTCGAGGCCGACCAGGAGATCGTCGCCGCCCTCACCCACTTCGACGCCCGCAACGCCACCGACCCGGTCGGCTCGGCCACGCTCGGCGTCCCGGGCGCCGGCTCGCGCTTCGGCGTCCTCCCGCTCGCCCAGGCGGGCACGAACAACACCGACGTCATCGCGGTCGTCAACCCGACCAGCGTCTCGGCGGTCGTCAACTTCACCATCACCTTCGCGGACGCCAACGACAACGACATCGCCCGTCCGGCGGCCCTGATCATCCCGCCCAACAGCCGCGGCACCTTCAACGTCGCGGCGACCCCCGGCCTGGGCGACCGGCGCTACAGCGTCCGCTTCGACTCCAACACCGCCGTCTACGCCACCTGGCTGCACAGCCACGTCTTCGGCACCGTCCCCTCCAACCGCGACCACACCAGCAACCCGGTCTCCGACATCGCCGCCACCCGCTGGCGCTTCGCCGAGGGCTTCATGGACCCCGCCCGCGCCGGCCAGGACGTCTTCGAGACCATCAGCGTCTACAACCCCAACTCCATGTTCTTCGCGGGCCAGAACACCACCGCCAACGTCACCTTCACCTTCCGCTACACCGACGGCTTTACCGTCACCGAAACCCGCCAGGTCGCCGGCGGCAAGCGCGTGGACCTCGACGTGCACACGCTCAACTCGATCCTCCAGCAGGGCACCAACAACGGCCGCTACTTCTTCTGGATCGAGGTCTCCTCCGACGTCCCCGTCGTGGCCCAGATGTGGCACTTCGACCTGACCCTCGGCGGCCTCCAGCCCTCCGGCGGCTTCGCCACCCTCGGCACCGCCGGCGGCACCATCGTCCGCCTCGACGCCCTCGGCAGCGCCGGCATCGACGCCTGACCGGGACAATGCACACGATCGTGTGATCACCAGCGGGCGGGCCAACAAAGGCCCGCCCGCTGTGTTTCGGTCGGATAGGACCAAGAGGACTCATAGGACCAACAGGACCTATGACCCATTCGTCCCATCTGTCCCACGAGTCCTATCGACCCGCCTCCCCCTACGGCGCTGCCCGCTTCACCGTCCGCAGCAACCCCATCGCCGTCGCCGCCAGCGGCCGCGGGAGGCGTTCCAGCGCCCGGTGCACCGCCTTGGAGATCCGCACCACCGGCTTGGCCTCCAGTTGCGCCACCGCGCCCTTCGCCCTCGCCAGTTCCGCACGCGCCTCATCCCTTTCGCGGATCAGATCGCGGATCCACGCCTTCATGTCGCGGATCGGAATCGCGTCGAGGTTCTCATCCAGCCAGTTCGCGTCCGCCCGCCGCAGCAGCGAGTTGGACAGCACGATCAGCCGCTCCGCGTTGGCCGCGTAGAACTCCCGGTGCCGCGCGACGATGTCCGCGTAGATGGCGTCATGCCGCCGCATCGCGCGCGAGATCATCGTCTCCGTGCTGTGCCGCCGCCACACGTACACCGGCCGGCGCACCCGCACCCCGCGCCACCCGCGCGCCGCGAACTTGATCCACAGGTCCCAGTCCTCGTACCCGATCGTCATCGACGCCGTGTACCCCCCCACGGCCTCGAACCGGTCGCGACGGATCAGCGCCGTCGGTGGATGCAGGTTCGTGATCATCAGCAGCAGCGGGTCCCACTCCGGCACCGCCCACACCCCATGCCCGAGTTCCGCCAGCCGCTGCTGCCCATAACTGTGCGACACGTCCGCGTCCGTCCCCGCCGCCCGCTCTCGCTCGATCGCCGCCACCAGTTCCGCCACGCCGCCCGGCTCGAGGTAGTCGTCCGCGTCCAGCGGCAGCAGGTACTCCGACTCCCACCCCACCCGCAGCGCCTCCGCCGCCCCGGCGTTGCGCGCCCCCGGCAGCCCCGTGTTCGCCTGATGCACCACCCGCACGCGCCCCGCCGCGCCCGGCAGGTCCAGGCACGCGTCGCACTGCGCCGGCGTCTGCCCGTCCGTGGACCCGTCGTCCACAACGACGACCCGCACCTCCGCCCCCTCCTGCGCCAGCGCCGACCGCACCGCGTCGGCCACAAACCGCCCGTGGTTGAAGCACGGCACGATCACAGTCACCGTCGCCGGCGTCCGTCCCGCCGCGCCGGGCGCGGACGATGCACCGGGCGCGGCGGATCCCGACGCGGCTGATGCCGAGTTCTGCGGAAAAGGGGACGGTTGGCTCATCATGAGCACCCGGGTGGGCGGGTACGCACGCCGCCGAGGCGGCAAGACCGTACAGGGTACACCCCGCCCAGCCGCCGGGTGAGCCCCCCACCCCGGGGGAACCCCGCGGCTGGCGGACCCCCGCCCGGCAGGGGATACTTCCCCCGTTGGCATCCCCCTTCTGGCAGTTCGCCCGCCGCATGCTCCGGCACCGCTGGACCCTCGCGGCGTCGCTTCTGTTCGCGGCCATCTCGGCCGGCGGCATGGGTGCGGGCCTGCTCGGCATCGCCCCCGTCCTTGAGAACATCCTCATCACCCCGCCGGAGGACCCCGGCCTGCGGGCCATCCCCCCCGGCGACTACCCCGCCCTCGCGGAACTCGCCAGCAGGCTCGACCAGCACCTCACCCGCTTCGGCCTGGACATCCCCGATTCCTGGATCGCCGCCCTCCCCGAGGGCCGCTTCACCGCCGTCGTCTGGATCGTCATCGCCCTCGGCCTGCTGACGATCGTCGGCGCCACCGCCAACTTCCTCCACCAGTACTGCTCGCTGACGGTCATCAGCCGCACGATCGCCAACATCCGGCGCGACGCCTTCCGCCGCGCCATCCACCTCCCGCTGCGCACCGTCCTGCGCACCGGCACCACCGATGCCATCAGCCGCATCGTCTACGACACCGCCGCCCTCGGCGGCGGCTTCAACGCCCTGCTCGGCAAGACCGTCGCCCAGGCCAGCAAAGGCATCGCCGCGATGGCCATCGCCTTCTGGTACGACTGGCGCATCGCCCTCGTGGCCCTGGCCGTCGGCGGCATCCTCGGGTTCATCATCCGCAAACTCGGCAAGCGCATCCGCCGCGCCAGCCGCACCGCGCTGCAGGCCCAGGCCGGCCTCTACCAGACCGCCGCCGAGACCCTCAGCGGCCTGCGCGTGGTCAAGGTCTCCACGACCGAGCGGGCCGAGTCCGGCCGCTTCCACCGCATCAACAAGCAGGTCGTCCGCCAGGAGATGCGCGTCCGCACCGCTCGGGCCATCGCCAGCCCGCTCATCGAGACCCTCACGATCTTCGTCCTCGGCGGCATGGCCCTCATCGCCGCCCGCGCCATCATCGACGGCAGACTCGACCCGAGGCAGTTCGTGGGGGTCTTCGCCTGCCTCGGCCTGGCCGCCGCCCAACTCAAGCCGCTCACCGGCTTCCTCAACGACATCCAGCAGGCCTCCGCCGCCGCCGACCGCATCGCCCAACTGCTCGGCCTCCAGCCCGAGCCCGGCCACGGCTACCGCCTCCCACGCTTGCCTCGCCACGCCCCCGGCGGCTCGATCACCTTCGAGCGCGTCTCCTTCGCGTACCCGCGCACCGACGAGGACGGCAACGAGGCCGAGGGCTCCCTCGCCCTGACCGACATCTCCCTCACCATCCGCCACGGCGAGACCGTCGCCTTCGTCGGCCCCAACGGCTCGGGCAAGACCACGCTCCTGTCCCTGGTCCCGCGCCTCTTTGACCCCGACAAGGGCCGCGTGCTCATCGACGGCCGCGACATCCGCGACTACTCCGTCCGCAGCCTCCGCCGGCAGATCGGGGTCGTCACGCAGGACACGGTCCTCTTCGCGGGCACCATCCGCTCCAACATCGCCTACGGCTGCGAGAACACGCCTCTGGAGAAGATCCGCGACGCCGCCCGCCGCGCCCGTGCCGAGGAGTTCATCCTCGAGAAGCCCGGCCAGTACGACGCGCCGATCGGCGAAGGCGGCGCCGGCCTCAGCGGCGGCCAGAAGCAGCGCCTCGCCATCGCCCGCGCCATCCTCCGCGACCCGGCGATCCTCATCCTCGACGAGGCCACCAGCATGGTGGACGCCGACAGCGAGGCCAAGATCGCCGAGGCCCTCGCGGAGTTCGCCGCCGGCCGCACGTGCCTGGTCGTCGCCCACCGACTCAGCACGGTGCTCGCCGCCGACCGCATCGTCGTCATGGCCGAGGGCCGCATCGTGGACCAGGGCCGCCACGAGGATCTGATGCAGCGCTGCGCCGTCTACCGCCTCATCGCCCAGAACCAACTCGTGCGCGCCGACGCCGTGACGACCATCAACGGCCAGGCGACCTCTCGCCCCGCCGCCACCGCCGCGGCGACCATCGGCGCCGAGTAACCCCGCTCTCCCCCGCTTCCCGTTTCCTTCTTCCTGTTTCCTGCCCCATGCACAAAACCCACCCCGACGGCACCCTCATCGCCTCCTACTGCGATTTCTGCCGCGCCGAGTTCTCCGACACACCCATGGTGGAAGGCCACCAGGGCTCCCTCATCTGCCTCAAGTGCCTCACCACCGCGATGACCGACGTCATCATCCTCGGCGGCGGCCGCGACCTCGCCGGCGCCAAATGCACGATGTGCCTCGAGAACCGCGACCAGCCCCAGTGGCAGAGCCCCGCCTACCCGGAGGCCCGCATCTGCCTCCGCTGCATGAAGCAGGCCGCGACGCGTCTCGAGAAGGACCCCGACGTCGATTGGAAGCGGCCGGGTTAGATCCTGCGCCCCCCGCCCCGCCAGTCCCCACCCGACACGCCACCCCATAAACAAAGCGGGCGGGCCGCTCGGCCCGCCCGCTTCATGTTCGTTCAATCCAATCCGCGGCCGGCTTACTCGCCGCCGTTGACGCCCGACGGCGAGGCCTCCCCCAGCGCCTCACGCACCGCGTTGGTCAGCCGCTCGCGCAGGCTCTCCTCGTTCTGGAAGCCCTGCACGAACTCCGCCATCCGCCCCTCCCGGTCCACGACCGCGAAACTCGGGTAGCCGCGCACCTTGTACGCCTTCGATACCTCGTCCGCGCCCAGCAGCAGGCCGAACGTGTACCCCTTCTCCTTCATCAGCGCGATCGGCGCCTCGTCGCTCTTCTCGCGGCAGGCCGCACCGAACACCTTCACCGGCTTGCCCTTGAACGACTGCGCCAGCCCCTCGAGCACCGGCAGCGAGTCCTTCCACTTGCCGTTGGCCGTACCGCCGAAGGCAAGGACCACGACGTTCCCCTTCAGGTCCGCCAACTTCACCGTCTCCCCCGCGGCGGACTTCAGTTCGAACTCCGGCGCCTCCTGCCCGGAGCCCGGGCCGAGTTCCGGCTTCGGCGGCGGGGGCGTCGCCGCCGCCGTCTGCCCGGGGGCCGCCGGCTTCTGCTCATCCAGCACGTACCCCTCCGGCACCGCGATCTCCAGGTCCTTGCGCGTCAGGTTCTGATTGACCTTGACGTCGCTCCACTCGATGATCAGCCGGACGGGCTCCCCCTTCTCATCGATCTTCGCCCCCTCCTCGCGCCGCCGCGGCAGACCGTCGCTCTGCGCGATGTGCCACAGCGTCCACGCCTGCCCCTCCTTCGCCGACGCACGCACCACGTCGCACTTCTCCCCGCCCGCTTCCTCCTGCCCCTCCAGCACGATCTTGATGTTCGGCGACTGCAGCTTCTTCGCATACGGATCCGGCTCGAACAACTCGGCCATGATCAGTTGCTCGCCCAGCGTCACCTGGTTGTACTGCTCCGTGCGAACCGTCAGCGTCCGCGTCCGCACGGCCTTGTTCGTATCGTCCACCCACGTCACGAGGGTCCCGCCCGGGTCGGGGTTCAGATAGAAGTGGAACACCTCGTCCCCCGACCCATTCGGCGACTTCGCCCGGCCCTGGTAGAACGACGCGCTCGCCTTGGCGCTCGCCCCCTTGATCAGCCGGAACTCGCCCCGCGTGTCCACCATCCCGCCCACGATCGGGCCGGTCGCGTGGTGCCGCGCCGTTGCGGAGATGTCCTTCACGGCCTTAATCGCCTCTGCGGACTTCTCCAGCACCTGCCTAGCGTTCTCATCAACCTGCCCGAAGGCAGCCCCCGCACAGGCGAGCGTACCCACGACAACTGCCGCGACGGTCGAACGAATGTAGATCATCTCGGATGCTCCTGCGCCTCAGCTGCGCCTGTCTCTATGTCCCGCCGGTGGCCGTCGCCTGCCGGGTCCCTCCCAGCCCGGCCCACGCCCCCGCTGCCCCCCTTCCCCGGCGGCAGACACCCGGTGGCGTCCTTTCATCATCCCGAAAAGGGTCCAACTCTAGCCCGATCCTCACACGGCGGCCGACGGCGGACCGGCTGCACCGCCCTGCACGGCCGCGCAGGCCGGGCCCCTCCCGCTCCTCCGCAAGCGGGCTTGGCGTCTAACGCACGACCGGGCCTCGTAGTTCAGCGATTGCCGCTTCCGGATCGTCCCGTCGCAGAATCTCCGCCCCCACGAGCACAATCCGAACACCACGACGCACCAGCCGGTCCACGTCCTCCCTCGTCCGCACGCCCCCCTCGCTGACCAGCACCGTCAGGTCGTCCACCATGTCCAGCAGCCGCAGCGTCCCCGCCACGTCCCCCTCCGGCGACGCCGCACCCGGCATCTCGCGGTTGTTGATCCCCAGCAGCCCGTACGCGCGGTGCGGGAACCCCACATGCGGCCGCACCCGCAGCAGCGCCTCCATCGACCGCACCTCGATGATCGCCGTCAGCCGCAACTGCTGGCTCAGGATCAGCAGGTCCACCAACTCCCCCTCCGTCAGCAGGTCCGCGATCAGCAGCACCGCGTCCGCCCCCGCCGCCCGGCTCTCCCACAACTGCCACGGGTCCACGATCACATCCCGCCGCAGCACCGGCAGGCCCGTCGCCTCGCGCGCCACCTCGACGTCCGCCAGACTCCCCCCCGCCTCGACGTCCGTCGCCACCGCGATCGCCGCCGCGCCCCCCGCGTCGTACCGTCTCGCGATGGCGG
>Ga0180217_1000209_pt1 | contig 115302 bp, 112 predicted proteins | sample eDN3rd37CBELigOP_FD_128521 | JGI IMG/M metagenome (GOLD analysis project Ga0180217, IMG submission 128521) | Enriched Organic Plus compost microbial communities from Emeryville, California, USA - eDNA 3rd pass 37_C BE-Lig OP (version 2) (version 2) ... | reverse complement strand
TTCGGCGTGATCCGCCACGTCGCCGTCGACAAGACCGGCACCCTCACCCGCAACGAGCCCGCCGTCACCGCCGTCCTCACCGCCGACGGCGTGACCGAGGCGCAGGCCCTGGCCTGGGCGGCATCCCTGGAGCAGCACAGCACCCACCCGCTGGCCGCCGCGATCACCGCCGCCGCACCCGGAGCCCCCGCCGCCCTGGACGTCACCGAGCAGGCCGGGCACGGCATCGAAGGCACCCTCGACGGGGCCCGGGTCACCGTCGGCAGCCCTCGCTGGCTGGACTCGGGGACGCTCAAGGACCAGGTCGCGGGCCTGGAGGAGCAGGGCATGACCGTCGTCATTGTGCACCTCGACGGGGTCCCGGTCGCCGCGATCGGGGTCCGCGACGAGCTGCGCCCCGAGGTCCCAGAGGTCGTGCGCACCCTCGCGGCCCAGGGCGTCGGGATGACCATGCTCACCGGCGACAACGCCCGCACCGCCCGCGCGCTGGCCGCGCAGGCCGGGATCGGGGACGTGCGCGCCGAGCTGCGTCCCGAGGACAAGGCCGCCGCGATCAGCGAGCTGGGCAGGCACGGCTCGGTCGCGATGATCGGCGACGGCATCAACGACGCCCCCGCCCTGGCGGCCGCGGACATCGGCATCGCGATGGGCGCGACCGGCTCCGATGCCGCGATCGAGTCCGCCGACGTCGCCTTCACCGGCCACGACCTGCGGCTCCTCCCGCGGGCGTTCGACCACGCCCGCCGCGGCAGGCACATCATCAACCAGAACATCATCCTGTCCCTGCTGATCATCACCGCCCTGCTCCCGCTCGCCCTCTTCGGCGTCCTGGGACTCGCTGCCGTGGTGCTCGTGCACGAGATCGCGGAGGTCATCGTGATCCTCAATGGCTTGCGCGCGGCCCGGACCCGGAAGGAGCAGATCGTATGAAGGTCGAACTGCTGCACATCGTCGACTGCCCGAACACGGCCATCGCCGAAGCAAACGCGCGCGCCGCGCTGGATGCCGCCGAGCTCGCGGAAGTGCCCATCGAGCTGGTAACGATCCACACCGAGACCGAAGCGGTGAACACCCGATTCGGAGGCTCGCCCACGATCCTCGTCGACGGCGTCGACCTGTTTCCGACGCAACCGGTTCGCTCGCTCGCGTGCCGGGTCTACGCGACTGAGCGCGGGTACGCCGGTGCACCGACTCTGTCTCAGATCGAGGAGGCGTTGCACGAGACCTATCGTTGACGTCGAACGCAAGCTGTCGGTCCCGGACGCGGGGCCGAGCGCTTCACTGCACACCTCAAGAGGGTGGTATGTACCGGAAATCGGTGGAGTGGAGATTCGCGCTGTAGGGATTGGTCGCCGCGCGGAGCATCGTAGTGAGCGCGGGTTAGTCGGCTGACGCGCCTCGGGCAAGCAATAGCCGGAAGTGCTTCAGGAACTGTTTCTTGTAGTGGCAGGATCGAGCCATGGATGTCCTCGCGCTGGTGATCTCGGCCCTGTCGCTGCTGATCGCCGGCGTCGGCACTTACCAAGCGAACAAGCGCGCGAACGAGGCACTCGCCGAGTCGCGCAAGGCGGCCGAGGACGCACGCTGGTTCGCGGTGCAGGAAGCCGTGCAGCGCCTAATCGGGTTCGATCCGACGGCCGAGCCGGTGGGGGAGCGGCTCGCCAACCTGCGCATCACGTCGATCGCGCTCGTCGACCAGCTCGACGGCTGGGATGGTATCGACTCGTGGCTGGAGGCCGAGCGCACGCTGGGCGCGACCATCGGCCGCCAGGTGATGGAGGCCGCCAAGCCCGGCGACACCGTTGAGCGGCGGGTGGCGAACCTCGACCCGCTGATGAGTTGGGCGCACGCGCTGAGCAGCAACCTGCGCCATTTACGATCAGTCGGCCACGACGCGGCTGCACTTGCCAAGCTCCAGGTCAACGCGGAAGAGTTGGTTAGGGAAATTCATGCGCGTCACGGCTGGGATTTGCCGCCGCGGACCAACCTCCGGATCCAGCCGTTGGACTAGATGTGGTGTAACGACTCGGCCTTACGGGTTGCTCAGCACTGTGAACGACGTCGCCGTGTACTTGGGCTTAACTTCGTCGGCAGGGCCGGTTTCTTCCGTGACTGACACATCGACTGAAACTGACATGCCGGTGCGCAGCGTTGCAGTGTTCGCCGCAGGGATCTTCTTCGCGTCGATCTTGACGATCTCGCCGTCCTCGATCTCCAGCTGCCAAGCGCTGATCTCGCTGACAGTCCGCAAGATGCCGCGGATGGTGGTCGGCTCGAGCTCGAGTTCCCGAGAAGCGATGAGCTCTCCAATGTGAGCGAGTTCAGCCGTGGAGAGGCGCGTGCGCAGGCGCGCCTGGCGAGGCTGGGACCAAGTGAGATCAGGCTCGAACCCTGATTTCACCAGACCTGTCGAGAAGTCGCGCAACGTCGTGGCGACGCGCGGTCCGTACTCGCGGATGCGCGCCAAGAAGTCACTGGTGTCGGCATCTGGGCCGAGACGACGTCCGTCCTCGAGCAGTCCCAGTGCTCGCTTCATGGCGGTGTCGATCAACTGGGGCTCTGCATTGTCGTCTCCGAACAGCCCGACTTGGCCATCGGGTGAGATCTCGTCCGCTGGCGAAGTCGTCGGCACGATCTGCAGGATGAGGCTTCCCGGCAGTGGTGAACCGTTGAGGTTCAGTCGGGTCTTCGAGACGACGTCGGCGGGCGGTTGCCCACGCAACGACTTGTGCCCCTTCACCGCGAGGCCTGTCGCAAGCACCAGGCGCTGAAAATTGCGAAGCGTGTCAGCAATCCCGTCGATCGCTCCCGAGTGGATCGTGATTCCTGGCCCAGTCAGGCGCAGAGACCCTGAAGAAGCGTCGCGCCGCAGCAAGCCGTGCTCAGCGCGCAGAGTCTCGATGCTCATGCGCGCAAGATCATCTGCGTCCTGCCACTCAGCTTCGCCTTGGACGTTGGCCTTGAACTGCTCCCAGTCAAACGCCATGGAAACCGTCCAGAGTCACTTCGAAGTAGCCGCGCTGCGGTAGGGCATCCGGCCGTTGCGGAGGATCTTCCTTCGCGCCGTTGCGCTTGCGCATCCAGAAGTCATCCTAGTAGCCACGATTCAACGCATATGACTGGTGCTCGACTGAGTGGGCGCGGTCCGCCTCGGGGAACACGTGCCATAGGCAGTATCGAGTATCAACGCGCAGGCCCGTCGCTGGCCGGACCTGGTTCATCCCGAACATCTGCAGGATGTACCGATCCTTGGGGTCGGTCACCTGGTCAACGAGCACGTCTTCGCACCAGTAGACGAGGTCGATGTCGTCAGGATCGATCTTGTCGGTAAGGAAGCTGCCACCCACCCATACGCACACCACGGGGACGACAGAGCGGATGCCGTCGGTAGCGGACTCGAAGTGCTGCCAGATCTCGGCGCGGGTCGCCGACTTCGCGAACCGGGGATCGTCAACGTAGTGGGATTTGATCTCTTCCAACGACGCGCCGAATCGGCCCAGCGGAAGCAGGCCCGTCTGCTCGTCAAGTGCAGGCAGCACCAAGTCACCTCCCTGTGGGTCGCAGTCACCTGTCATTATGTCCTATCAGGGGCTGCCGACAGAGGCGGACGCGAGATCGGGTCGCGTGCCCCCGCTGCCCCACCTTCTGCGTCTCCGGAAGGGGCGAGGTGGGGGCCGAGGCGATGCCAGCCAGACACGCAACCTCAGGTTGGTATGTGCCGGAATGCGGTGGAGTTCCGTTTCAACGTGTGAAGCGGCGTCGCCGTTCAGACCAGAAAGCGCGCTCGCTCGACCCGGTCAGGGCTGGATTGACCGGTCGGCGCCGGTACGGGACCGTCGCGCCGGGCGGGTGATGCTCGCTACCCGGCGCGACGGTGTCACCGGATCAGCCGACGGGTGAATCCATGTCGCGTCCATCTCGCGCCGATGCCCGATCGGTCGTCCGTACCGTCAATGCTCGCGCCGCGGGCAGGAAAGTTGCCAGCGCCGCGGCGATGCCGAGGACGCCCATCGGGACACCGCCCGAGCTGCCGGCAACTGCGAAGACCACCGCGGCAACCGGCGCCCACGTCGGCACCCGCTGGGCTCGGCGCAGGCCGATCAATAGCGTGATGATCCCGATCGTGACGCCGATGATGAACGCGATGATCAGACCGACGAGCATCGGGTAGGACTCCGAGGCGTCGTCCAATGCCTCGACGGTCGCGGCATCGACGCCCGCGCGACCGTACAGGGCGAACGGCGCGTAGTACGCCACTGCATGGCCCGCCGAGGCCACCAGCCCGAGCACGGTCAACGAGCCGCCGACAGCAGTCACTCGCGACCCCCGTCCGCGGGTGGTCGCCACGAGGGCGCAGACACCCGGGATGAAGAACACCGGGGCCAGGACGCTCAGGATGCCGGCGGCAAGCCACAGGCCCGAGTGGTCGTGGGCGGAGGCGGCAATCGCGGTGGGCGATGAGCCGCTTGACGAGTCGACGGTACGACGCAGGAGGTCGCCCACCGTGAACAGCAGCGATCCGACCAGCAGGCCGACCGCCGAGAACCGAAGGTGAATGGAATGAGTCATGACGTCAGGCTCGCCGCAGGGACCGTCTCGTCGCCTCCCGCGGCGTCATGAATCACGTCCGCCGCACGACGGACCGTTCTCGTCCTGTGGACGGAGCCCGGCGCCATCGAGACGACTTACTCTTGACGGGTGTCGTCGACCGCACGCTCCCGAGCCGTTCTCGGATTCCCTGTCATCGACGTCCTGCTGGCAGGACTCGTGACGGCGCTCTCGGTCGGCGGGCTGGTCGATGGTGACGTCGACGAGACGCCGCTGGCTCTGACCGTTCCTGTCGCCGTCGTGATCGGTCTGAGCCTGCTGGGACGTACTCGCTCACCCTTCGCGACACCGAAGTCACGCCGTCCGTGGGTGCGGGCGTACACGCTGCGAAAGGCGCGACCCGACGTGGGCGAGGTGGACATCGACTTCGTGATCCACGGCGACGAGAAGGGGAGCATCGGACCCGCAGCCCGGTTCGCCCTCGACGCTCGCCCGGGCGACCGCGTCGGCTTCCTCGACCAGGGTGTCGGCTTCACCCCCGATCATCCCCACGACTGGACACTGCTGATCGGCGACGAGACCGCCTTGCCGGCCATTGCCGGAATCTGTCGTTCGCTTCCCGAGACGGCGCGCGGTGTCGCGATCATCGAGATCCCCACGGCCGAGGACCAGCAAGAGCTTGCCGCGCCCGCGGGAATGCACGTCACGTGGATCCCTCGCGACGGGTCGCCGCACCAGCACGGGCGTTCCGGTGAGCTCGCCCTGCGCGCGCTCACCGCGGCCACGCTTCCGGACGGCGCCGTGCACGCTCATGCCATCGGTGAATCGGCTCTCGCCACCGGAGCGCGCCGCCACCTCGTGCAGGAACGAGGGGTGTCCAAGCGGCACGTGGACTTCGTCGGGTACTGGCGTCACGGTCGACCGGCGACCAGCTGACCGGCACGACCCACACCCTGGCAGGTCCCACGGATCGTTGGTGTGGCCCACGCACGGGCTCGGCTCGTCGGACCGAGCCCCCGCGTCGGGTAGGTTCGCCGCATGGTCGTGGCCTTGGACGAGCTTGTCGTCGCCGATCGGCCGCAAGCGTGGGCTGACGCGGGATTCACGGTCGAGGGCAACGTGTGCCGAGTCGGCTCCGTGGGCATCCGCCTGGTCGGTCCTGGTGAGGAGCGCGGCATCGTGGGCTGGGTGCTGACCGGGCTTCCGGTGCACCGGGAAGTGCTCGACGGCATACCGATGTCGAGCCCCGCCGGACCCCGCGAGCACGGCGACCCGCATCCCAACGGCGTGACGACCATCGACCACGTGGTGCTGATGTCACCCCACCTCACCAGGACCGTCGACGCGCTGCGGGAGGTAGGTCTGGAGCCGAGGCGCGAACGCGACGCCGAGCTCGGCGGAGCCGACGTACGACAGATCTTCTATCGACTCGACGACGTGATCCTCGAGCTCGTCGGGGACCCGGCCGCGGCGGGGGACGGGCCGTCGTCGCTGTGGGGAGTCACGTTCAACGTCGCCGACATCGACGCGACCGCCGCGTTCTTCGGCGAGCGCACGTCACGGGTGAGGGCTGCGGTGCAGCCCGGTCGGCGCATCGCGACCCTGCGCCACCGCGAGCTCGACATGTCGGTTCGGACGGCGCTGATGTCGCCACACCGCCGTGGGCCGGGCTCCCCGCCGGCCGATGCTGTCACCGTGTGAGCTCGTCAGGATGTGCTCAAGCGGCTGACGGCAGATATCCTGGACGTGGTTCGAGACCACGGACCGCCGGACGAGGGAGCCGTACCCGGAGCGCGACAAGACGGCCATGAGGAGATGTCATGGCGTGGTTGGTGCTGGTGGTCAGCGGCATGTTCGAGGCGGTCTGGGCCGTCGCGCTCGGCAAGTCGGACGGCTTCAGTCGGCCCGTTCCGTCGGCGGTGTTCGGTGCAGCCTTGGTTGTCAGCATGGCCGGACTGGCCTATGCGATGAAGAACATCCCGATCGGCACGGCGTACGCCGTGTGGGTCGGCATCGGGGCGTCGTTGACCGTCGCGTTCGGCATGGCCACCGGTACCGATGACGTCAGCTGGGTCAAGATCGTCCTGATCGTGGGACTGATCGGCTGCGTCGTGGGGCTCAAGCTGGCTCACTGAGATGCGGCGGCCTCGTACCGTGGAGGAATGAGGATCGGCATCGTGGTGGCCGCAGCGGCGATCGTGCTCGCCTCGTGCGGCTCGGATCCTGCACCCGGACCGACGCCACGGCCGAGCCCGACCGCCGCCGTCTCGTCCGCGTCGCCGACACCGGACCCGGGCACCGTCCCGCCGGACTGGCTCGGCCCGCGCGTGCTGCCGATCGACACCCAGACGGGGTACGGGCGCGTCGAGGCGACGCCCGCGGAGCTGCAAGATCGGCGCTTCAGCCTGCCGGACACTATCGATCCGCTTCCCGGAGACGGATTCGCCAGTCGTGTCGACCCGGTGCCCGACGACGTTCTGGCCCGCTCCACGTGGCACGCGGCCTGTCCGGTGTCCGCAACGCAGCTGCGCTGGGTGCGCGTCACGTTCTGGGGGTTCGACGACATCCGGCACACAGGTGAGCTGCTGGTCAACGCCGACGCAGCCCAGGACATGGTCGCCGTGTTCGAGCAGATGTACGCGGCGCGGTACCCGATCGAGGAGATGCGGATCACTCGGTCCGACGAGCTCGACGCCCCTCCCACCGGTGACGGCAACAACACGTCGGCGTTCACGTGTCGCCCTGTCACGCTCGACAGCACGACGTGGTCACAGCACGCCTATGGTCGAGCGATCGATGTCAACCCGTTCCAGAATCCGTATGTCAAGGGTGACGTCGTGATCCCCGAGCTGGCGTCGGCCTACCTGGACCGGAACCGTCACGACCCGGGCGTGATCCACGCACGCGACGTCGTCACGAACGCCTTCGCCTCGGTCGGCTGGATCTGGGGTGGCAGCTGGCAGCGCTCGAAGGACTACATGCACTTCAGCGCGAACGGCTACTGACTCGGGACGGTCGGTTCACCTCGCGCGGGAGGGCAGCCGGACCGCGTCCACGCCGTGCTTGAGCATGTAACGAGCGACGTTGCGTGCCGGATGTCGGCTCGGGTCCGGTTCGTGGCCGTCACCCATCCGCCACATCTGCACCGTGTAGTAGGTCAGCTCCCGGAGGCTGTCGATGAGGCGAATGCCGCTTCTGCGGACCCGAACGGTCACACGATCGAGAGATCCGTCGAGCAGCTGGCCGGGCGCATCCGGTTGCAGGGTCAGCGGCCGTCCGAGTCCCACGACGTCGATTCCGCCCGACGCCACGGCTTCGGCCATTGCTTCAGCCGTGCGGAAACCACCGGTGAGCATCAACGGCAGATCGGGCAGCTCGGCCCGCACGCGCAAGGCGTAGTCGAGGAAGTAGGCCTCACGCTGACGCGTGCTCTCCTTGAGCGTCGGGTCGACACCGAGCATGGCCGCCGATGAGTAGGTGCCGCCGGAGATCTCGAGCAGATCGATTCCTTCGGCCGCCAGCGCGTGAACGACCTCGATCGACTCGTCCTCGTCGAAGCCGCCGCGCTGGAAGTCCGCGGAGTTGAGCTTGACCGCCAGCACCTTGTCGCCGATCGCCGCGCGCATCGCCCGCGCCAGCTCGAGCACGAAACGCCGGCGGTTCTGCGGTGTGCCACCCCAGCGGTCGGTGCGCTGATTGGCCAGCGGCGAGAGGAACTGGCTCACCAGGTAACCGTGGGCACCGTGGATCTGGACGCCGTCGAACCCGGCCCGCGTCACGATGCGGGCCGTCGTCGCGAAGCGCTCAATCACCTCCTCGATCTCGGCATCGGTCAGGGCCCGCGGGGTGGCGAACGAACCGGCCGTGCCGGGCACGGCGATCGCCGACGGAGCCACAGGATGGCGGCTGAGTGTCCGTGGCGACTGGCGCCCCGGATGATTGATCTGGACGATGCCGACCGATCCGCCGGACTTGACGATGGAGGACCACTCGGTCAGGTGGTCCAGGTGGCGTTCGTCCTCGACCACGACATTGCCCGGTTCGCCGATGGCTCGTCGGTCGACCATGACGTTTCCGGTGATGGTCAGCCCCTGACCGCTGTTCGCCCACCTGCGGTACAGCGACTTGATCTGCCGGCCGGGGGAGAAGTCGTCGCCGGCCAGACACTCGCTCAAGGCAGCCTTGGCCAAGCGGTTCGGTAGCACTGTGCCGTTCGGGAGGGTGAGCGGCCTGCTCAATGCTGCGCTCACGGTGGGAGTGGTCATGACCATCAATCTAGGTGCACGTGACATCGACCTGGCGGGTCCTCCACCCCTGCCCGATCTCGTGCTGCCCGACCTGGTTCCGCAGATCGTCGAGCTCGGGCGACGCCGGGCATCCGTGGCGCGGGGGATTTCCTGGGTCGACGTGACTCCCGAGCCGGAACGAGGGACTCATGGGTGAGAATTCGTGACTCGCGAGCGGGAATGGGTGACTCGCGAGCGGGAATGGGGTGGTCGGAGGTGGTGTGTCACGATGGCTGGGTGTCCGAGGGCGAGCGCGAGGGTGAGCAGCTGGCGGGAGGCGCCGTGGGCGGTGCCGTGCGCGTCGGGCGGACCGTGCGGCGACCGACCGGTCCGTGGACTCCGGCGGTCCACGAGCTGCTGGAGCACCTGAGGGCACGCGGCTTGTGGGGCATCCCGTCGGTCGACGGCATCGACGAGCACGGACGCGAGGTGCTCGGCTACGTCGAGGGCCGCGGCGTCCCGATCGACGACGAGGTCGTCCTGGACACGGTGCTCGTCGAGGCGGGGCAGTGGTTGCGCGACTTCCACGACGCCGTGTACGACTTCCGGCCCGCGGGTCCCAGGAGGTGGCGCCAGGCCGGTGAGGTCGAGATGGAACCGGACCAGATCATCTGCCACCACGATCCGGGTGCGTACAACTGGATCATCCAGAGCGGTCACTTCGTCGCGATGATCGACTGGGACATGGCCGGCCCCGGCGACCCGTTGCAGGACCTGGCGTTCATGGCCTGGACCGCCATCCCGCTGTACCGCGAGATCCCGGTCGAGGACGTGGCCCGTCGCCTCGACCTGCTGTGCGACGTCTACGGCGAGTGCGGACCCTTCACGCTGCTGGACCGCGTCGTCGACCGGATGACGCTGGCCGCAGATCGCATCGCGGCCGGCTTCGAGCGCGGCGACGCGGGGATGGCCAACCTGCAGAAGGTGGGGGAACCGGGACGCACCCGCGATCGCGTCGCGAGGTTCGTCGAGCGCATCCCGGCCATCCAGGACGCCTTGGGCTGAGCGGTCACGGACTCAGCTGATCGCGTCGGCGCGTGAGGTAGGCGATCTCGGCCCGATTCGCGGTCGACGCGATGGCGGCGTCGTACTCGGCCCGGGCGTCCGCGCTGCGGCCGATGCGCCGAAGCAGGTCGGCCCGGGTGGCGTGCCACGCGTGGTAGCCCGCCAGGTCCAGACGATCGACGATGGCCAGGGCCACGTCGGGACCGTCGACCTCGGCGACCGCCACCGCGCGGTTGAGCGCCACGACGTCAGTCGGTTCGAGGGCGAACAGTTGGTCGTAGAGCTGCACGATCTGGCCCCAGTCGGTGTCACGGGCGTCACGGGCGTCGGTGTGCACGGCCTGGATGGCGGCCATCAGCTGATATCGGCCCGGTCGCGACGCACCGGACCCGACCGCCCTCAGCCGCTCGCGCACCAGGGCATGGCCCTCGTCGATCAGGGCCCTATCCCACCCGCTGCGATCCTGCTGGTCCAAGGTGACGAGCTCACCACCGGCGGTCCGGGCGCCGCGGCGGGCCTCGGTGAGCAGCATCAGCGCCAGCAGGCCGGCCACCTCGCCGTCGTCCGGTACGAGCTCGCGCATGATGCGGGTCAGGCGGATCGCCTCGGTGGTCAGGTCGGCTCGGACGGCGTCGTCGCCCGCGGTGGCCAGATACCCCTCGTTGAACACCAGGTAGAGGACGGCAAGAACGCCACCGCGCCGGTCGGTGACGTCCTGGGCGTCAGGGACGCGGAACGGTATGCGAGCCGACTTGATCTTCGCCTTGGCCCTGGTGATGCGTTGCGCCATGGTCGTCTCGGGAACCAGGAACGCGTGGGCGATCTCGGCGGCCGTGAGGCCGCCCAGCAGGCGCAGGGTCAGGGCGACCCGAGCCTCGGGCGCGAGCGCGGGATGGCAGCACAGGAACATCAGCCGGAGCCGGTCGTCCTCGACGACTCCGGTCGGTTCGCGAGGCGTGGGATCGGCGATCATGGCAGCGGCCGCATGCTTGGTCTCGCGCAGATTCTCTCGGCGGATCCGATCGATCGCCCGGCGAGTGGCCGTCGTGGTCAGCCAGCCGCCGGGATTGGGCGGGATGCCCTCGGACGGCCAGCGCTCCAGGGCGGCGAGCACGGCGTCGCCGGCCGCATCCTCGGCGATGCTCAGATCGCCGAATCTGCGAACCAGCGACGCCACGACTCGGCCGTGCTCGTCGCGGTGGATCCGATCGATCCGCGCAGTGACGTCGGCAGAGGTCACTGGGCCGTCGGGTCGGCCTGCATCGGTCGAACCTCGACTTTGCTCTGGCAGGCCCTCGACCCGGCGGCGGCCAGCTTCAGCGCGACGTCGAGATCGGGCGCATCGACGATCCAGAACCCACCGAGGAACTCCTTGGTCTCCGCGTACGGGCCATCGGTCACGGTGACGTCGCCGGCGGTGTTGTCGACCACGGTGGCGTCGGTGATGTTGGTCAGCCCGTTGGCGTAGACCCAGTGGCCGTCGGCCTGAAGCTGCTCGTTGAACGCGTTGGTGTCGGCGAACATCTTCTGGATCTTCGGGTCGTCGTAGTCGACGTCGACGTAGTCGGCGGTCGTGCTGAGGACGGAGAGCAGGTAGTGGGCCATGGTCGTGCCTTTCGTCGGAGTGTTCAGTCCTGCCGTTCTGGCAGCCTTTCACCATTTCCACGAACGGCACGACCCCGATACGACAACTTCGGTCAAGATTTTTCTGCCCGGTGACGGCTGGCCGGGGCGGCGTTGTCGATGCGGGGGCCGCCCGGGAGGTCCGGCTCGGTCGTCGACGTCCGATGGGACGTGCGACCGGTCGCGTGTCCGGGCGCGAGCCAGGTCGCGATCGCGGTCGTGACAGGCACGGCCAGCACCAGGCCGATCGCTCCCACGAGGGTGCGCACGACCTCCTGGCCCACCTGCTCGGTGGTGGCGACGTCGATCAGGCGCTGCTGATAGGCCGTGACGAGGAGCAGGATCACCATCGCCGAACCGGCATAGGCGAACACCAGTGTGTAGACGCTGGACGCGATGTGGTCACGCCCGATGCGCATCGCCGAGGCGAACACCGCACGCCGGTTCAGGTCCGGCTGCAGACTGCGCAGCTCCCACACGGCGCTGGCCTGCGTGACGGTGACGTCGTTGAGCACGCCGAGCCCGGCGATGACCATCGTCGCGGCCGCGATCGCGGACAGGTTCAGCGACGGGATGGTCGCGATCAGCAGCCGGTCGTCCTCGGACCCGATACCGGAGATGCTGCTCCAGTCGGTCGCGACGAGGCCGATCGACGCGGTGATCGCGATGCCGAACAGCGTGCCGAACAGTGCTGCCGTGGTGCGGATCGACACCCCGTGTGCCAGGTACAGCACCGCGATCATGATGACGGTCGAACCGACGATCGCGGTTCCCAGCGGTGACTTGCCGGCCAGCAGCGCGGGGAGCATGAACTGGGTGAGCGCCAGAAGCGTCACCGCGATGCCGACGAGCGCGAACAGACCCCGCCAACGCGCCACGGCGACCACCAGGACGGCGAAGATCGCGGCCAGCGCGGCCAGGGGGAAGCCTCGGTCGAAGTCGATGAACTCGTACGACGCGACCTGACCGTCGGGCTCGAGCTTCAGCAGTCGCACCTTGTCGCCGACGTCGATCCCGGCGGCGTAACGGGCCGAGTCCAGCTCGAAGGTGGCCGTGTCGTCGCCCACACGCGCCTCGAGATGAGCGCAGTCGCCGTCGACCGTCGGTACGTTGTCGGGCCCGAGCCCACCGCTGCCGCAGTCGAACGGTTCGACGCCGGTGATCGTGCCGTCGACCAGCGTCACGCCGTCGGCACCGTACGGGTTGAGGTCGCGGGGCACCTCGTCGTCGGCCGGCCACAGCCAGACCATGGCCGCGACGGCGGCCGCAGCGATCAGCAGCACCACGACGGTCAGGATCGTGGCGAGTCCGGTCCTGGGCGGTCCGGGGTCGACGTCATGTGAGTGCGAATGCGAGTGGGCCACGGAATCAGCCTGCCAGGTCCGTGCCGCCGAGATCGCGCACGTCCACGGCGCGGTCGAGCTCCAGGTCGTCCAGGAACCGTTCGTCGTGGCTGATCACCAGCAGGGCGCCCTCGAACGAACCCAGCGCCTCGACCAAATGGCGGATGCTGGGCAGGTCCAGGTGGTTCGTCGGCTCGTCGAGAGCGAGCAGCTGGGGTGCGACGTCGGCGTGCAGGGCGCACGCCAGCGTGGCACGGAGTCGTTCGCCGCCGGACAGCGAACCGAGGCGTTGATCGGCACGCCGGCCCCGGAACAGCATCCGTCCGAGCACCGAGCGCAGCTCGGTTTCCGATCTCGACGGCGCCGCAGCTCGCACGTTCTCGATCACCGACCGGTCGTCGTCGAGCACTCCATCGAGCCGTTGCGGCAGGTACCGGGCCGGGACGCGCAACCGGACGTCACCGGAACGCGGTTCGAGCAGGCCGAGTGCCGTGCGCAGCACGGTGGACTTTCCGGAGCCGTTCGGTCCGGACAACCCCAGGCGTTCGGGGCCGCGGAGCTCGAGGTCGACCACGAGGTCCACGTGGCGCGGACGCACCTGCTCCATCGTCAGCACCACGCGGTTCGCCGGCACTGCCGTCTTAGGAAGGTCCAGACGGATCTCGCGATCGTCGCGCACCTCGGCCCGGGCGGCATCGAGTCGTTCACGGGCCTGACGAACGTCCTGCTGGTGTTGGTCCTTCAGGCGGCCCGCCGACTCCTGCGCGGCACGCTTGCGCGCATTCATGATGATCTTGGGCTCGCGCTTCTGCTTGGTCATCTTCTTGCCGTACCGCGCGCGGCGCGCCAGCTTGACCTGGGTGTCGGCCCACTCCCGTCGCTGCTTGCGCAGATCGGCTGCCGCATCGCGCGCCCGCCGCTCGGCGGCCTCCTGCTCGGTGGCGATCGCCGCCGCGTACGCCTCGAAGCCACCGCCGAACCAGCGCACGGTGCCGTCTCGGACCTCGCCGATCTGATCGACGTGGCCGAGCAGCTCGCGGTCATGGCTGGCGAGCACCAGCAGTCCACCGAATCCGTCGATCACGTTCCACAGGCGCCGACGCGCGAGGCGGTCGAGGTTGTTGCTGGGTTCGTCCAGGAGCAGTACGTCCGGCCGGTCCAGCAACAATCCACCCAGGGCCAGCATCGTCAGCTCGCCGCCGGACAGTCCGTCGACGGTGCGATCGAGGTCGAGGTGGGCCAGCCCGAGCCTGCTCAGCACCGCGACCGAACGGTCGGCGACGTCCCAGTCGTCACCGACGGTGTCGAACACGTCAGGGTCGGTGCTGCCCGCCTCGATGGCCTCCAGAGCGGTCAGGCGCTCGGCGACCCCGAGGGCTGCCGCGACCGTGTCGCCGGTGACGGCGTCCTGGGGCAGGTAGCCGATGCGGCCGGTCGTGGTCACCCGACCCGACGTCGCGGTCAGCCGTCCTGCTGCGACGCGGAGCAAGGTGGACTTGCCGGCCCCGTTGGAGCCGACGAGCCCGTACCGTCCGGGTCCGAGGTCGAACGTCAGGCCGGACAGCGGGGTGTCGCCGTCAGGCCAGGTGAAGGTGAGGTCGTGAAAGGACAAGGTCGCCTGCATGGCAGCTCCGTGAGAGGTCGCATGGATGCCGGAGCCGGGCGATGCCTCGGGCTCGACGGCGGTACGGCCTCAGAGCTTCACGGTGCGGACGAACCTCCAGGTGGGGAACACGACCCATCCAGCATAGCGCTGGATCGACGGTGCCGAGGAATTCGACAGTGCTGAGGAAATCGACGTCGTTGAGGTAGCGTCCCGGCCATGGGTGCCATCGGGTTCGCGACGTCCGACGACGCGGTCGAGCTGGTCAAGGCGTTGAACGACGAGGGTTACACGACCGACCTGCGGGCAGGCGATGTCGACGCCCCTGCGCCATGGGTGCTGACGGTCGACCCGTTCGACGACCGGGTCGTCGAGATGGTCGACGTGTACGGCGGCTGGATTCCGGGGGACGAGCAGCGCCCCGAGTGACCGGGCCCGGCCGGATTCAGGCCAGGTGCTCCTTGAGGAAGGCGACCTGGAGCAGCTTGAGGTTCTCGGCGACCTCTTCCTGGGGAGTCATGTGGGTGACGCCGGACAGCGGCAACACCGTGTGCGGTCGGCCGGCCGCGAGCAACGCCGACGACAGCCGCAGCGTGTGGGCGGCCACCACGTTGTCGTCGGCCAGTCCGTGGATCAGCATGAGCGGCCGCTCGAGTCCTGCGGCCAGCGGCAGCAGCGAGTTCGCGTCGTAGACGTCGGGCTGCGCGGCGGGGTCGCCGAGATAGCGCTCGGTGTAGCACGTGTCGTACAGACGCCATTCGGTCACGGGCGCACCGGCGACGGCGACGTGGAACCGGTCGGGCCGCTTCAGCACCGCGAGCGCGGCCAGATAACCGCCGTAGGACCAGCCGCTGATCCCCACGCGGGCCGCATCGACGTCGTCCGGGAACATCTCGGTGACAGCGGCCAGCGCAGCGACCTGGTCGTCGAGCGTGACTCCGGCGAAGTCGTCGCGGATCGCACGTTCCCAGACGTGTCCGCGCCCCGGTGTGCCTCGACCGTCGGTGACGACGACGCAGAACCCCTGATCGGCGAGCCACTGCGGCTCGAGGAACATCCGGGCCGACGCCAGCACCCGCTGGGCGTGGGGTCCGCCGTAGGGGTCCATCAGCACCGGCAGGCGCTGCGATCCCGGCACGTGGTCGCGGGGGAACAGCACGGCGGTGCGCAGCGCATGCGGTCCGGCCGCGAGCAGCGTGACGTTCGGCTCGAACGGTGCGGCCTGCGCGACCGACTCGATCTGCACGGGGTCGCCCGACGGGGGATGGACGGTGGTAGTCGTGGCGACGGCGTCGAGCCCGGTGCGCGAGATGACCGTCGTGTCGCCGCCGACCACCGCGGTGTGGACCGCCGCGCCCGACGTGAGGGGTGCGAAGGTCCCGTCGTAGCCGACTCGAACGACCTGAACCTCGGTCGGCTCGTCCGAGGCGGTGGCGATGACGCAGTCGTCGAACCACGCGACGACGCCACGGATCTGCCAGCCGTCCGGCGACACCGGGTCGCCGTCGACGACGATCCGACGCCGACCGTCGCGGTCCTCCACCGTGACGACGCGTCCACCGGCCACCCGTCGAGGCTCGGACGACAGCTCCACCCAGGCCGGATCGGTCAGCTCCCGCAGAACCGTCGTCGCTCCCGTCGCGGGGTCCACCGATAGCACCAGCGACGACCGCTGGTCGCGGCTCAGCACCTGGACGACCGGATCGCCGTGCTCGGTCCACGCCACGCGTGCCAGGTACTCGAACGCCTCACGGTCCCAGTCGACCTCGACCCGTCGACCGTCGAGATCGACGATCCACAACGACACGTCGGGATTCGGTGTTCCGGCCGCCGGATAGCGCTGAGGACGCGACGGCCGGTCGGGATTGGCAGGATCGGACACGTGCCACGTCTGGACGGGTGCCTCGTCGGTGCGTTGGACGAGCAGTCGGTCCCCCTTGGGGGACCACCAGAAGCCGCGGTGGCGATCCATCTCCTCGGCGGCGATGAAGTCCGCCTGCCCCCACGTCACGTCGTCTCCCTCGGACTCGACGACGGCGCGGTCGTCCTGGCCGTTCAGCTCGATCACGCGCAGTCCGCCGTCGGTCGCGTAGGCGATGCGGCGACCCGTGGGATCCAGCCTCGGGTCGATGACCGCGCCGCCGCCGGTGGGCAGCGCGCGGGTCGACCGGACACCGAGGTGGGTGGCCCAGAGTCGGCCCGACAGCGCGAAGCACGCCCAACGGCCGGTCGGGTCGGCGTCGTAGCCCACGATGCCGGCGGCCGACTCGCGCAACCGCTCCCGGCGGGCCTGCTCCTCAGCCGACAGCTCCTCGCTGCCGTCGAGCAGAGCGGCAGGGTCGACCAGCAGCGACTCGGTGCCAGTCTCGACGTCCAGCTCCCACAGCTGCCCCGTCCGCGTCACGCCGTCGGGGGTGCGCACGAATCGGACGGTCCTGCCGTCGGGTGACACGGTGATGTTGCGAGGGACGCCGAGCGTGAAGCGCAGGGTGCGGGCGGCCAGGCGCGGGTACGAGACGGACGAGTCGGACATGGGTCGATCAAATCACCCCATCAGTAGGCTGGCGACATGACACTGCGGGACTCCAGCCCTCCGGCACTGCCAGATCGCCGACTGCTGTTGGTCCACGCGCATCCTGACGACGAGTCGATCAACAACGGCGCCACGATGGCCAAGTACGCGGCCGAGGGTGTCGGCGTCACGCTCGTGACCTGCACCGCGGGTGAAGAAGGCGAGGTCCTGGTGCCCGAGCTGGCCCACCTGGCGGCCCAGCAGGACGACGCGTTGGGTGCGCACCGGGTCGGCGAGCTGGCCGATGCGATGGCGGCCCTCGGCGTCACCGACCATCGGTTCCTCGGCGGTGTCGGTCACTTCCGCGACTCCGGGATGAAGTGGGGTCAGGACGGCCGCGCGACGGTCGCGGACGAGACCCGCCCCGACACGTTCTGGCACGCCGACTTGACCGAGGCGGCCGATCTGCTGGTCGAGATCATCCGCGAGGTGCGCCCGCAGGTGCTCGTGACGTACGACCAGATCGGCGGCTACGGACACCCCGACCACATCCAGGCCCACCGCGTGGCGACGTACGCGGTCGCGCTGGCCGAGGTCCGCTCGTACCGGCCGGACCTGGGAGAGCCGTGGGCCGTCGCGAAGGTCTACTGGACGGCCATGTCGCGCAGCCAGATGGCCGAGGGCATCCGCGCCCTGCGTGCGGCCGGCGACGAGACGGCCTTCGAGGGCATGGACCCCGACGACCTCGCCTGGGGGTCGCCGGACGACGAGCTCGACGCCGTCATCGACGCCCCCGACTTCGCCGACGCCAAGATGGCGGCGATGCGCGCCCACGCCACCCAGATCACCGTCGACGGGCCGTTCTTCGCGCTGTCGAACAACCTGGGCAACCAGGTGTGGGCCACCGAGCACTACCGCCTCGCTCGCGGCGCCCGCGGACCCGTGGGCGACGACGGCCTCGAGCACGACCTGTTCGCCGGCATCTGACGTGGTGCGGCTCGGTCTGCTCCTGCTGGGAGCGTGGGTCGGCGTGCTCGGCATGCTGGTCCACCGTCAGTCCGTCTTCGCCGGGGGCCTGACCTGGCCGTGGGGCTTGATCGTGGTCCTGGCCGTGACCGTCGTGGTCGCCCGGGCGTCGTCGGGCCTGCAGCGAGTCGGCGCGGCCTGGTTCGCCCTGGGCTGGGTCGCGATCTTGATGATCGAGCGGCTCGTCGGTGGGGATTCCTACCTCGTGGCCACCGACTGGGTGGGGTGGACGTTCATGCTCGGATCCCTCGGCCTCATCGGCTGGGAGGTGGTGCACTCCTCTAAGGTTGGGTCGTGACGTCACAGGTCGACCAGCGCGCTTTCCGAGACGCGTTGTCCCGGTTCGCCAGCGGGGTCACCGTTGTCGCCACGGTCGACGACGGTGTCGATCACCTGATGACGGCCAGCGCGTTCACGTCGGTCTCGCTCGAGCCGCCGCAGGTCCTGGTCTGCTCGCACCGCACCAGCCGCTTCCACGACGCCGTCCTGCGATCGCGGACGTGGGGGGTGTCGATCCTCTCGGAGGAAGGCATGCGCGCCTCGGCCTGGTTCGCCCACCGCGGCCGACCGTTGGAGGGCCAGCTCGACGACATCGCTCACCATCGCGGCTCGAGCGGGGTGGCATTGCTCGACGACGCGTTGGCGTGGTTGGAGTGCACGACGGTCGCAGCCCACGACGGGGGCGACCACACGATTCTGGTCGGCGCGGTCATCGACGCCGCCGTGCGGGACACGCTCGACGATCCGTTGCTGTACTACCGCTCGCACTACGGGACGATGGTGCGGTTGGATGAGTCGGAGAAGACCGTGTACGAGGGGGACGCATGACGCGCCCGGAAGACCAGACGCCCGCCGAGGACGACCGGCCGGAGGACGCCGACACCGAACCGGGTGGAGCAGCCGACGAGGACGATCTGTTCGCGGCCGTCGCGGCGGCGATCTCCACCCCATCGCGTCGTGAGAGCGCCACGTTCGGGGTGACGGACGAACCCGAGCCCGAGCCTGAACTCGAACCGGAGTCTGAGCCCGAGACGGAACCCGAGCCGGAGCCGGAACCCGAGCCGGAGCCCGACCCAGAACCCGAGCCAGAGCCGGAGTCGAAGGTCGAGGCCGAACCGACCACGGAGTCCGAGTCGGAGCCCGTCGGACCCGAGCCCGATTCGTCCGAGCCCGAGGCGGAGCCTGAAGTCGAGTCCGAAGACGAGTCCGCACCGGCGACCGAGGTGTACGGCCCACCCCAGACCGAGCCGGTCACCACCTTGCAACCGCCGATCTCCTCCTACGACGAGCTGTTCGCGCCTGCGCACCCAGGACCCGATCCGATGAGCTCGACGTCGGTCGACCTGGGCTTCGAGCCTCTCGATGCCGACGGCGCAGGTGACGGCGAACCACCGCGGTCCCACCGCCTGCGTCGCATCCTGATCGGAACCGTCCTGGTGCTGGCAGCGGCGTACGTCGGCGGCTACTTCCTGACCGGTATGCGGATGCCGGCCAACGCCACGATCGCCGGCGTCGACGTGTCCGGGAAGTCGCCGACCGACGCGCGAGCGCTGCTGACGAGCGAGCTGACGCCGCACACCCGAGCCCAGATCGCGCTCACGCACGAGGAGAGCCAGTTCACCACCGCACCTGACGACCTGGGTCTCGCGCTCGACGTCGAGGAATCGGTGCGTGCGGCCGGCGGGGAGTCCAGCTGGGACCCACGGGACATGGCGGCGTTGTTCTTCGGCACCCACGATCACGACGCCGTCGTCGACGTCGACGACACCAAGATCGCCGAGTTCATCGGCGCGATCGGTGAGACGATCGACCAGCCGGTGGTCCAGCCGCAGATCACCTTCCCCGACGGCAAACCCGAGGCACGCCAACCCGCGGACGGGCGTGTGGTCGACAAGAGCGCCACGATCGACCTCATCAAGCACCTGTTCGTCGGCGACTCCGACACCGACGACGTGGTGATGAAGACCGTCAAACCGGCGGTCGACGCAGCTGGGCTCGAGGCTGCCATGAACGGCATCGCCAAGACCGTCATCAGCGGGCCCGTCTCGATCCACGTGGGTGAGAAGTCGATCGACCTGCCGGTCACGGCCTACACGCCCGCCCTCGTGATCCGTGTCGAAGGCTCCGAGCTCAAGCCGTACATCGACCCGAAGGCGCTGGCCGAACCGCTGCTGGACTCCACCACGGGGATCGGCAAGAAGGCCGTCGACGCAACCGTCGAGCTGCGCAACGGCAAACCCGTGGTCGTGCCGGGCAAGGAAGGCGTCGGCCTGCACCCCGAGGAGATGGCCGTCAAGCTGCTGCCGGCCATCGCCGCGACCGGAGAGGAGCGCAGCGTCTCGATCGAGGCCACGGTCGTCGACCCGCTGTTCACCACCGAGGACGCCAAGGCGCTCAAGATCACCGAGAAGATCAGCTCCTTCCAGACCCAGTACCCGCCGGCGGCCTACCGCGACACGAACCAGAGTCGGGCCGCCGAGCTGATCGACGGCACGATCGTCAAGCCCGGCGAGACGTTCAGCTTCAACGAGACCGTCGGCGAGCGCACCCCGGCGAACGGCTTCGTGACGGGCACCGTCATCAACGGCGGGGTGTTCCGCGAAGAGCTGGGCGGCGGCGTCTCGCAAGTCGTCACCACGCTGTACAACGCTGCCTTCTTCGGCGCGATGGACGACGTCGAGCACCATCCTCACGCGTTCTACATCAGCCGCTACCCCGTCGGCCGTGAAGCGACGGTGTACTGGGGCAGCCTGGACCTGAAGTTCAAGAACTCCAGTCCGTACGGCGTGCTGATCCACGCCTGGGTCGACAAGAGCGGCCCGGGGCGCAACGGTCGGATGAACGTCGAGCTGTGGAGCACCAAGGTCTACGACATCAAGGCCGGGCTGTCGGCCAAGCGCAACTTCCGTTCGCCCGGAACGCGCTACGACTCTTCGAACCGCTGTGTTCCGCAGTCACCGATCCAGGGCTTCGACATCGACGTCTACCGGACCTTCTACAAGGACGGCAAGAAGGTCAAGACCGAGACCGACACGGCGGTGTACCAGGCCGCTGACCGGGTGATTTGCGGCAAGAAGCCGACGGACGAGGACGCCGACCCCGATCAGGACGACTGACCTGAGCGCCGCATCGGCGTTCGATCCGGTGCCCGCCCGCTGACCTCGTACGCTCAGGTGTCGGGCGGCTGGGGGACCAGGTAGCGGTACGCGTGATGCGTCGTGAAACCGAGCTTCTCGTACAGGTTCAGCGCAGCAGCGTTGTCGGGTGTGACCTGCACATAGGCCTTGTCGGCCCCGCGGTCCGTCGCCCACGAGAGCATCGTGGAGACCAGGCGTCGAGCCAGGCCGATGCGCCGGTGGTCGGGGTGCACCTCGAGTGCCGCCAGCCCGGCCCACTCGCCGGTCACCACGACCCGACCGATACCGATCGGGGCGACGCCGTCCGCGAGCTTGCCGAACGACGCGAAGCCGACCCGAGCCGGACCCGCCAGGACCGCGCGGGCTGCCGCGACGCGTCCAGGTTCGATGCGCGGATACCTGCTCATCCAGGCGTCGTCGAGCGAAGGCGCCACCGTCACCTCGGGGTCGGCCGGAACGGGCCGTTCGAGGTCGGCGACCTGGACGAGTGCCCCGCCGCGCGGACCGTCGAGCGGAATCCAGCCCTGCTCGCGGAACGCTGCCTCGGGCGCCGAGTCGACCACGACCTGGACGAGCGGCGGGAGGCCCCGTTCGGCGTAGAAGGCGACGACGTCGCGCACTGCATCGGTGAACGTCACCCCGGGATCGCCGACGACCAGGGCAGAGTTCGCCCGATGGGTGAATCCGTCGGCCGCCCGTAGCTGCCAGTCACCGATCTCCACGGTCTCGGGGGCCGGCCAGCCGATCGCGGTGACGCGGCCCAGGTCGTCGGCCGTGACCGCAGCGGCACGTCGACTGCGCAACGGTCGATCCGGCGCGACGCGCCACAGGATGATCGACGCGACGGGGACGTCCACCACGGTGCCGTCGCGCTGTTCGATGCTGACCAGCGTCGACACCGCGAGGACGCGGCCCACGACGTCGCGTGCCCCGTCCCCGTCGCGGTACCGCACGGTGACGCGACGGCCGACGACTTCGGTGGTCAGCTGCACACGTCGAGCCTAGAGAATCACCTGGTGTGACGCGGCTCACGTCAGCGCTCACCAGGTGGACCCGACGTGCGTGAACTTGGGTCGAGCGGCGATACTTGACCAGACCGTCGTGAGGAGTGTCGAGCCAGTGACCTACGTGATCGCCCAGCCGTGTGTGGACGTCAAGGACCGCGCCTGCGTCGACGAATGTCCGGTCGACTGCATCTACGAGGGCAAGCGGATGCTGTACATCCACCCCGACGAGTGCGTCGACTGCGGTGCGTGCGAGCCGGTCTGCCCGGTCGAGGCGATCTTCTACGAGGACGACACCCCCGAGGAGTGGAAGGAGTACTACGACGCCAACGTGCACTTCTTCGACGATCTCGGTTCCCCCGGCGGTGCCGCCCGTCTGGGTGAGGTCGACAAGGACCATCCGTTCGTCGCCGCGCTCCCGCCCCAGAACCAGGAATGATGACCGGCCAGGTCTCGGCCCGGTTCCCCGACTTCCCGTGGGACACCCTGGCTGACGCCAAGGCCCGTGCCGCGGCCCATCCCGACGGCATCGTCGATCTGTCGATCGGCACGCCCGTCGACTCGGCGCCGCAGATCGCCCAGGACGCGCTGATCGCCGCGGCCGACGCGCACGGCTACCCGACGGTCTGGGGTCCTGAGTCGCTGCGTGCGGCTGCGACCGGCTGGCTCGAACGCCGGTTCGGCATCGCCGGCATCTCGACCGACCAGGTGCTCCCGACCATCGGGTCGAAGGAGCTCATCGCCAACCTGTGCGTCCAGCTGGGCATCGGCGCCGGTGAGCTGGTCGGCGTCCCCGAGCTGGCCTATCCGACGTACGAGGTCAGTGCTCGATACGCCGGCGCCACACCGGTCCTGACCGACTCGACCACGACGTTCGGTCCCCAGCGGCCCGCGCTGGTGTTCATCAACTCGCCGGCCAACCCCCACGGGCAGGTGCTCGGCGCCGACCACCTGCGCAAGTGGGTCGAGTTCGCGCGCGAGCGTGACACGATCCTGGTCTCCGACGAGTGCTATCTGGAGTTCGTCTGGGAGGGTGAGCCCGTCTCGGTCCTCGACCCGGCGATCAACGGCGGTTCGCTCGAGAACATCTTGTCGTTGCACTCGTTGTCGAAGCGCTCCAACTTGGCGGGCTACCGCGACGCCTTCGTCGTGGGGGACCGGCGACTCGTGGGTGAGCTCCTCGCGGTGCGCAAGCACCTGGGATTCATGCTGCCCACGCCGGTCGCCGCGGCGATGGAGGCGACGCTGGCCGACGACGCCCACGTGGACGACCAGCGCCGTCGCTACCAGGCCCGGCGAGCGCAGCTGAGGTCCGCGCTCGAAGGCGCCGGGTTCCAGATCACGCATTCGGAGGGGTCGCTCTACCTGTGGGCGACCCGCGGTGAACCGTGCCGCACGACGGTCGACTGGCTGGCCGAGCGCGGCATCCTGGTCGCCCCCGGTGACTTCTACGGCCCCCGCGGCGCCCAGCACGTCCGCGTCGCCTTCACCGCCACCGACGAGCGCATCGCCGCCGCCACCACCCGGCTCTAACCCCCAAATTTTGAGGGGTGATGCACCGAAAACCCCCGTGGAACCGGTGCATCACCCCGCAAAATTCGGGGGTGTAACGGGGGTTCAGTTGGTGGAGGCGACAACGGTGGAGGCGAAGGCGTGGGGGTCGACGGTCCAGCCTCGGTCGGAGGTCTCGGTGCTCCAGACGCGGCCGTCGAAGCGGACCTCGGTCAGGCCCAGGTTGACGGCGTTCGCGACCAGGTAGTGGGCCACGGCCCAGCCGCGCGCGTCGACGTCCTGTGCCTCGCCGACGAGCGGAACCTGCAGCTGGTCCCCGACGACGACCACGTCCAGCCCGAACGACTCGCGGACGTCCTGGGCGGCGGTGGACACGTTGCCGCTGTCGCGAGGATTGACGACGCAGTGGAACTGCGACGGGCTGTAGCCGCGCAACGTCGAGGCCAGGGCGCGCGCGTAGTCCTCGTGCTGGGCGTAGGCGCCAGGATGGGCCGACCGCTGAACCGCCTGTGCCGCATCGGTGATCGTCATCTGCTCGTAGCCGCGGACCCGCACCAGACCGTCGTAGAACTTGCCGATCGCATAGACCGGGTCCAGGATCTGCTCGACCGACCCCCAGCCCTGGCTGGGTCGTTGCTGGAACAGGCCGATCGAGTCGCGGTCGCCGTAGTCGATGTTGTGGATCTTCGACTCCTGGAACGCCGTTGCGATCGCGATCGTCGTCGCCCGTGGGGGCAGCCCCCGCTTCTGTGCCATGGCCGCCATCAACGCCGACCACTGCGCCTGCTCCAGGTCGACCTGCGCACGCACCTGGCCGACCTGCGCGACGCAGTACTCGCTACGGACCGGATCGCGATCGCGCAGGATCACCGCGAACAGCGCCACGGCGACGACGAGCGTCGACGCCAGGAGCCAGCGCAGCTTCATGGTCGTCGCACGTCCTGCTCAATTCGCGTGCAGGGCGGCGTTGAGCTCGATGCCCGTGCGCTCGCCACGCGGCCGAACCTCCAACGCTCCGGTCTGCGAGTTCGTCCAGAACTGCAGGCCGTCCTGACCGGACAGCTCCGAGGCCTTCACCACGGTGCCGTCGGGCAGCGTGACCTTGGAGCCTGCCGTGACGTAAGTGCCTGCAGCCACGACGCAGTCATCACCCAGCGAGATGCCGATACCGGCGTTCGCGCCGATCAGGCTGCGCTCACCGACGCTGATGACTTCCTTGCCACCGCCGGACAACGTGCCCATGATCGAGGCGCCACCGCCGACATCGGTGCCGTCGCCGACGACGACGCCGGCCGAGATGCGTCCCTCGACCATGGCGTGGCCGAGGGTCCCGGCGTTGAAGTTGACGAATCCCTCGTGCATCACGGTCGTGCCCTCGGCCAGGTGGGCCCCGAGCCGGACCCGGTCGGCGTCGCCGATGCGGACGCCCGAGGGTATGACGTAGTCGGTCATCCGTGGGAACTTGTCGACGCCGGTCACAGCCACGTTGAGGCCGGCCGCGCGGGCCCGCGCCCGGGTCACCTCGAAACCGTCGACGGCGCACGGACCGATCGATGTCCACACGACGTTGGTCAGCAGACCGAACATGCCGTCGAGGTTGAGCCCGTGCGGTCGAACCAGGCGGTGCGAGAGCAGGTGAAGGCGCAGCCACACGTCGTAGGTGTCGGACGGGGACGCCTCGAGGTCGGCGATCTCGGTGTGGACCACGACGCGCTCGACCAGACGGATCGGGTCGGTGCCGGCCAGGGCCGACAGGTCCACCGATCCGGCCGCGTCGGAGGGGGCTCCGAGGGCCGGTTCGGGGTACCAGACGTCCAGGACCGTGCCGTCCTGCGTCAGCGTTGCAACACCGTCTCCGTAGGCAGAAGTCATGGTGACAACCTATCGAGGTGGCCCTACTGCTCGGGCAGGCCGTCCTGGGTGCACAGGTCGCCGATCCGATCGGTCGTGTCGGCCTTGAGGTGGCCGAAGAACTGCAGCGCGCGCTCGCGGTCCCACCGCACCGAGAAGTCGGCCAGTGGCACGGTGCAGCTCAATCCGTCGCCGGACATCACGCCCGACAACGCCACGGCGAAGCGCGCCAGCGACACCGGCCCGACGTTGTCGCCGATCGTCAACGACTCGGCGGCACCGGTGGCCGTCGAGACGTAGCGGATCGGATTGATCACGGTCCACGGGGAGCGCACCTTCGAGCCGATCGCGCCGATCACCTCGCGCTGGTTCTGCACGCGTTGGATGTCCTGGGTCCGGAAGCTGTGCCGGTTGCGCGAGTACGCGAGTGCCGTCTTGCCGTCGACCTGTTGGCAGCCCTTCGCGATGTCGAGCCCGGAGTCCTTGTCCTTGAGGTCCTCCTCGGGGCAGATCTCGATCCCGCCGATCGAGTCGACGATCTGGACCAGGCCGCCGAATCCGATCTCCACGTAGTCGTCGATGCGGACCCCGGTCGTCTGCTCCAGCGTCTGGACCAGCAGCTTCGGTCCGCCGTAGGCGTAGGCGGCGTTGATCTTGGTGGTCCCGACGCCCGGGATCGGCACGATCGAGTCGCGGGGGATCGAGACCAGTGTGGTCGGCCCGGAGCCGGTGTGCAGCAGCATGATCGTGTCGGTGCGGCCGCTGCCTCCGCCGTCGCCTCCGGTCGACAGCTCCCGACGCTCCTCGGCGGTCAACCCTCGGCGGCTGTCGGATCCGACGAGCAGATACGTCGTGCCGGGCTGGTCGGGCGGGCGGTCACCCGAAGGCTCGGCGTCGATGCGGGCGATCGTCCCCCAGGCCCAGATCGGGACCGCGATCAAGAAGATCAGCCACAGCGCCGGAACCAGGATCCACCACCGCAGCAGACGGCGCCGGCCGCGCTTCGGTCGACCCGTTCCAGCGGCCGCCGGCAGCACGGGCGGCGGGAGCTGGTCGTCCGCGCGGCCGGGCGAGGCAGGGCGCGAAGCGTCGGGACGTGAACCCGTCGACGAGCCGCCGTCGTACAGCCAGTCGTAGTCACCGGAACGGGGGTCGGACATGTGTCGACGGTACTGGTCGAGGCTGAGAATCTCCCTCACGGCGCAGCGCGGACCAGGTCGGAAAATCGCCGCGGCGTCGGCGCGCCTCGGTTGACCGAGGCGGACCGCGGCAATACTGGAAGGCGCACGTTTCCAGCACGACCGCTTTCCCGTGAGGATCCCATGGCTGCACCCCGCTCGAGCGTGATGGGCGGTTCGTACGACCGGCCCGCCGACTCCTCGGCGCGCATCCAGTTCCGGCGTGGGCTGACCCTGACGGCGATGACGTTGGTGATGCCCGGCTCGGCGCAGATCGTCACGGGCAACCGCAAGGTCGGTCGGATCGCGATCCGGGTGTGGCTGGCGCTGATCGTGGCCGCCGTGATCTTCGCAGCGGTTGCCCTCAGCTCTCGGCGAGGGCTGTTCGCGATGGTGACCGATCCCCGCCTGCTGACCCTGCTGACGTGGGGCCTGGTCGTGCTCGCCATCGCGTGGGTGGCCTTGCTGGTCGATGCCTGGCGACTGGGCTACCCGATGGGCATGGCGCGAGGCCATCGACTCTGGATGACCGGACTGAACGCCGTGCTGTGCCTGGCGCTCGGCGGAGGCTTCCTCTACGCCGCCAAGACCGTGCACACCGGCGGCCAGGCGCTCGACACGGTGTTCGCGTCCAACACGGTCTCCAATGCGCACGAAGGCCGTTACAACGTGCTGCTCCTCGGTGGGGACTCCGGGCCGGACCGGTCCGGCGTTCGACCCGACTCGCTGACGGTGGCCAGCATCGACGCCGAGACCGGACGCACCGTGCTGATCGGCCTGCCGCGCAACCTGCAGCAGGTGCCGTTCCCGAAGGGCTCGGTCATGGACCGACAGTTCCCAGACGGATTCGACTGCGACGGCTGTTATCTCAACGCCGTCAACACCTGGGCCAACGACCACGCGGACCTGTTCGCCGAGGAGTACCCGGGCCTGGAGCATCCCGGCCTGGAAGTGACCAAGGATGCCATCCAGGAGATCACCGGCCTGAAGATCAACTACTACGCGATGGTCAATCTGGCAGGGTTCCGCAAGCTCATCGACGCGGTCGGCGGAGTGACGATCGACGTCCAGGAACGTACCGCGATGGGCGGGATCGGTGCACCGATCACCGGATACATCGAAGCCGGCGAGCAGAAACTCGACGGCCGCAAGGCGCTGTGGTACGCGCGCAGCCGCGTGCAGAACGACGACTTCTCGCGGATGGGTCGCCAGAAGTGCCTGATGAGCGCGATGCTGGCGCAGCTGAGCCCCAAGACGGTGCTGTTGAACGCCCAGCAGATCGCCGCATCGAGCGCCGAGCTGCTCTCGACCGACATCCCGCGTCAGGATCTGGCGACCTTCATGGACCTGGCGATCAAGGCGAAGAGCCAGAAGATCTCGAGCGTCTCGTTGGTGCCACCGGCGATCTACACGGGAAATCCTGACTACCAGAAGGTGCGCAAGCTCGTCGGTGACGCGATCGCGAAGGCGGAGGGGACTGCGAAGGCTCCCGATGACACGGGTCTGCTGCGGGCCAAGCTGACCGTGCCGGACGTGTCGTCGGGCAACGACCCGAAAGCTGCGAACCACAGCGACGACGTGGCCGCCTCCTGCTGAGGCGCCCACTCGTCTGCGCCGTGCCCGTTCGAGTAGGTGAAGTCGGGGTCGTCGGTGATAATGGGACGTCGTCCGTACCAGTACCACTGAGGTTGTCAATGTCGCATCGTGCCACGCTGCTCGGTCGTGGCTACGAGGACAGCCACCTCGACTCGCCACGTCTGCGCTTTCGACGCGCCCTCGTGCTGTCGGTGATGACGATCGTGGTGCCGGGGTCGGCTCAGCTGGCCGTGGGGAGAAAGGCGGTCGGCGCGTTTGCGTTGACGATCTGGCTGGCGGCCCTGGGTGCCGGTGGCTACCTGCTGTGGCGGGCACGGACCGACAGAGCCGGCGTCATCGACGTGCTGACCGATCCCGACAACTTGCTGTACCTGCGCGTTGCGCTGATCGTCGTCGTGGCCTTGTGGGTGCTGCTGTTCGTCGATGCGTGGCGACTGGCCCATCCGCGGCGGCTCAACTGGGTCCGAGGCGTCGCGCTGACGGTGGTCAACCTCGCTGTCATCGGCACGGTGGCCGGGTCCGCAGCGTACGCATCGCAGGTGCTGGGAGTCTCACGGGAGGTCGTCAAGACCGTCTTCGCCGCGACCGAGACGTCCGAACCGCTGCACGGTCGCTACAACATCTTGCTGATCGGTTCCGATTCCGGCCCCGACCGCATCGGCATCCGCCCGGACTCGCTCACGGTCGCCAGCATCGACACCGAGACGGGGCGCACCGTCCTGGTGTCGATCCCGCGCAATCTGCAGGCCGTGCCCTTCCCCGAGGACTCGCCGATGCACCAGGTGTATCCGTACGGGTTCAGCTGCGGCTCGGCGTGTCTGATCAACGCAGTCCACACCTACGCGGCGAACCGCACCGACCTGTACCCGGACGCCGATGACCCGGGACTGGAGGCCACGATCGATGCGGTCGAGGGTGCGACGGGCCTGAAGATCAACTACTACTTCATGGTGAACCTGAAGGGGTTCCGAGCGCTGATCGACTCCGTGGGTGGTGTCGAGATCGACGTCAAGACCCGCATCGCGATGTTCGGACACGAGGACTCGTGGAAGAACGTGTGGATCGAACCGGGGCTGCAGAAGCTCAACGGCCGCAAGGCGTTGTGGTACGCCCGCAGTCGTGTGCAGTCGGACGACTACACGCGGATGGGTCGGCAGAAGTGCCTGCTGGCCGCGATGCTCGATCAGCTGACGCCCACGACGGTCGTCACGAACGCGGTCGACATCGGCAAGTCGAGCAAGGAGCTGCTCAGCGGCAACATGCCGCAGACCGAGCTGGGGCAGTTCGCCGAGCTGGCGTTGAAGGCGCGGGGGGAGAAGATCGTCACGGTCTCGCTCGTGCCACCGCAGGTCAACCCCGTCAACCCCGACTACGATGCGATCCATCAGCTGGTCCAGGCCGGGATCGACAAGTCGGAACGGGCCGACGTGGCCACCCCGACGCCGACCGCGACGCCCGAGGAGGACAAGAGCCAACGGTCGGCGAACAACGCCGACGACCTCGACGCGGTGTGCTGAGGGCCGCTACTTGGCTTGGGCTTCCTCGTAGGCGGACACGACCTCGTCGGTCGGGCCGTCCATCATCAAGTTGCCCTTCTCGATCCACACGACGCGGTTGCACGTGTCGCGGATCGAACGCATCGAGTGCGAGACCAGGAACACCGTGCCGGCGTTGTCGCGGATCTCACGGATCCGAGACTCCGATCGCTGGCGGAACTTCTGGTCGCCGACGGCGAGCGCCTCGTCGACGATCAAGATCTCGTGCGTCTGGGCGGTCGCGATGGCGAACTTCAGCCGTGCCGTCATGCCCGACGAGTAGGTGCGCATGGGTAGCTCGATGAAATCACGGATGCCGGAGAAGTCGACGATCTCGTCGTAGCGTTCGGCCACCTCACGACTCGACATCCCCAGCGCCAGCCCGCCCAGGATCACGTTGCGCTCGCCCGACAGGTCGCGGATCAGCGCCGCACCGACGCCCAACAGGCTGGGCCGTGAGGACGCGTAGATCGCTCCGCGAGTCACCGGCGTCAGCCCGACGATCGCCCGCATCAGGGTGGACTTGCCCGAGCCGTTGGTGCCGATGATGCCGATGCTGTCGTTCTCGTACGCGGTGAAGGACACCCCCTTGAGGGCGTGGACCGTGCGCGTCGTCCGGGAGCGGGAGCGCTGAAAGATGTTGCGCCGCTGGTCGGCAACCGTCGGCCGCTTGCCCGTGGCGAGTACGTGGTACTCGACGTGGACGTCGTCGACGATGACGGCCGGTCGACGCTCAGTCTGTGCGGCCATAGCGCTCCTCGGCTGACCAGAAGAAGATCGTCCCCACGATCAAGATGCCGACCGACCACACGCTCAGATAGGCCCAGTACTCGACGGGGATGTCGTACTGGGGGCCGTCGAGCATGATGGCTCGCCCGAGGGTGAGCACTTCGTGGATCGGCTGCCAGTCGGCGATGCGTTGCAGCGTGGGCAGGTCGCTGAAGCGGTCCTCGATGCTGAAGAAGATGCCGGACGTGTAGAAGAACATGCGAGACAGGAACGGCAGCACTTGCGTCAGGTCGCGAAAGTGCACCGTCAGTCGTGCCGTGATGAACGTCAGCCCCAGGTTGAACATCGTGAACAACGCGATCAGCGGGATCATCAGCAGCCAGGTGGTCGACGGATTGCTGCCGTTGGCGATCGCGACGACGAAGACGATCGTGAGGGTGGGGATGAACTGCATGAGCTTTTGGAGCACGAGCGCCAGGGGCAGCGAGAGCCGCGGAAAGCTCAGGCTCTGCACCAGCGCTTGATTCGACGTGATCGACTTCGCGCCGGCGGTGAAGCACGCCTGGAAGAACTCGAACAGCATCACGCCGACGACCAGGAAGGCGATGAAGCTGTCGACGTTGCGGCGCGTCTGCAGCAGGACGCCGAAGATCAGGCCGTAGATCGCGACGTTGAGGATCGGCCGCAGCATGATCCAGCCCATGCCGATCCGGTTGGCACTGAACTCGGCTTCGAGCCGGAAGCGCGACAGCGAGTAGATGAACTCCCGGCGACGCCAGATCTCCGACAGGTACTGACGCAGCGGTGGTCGTCCGCCGACACGGTGCAAGCCGTGGCGCGCCGCTTCGTCGGCGACTGTCATGCGCGTTCCTCTGCTGGTCAGCGGGTCAGATGTGGGTACGTCGGGATGCGTTCGACGAGTCTAGAGGATGGGCTCGGCCGACTCCTGATCGGCGATGCGTGCGATCTCGTCGGCAGTGCCGGACGTCACGACGACCAAGGAGCCGTCCCCGGTGCACGCGGCGATCAGCGCCTCGGCGTCCTCCAGCAGCGTGCGCGGTCCCAGCAGGAGACGACGCGGATCGGGGGAGACCGTGTCGAGCAGCTCGGCGTGCGTCGCGGTGCGACCGGGCAGCTCGACGGCCGTGCTGGACGGGGCGGGAGGATCGAAGCCGACGAAGTGGTCGCTGTGCCCGGGTACCTCGCGCGTCATGTCGAGAAATCCGTCGGGCTCTTCGGCGAACGGTCCACCCAGTGGGCGCAACGACGCGGCGACGCGGCGGGGTTCGTCGGCGACCAGCTCAGGTCCGCTCACCCCGATCTCGGCGGCGTCGGCCACGACGACGGCGCCGACGTTCCAGGCCGACAGCAGCCACACGTGCCGCAGCCAGTGGGACGGCAGGCCGATCCTCAGCCGGGTGCCGACCTCGGCGTCCAGGTCGTCGACCAGGAAGTTGGACGTCTTGGCCACCCAGTTGGCCATCGTTGTGCCGCTCAGCTCGACCCGCTCCCCGGTGGACACGTCGTAGAACGTGATGAGCGGGGCGGCAGGGGTGGACCGCCGAGCGGTCAGATCAGCCAGTGTGGACGCCACAGCGGGCATGGTACGACGTGATCGGAAAAATCCCGGCTTGACTTGCGGGTGTGACAGGTATGTAATTTCACACATGTCATTCGATCAGGGTCTGCCCGTGGAGTTCACCGAAGAACTCATGTGGCAAGAGCGTGCGTTGTGCGCACAGACGGACCCCGAGGCCTTCTTCCCGGAGAAGGGTGGATCGACACGTGAGGCCAAGCGAGTGTGCCTGACGTGCGACGTCCGCGGGGAGTGCCTCGAGTACGCCCTCGCCCACGATGAGCGGTTCGGCATCTGGGGTGGGCTGTCCGAACGTGAGCGCCGCAAGCTGAAGAAGCGCGCCTGACGGCGTAGGCCACCGGCCGATAGGCTCGCGGGGTGAGCGAGTCGGCCCCCGTACGTCATTGGCTCGATGACCCGCCCACCGTGGCGGCGGTCCTGGTGAGCCACAACGGCAGCACGTGGCTGCCGAAGGTGCTGCAGTCGTTCTCCTCGATGTATCACTCACCCGACGTGTGGCGGGCCGTCGACGTCCACTCCGTCGACGGCAGCCGACAGCTGGTGACCCAGTCCTTCGGCGCCGAGCGGGTGATCCACGCGCCGCGACGGACCGGGTTCGGCGCTGCCGTGCGGATGGCCGTCGAGGCGATGCCCCGGACCGACTGGCTGTGGTTGCTGCACGACGACGCAGCAGTGCTGCCCGGGACGTTGTCAGGTCTGCTCGACGTGGCGACCAGCGCGGACGACATCGCCGCGGTGGGTCCGAAGATCCGCGAGTGGCCGTCCCTGCGTCGGCTGCTCGAGGTCGGCGTGACCGTGACCCGCACCGGGACGCGAGAGACGGGCCTGGAGTCCGGCGAACCCGACGCCGGTCAGTACGACCGCCCGCGCGACGTGCTGGCGGTCAGCACTGCCGGGATCCTGATCCGCCGGGACGTGTGGGACGAGCTCGACGGCCTCGATCCGCACCTGCCGTTGTTCTACGACGACATCGACTTCGGCTGGCGCGTGTGGAAGGCCGGTTACCGCATCCGAACCGCGCCGGCCGGTGTCATCTTCCACGCCGAAGGGGCACGACGGGGGATCCGGCACCAGGTGCGCGGCGACCTGCCCGACTGGGAGCAGCGGCGGGCCGCCTTGTGGACGCAGCTGGCCAATGCGAGTCGCCTGTCGTTCTGGTGGCAGTACGTCCGGTTGTTCATCGGCACGCTGGCGCGGTGTCTGGGCCACTTGGCGCTCAAGGAGGCCGAGGCCGCCGGCGATGAGCTGATGGCGCTGCGATCGGTCTATCTGCACCCGCTGCGGCTCCTGCGGGCGCGGCGAGCGCGGCGGGCCGTCAACCGGGTCGGCAGCAAGGCCGTGCGGCCCCTGCTGGCGCCGTTGTGGCTGCCGTACCGCCACGCGTACGACGCGACCCGGGAGGCCATCGCGGCGATCGTCCGTCCCGAGACCGTGGTCACGGTGGGTCGACGCTCGACGACGCTGGACCAGACACCGGAGGAGGTCGAGGATCTCGACGACGGACCGTCCTGGTTGCGCCAGCGCCCGTGGTTCGCCGTGGTGTGCGTCCTGACGCTGGCCGCCCTCGTCGCGGGACGCGATCTGCTCGGCGGGATCGCGCAGGGCGTGCAGGGTGGGGCGCTGCCGCGGTCGCCCGAGACGTCGGCCGGCTGGTGGGACCTGTTGGTCGGCACCGAACGTCCGGTGGGACTCGTCGACGCGGTACCGCCGCTGTTCGCGCTTCCACTCGCCGTGCTGTCGACTCCGTTCTGGACGCGGCCGGACCTGATCGTCACCGTCGTGATGCTGTTCGCCGTGCCGCTGGCGGCACTCAGCGCCCACCGGCTCGGGCGACTCATCACACCGCACCGGGTTCCGCGAACCATCTGGGCCGTCGGGTACGCGATGATGGTTGCTGGGGTCGGAGCAGTTCCACAGGGCCGGATCGGCACCGTCGTGGCGCTCGTCGTGGCCCCGATCATCGCCAACACGGCGTGGCAGCTGGTCGAAGACCCGCACTGGCGGATCGCCCTGCGCCTGGGCATCGCCGTGGCGGTCGCGACGGCGTTCGCTCCGGTCAGCCTGCTGATCGCGGCCGGCGGATTCGTGCTGGTGCTGTTCCTGGAAGGCCGCTGGGTCAGCCGCCACCTGATGCTGGCCGGCCTGACCGCGTTGTTGCTCATCGGACCGTGGCTGGCGCGTGCCGGAGTGCCATGGCGTTGGTGGTGGGAGGCCGGCGAGCCGGTCGAAGGGCCGCAGAGCCTGATCGACGTCGTGATGGGTCGAGCCGGCGGGATCCAGGCACCGTGGTGGCTGAGCATCCCGGTGCTGGTGCTGGGCTGCTTGGCCCTCGTGCCGACCCGCAGTCGGTTCGCCGTGCAGCCGTGCTGGTGGTTCGGGCTGTGGTGCCTGGCGATCGCGTGCAGTGGGCACGTGCTGAACTTCGCCGGCCCGTCCGGTCGGGTCGACCTCGACCCGTGGGTCGGCGTCCCGGCCGTGTTGTGGTTGGCGTCGTTGGCCACTGCGGCGTTGATCGCGGCACCGAGCCTGGCGGATCAGTCGCGCCGGGTCGTCACGATCGTCACGGTGGCCGCCGTGGTCCTGCCCGTCGGTGTCGGCCTCTGGTGGGTCGGACGAGGGGCCGCCGATCCGCTCACGGACGCGAACCTCGCCGAGGTCCCCACGTTCCTGACCGAGCGACCGGGACGAACGCTGGTCATCGACGGCACCGACACGACACCGGTTCGCTATCGCGCCGTGGCGGGACGTGGCGGATATCTCGGGCAGGAGGCGTTCCGCCCGAATGCCGACCACTCGCGCGACTTGACCCGTGCGGTCCAGCACCTGCTGGGAACCGCGGGCAACACCGATGTCAGCGCGCTGCAGGAGGCCGGCATCGGTGAGATCTACCTGCCGCGTGCCGACCAGGCACCCGAGCTGGCCCGCCGGATCGACGCGGCGCCGAACCTGGAGCAGACCGGTAGCGACAGCCCGGATTCTCGGGCCTGGGTGCTCGTCGACGACCCTGAGCTCGACAGCACACCCGTTCCGTGGTGGCGCTCGCTGATCTCGTGGATCCAGATCGTGATCTGGGGCGTGGCGGTCGTGCTGACGGCGCCCGTTCGGCGCCGTGTCCAGGAGGTCGTCGCCGATCACGAGCTCGACGACGAGCCGACCCCGATCGCGGTTCGACTACCGGAGGACTCGGCGGGGGTGGGCCGATGAGGAGCAGCACCGTTCGTGCCTGGGGCAATCTCGCCCTGCCTGCAGCCGCGGTCGGCCTGGTCCTCATCGCCGCGCTGATCCCGAACGAGCGGGTCGATCGTCCCACGTCGGGCGACGTGCCGGTGACCCAACGCACCTTCGCCTGTCCGGCCTCGGGGCAGACGCACCTGGCGGTGGGACAGCTCGTGGCCGGCACGAGCCGCGTCGTCGACCTGCTGTCGAAGGACGGCGTGACACCCGCGGACGACCTGACCGAGGCGAGCCGGTGGCAGACCCGTCGGCTGGGTTCCCCCGGAGCGATCGTCACACAGGACGGCGCCGGGTCGGGCGCGGAAGGCTACGTGGTCTCCAGAGCCGGCAAGTCGGCCGGCGAGGGCCTGTCCGTGGCCGCCTGCGGCTCGGTGATCGACGAGGCCTGGTTCCTGGGTCTGGGGACCGCCGACCGACGCTCGTCGACGTTGGTGCTGGCGAACCTGGCCGACACCCCGGCCGTCGCCGATGTCAGGTTGTGGAACGGCGCGGGCGAGGTCGACGCCGTCAACGCGTCAGGCATCTCGGTCGAGCCGCGCAGCATCGTGAGGATCCCGGTCAGCGATCTCGCGGCAGGGGAGCCGGACCTGGCTGCCCAGGTCCTGCGCCGTCGGGGGGTGTTGACGGCGATGGTCGAGGACTCCTCGACCGCGACGTTCGCGGGCACCGAGCTGATCAGCCCGATCGACGAGCCTAGTCGTGACCAGGTCGTCGCCGGGATCGACGGACAGCTGCGGGGCAAGACGCTGCTGGTGCTGAATCCAGGCGATCAGAACGCCCGCGTCGACGTCACCGCCTACACCGCCGACGGGCCCGTCGCCGACGCCGGCCTGCAGGACCTCAAGGTCGCCGCAGGCCGCTACCGCGTCATCGCCATCCCTGACGGGGTGGGAGCGGGCCCCCAGACCTTGCGGATCACCAGCGACCGGGACGTGGTGGCGGCGGCCCGGGTGTCGCCGGACGTCGCGGACTACCTCGTGGCCGAGTCCGCGCCGTTGCTCGACGGTCCGGCGATCGTGCCGGTCGACCTGGGACGCGACACGGGAGCCTGGAAGCTGATCCTGTCGGCGGTCGACGACGACGTCGCGGTCGAGGTCGTCGGCTACGACGATCGCATGAGGCCGATCGGTCGGACGACGGTCCCGGTGGTCGCCCGGACGACGGTGGGCATCACCGCTGCCGACATCGACACCGATGGGGACCTGGCGTATCTGACGGTCTCCGGTGACGGGCCGGTGGTCGGCGCCGTCACCTACACCTTGCGTGACCTGGTCAGCTCGTTGATGCTGCGCTCCGCGGCTGTGATCGTCGACGCGCCCGTGGTGTTGCCGGACTGACGCCTCAGGAGCGCGGGTCGAGGTCGTCGGGCGACACGTGCCAGATCGCTGCCAGCTGGTCGAGCAGCACCGACCACAACGTGTCCTCCAGGTCGGCCCTGCCTCGCGCGTGGTGGGCGATCGGCATCCGGTAGATCACCAGCCGTGACACGGTGCCCGGCCCGTCCGAGGTCACGATGCTGGACGGCACCGCCTCGTCCCACTCGGCGGGCAGTCGCGGTGCGTCCTCCACGACGATCTCGACGGCTTCGGACTCCGCGGCGAACACCGGCTCCAGTGCGGTCACGATCCGCTCGACGATCAGCTCGAACTCGGTTCGTCGGGTCCGTCGCCGCGGGATGCCTCGGGGCGAGAGTGGCCCCGGCAAGGCGGCCACACCGCGCATGCCGCGACCGCGACGATCCCGCATCCGCCCCGGTCTCGGACCGATCACCAGTCCAGCCATACCGGGAGCCTACTGCGCGCGACTCGCCGAACGGCTAAGGTCGGCGACGTGGCAGTGGTCAGAAAATGCACGCGGTCGGCGTGCTCGGAGCCGGCAGTGGCGACCTTGACCTACGACTACGGCGACCAGACCGCTGTCCTCGGGCCACTGGCCACCTATGCCGAGCCCCACACCTACGACCTGTGCGCCCACCACTCGCAGCGCTTGTCGGCACCACAGGGGTGGAACGTGCTCCGACTGGCCCCCGACCCGTCGACCGTCGAACCGACGCACGACGACCTCGTCGCCCTCGCCGAAGCCGTGCGTGAGGCCGGACGCCAGGTTCCCGAACCAGACGACGTCACCGACCAGCCTCGCCTACGCATCGTCAGGCCGACTGAATGACCGACGCGATCTCGTCTCGCTTGCGTCCCATCGTCAAGGCCTACGACGTCCGTGGTCGTTCACCCGAGCAGCTGGATGCCACGGTCGCGCGCGTGCTCGGAGAGGCGTTCGCCGGCGAGACCGGTATCGCCGGGGGTGGGAGCGCCGTCATCGGCCACGACATGCGTGAGACGTCACCGGTCCTCGCGGAGGCGTTCGCCGACGGGGTGCGTGCCCGTGGTGCGGACGTCGTGATGATCGGACTGGCCTCGACCGACCTGCTGTACTTCATGTCCGGCGACCTCGACGTCCCCGGCGCGATGATCACGGCCAGCCACAACCCGGCCGAGTACAACGGCATCAAGCTGTGTCGCGCCGGCGCCCGTCCCATCGGTTTCGACACGGGCCTGTCGGCGATGGCCGTCGAGGCGACGACCCTGCTCGACCGCGATGCCGCGCCCGACGTCGTGGGTGGGGTCAGGGAGCTCGACGGGCTCGACCGATACGCCACGTACCTGCACCACCTCGTCCCGGTACCGGATCGCAGGCGCCTGCACGTCGTGGTCGACGCGGGCAACGGCATGGCCGGGCACACCGTGCCCCGCGTGTTCGCCGACCTGGAGGTCGACCTCGACGCGATGTACTTCGACCTCGACGGCTCATTTCCCAACCACGAGGCCAATCCGCTGGATCCGACGACCTTGGTCGATCTGCAGGCCCGAGTTCGAGCCACGGGTGCCGACATCGGCCTGGCCTTCGACGGCGACGCTGATCGGTGCTTCGTCGTCGACGAGAACGGCTCCCCGGTCTCGCCGTCGGCCATCACGGCGTTGATCGCCGCTCGCGCGCTCCGCGACCAGCCCGGTGCGACGATCCTGCACAACGTGATCTGCTCGCGCGCGGTGCGAGAAGTCATCGCCGAGAACGGCGGCGTCGCGGTGCGCACTCCTGTCGGCCACTCGTTGATCAAGGCCGAGATGGCACGCACCGGTGCCGTGTTCGGTGGAGAGCACTCTGGTCACTTCTACTTCAAGGACTTCTTCCTCGCCGACTCGGGGATGATCGCTGGACTGCACGTCATGGCGGCCCTGGCCGAGACCGACGGCACGGTCAGTGAGCTGATGGCCCGGTTCGAGCGCTATCCGGCCTCGGGGGAGATCAACAGCACCGTCGACGACGCGGCGGCGGTCATGGCCGTCCTCGCCGAGCACTACGGTGACCTCGAGCAGGACCGGCTCGACGGGCTGACCGTCACGACCGACACCTGGTGGTTCAACGTCCGCGCGTCCAACACCGAACCGCTGCTGCGCCTCAACGTGGAGGCCGATGACGTGCCGACGATGGAACGGGTCCGCGACGAGGTCCTCGGCATCATCCGCGGCTGACGGTCCGGTGCGCCGGGCGACCGACTCGGGGCGCGTCGGGGGTCGGCGACCTCGGGCCGTTCGGGGACTAGGGTGACGGTATGAACCTCGATCCGGCCCTGCTCGAAATCCTCGTGTGCCCCCAGTGCCGAGCCACCCTGGCGGTCGACGACGAGGCCCGCGAGCTGGTCTGCAGCACCTGCGCCCTGGCCTACCCCGTGCGGGCCGACGACATCCCGGTCATGCTGGTCGACCAGGCTCGTCAGCTCTGACACGACAGTTCTGCGGTCGGCGCGCCACGAGGTGAACTCGCCGGTAGCATGGGCGCCATGGATTACAACGTCAAGGATCTGTCCCTCGCCGAGTTCGGCCGCAAGGAGATCGAGCTCGCCGAGCACGAGATGCCGGGCCTGATGGCGATGCGCGAGCGTTACGGCGACAGCCAGCCGCTCCGCGGCGCACGAATCGCCGGTTCGCTGCACATGACGATTCAGACGGCCGTGCTCATCGAGACGCTCGCGGCGCTCGGCGCCGACATCCGCTGGGCCACGTGCAACATCTTCTCCACCCAGGACCACGCCGCCGCGGCCGTCGTCGTCGGCCCGAACGGCACGCCGGACGACCCGCAGGGTGTTCCGGTGTTCGCCTGGAAGGGTGAGACGCTGGCCGAGTACTGGGACGAGGCCGAGAAGGTCTTCGACTTCCCCGGTGAGAACGGCGAGCCGGGCGGTCCCAACATGCTGCTCGACGACGGCGGAGACATCACGCTGCTGCTGCACAAGGGTGTCGAGTACGAGAAGGCCGGCGCCGTCCCGCCGCAGGACTCCACCGACAACGAGGAGTTCAAGGAGGTGCTGCGCGTGCTGGCCCGTTCGCTGGAGAACGATCCGCAGCGCTGGACCCGGATCGCGCCCATGATCAAGGGCGTCTCGGAGGAGACCACGACCGGCGTGCTGCGCCTCTACGAGCGCTTCAAGGAAGGCTCGCTGCTGTTCCCGGCGATCAACGTCAACGACTCGGTCACCAAGAGCAAGTTCGACAACAAGTACGGCTGCCGTCACTCGCTCGTCGACGGGATCAACCGCGCGACCGACGTCATGATCGGCGGCAAGGTCGCCGTCGTGTGCGGGTACGGCGATGTCGGCAAGGGCTCGGCGGAGTCGCTGCGCGGCCAGGGCGCCCGGGTCATCGTCACCGAGATCGACCCGATCTGCGCCCTGCAGGCCGCGATGGACGGATACGAGGTCAAGCGACTGGAATCGGTCGTGGAGTTCGCCGACATCTTCATCACCACGACAGGCAACTTCGACATCATTCGCGTCGAGCACTTCGAGAAGATGAAGAACCAGGCCATCGTCGGCAACATCGGCCACTTCGACAACGAGATCGACATGGCCGGCCTGGCCAAGATCCCCGGCATCGTCAAGGACGAGATCAAGCCGCAGGTCCACCAGTGGATCTTCCCGGCCAAGGACGGCAAGCCGAGCAAGAAGATCATCGTGCTCTCGGAGGGTCGTCTGCTGAACCTCGGCAACGCAACCGGCCACCCGTCGTTCGTCATGTCGAACTCGTTCACCAACCAGGTGCTGGCCCAGATCGAGCTGTTCAGCAAGGCCGACCAGTACGAGCTCGGGGTGCACGTGCTGCCCAAGCACCTCGACGAGGAAGTCGCCCGCCTGCACCTCGACGCGCTCGGCGTCGAGCTGACCGAGCTGACCAAGGAGCAGGCCGCCTACCTCGGTGTCGACGTGGCGGGTCCCTACAAGTCGGAGCACTATCGCTACTGACCTGCGGGTCGTGCAGACTGCAGCATGAGCTATCGACCCACCAAGCGCGACCGGATCCTGGTCGTCGACGACGACGGATCCCTCGCGGAGATGCTCAGCATCGTCCTGGCCAGTGAAGGCCTCACCACCGAGGTCTGCCGGTCGGGCGATCGAGTCATGGACGCGTTCGCGTCGTTCAAGCCCGATCTGGTGCTACTGGACCTGATGCTGCCCGGACTGGACGGGATGACGGTCTGTCGACGGATCCGGGAGCGGTCCGCCGTGCCGATCATCATGATGACGGCCAAGGCCGACACCCCGGACGTCGTCGCAGGACTGGAAGCCGGCGCCGACGACTACGTCACCAAGCCGTTCAAGAACTCCGAGCTCGTGGCGCGGATCCGGGCGCGGTTGCGACGCACGGACGCCATCGCCGAGCCCATCGAGTTCGGCGAGATCACGCTCGATCCGGCCGCCCACACCGTCACCAGGGCCGGGCAGCCGTTGGAGCTGACGCCGCTGGAGTTCGACCTGCTGGCCTGCCTGATCAGCGATCCGGCGCAGGTCTTCACGCGCGAGGTCCTGCTCGAGCGGGTGTGGGGCTATCACCATCCGGGCGACACCAAGCTGGTCAACGTGCACATGACTCGGCTCCGGTCCAAGATCGAGGACGAGGCCGACAACCCGCAGATCATCCGCACCGTCCGCGGAGTCGGGTACCAGGCGATCGACCCTGCCGCCGCTGCTGTCGAAGCCGATGAGTGATGCGCCGCCTCACCAGGTTGTGGCGGCGCTCCCTGCAGACTCGCGTCGTGGTGAGCACCCTGGTACTCAGCACGCTGGCGATCGGGATGACCGGGTGGGCCCTGCTGCGTGACGTGGCATCGAGTCTGGCCGAGAACCGGCGCGACTTCGCGGTGGCCGAGGCGCGCTCGGGCTTCGAGCTGGCCCAGGACCGGCTCGACTCGGCCGTCGAGACCGAGGCGGGACCGCAGTCGGTCGTGCTGTCGCAGATGATCGACGCCCTCACCGGCGACGTGGCGACGGGCCGCACGTACGAGCTGGTGCTCCAAGGGCCGTTGACCACCGACGGCAGCGCGGCACCGGTGCGATCATCCTCGGCCGGCAGCGTCGACGCCATCCCGGCAGCGATCGAGAAGTCCGTCCGCTCCAGCGGCAGCGTCTACTGGCAGTACGCCGACGCGGCCGACGACGCGTCCGACGACATCTGGCCGGTCGTCGTGGTGGGCCGCCAGCTGCAGGCCCCGCGCAGTGGTGACACGTACGCCATGTACTACCTGTACTCGATGCGCGAGCAGCAGCAGACGCTCGCGCTGATGCGCAATGCGCTGTTGCTGGGCGGCCTGGCGATGGTGCTGATGGTCGGTGGCGTCGCCTGGCTGGTGTCGCGGCAGGTCCTCGATCCGGTGCGGATGGCCCGGCGCGTCGCCGAACGCTTCGCCTCGGGCAACCTCGACCAGCGGATGCCGGTCTCGGGGGAGGACGACATCGCCCGACTCAGCACGTCGTTCAACCAGATGGCCGCCGGGCTGCAGCGGCACATCGGCCGGCTCGAGAACCTGTCGCGCCTGCAGCAGCGGTTCGTCTCGGACGTGTCCCACGAGCTGCGGACGCCACTGACCACGGTCCGGATGGCCGGCGACGTGCTGTTCGCAGCGCGCGACCGATTCGATGCGCAGACCGCGCGCTCGGCCGAGCTGCTGCAAGGAGAGCTCGACCGGTTCGAGGCCCTGCTGTCGGACCTGCTCGACCTCAGCCGCTTCGACGCCGGCGCTGCACGACTGGAGCCGGCCGAGGTCGATCTGGCCGCAGTGGCCCGCGGGTGCGTCGACGACGCACTGCTCAAGCACGCAGGAATCACGGTGCAGGTCCGTGGAGCATCCCGCCCGGTCGTGGTCACCGCCGATCCGCGGCGCATCGACCGGATCGTACGCAACCTGTTGGCCAACGCCGCGAAGTACAGCGGATCGGATCGTGTCGTGGTGACGGTCGGGCACACCGACGAGGCCGTCTCGTTGTCCGTGCGAGATTTCGGTGTCGGCCAGGTCGGGGACGAGAATCTGAGGATGTTCGATCGGTTCTGGCGTGCCGACCCGGCCCGCGCGCAAGGCGGAACCGGTCTGGGCCTGTCCATCGCGCGCGAGGACGCAGCGCTGCACGGCGGCACCCTCCACGCGTGGGGCCGTCCGGGCCGTGGCACCGAGCTGATCCTGACGATTCCGCGTGTCCTCGGCCAGACCGTCGAACCGGCCTTGACATCGGAGCTGGCCCGATGAGCGCGCGCCGCGTCTGCGGTCTGGTGGTGGCCGTGCTGACGCTGTGCGGATGTGCAGCGATCCCGCACACCGGCCCCGTGACCGAGGTCGTCGACGACAGCCGGCCCGGACAGAGCACGGTGCGCTACTCGCCCGCCCTTCCGGTCGACGGAGCCTCGCCGACCGACATAGTGCGCGGCTACCTCGATGCGATGCTGGCCTATCCGATGTCGACCCGGACGGCGATGGCGTTCCTGACGCCGGACGCCGCCGAACGCTGGCGGCCGCAAGCCGGATTGACCGTCTATGAGCTGCCGCGCTTCCCCCAAGGCGCCGGCAGCCCTGCCGAGCGCCAGCAGTCGACCCCACCGGGTGCGGTCACCGTGACCTTCGACGAGCACGCGCGACTGGGACCGGCCGGTCGGTACACCGTCGGGCGAGGGGACCGCAGCCTGACGTTCCACCTGGAACAGGTCGACGGCCAGTGGCGCATCACCGACCCGCGGGACGGGTTGATGGTGACGTCGAAGTTCTTCGACGACTACTACCGCACATTCTCGGTCTACTTCTTCGACCGCACCGGGACGCGGTTGACGTCTGTGCCGGTGCACCTGCCGGTCGACGATCGACTCGCAGCCGCCCTCGTGGCGAGCCTGGCGCAGGGGCCGGCGGACGACCACCTGCAGACCTTCCTGCCACCGGCCGACCGTCTGCGCCCGACGGTGCCACTCGTCGACGGTGACGCCGACGTCGGCTTCACGGGAGTCGACCGCGACGACATCGACATCGATCGGCTCGCCGTCCAGGTCGCGTGGACGTTGCGCCAGGTTCCGTCCCTGAGCGGGTTCCGCCTCTCGGTCGACGCTCAGCCCCTGACCGAACCCGACGTGCTCAGCGCCGCCACGACCGGGGAGCGGTACCAGAGCTCGGGTTCGCTGACGTCGGCCTTCGGGCTCCGTGGCGACGGCGTCGTGCTGCTCGACGGACAGCTCGTGACGCCGCTGGACGGGCCGTGGGGCACCGACGTCAAGGGGGCGCGGTCCGTCGCGGTCAGCAAGCGCGCCGTGGCCCTGCTCAACGAGGCGCGGTCGACCGTCACGGTGGCCGAGCTGGACGGTTCGCCGATCGTGGAGGTGCCCGGTTCGCGGTTCCTGACACCGGTCGTCGACGCCGATGGTCAGTTCTGGCTCGTCGACGACGACGACGGCCGGCCGCGCGTCCGGGTCGTCGACGGCGACGAGGTCACCACACTCGACGCTGCAGGCTTGGCGAACCTGCCACTGACGGCATTCGACATCGCCCCGGACGGCGTCCGGTACCTGGTCGGCGTCGGTTCGGGCCAGGACGCGACGATTCGGGTCGGGGCGGTGGTTCGCTCCGACAAGGACGTCGTCACCGCGCTGACGAGACCAGCACAGCCCAACAGCGCGGTTCGCGGCCGGTCGCCGGTGTGGTCCTCGGGCATGCAGTTCTCGTTCCTGACCGCGAGCGGACGGATCGGATCGCTGCTCATCGACGGTGCAGCCGGTGAGACCGTCGATCGCGCCGTGCTGCCGGGGATCGAGCTGACCCGTCTCGCGGTGAGCTCCAGCCGGGACGGGGCCGGTTACCTGACGACGGCGGAGGACCAGCTGTGGTTCAAGGAGTCGACCGGCACCTGGCGTTTCGTCGACAGTGACGAGGCCGTCCACAGCGTCGACTTCGGCCCCTGAGGGTCGTCCACAGGCGGGTGAACGGGGCTTGCTCGGGCCGGGCTCGCAGCGCACCGTGGCCACATGGACTCCTGGCTCGCGGCGGCAGACCTGCTCCTGGGTGCGGAGTGCCCCGGGTGCTGCGCCGCCGCGACCTCGGTGTGTCGCTCCTGCTGTGACGCGACGCGCCCGCTGCCGATGAGCGTCAGCACCCGTGTCACCGTCGGGGCACGAGTCGTGGTGGGACAGCACTACGAGGGCGTGCTCCGCCGGATCATCGCTCGGTGGAAGGCCGACGGCCAGGGCAGCAGCGGCGCCCACCTCACGGCATTCCTGGCCCACCACCTGGCTGCCGCGATCGTGACCTGCGAACCCGGTTCCATGATCCGGCTCGTGACGGTGCCGACGACCAGGGGCGCCAGACTGCGACGCGGTGCCGACCTGGTCGCCGAGGTCGCGAGCGCAGCCGCGACCCTCCTGCGCGACGAGGCAGGGGTCGACGCCACGGTCGTCGGCGGCTTGTCACGTTCTGCCCGCACCGTGACACAGAAGTCGTTGGGTGCTCGCGAGCGCGCCCAGAACCTGGCCGGTGCCTTCGTCGCAGCTGCCCGCCTGCCGGGTCGGGGGGAGGTGATCGTGGTCGACGACGTCGTGACGACCGGCGCCACGGCCGCTGAAGCGGTGCGCGCGCTGCGGGCCCGCGGGCACGTCGTGCACGGCATGGCGGCGATCGCGGCGACGCCGTGACCTGCGGTGTTCGGCGCAGTTGAGTCGATCCCTGGTGGAACTGCAGTTGTCGGGCTACCGTCACTGACATGGCATGAGCACAGCGCGCGAAGCGAGCTACGACCGCACACCGTGCGCGCGACGCGGGCTACGACCTCAGGGAGTGGTTATGGAAGTTGTCGTCAAGGGCCGGAACAGCGAGATCTCGGATCGATTCCGTCAGCACGTGCTCGAGAAGTTGCAACGCATCGACAAGTTCGACGCCCGCGAGCGGATCCATCGCGTCGACGTGGAGGTGACGCACGAGAAGAACCCGCGTCAACACGAGAAGGCCGCTCGGGTGGAGATGACCTTGCGGTCGGCCGGACCGGTCGTGCGCGCCGAGGCCTCCTCGACCGATCAGCACTCGGCGCTCGACGCCGCCATCGACAAGCTGGAGTCCAGACTGCGCAGGAGCACCGATCGTCGGCGCATCTCGCGGGGGATGCGCACGCCGACGTCGTTGGCCAGCGCGACGGCCGATGTCCCGGACGGACTGCTCGGGTCTACAGCCGTTGCCGAGGACACCGCCCCGCCGTCTCCCATCGAGGCCGACGGTGACGGTCCGTTGGTGGTGCGCGAGAAAACGCACCAGGCCAAGCCCATGACGCTGGACCAGGCGTTGTACGAGATGGAGCTGGTCGGGCACGACTTCTACCTGTTCGTCGAGAAGGACTCGATGCGTCCGAGCGTCGTCTACCTGCGGAAGGGCTACGACTACGGAGTCATCCATCTCGACGTCTCGGAGTGACACTTCGCGAGCAGATAGCCGGGCGAACCGCTGCTGATCTGGCATGATGCAAAATGTGTCATCTTTGTCCGGCAGCATCCGCGTCCTCCTGGTCGATGACCAGGAGTTGTTCCGCCGCGGGGTCAAGATGGTGCTCAGCGCCGACGGCGACCTCGAGGTCGAGGAGTGCGACGACGGCGACAAGGCGCTGGAGCTGGTAGCCGAGACGCCGTTCGACATCGTGCTGCTCGACGTGCGGATGCCGGGGCGAAGCGGGGTCGACGTGTGCGCCGCGATCAAGGCGGTCTCACCGACCACGGGCATCATCATGTTGACCGCGAGCGACGACGAGTCCGATCTGTACGAGTCGATTCGCAGCGGTGCCTCCGGCTATCTGCTCAAGGACGGTTCCACCTACGACCAGGTCGCCGAGGCCGTGCGCTTGGTCGCCAACGGTCAGTCGTTGATCAACCCGACGATGGCGACCAAGCTGCTCGACGAGTTCGTCAACATGTCGAAGGGGCCGGCTCCGGTCAGCAACCTGACGCCGCGCGAGCTGGGCGTGCTGCGGCTGGTGGCCCGCGGAATGACGAACCGTGAGATCGCCGACGACCTGTTCATCAGCGAGAACACCGTCAAGAACCACATCCGGAACATCCTCGAGAAGCTGCAGATGAAGTCGCGCATGGAGGCAGCCATGTACGCGGTCCGCAGCAAGCTCGTCGACGACCTCCCGTGACGGAGTCGGGGCGGTCCGTCACGCCGCTCCAGGCACGACGCATCGCGTTGGCAGCACAAGGCTTCACGCGCGCCCGTCCGTCGGGGGAGCCGACGGCAGCCCACCTCAACCGGGTGATCGGTCGGCTGGGTTTCCTGCAGATCGACTCGGTCAACGTGCTGACTCGCGCGCACTACATGCCGCTGTTCTCCCGCCTGGGCCCCTACGACACCGAGCTGCTGCATCGCGCTGCCGGCCGCGCGCCGCGGCGGGTGGTGGAGTACTGGGCCCACGAGGCAGCGATGCTGGACGTCCGGTTGTGGCCTGCGTTCGGCTTCCGGCGGGCGGAGGCGCACACGCGGGCGTGGGGTGGTCCCCGCCGGATCGCTCGCGAGCGTCCCGAGCTGGTGGCAGCGGTGCTGCAGGAGGTGCTCGACCACGGGCCGCTGACCTCGCGGCAGCTGGAGGCGCGTCTCGAGCACGACATCGCACGCAGTCGCGACAACTGGGGGTGGAACTGGTCGGACGCGAAGTCGGCCCTGGAGTTCTTGTTCTACGCCGGCGACGTGATGGCGGCGCGCCGGACGTCGCAGTTCGAGCGTCAGTACGACGCGCCCGAGCGGGTGCTGCCGCCCGCGGTCAGGGACCTGGAACCGTTGGAGTCCGCCGCAGCGCATCGAGTGCTGGTCGCCCACGCCGCGTCGGCCCTCGGCATCGGGACCGCGCAGTGCCTGCGTGACTACTTCCGCCTCGAGCTGCCGCCGACGAAGGTGGCGATCGACGAGCTCGTCGCCGAGGGGCTGCTCGAGCCCGTCGTGATCCGTGGGTGGAACCGCCCGGCGTTCGTGCACCGCGACGCCGTGGTGCCTCGATCGGTGTCGGCTCGCGCGTTGCTCAGTCCGTTCGATCCGTTGGTGTTCGAGCGCACCCGGACCCGACAGCTGTTCGACTTCGAGTACCGGATCGAGATCTACGTCCCGCAGGCCAAGCGCCGCTACGGCTACTACGTCCTGCCGTTCCTGCTCGGTGATCGCCTCGTCGCGCGGGTCGACCTGAAGGCCGACCGTGCCGCTTCACGACTCGTGGTCCACGGCGCCTGGTCCGAACCCCACGCCCCCGCCCACGCCGCCACCGAGCTGTCCGCCGAGCTCGTCCTGCTGGCCTCCTGGCTCGGCCTGGACCGGATCGTCGTCGGCGACAAGGGCGACCTGACCACCCCCCTCCGGCTCACCCTCGACTCCCGGTAAGTCACCGCCCCCGGGATCAGTGCTTCCTGCGGGGGACGAGGTGGAGGACGGCGACGACGAGGGCGCCCCAGATCAGACCGAAGACGGCAGAGCAGGCGGTGTTGGTCAGCCAGCCCAGCGCCGCACCGAACGAACCGGTCGCTTCGCTGACGTGGTGCTCCAGATCGTGGACTTGTCCGTACAGCCAGTGCCAGCCCAGGTCGTCGGTGCCGACCAGCAGGATGTGGCCGCCGACCCACAGCATGGCGATGACGCCCACCGAGGCGAGCGTTGCCAGGACCATCGGCATGCCCTTGACCAGGGCGCTGCCGACACGTTGCGCGAATGCCGACGGCCGGCCCGCCAGGTGCAGACCGACATCGTCCATCTTCACGATCAGCCCCACGACGCCGTACACCAGCACCGTGATCGCCAACGCGACGACGACCAGGATGACGGCGCGCGAGAGCAAGGTCTCGTCCGTCACCTCGTTCAGCGCGATCACCATGATCTCGGCCGACAAGATGAAATCGGTGCGGATGGCGTTGGAGACGACCTGCTGCTCGTCGACCACGCTGCGCGCGGCCGCCGGTGCGTCGGGACCGTGGTGGCCCGAGAGCTTCTCCCACAGCTTCTCGGCGCCCTCGAAGCACAAGTACGTACCGCCGATCATGAGCAACGGGGTCAGCGCCCACTCGGCGAACTCGCTGAGCAGCAGGATCGCCGGCAAGATCGCGAGCAGCTTGTTGCGGATCGAGCCCTTGGCGATCCGCCCGATGATCGACAGCTCACGCTCCGGGAGGACCCCTTGGACGTAGCGCGGAGTGACGGCGGTGTCGTCGACGACGACACCGGCCGCCTTCGCACTCGCCCGTCCGGCAGCGGCGGCCACGTCGTCGACCGACGCCGCAGCCAAGCGCGCCAGAGCCGCGACGTCATCGAGCAGAGCGACCAGTCCGCCGGCCATCAGCGGCCGATCCTCCAAGCAGGATGCAACTTCACGTCCTCAGCCTAGACGGCTCACCGGCAGCTTGGGCCGGACGGCATAGACTGGCGATCGTGCCCAAAATCATCGACAAGATCCTGCGCGCCGGAGAGGGCAAGATCCTCAAGCAGCTGCAGGCCATCGTTGACCAAGTGAACTCGCTCGAGGACGACTTCCGTGCCCTCAGCGACGACGAGCTGCGCGCCATGACCACGGAGTTCAAGGAGCGCATCGAGGCCGGCGAGACCCTCGACGACATCATGCCCGAGGCGTTCGCCACGGTCCGTGAGGCCGCGAGCCGCGTGCTCGGCCAGCGCCACTTCGACGTGCAGCTGATGGGCGGCGCGGCACTGCACCTGGGCAACATCGCCGAGATGAAGACCGGTGAGGGCAAGACCTTGGTCTCGACACTGCCCGTCTACCTGAACGCGTTGTCGGGCAAGGGTGTCCACGTCGTGACGGTCAACGACTACCTGGCCAAGTACCACGCGGAGTGGATGGGCCGCGTGCACCAGTTCCTGGGACTGACGGTCGGCATCATCTTGCCGAGCATGCCGTCGGCCGAGCGTCGCGCAGCGTACGCCGCCGACATCACGTACGGGACCAACAACGAGCTGGGCTTTGACTACCTGCGCGACAACATGGCCGACGACCTGGCCAACTGCGTGCAGCGGGGCCACAACTTCGCGGTGGTCGACGAGGTCGACTCGATCCTGATCGACGAGGCACGTACGCCGCTGATCATCTCCGGTCCCACCGAGGACGAGGTCAAGTGGTACGGCGAGTTCGCTCGCATCGTCGGCGGCATGGAGCTGGACGTCCACTACGAGGTCGACGAGAAGAAGCGCACGATCGCGGTCAACGAGGCCGGCATCGACGTCGTCGAGGACCAGCTGGGGATCGAGAACCTGTACGACTCGGTCAACACCCCGCTCATCGGCTTCCTGAACAACGCCATCAAGGCCAAGGAGCTGTTCAAGCGCGACAAGGAGTACGTCGTCGTCGACGGCGCCGTGCTGATCGTCGACGAGCACACGGGTCGCATCCTGGACGGGCGGCGTTACAACGAGGGTCTGCACCAGGCGATCGAGGCCAAGGAAGGTGTGCGGATCCGCGAGGAGTACCAGACCCTGGCCACGATCACGCTGCAGAACTACTTCCGCCTCTACGACAAGCTCAGCGGCATGACCGGTACGGCTCTGACCGAGGCGTCGGAGTTCGACAAGATCTACGGACTGGGTGTCGTGCCGATCCCGACGAACCGCCCGATCGCTCGCATCGACCAACCCGATCTGGTCTACCGCACCGAGCAGGCCAAGTTCGACGCCGTCGTCGAGGACATCGCCGAGCGCCACGCCAAGGGCCAGCCCGTCCTGGTCGGCACCACGAGCGTCGAGAAGAGCGAGTACCTGAGCAAGGAGCTGCGCAAGCGGCGCATCCCGCACGAGGTCCTCAACGCCAAGCAGCACGAACGTGAAGCCGCGATCGTCGCGATGGCCGGTCACAAGGGTGCCGTGACCGTCGCGACCAACATGGCCGGTCGAGGCACCGACATCATGCTCGGCGGCAGCGCGGAGTTCCTGGCCGACACCGAGCTGCGCAAGCGCGGGCTGGATCCGTTGGAAGACGCCGATGAGTGGCAGGCCGCCTGGGCCGACACCGTGGCGCAGATGGAGCGTCAGGTCGCAGCCGAGCACGATGAGGTCGTCGCGCTCGGCGGTCTGGCCGTGATCGGAACCGAACGCCACGAGTCGCGACGCATCGACAACCAGCTGCGCGGTCGTTCCGGCCGCCAGGGCGATCCGGGCGAGTCGCGGTTCTACCTGTCGCTGCAGGACGATCTGATGCGCCTGTTCAAGGCCGACTGGGTCAACTGGATCCTGCAGTCGATGAACATTCCCGACGACGTGCCCATCGAGCACAAGCGGGTCACCAACGCGATCGCGTCGGCCCAGGCGCAGGTCGAGTCGCAGAACTTCGAGACGCGCAAGAACATCCTCAAGTACGACGACGTGATGAGCCGGCAGCGCGAGGTCATCTACCGCGAGCGCCGTGACGTGCTCGAGGGCCACGACCTCAACGCCTGGGTGCGCGACATGATCGGCGAGGTCGTCAGTGCCTACGTCGAGGGAGCCACGCAGGGCTTCCCCGAGGAGTGGGACCTCGAACAGCTGTGGACCGCGTTGGGGACGCTGTACCCGGTCGGCGTCACGATCGAGGACGTCGACGCCGCAGCAGGACGACGTGAGGCGCTCGACGCCAAGACGCTCACCGAGACCATCACCCAGGACGCGCTTGCTGCGTACGAGAAGCGTGAGGCCGAGCTGACCTCGCCAATCATGCGGGAGCTGGAGCGCAAGGTCGTGCTCAGCGTGCTCGATCGCAAATGGCGTGAGCACCTATACGAGATGGACTACCTGCGCGAGGGCATCGGACTGCGCGCCTACAGCCAGCGCGACCCGCTCGTGGAGTACCAGCGCGAGGGCTATGACCTGTTCCAGGCCATGATGGAAGGCATCGCCGAGGAGTCGGTGGGCTTCTTGTTCAACCTCGACGTTCAGATCGCCGAGCCCGAACCGACCACGCCGTCGGCGGACAACCTGCCGCCCCAGCTGAACCTCAAGGGCGTCGACGACCAGAAGAAGCCGCAGAACCTGTCGTACTCGGCTCCGTCGGAGGGCGGTGACGTCGAGGTGCGGACCGGCTCGTCGAGCGACCTCGGGTCGTCGGACCAGGCCGCGGAGGCCGAAGCGCGGCGTCAGGCCAATGCCAAGAACAAGGCCCGGCAGAAAGCCAAGCAGCAGCGCAAGTCGCGCAAGAACAACCGCTGATCACCAGGCGATCGTCGGTCGGCGGTCGAGGGTGGTCCTCAGGCCCACTCCAGGGCGGTGCACCGCCACATCCGGTCGCCGCGATGGGTGGTGAACGGTTCGAGCCGGACAGCGATCGCGCGCGACCTGCCGCGGTGCACCATGCGCGCGGCGATCTCGGCGATGTCGCCGTCGAGCATCGAGACATGGACCGAGACCAGACGAGCCTTGGGGCGTTCCTTCGACCGTGGTAACGGGCCGCTTCCCGACACCAGGCGACGGGTGAGTCGGTCGTACACGGCCGGCGACAGCCAGGTCTGCATCTGGCGGCACGGTCGCTCGCCCGAGAGCACCTCGACGAGGGCCTGCATGAACCTGGCGCAGCGCTGACGCAGAGGTCCGCTGTCTCCCCGTTCGACGGGCACGGGCAGGACCGGCGCGACTCCGGGAAACGGAAGTGGTGACTGCAGGGCCAGGACGCCGTCCCCGCGCGCGGAGGCGAAATCCAGCGGCGAGGCGGACAGCGCGGTCGCAGATCTCATCACCGGACCACCTTCAACACCTGACCGGGCAGGATCAGATCGGGGTCGGGGCCGATCACGTCGTGGTTGAGTCGGTGCCAGGCGCGGGTCGCCTCGGCGATGTGTGCGGCGGAGGCGTCGTCGGGAAGTGCCGCCGCGGCCAGGCCCCACAAGGTGTCGCCGGGTCGCACCGTCACCGTAGGGTCGCCCAGCGGGGTCGGGGGTGCCCCGATGATCGGTCGGTCGGGTAGCGGCAGACCGCTCACGTCGTGCGTACCGTCGGCCTGGGCTGCCGGGATCGTGAGGGCGAGTGCTGTGCCGGTGAACATCGCGGCGCGCACGACGTGCGGCACGCCTGGCAGTCGGACGGCCACGAGCTCGGCTGCGACGATCAGCAGGATCCAGGCACTCAACGCGGCCAGCAGGAGCGTGGCCAGCGCCTCGATGGTGTGGGGGAAGTCGTCGCCCTGCGCGGCCTCGACCGACGGCAGGACGGTGGGCCACGTGAGGCCGGCGCCGACCACGGCGAGCCCGGTGATGAGACCTCCTTGCGTGGAGAGTCGGTGTTGACGAGCCATGGCAAGATCCCCCGATCGTGACGATTAATAACGTTTGACGACGTTTGGCGACAGATCGATCATCTTCCGGCTCGTCGTTGCTGTCAAATGGCGGCTCTCGCAGGCTGTGGATGTACCGTGCTGACCATGCGCTGGGACCGCTTGTTCGCGGACCTCGAGGGGGCAGCCGATCACGCCGCCAAGGTCGAGGTCGAGACGCTCGCCTCAGAGCTGTCGGACGAGCTGTGGGCCGATACCGGGTGGCGATCGCTGCTCGGCGGCGTCGTGGTGCTGGACGTGCGAGGCGTCGGACACGTGACCGGCGAGCTGGCCGGCATCCACGACGACCTGTTGCGCCTGCGCGGCAGTGGGGGCGACCGGCTGATCGCCACGGCTGCCGTCACGGAGATCGTCAGCTCCCAACGACGCGACGATCAGCCTCCGTCGGTGCGCACGTCGCTGGGTTGGGGGTCGGCTCTGCGTCGGCTCCGCGACGCGGGTGAGACGGTCCGGGTCGTGACCGACAGCGGAACCGTCGTGACGGGACGCGTCGACGCGATCGGACGGGACTTCGTTCGGGTGGCGGTGGCGTCAGGTCGACGACGGGTCGTCGTGCTCGACGCGCTCGCGGTCGTCGCCCCGGGCGGCTGAGGCCTGGTCGCGCAATCGCTGTTCGTTGCGGTGGTACTGGTCGGCGATGTACTGCTCGAGCGCGCTGTCCTCGACGCGCCAGATTCCTCGGCCGCCGACCTGGATGCCGCGCAGCTCGCCCGACGACAGCAGGGCACGGACCTGGCGGACCGACACGTTCAGCACGTCGGCCACGTCGTTGACCGTCAGGAAACGAGGACTGGCTGCCATGTCTCCCAGGATGGCAGACCGACGCAGGCGCCGACGCAGTTGTCCACACCCACCCCCGCGGGGGTGGACGCGACGCTGCAGGAGCGGTAGGAATGGGGCTGATGAGAACTCGGCGGGGGGCCGGGCGGAGCGGCCGTGACGGGTCGTCCGCGACCGGCGAGAGACTACGACTGCGTCCGTGGGCGGATCCGCGCCTGGTGATCGGAGTGCTGCTGGTCCTGGCCGCGACGGTCCTGGGGGCACGGGTCGTGGCCGCAGCCGATGACACCGCCCGGTACTGGGCGCTCGCCCACGACGTGCGGGCTGGTGACACCGTCTCGACCGACGACCTCGTGGCGGTCGACGTGCAGCTCTCGGGCGCGACCGGCGCGCAACACCTGGCCGTGGCCGACGAGCTGCCGGCGGTGCTGGCCGACCTGCAGTGGTCCGCCGATGCGACCGCCGGGGCGCTCGTCGCCCGCGACGACCTGACGTCGCGCGATGATGCGGACAGTCGGCAGCTGCCGGTTCACGTCGCAGCGGGCTCGGCCCCCACCGACCTGCGGCGAGGCGATCGTGTCGACGTCTGGGTGGGGCCGGGACCGGACGACCCTGACGGCGGTGCCGCGACCCGTGTGCTCACCGACGTCGTCGTGCTCGGTGCGGGCGGCGGTGACGACGCGCTCGACAGCGGGAGCGCCCGCGACGTGCTGCTACGGGTGCCGACCGACCAGGTGGTGGGTGAGGTGGTCAGTGCCGTGGCCTCCGGGCACGTCACCCTGGTGCGGCTCCCGTGAGTGCGACGCGGATCGTGATCGCGGCCGGTGGCGCCGGCTGGGAGAGCGAGGCGATCGCCACGGTCGAGGCGCGAGCGGACCTGCGGCTGGTCCGACGGTGCGTCGATGTGGCCGACGTGCTGGCGACCGTCGACTCGGAGTCCGCCGACGTGATCGTGCTGTCACCGAGTCTGCCCGGGCTCGATCTGGATGTCTCGGACCGGCTGCGGCGCAGCGGCGTGGCGCTGGTCGTGATGCGTGAAGGCGACGGCGCTCCGGCCCGACGCCTGGACCTGGGCGAGACGGCGACGATCGAGGAGTTGCGTCGCCGATCGTTCGTGGCTCCGGCGGTGGCCGAGGTGGCACCGACGACCCACGGCCGGATCATCGCGGTGTGGGGCCCGACGGGCGCTCCGGGTCGCAGCAGTGTCGCGTTGTCGCTGGCGTCGGCCTGGGCGGCGCGTGCGGTCGAGACGATCCTGGTCGACGCCGACGTCGAAGGTGGTGCACTCGCTCAGGCGGTCGGCCTGCTCGACGACGTCTCGGGCCTGGTCGCGGCGTCGCGTGCCGCGAACGCCGGTCACGGGTCACAGATCGTCGATCACGCCGTCACGGTCGGTCCGCATCTACGACTGCTGACCGGGCTCCCGCGGGCCGACATGGCCGACCAGGTGCGTCCCGCGGCCTACGAAGCGGTGCTGTCCGCGTTGACCGCAGACGCCGAGATGGTCGTGGTCGACTGCGGATTCAGCCTGGACGCGGAGCAGCGTGGCCGCGGCGAGGTGACGGTCGCGACGCTGGCGCGAGCCGACGAGATCGTCCTGGTCGGTCGGTCCGACCCGCTCGGACTGGCGCGGCTGGTGCGTGCGGTCCACGATCTCGGGCAGGCCGTTCCCGGTCGTGTCCCCCACGTGTTGCTCAACCACGCACGTCCGACGCTGGGGTGGAACCGGCGCGACGTCGACGCGACGGTCCACCGGTTGTGCGGCATCGTCCCGGAGGTGCACCTGCCGTGGGATCAGCAGGCGTGGGACGTCGCCGTGCTGGCGGGCCGGTCGCCGCGTGAGGCGGCGCCGTCGTCGCCGTACGTGGCTCGGGTCGAGGCGTTCGCTTCCGCACTGGCCGCCGAACGCGTTCACGCCACCTGACCTGGTGGTACGTTCGACCGCAGAACGGCGAAAGGTGGAACCCCGGATGCAGCGGCTGAGCCCATTGGACGCGATGTTCCTGCAGCAGGACAGCCCCACCATGCCGCGTCAGGTCGCCTCGCTGGCGATCCTGGAGCCGGGCGCCGACCTGGACTACGACCGGCTCGTGCACGTCATCAACGAACGTATCGACATCGTGCCGCGGTACCGCCAGGTGCCCAAGCAGGTGCCGGGTGGACTCGGCACGCCGGTGTGGGTCGATGACGAGCACTTCGACATCTCCCTGCACATCCGGCGATCGGCCCTGCCGCGTCCGGGTACTCTCGACGCCCTGCACGAACTGGTCGGCCGGCTGATCGCCCGACGCCTGGACCTGGACCGTGCGCTCTGGGAGCTGTACCTGATCGAAGGACTGGACGGCGGTCGGCTGGCGCTGCTGTTCAAGGCCCACCAGGCGTTGGTCGACGGTTCGCACACGGTCGACCTCGCACAAGTGTTGCTGGAGGAGACCGCTCGCGACCGCGACATCCCGCACGAGCCGTGGGAACCGCGATCGACTCCGTCGCCGGCCGGCCTGGTCGCCTCGACCATCGATCACAACCTGAGGCATCCGGGGCAGGCGTTGCAGGTGGTGGAGAACCGCGTGGGTCGGTTGATCCGTCATCTGCCGTTGTTCGGCGACGATGCCCCGCCGCCGCGGTCGGTGCTCGCCACCGAGCTGTCGCGACATCGCAGATTCGCGACGTTGGCAGCCGACTTCGAGCCGTTCCGTGCGATCCGCGACACGCACGGCGGCACCGTCAACGACGTGATCCTCGCGTGCATCGCCGGCGGCCTTCGTGGCTGGATGCTGACGCGTGCCGAAGCGGTGTCGGCCAAGACCAGCTTCCGGGCGATGGTGCCGATGTCGGTGGCGTCCTCGGACGGTCTGCCGACGTCACTGGGTTCCACGGTGCGCGGTCATCTGGTGTCGTTGCCCGTCGGGGAGACGAATCCTGTCGTGCGGCTGCACCAGGTCTCGTACGCCTTGAAGGACCACCGGGAGACCGGTTCTGCCGTCGCGGCCAACCGACTGGCCGATCTGCCCGGATTCGCCACCTCGACGTTCCACGCCGTCGGCGCCCGGGTCGCCGACGCCGAGGCGCACCGTGGACACCAGATCGTGATCACCAACGTCCCGGGGCCACAGGAGCCGGTCTACATGGCCGGTGAGCCCGTGGCCGAGGTGTACCCGTGCGTGCCGCTGAGCGGGCATCGAGCGATCTCGATCGGCGTGACGTCGTACCGTGGCCGGATGTTCTTCGGCATCGTCGCCGATCGCGACGCGGTACCCGATGTCGACGTCCTGGCCCAGTGCATCGAGGATGCGCTGGCCGAGCTGGTCGACTCGGTGCGCGACTCGCGTCGGCGCGCACCGCGCGGACGCCAGCGTCCGACCAAGAACGGGGCATGACGTGCGGGTCTACCTGCCGGTGTCGCTGGACGACCTGACGACTCTCGCCGAAGGCGCCGCGATCCGGGTCGAGGGCTATGTGGCGGCCTCGACCGAGGAAGAGGACGAGCTGGCCGCGCTGGAGTCGGCGGCCGACGACGGGGCGGCGGTCGCGGTGGCCGAGGTCGACGACCCCGACGGGCCCGTGACGCTGACCGACGTCGAGGCGCTGCACACCCACATCGACGACAGCGGCGACCTCGCGTGGTTCGCGCCGTCGGAGATCGCTGCCGTCGTCGAGGTCGTCAGCCTCCGCTGACCCGCACAGGGATGCCGGAGTCGGGGCGTCAGAGCCCGGACATCAGAGACGGGCCGTGCCGAGCGCCACGTCCTGCTCGACCGAGTCCACGATGGCGGCCACGATGGGTGGTTCGAAGCGCCGACCCAGGAACGGCACCGCCACCTTGACCTCTCCTGCCACCGCGAACTCGGTGTCACCGTTGGACAGCCTGCGCAACGTCGCGGTGCCCTTCATCCCGGCCGGCTGACCGTGGATCACGACGTCGACCTGTGCCGTGCGAGTGCCGTCGGCGTCCGGTGCCGCCCATCGCTCGGTCTGAGTCACCTTGGCCTGCTCGCCCACGATGACCTTGACGAAGTCGGGGACGGGTGCGGTCTGTAGTCGGGTGATCGTGACGGTGACGGCCTCGCCGTCGGGTTGGACCGACACGTCGTGCTCGGTCGAGCCCTGCGCCGCACACGATGCGGTGCGGAACGCAGGGTCTCGGACCAGGTCGAACACCGACTCCACATCGGCCGGATAGGTGTGCACCGTGTGGAGACGCGCCACGTTACTCGGCGGGGGCTTCAGCAGTGGACTGCTCGATGGCCGGCGCCGCGCCGCCCTTGAGCTCGGCCAGACGGGCCTCGATCTCGAGCGCGTCGCTGTCGACGTCGAGCTCCTCGAACTGGGCGTCGAGGCTCGACGCATTGAGCTCGGCCTGACCGGCGACCTGGGCCTCGACGCGACGGACCTTGTCCTCGAAGCGCGACAGCTCGCTGGTGGGGTCGAGCACGTCGATCGACTTGACGGCGTCCTGGACCTGGGCCTGAGCCTCAGCGGTCTTCTGACGAGCGACCAGCTGGTCGCGCTTGCTCTGGAGCTCGCTGAGCTTGGACTTCATCTGGACCAGCCCGGTCTTGAGCTTCTCGACGACCTCGTTCTGCGAGGCGATCTGGGGGGCCGCGGACTTGGCCTCGTTCTCGTAGCCGATCTGCTTGCCGAGCGCGACCTTCGCCAGGCTGTCCCAGCGGTCGGCCTCCGCGGTGTTGCCCGATGCCCGCAGGCCGTCGGCCTTCTGCGATGCAGCGAGCGCCTTGGCGCCCCACTCCTGAGCAGCCTTGACGTCCTCGGCGTGATCGGCCTCGGCCATCCGCAGGTTGCCGATCGTCTGGGCGACGGCTTCCTCGGCCTCGGCGATCGAGTTGGTGTAGTCACGCACCAGCTGGTCGAGCATCTTCTCGGGGTCCTCGGCGCGGTCGAGCAACGAGTTGATGTTCGCCTTGGTGAGCTGGGCGATGCGGCCCAGGATCGTCTGCTTCTTGGTCATGTCTCTACTTTCTGGGTAGGTCCTGCTGAGGGAAGTCTGGTCGATCGAGGCCGAACGGTCCACCACGAACGGCCGGCGCTGGGCACGCTCGGCAGTGCAGGGACGGAGCGGGCAGCGACGCGGACGCGGTGCCGTTCCCGTCTCGCCCGGACAGGGTGTTCACCTCGCCGATCCTGTCATGACGCTCCAGTCACCCGCCAGGGCGCCGTGTAGTGCGCACAAGTCACGGCCCGGGCCAGGGCCAGATCGTGTCTACTTGCCGCCGAAAAGTCCGGTGAGGAGCTTCTCCAGACCACTGGACGACTTCGTCGGAGTCGGTGACGGGGCCGGTGCGGGGGCCGGTGCCGGGGTGGTCTTCGCCGGTGCCGGGGTGGTCTCGACCGGGGACGGCGCGACGGCGACGGGGGCCGTCGTCTCGGTGTCGGGCATGGCGGTCGAGTCGTCGGAGCGGGAGCCCTGCGAACTCTTCTCGGTCGTGGCGGCGGCAGCAGCACTCTGCTCGAGCAGGTCATCCCACAGGTCGCCCGACAGATCGGCCCGGTCGTACAGGTCGGCCCAGCTCGAGTCGTCGGACAGCAGCGGAGCGGCCGCTGCGACATCGGGGGCGACCGCGGCCACAGCGGGCAGGTCGGCGTCCGAGGCCTGCGCAGCGACCTGTGCCGGGGCATCCGAGCGCGTCAGCGACACGACGGTGGCGGTGGCGATGAGGGTCATGACGGCGGCTGCAGCCGCGCGCCCGAGGGGAATCGCGGTCACGGTGGGGTGCTTCCGGAGGGAGTGGGAGTGGAAGTGCCCACAATAACGGGTTTCCCCTGCCGTTCGCGACCCCGAAGTGGCACAGTGAGCCATGACACCGGGCCGCACGGCCCTTCCCTGGCGCGAACGAGACGACTGATGACCGAGGCGATCGACGAGCACTTCGTCGCGCAGGTCCACGCCTGGGCGTCGGACCCGGCAGGGATCGCCGACTACGCAGACGCGGCGGCCGACCGTGTCGATCTCGATCGTCTGGCCGCGGTGTTCGAGGCGCAGGTGCACAGCCGCCATCTCGACTTCGCGGCGCGCTGGTTGCAGTCGCAAGGCGAAGGCTTCTACACGATCGGCTCGGCGGGGCACGAGAGCAATGCTGTCGTGGCTGCTGCGTTGCGCCCGACGGATCCGGCGCTCCTGCACTACCGCTCGGGCGGTTTCTACGTGGCGCGTGCCCACCAGGTCGACGGGTCGGACCCGGTCCGTGACGTCCTGGCGTCGCTGACCTGCTCCACCGACGATCCGATGTCGCGCGGGCGCCACAAGGTGTTCGGTCATCGTGATCTGGCGGTCATTCCCCAGACGTCGACGATCGGGTCGCACCTGCCTCGGGCGGTCGGGCTGGCATTCATGCTGCAGCGCGCCGCCCGCATCGCCGTCGAATCACCCTGGCCTGCCGATGCGGTCGTCGTCACGAGCTTCGGCGACGCGTCGGTCAACCACTCGACGACGATGGGTGCGCTCAACACCGCGGCGTACGTCGCCTCGGTCGGTCTGCCGCTACCGCTGCTGATGGTGTGCGAGGACAACGGACTGGGCATCAGCACGCGGACACCGGCCGGCTGGATCGAGGCGACCTTGGCCGGGCGGCCCGGCATCGCCTTTCACGACGCCGACGGCACGCGGCCGGCCGAGCTGCTGGCGCTGGTCGACGAGGTCGTCGAGCGGATCCGCCGCACGCGCGAGCCCGCGATCTTGCGGTTGAGGACCGTCCGGTTCATGGGCCACGCCGGATCGGACGTCGAGCTGGCGTACCGGTCCGCGGCCGAGATCGAGTCGGATCACCGGCGCGATCCCTTGCTGGCCACCGCCGCGACCCTGGTGGCCGCGGGCCGCATGTCGGTCACTGAGGTGCTCGACCGGTACCGCGCCATCGGCGATCTGGTGGCGGACGAGGCGAAGCGGATCTGCGGAACCGAACGCCTGACGACGGCCGCCGACGTGATGGCGCCACTGCAGTCGCGGCGGTCGCGGTCGGTGCGGCTCGCTGCCGCCCGTTCGGCGTCCGTGGAGCAGCGCTTGGAGTCTTTCAGCGGCCGACTGCCCGAGCACGGTGAGCCGCTGACACTGGCCGGCAGCATCAACGCCACCCTGTTCGACGTGATGGCCTCGAGGCCGAACGCGGTCGTCTTCGGCGAGGACGTCGCGGTCAAGGGCGGTGTCTACGGCGTCACGCGGGGTCTGCGGCGCCGGTTCGGGGCCGCACGCGTCTTCGACTCGCTGCTCGACGAGCAGACGATCCTCGGCGCGGGGTTGGGCGCCGGACTGGCGGGGCTGCTGCCGATCACCGAGATCCAGTACCTGGCGTACCTGCACAACGCAGAGGACCAGCTGCGTGGTGAGGGTGCCTCGCTGGCGTTCTTCTCCGACGGCCAGTTCACCAACCCCATGGTCGTCCGCGTACCCGGGCTGGCGTACCAACGCGGCTTCGGCGGCCACTTCCACAACGACAACTCGATCGCCGTGCTGCGCGACATCCCCGGACTGATCGTGGCGTGTCCGGGCCATCCGGAGTCGGCCGCCGAGCTGCTGCGCACGTGTGTCGCGCTCGCGGAGGAGGAGGGGCGGGTGTGCGTGTTCGTCGAACCGATCGCGCAGTACCACCGCCGCGACCTGGGAGACGGCGACGGCGTGTGGACCGCGCAGTACCGCGAGCCCGAGACCGGCCTGCACGACGACGTGTTCGGCACCGTGGCGACCTACGGCGAGGGGCGCGATCTGCTGATGGTCACGTTCGGCAACGGCGTCCCGATGAGCGTCGAGGCGTCCCTGCGGCTGGCGGCCGACGGGATCGGCGCCACGGTGCTCGACCTGCGCTGGCTCTCGCCGTTGCCGGTCGTCGACCTGCTGGTCCACGCCCAGCGGTTCGGCCGTGTGTTGGTCGTCGACGAGACGAGGCAGAGCGGCGGCGTCGCTGAAGGGGTGATGGCCGTGCTCGCCGACGTCGAGTACGACGGCATCGTCCGCCGGGTCGCCAGCCGTGATTCGTTCGTCCCCCTGGGGCCGGCCGCGAACGAGGTCCTGCTGTCGGTTGAGCAGATCGTCGCCGCCGCCCAGCACGTCGTCTACGACATCAGGTGAGTCCCTCATCGTCTGTTCGACGACGTGGTTCGGCGCGTGCGCCCTCGTAGTAGTCCATTCGGGCCGTCTCCGTTAGGTCCAACGAATCGTTTGTCCCTCTGCCCTGGTGATGTACCTGACAGCCCCACTTATTTCAGACAGTTGAATCGGCCTGGCTTGAGTTCCGTTCTCTAATCCAGGATGGGATGACGATGCTGAAGAAGTTTGAACCCGAGGTGCGTGAGCGAGCGTTGCGGATGCTCGCTGAGGCGCTGCCGGAGCACAAGAACAAGACCGCTGCTGCCCGTCATGTGTCAGGGCTGCTGGGGATCAGTGCAGAGACGTTGCGGACGTGGGCTCGTCGGGTCGAGATCGACCAGGGCGATGTCGCGGGCGCCTCGACTGACGTGGTCGAGGAGAACCGCATGCTGCGGCGAGAGGTCGCTGAGCTTCGCAAGGTAATGAGGTGCTCAAGGCTGCGAGTGTATTTTTCGTCAAGGAGCTCGACCGGCCCACGACGAGATGATCCGGTTCATCGACAGTCACGCCGGTGAGTCGACCGGGTCGAGGGTGTCAGCGGCACGGGAATGTTGCAGTACTGGGATATTTGTAGATGTTGCAATCTCATGACTTTTGAGAAAGCTTCCGATCTGAGACATGGAGGCCGTCGTGACTGCGATTCGCACGCCTGTCGAGCTGGGCATCGAGGTCCGCAACGCCCGCCACGAGGCAGGCCTCACGCAAGCACAACTGGCCCAGCAAGCTTCGGTGTCCCGCACCTGGATCATCCGCCTCGAGCGCGGCGAAGGCGGCCTTGAAATCGAGAGAGTGTTCAAGGTACTGCGTGCCCTCGGGCTCGGTCTGCGAGCCGAGAAGCAGACGGCGCGTAACACCTCGCGTGCGCTTGACAACATCTTTCGCCACATCGCCGAGACGCCATGAACGAACTCGATGTCTACCTGGACGGCGTCCTCGCGGGAGTCTTGACCGAAACCTCCACCGGCCGAGCCGAATTCGCCTATGACCCTGTTTATCGGGCAAGCGACGACCCGACGCCCTCGTCGCGGTCGATTCCGCTGCGCGCAACCCGGGTCAAACCAGCGCACGTACAGAACTTCCTGGCCGGACTGCTACCTGACAACGAGCGCACACTGGCCCGCTGGGCCAGGGAGTACGGCACCACTGCCGCCAACCCGTTCAGGCTCTTGCGCCATGTGGGAGCCGACACCGCCGGGGCCGTGCAGATCCTCCCTCCAGGTACGGACGCCACGGACGCCGGGCCGCGGCGCCGGCGCGTCGAGTGGTTGTCACAGGGCCAGCTCAGGGACACGATCGCGAACCTTCGCTCACGCAACGACGCCGACTGGGCACCAGAAGGGCGAAAGCACGGGCGATGGAGTCTGGCGGGAGCGCAGAACAAGGTTGCGCTGTTCCGTGACGGCGACCGGTGGGGTATCCCGCTGGACTCGACTCCGACGAACTGCATCGTCAGGACGCTGATCGACGGATTCGGCAGCCACGACCTCAACGAGTACGCGAGCTTGAAGGTGGCATCGAGGATCGGCCTCGCGGCGGCACGGGTGGAACTGCTTCACATCGGGAACGAGCGAGCAATCGTCGTCGAACGATACGACCGTTATCCCGACGAGTACGGCGTGTGGCACCGGCTGCACCAAGAAGACCTGTGCCAGGCGCTGGGCGTTCACCCGCACCAGAAGTACCAGCTCGACGGGGGACCATCACCGGCACGGATCCGACAAGTGCTCCAAGATTGCGACCCGGAGTCGACCGGACGGTTCTTCGACTACATCGTCTACAACGTGACGATCGGTGCGACCGATGCGCATGCGAAGAACTACTCGATCATTCGGGATGGCAGCGACAACAGGTTGGCGCCCCTTTACGACGTCGCATCTGTGTGGCCGTACGAGAAGGCGCCGGTACGCTCGGCCGGGCTCCACGAGGCCGGGCCAACGTCAGCTATGAGAGTCGGCAAGAACCTTGAACTTGCCAAGATCAGTGAATCCGACTTCCGCTTGCTGGGTCGCGACCTCGGCCTCAGCGACGACGAGTCGACACAACGTTGTCGGCGTATCCGGGCTGCCGCTCCTGGTGCGTTCGAGGAGTTCGCTGACGAACACGACGGCCCTGACGGTGAGGTTCAGTGGTTGCGTGACCTGAGTGCGGCCATCGCCCGGCATCAGACAACTGCCCGCGCGTTCGCTGCGGGCTCGCAGTGAGACGTTCCACACGCTAGTCCGGCTGCGAGACGACGACATATTCGGCGCGGGGTGGCAGGTCGGGGGCGTGCGATCTTCACCGCGGGCATGGCCTAGGCTGAATGTGATGCCGGTCACGTTACGGTAACCCCGGGTGCCGGCGTCGTCCGTACTCGTCCTCGGGCGCGCGATCCGCGTCCGGCGTCCCAGGAGGTGGCCATGGCTCGGTCGATCCATCACGTAGCGGTGTTCGGGTTGGGCAAGGTCGGCGAGCTCGTGGCCGTCCTGCTCGGTGAATCCGGTTTCTCGGTGGTCGGGTTCGACGCCTCGCCCGTCTCGCTGAGCGCCGAGCTCGACGTCGAGGTCAGGTCGCTCGACGTCAAGGACGCTGACGCACTGCGCGAAGCGCTGCGGGACGTCGACGCCGTCGTGTCGTGCCTGCCGTACCACCTGAACATCGAGGTGGCCGAGGCCGCACATGCGTCGGGGACGCACTACTTCGACCTCACCGAGGACGTCCCGACGACCAACCGGATCATCGAGCTGGCCGCGGGGGCACCCCACGTGTTCGCGCCGCAGTGCGGCCTCGCGCCCGGCCTGATCGGGATCGTCGGCGCCTCGTTGGCGGCGCGCTTCGAGCAGATCCGGTCGATCGAGCTCAAGGTCGGCGCGCTGCCGCAGAATCCGACGGGGCTGCTGGGATATGCGTTCAACTGGTCGGCCGAGGGCGTGGTCAACGAGTACCTCAACGACTGCGAGGTCCTGCGGTCAGGACAGCGACAGATGGTTCCGGCCATGACCGAGAAGGAGCGCGTGTTCATCGGTGGTATCGAGCTGGAGGCGGCCCTCACCTCGGGCGGTCTCGGCACGATGTGTCAGACCTACGAGGGCCGCGTGACGCGGCTGGACTACAAGACGCTGCGGTACCCGGGGCACTTTCGCCAGATGCACTTCCTGTTCGACGAGCTGAACCTGCGCGACCGGCGCGACCTCGTCGGTCAGCTGCTGGTGGACGCCAAGCCGCCGGTCAACGACGACATCGTCTACCTGCACGCAGCGGTGGAGGGGGTCAAGGACGGCCGACCGTTCCGCGAGAACTACGTCCGCGGATATCGACCGATCGACGTCGCGGGTCGCACGTGGCGGGCGATCTCGTGGACCACGGCGGCCTCGATCGTGGGAGTGGTCGAGCTGGTCGCCGACGGGCGACTGTCGCAATCGGGATTCGTCAAGCAGGAGGACATCGCGTTGACGGACCTGTTCGCCACCAAGGCCGGAGCACGATTCGAGCAATGGGGGATGGTGTGACCATGACCGACATCACGACGCAGGCACGCGACATCCTGGCCCGACTGGGCGCAGGCGATCCGTTCGTCGAGGGCGGCGACCTGGAGTGTCGCTCGCCGATCGACGGTGCTGTGATCGGGACGCTGTCCTCGCACACCGCGGCCGAGGTCGGCGACGCCGTGGGTCGTGCTCAGGAGGCGTTCGAGCAGTGGCGACAGGTACCGGCCCCGGTGCGTGGCGCACTCGTGCGGGAGCTGGGCGCCCTGCTGCGCGAACACAAGGACGATCTGGGTGCGCTGGTCTCGATCGAGGCCGGAAAGATCGTGTCCGAGGGCCTGGGCGAGGTTCAGGAGATGATCGACATCTGCGACCTCGGCGTCGGCTTGTCCAGGCAGCTGTTCGGCCTGACGATCGCGACCGAGCGGCCGGGTCACCGCATGATGGAGCAATGGCACCCGTTGGGCGTCGTGGGCGTGATCTCGGCGTTCAACTTTCCGGTCGCGGTCTGGTCGTGGAACGCCGCTCTGGCCTTCGTCTGTGGCAACCCCGTGGTGTGGAAGCCGTCGGAGAAGACGTTGCTGACGGCGCTGGCCTGTCAGGCCCTGACCGCCGAGGCAGCCCGGCGAGCCGACGCACCCGAGTTCGTGTCGCAGGTCGTGCTGGGCGCTCGTGAGGTGGGCGAGGCCCTCGTCGACGACCCGAGGGTGTCGCTGGTCTCGGCGACCGGATCGACCCGGATGGGCAAGCAGGTCGCGCCTCGCGTCGCTGCTCGGTTGGGCCGTTCGCTGCTGGAGCTGGGTGGCAACAACGCGGCGATCGTCGCGCCGTCGGCCGATCTGGACCTGGCCGTGCGCGGCATCGTGTTCTCCGCCGTGGGGACGGCCGGACAACGGTGCACCTCGCTGCGTCGAGTCATCGCGCACGAGTCGATCAAGGACGAGCTGGTCGCGCGGTTGAAGGCAGCCTACGAGACGTTGCCCATCGGCTCGCCGCTCGAACCGACGACGCTCGTCGGACCGCTGATCGACGATGCGGCGGCCGATGCCTTCGAGGCGGCGATCGCGCGAGCACGATCCGACGGCGGCACCGTCGTGACAGGTGGCGGCCGGGCCGATGTCGACCTGGCCGGCGTCTACGTGCACCCGGCGATCGTGGAGATGCGGGAGCAGACCGACATCGTCATGGCCGAGACCTTCGCGCCACTGCTCTACGTCATGACCTATCGAGACCTCGACGAGGCGATCGCCCTGCACAACGCCGTCAGCCAGGGGTTGTCGTCGGCGATCTTCACGCTCGACGTGCGCGAGGCCGAGACCTTCGTGTCGGCGGTCGGCTCGGACTGCGGCATCGCCAACGTCAACATCGGGCCGTCCGGTGCCGAGATCGGTGGCGCGTTCGGTGGCGAGAAGGACACCGGTGGGGGACGCGAGTCGGGCTCGGACGCCTGGCGAAGCTACATGCGCCGGTCGACCAACACCGTGAACTACTCGACGGACCTGCCGTTGGCCCAGGGAGTCTCGTTCCTCTGACGCTCTCAATCGGGTCGCCGGCGCAGCGCCTTGATCTCGGAGCGCCGGCGCTTGGCGTCGCGCTGGCGCTGGACCGAGGCGCGAGACGGCTTGGTCGAGCGGCGCGGCTTGGCCGGCACGATGGCGCGAGCCAGCAGCTCCTGGAGTCGAGCCAGCGCGGCTTCGCGGTTGCGGTGCTGCGAGCGGTACTGCGCCGACACGACGGTGATGCGGCCGTCGACGAGCCGTGACCTCAACCGCGTGGCCGCGAGCTCGCGCTGCGCGGGAGACAACGCTGTGGTGTCGGTCAACGACCAGGTCAGCTCCACCCGCGTGTCGCTGGTGTTCACGTGCTGGCCGCCGGGGCCCGAGCTGCGGCTGAACTTCCAGCTCAGCTCTCGCTCGGGAATCGTCGGTCGACCGTGACTCATCCCTCCATCGTGCCGCATGCGGCGTCTATGCTCACGGTCATGGAACTCAACGGATCATCCGCGATCGTGACCGGCGGCGCGTCCGGCATCGGTGCAGCGACCGCTCGCCGGTTGGCCGGTCTGGGGTGCGCGGTCGTCATCGCGGACCTACAGGCAGACAAGGGCGAAGCGCTCGCCCAGGAGATCGGTGGCGCGTTCGCGCAGGTCGACGTGACCGACACCGACCAGATCGCAGGAGCGGTCGCGCGAGCCGTCGACATCGCCCCGCTGCGTGCCGTCGTGAACTCGGCCGGCATCGGCTGGGCGCAGCGCACGATCGGGCGTGACGGGACGGTCGAGTCGGCCCACGACCTGGGCGCCTTCACCAAGGTCATCGCGATCAACCTGATCGGCACGTTCGACATGGTGCGCCAGGCCGCCACGGCGATGAGCCGGAACGAGCCCGACGCCGACGGCGCCCGCGGCGCGATCGTGAACCTGGCGAGCGTGGCCGCGTTCGACGGACAGATCGGCCAGGCCTCGTACTCGGCGTCGAAGGGCGGCATCGTCGGCATGACCCTGCCCGTGGCCCGTGACCTGTCCTCGGCAGGCATCCGCCTCAACACCGTGGCGCCCGGTCTGATCGACACGCCGATCTACGGCGAGGGCGAGGCAGCCGAGCAATTCAAGGCCAACCTGGGCCAGAACGTGCTGTTCCCCAAGCGACTAGGCACCGGTGACGAGCTCGCGTCGATGGTCATCGAGTGCCTGACCAATTCGTACATGAACGGTGAGGTCGTCCGCCTCGACGGCGGCATCCGGATGCCCCCGAAATGACCACGCCTCGCTGACGGCCCGCAGGCCGGGCTCACCGCCGCAGTGTCGATGTTGCGGCTACCGCCGCAGTGTCGATGTTGCGGCTACCGCCGCAGTGTCGATGTTGCGGCTACCGCCGCAGTGCACTACTGGCGTCGAACTCGGCGTGCCGGCCCTCCATCTGGGCCTCGTACCAGCTCGTGCGGTGCTTCTCCATGACGGCAGCGTGCACCTGCTTGACGCCCGGGATGCGGCGCAGGATCTCGATGACGTGCAGGAACGGTGCGCGCAGCAGCGGGATCAGGATCCACGGGAACGCGCTCGGCATGTCGCACCGCTTGCGGGTGCCCGGCGCCATCCACAGCGCGCAGTAGGCCGAGATGACGCGGTAGTTGTAGTGGGCGCGCAGACGCTTCAGGCCCGTGTGGTGCGGCCGCGGGGCGAACGCTTGGGGAAAGGACTCGATGAGCTCCTTGCCGGCGTCGCCGGAGTCGTACGAACGGGCGGCGGTCGCCATCGCCAGTGCTTGCAGCTGCTCTCGCACCGTGTTGGTGGGAAACCTCGGCATCACGCCCAGCAGGTGGCCCATGTATCGGTTGAAGTGGATCAGGGCGCGCATCTCGCTCGGCGTCGTCTGGATGCCGGTCAGCCACAGCGACAGCGCCGGAGCGACGGCACCACCGATCTGCGTCATCTGCTCGTAGAACTGGCTGATCGGCAGTCCCCAGGCGTTGTAGTCCCACTCGGGGTGCTCGACGACCCGCTTGCGCACGGCGACGTGCATGACGCGCACCTGCATCGCGGTCTTGCGCGCCTGCGAGCCGGTCTCGAACAGGGCGCCCGGCTGCGACACGTCGATCCAGAACTTGCACGTCTCCAGGAAGCGACGCAACGCGTTGTCCCCGGCGTACCCGCCGGACAGTGACAGCGGCATCGCGACAGCGCCCTCGGTGTAGACCTCCAAGGTGATGACCCCGGCGACGTTGAACAGCATCGTGCCCCAACGGCGCCACACGGCCGCGCCCTTCTCCACCAGGTCGCGGTCCACCCAGTCCGGAACGGTCTCCAGCTCGGAGAACAGCCGCTTCATCGACTCCGGGGCGTCCGGCACGTTCTCGATGCCGACGTCGCACGCCAGGTCGAGCAGCTCTCGACCCTTCTGGTGGCCCCACTGCTCTCCGAAGAACACCTCGGCCACGAACTCCTCGGCGACGGGGTCACCGGCCCACTGGTCCTCGCACAGGGCGCGAGCCTGCTCGTCGGAGGGGAACAGGTCGTGACGGAACACCTTCTTGACCAGACGCTCGCGCTTCTTCCACGTAGGCGACTCCTTGGCCTGCCAGTACCGGAACGCCGTCGGGGTCGGTGCGTTCAACGGTCCGGCGACGGAGCGTTCGTCCTGAATCGTCACGGTCGTTCTCCTGGGCGGGGTGTGTGAATGGTGAGGATTGATGCCGTGGCGAGGGTGTCATCGGCGCGAACCTCCGCCGCCGCAGTCCCATTCCCACTCAAGCCATACCCTAGGGTATGGCAACGAGGCCCGCAACCCGATGGTGAACCCGATCCGCCGGACCGCCTCGGTGAAGCGGCCTGGTCTGACCGGACTGAACTACGCTGGCGACGTGAGCACTTCGACGGCCCGGACCGGAGCGTTGTCGGCTGACGACTGGGCGGCGCGGGGGCTGGAGATCTTGATGGCCGAGGGGCCGCGGGCCGTCACGATCGCTCGGTTGTGTCGTGATCTGGGCGTCACGAAAGGCAGCTTCTACTGGCACTTCGCGGACCTGGAGGCGCTGAAGGGTGCCATTGCCGAACGGTGGTGCGCCCAGAACCGCGACGAGCTGTCGGCGCTGGCCGGACTCAACGACCTGCCCGCGCACGAACGGCTGCGCGAGATGATGCTGGGATTGATCGACGACGGCGTGTGGGCGTTGCAACGTGCGCTGCGCGAATGGGCCCGCACCGATGCGCGGGTGGCCGACGCGCTCGCGCAGAGCGATCTGTTCGTGTTCACGTTGGTGCAGGACGCCATCGCCGAGCTCGGTGCGGAGCCTCGACAGGCACGCACCCGAGCCGGCTTGCTCGTCTACGCCGGGATCGGCTTCGCGCACGGGCAGTCGGGTCTGCCCAAGCCCACCGTCGAGCAGATCGACGACCTGATCGGCTGGCTGACCGAGGGATCGGCCGAGGCGACCGGCACGTGACGGTCCGCCGGTTCAGCCGCCGGCGACGTAGTTGCTGAGCTGGTCACGCTCGAACGCCAGCTGGTCCATCCGGTGCTTGACGGCGTCGCCGATGCTCAGCACTCCGATCAACCGGTCGTTCTCCAGCACCGGGACGTGGCGGACGCGGTGCTCGGTCATCGTGGTCAGCAGCGACTCGAAGGAATCGTCTGGTCCGCACACGTGAAGGTCGGTCGACATGATCTTCGAGACCGTGACGGTACGGGCGTCGTCGATACCGCGCAGCTTGCGCACGACGTCGCGCTCGCTGACGATGCCGACGACGTCGGTGCCGTCGGTGCTGACCACCAGTGCGCCGACGTTGTGGTCGGCCAGCGCATCGAGCAGCTCGGACACGGTCGCGTCGGGCGGCACGGTGTACACCGCGTCGTTACCCTTCGACCCCAACACGTCTCGTACCTGAACCATGGGCCGACTGTAACGCCGATCACACCGGTCGGCTACCGGTCGAAGTCGAGTGTCCTGACGTTCGAGGCTTCCTCGGGCTCGTCGGCCCAACCCTCGTCGAGGTCGTCGGGGGAGTCGGGGAAGTGTCCGACGTAGGCCATCACGTCGTCGTGCAACAGCCCGTTGGTGGCCAGCGCGTTCTCACCCCAGGGACCGGGTTCGCCGGCCAGGCTGGTGAACCGTCCGCCGGCCTCGCGGACGATGACGTCCAAGGCCGCCATGTCCCACAGCTTCAGCTCAGGTTCTGCGGCGATGTCGACGGCGCCCTCGGCGAGCAGCATGTAGGACCAGAAGTCTCCGAACGCCCGGGTGCGCCAGCAGCGCCGCAGCAGGGCGAGCAGCGCCTGGGACTTGCCGATCTCCTCCCAACCGCCCAACGAGGCGTAGGACAGCGACGCGTCCTCGAGCCGGGAGACCGAGGAGACCTGGATCCGGCGCGACTTCATCAGCGACTTGCCGGTGTAGGCCCCGCCGCCCTTGGCGGCCCACCAACGCCTGCCGAGTGCGGGCGCCGAGACGCAGCCGGCGACGATCTCGCCCTCGTCCTCCAGAGCGATCAACGTCGCCCAGACCGGGACGCCGCGGACGAAGTTGGAGGTGCCGTCGATCGGGTCGATGATCCACCGTCGGCCGCGGGACTCGCCGGTGCCGACCGTCTCCCCGGACTCCTCACCGAGCACGCTGTCACGGGGACGGCTGGTCTTCAGCGTGCGCCGGACCGCCTCCTCGGCTGCCCGGTCGGACTCGGTCACGTACGTCATGTCGGGCTTGGTCGAGATCTCCAGGTCGACAGCACCGAAACGATCCATCGTCTGGTTGTCGGCGGTGTCGGCCAGGACGTGCGCCAGGCGCAGGTCGTCGTTGTACGCAAGCCGCGTGTCTTCGGGGGCCATGGCCACACTGTACGACCGGAATCTGGGTGATTCCTGCTGCCTCGCCGGGTCAGGACAGCTGGTCGCGGCTGGCCCAGATGCGGCGGAACGACGCGACGCGCGGCTCGGGCAACCGGCCGTCGGCCACGGCCGCGTCGAGCGCACACTCGGGCTCGTCCGCGGCGTGGGTGCAGCCGCGCGGACAGGACGTGGCGACGGCCTCGAGATCGGGGAACGCACGAATCAGTCGTGCCGGGTCCACGTGCGCGAGTCCGAACGATCGGATGCCCGGCGTGTCGATGATGCGGCCCCCGAACGGCAGCTCGAGGCTGATCGCCGAGGTGGACGTGTGCCGTCCGCGTCCGGTCACCTCGTTGACGTGGCTGGTGACGCGATGCGCATCGGGCACCAGTGCGTTGACCAGCGTCGACTTGCCGACGCCGCTGTGACCTACCAGCGCCGTCGTGTGCCCGGCGAGTGCTTGCTGGATGGGCGCCAGGTCGTCGCCGCGCCGCGTCACCAGCACCGTGACGTCCAGCGGTTCGAGCTGGCGCAGCAGATCGGCGGGGTCGGCCAGGTCGGCCTTGGTGAGGCACACGAGCGGTGTCATGCCGGCCTCGAACGCGGCGACGAGGCACCGGTCGATCAATCCCGTGCGCGGCGGCGGGTCAGCCAGTGCGGCCACGATCATCAGCTGGTCGGCGTTGGCCACGATGATCCGCTCGATCGGATCGTCGTCGTCGGCGGTGCGCCGCAGCACGGTGCTGCGTTCCTCGACCTCGACGATCCGCGCCAGGGTGCCCTCGTCGCCGGTGACGTCACCGACGACCCGCACGACGTCGCCGACCACGACGCCTGTGCGTCCCAGGTTCCGTGCCTTGACGGCAGTTAGGACGGTGTCGTCGTCGAGATGGACCGTGTAGCGCCCGCGGTCGATCGTCACGACGCGAGCGGTGTCGGCGTCCTCGTACGACGGGCGCACCTTGGTGCGAGGCTGCGTGCGACGACGGGGGCGGTCGAACGCCTCGTGGTCGTCGTCGTGGCGCATCGCGCCCTTGCGCCCGGCCATCAGTCGGCCGTCATCGCCCGTTCCCACACGGGGGCGAAGTTGGGGTACGTCTTGGTCGTCGTCACGACGTTCTCGACGAACAGCTCGGGCACCTGCAGACCGAGCACGACGCCGGCGTGTGCCATTCGGTGGTCGTCGTAGGTCAGGAACGTCTCACCGTGCAGCGGACGCGGCTCGATCAGCAGGCCGTCGTCGAGCTCGGTGACGTTGCCGCCGAGCCGGTTGATCTCGGTCGTCAGTGCCGCGAGACGGTCGGTCTCGTGTCCGCGCAGATGTGCGACGCCGGTCAATCGTGAGGGTCCGTCCGCGAGTGCCGCCACGGCCGCGACGACGGGGGTCAGCTCGCCGACGTCCCCGAGGTCGAGGGTCACGCCGAGCAGGCGGTCACCGGCTGTGAAGACCATGTCGTCACCGTGACGCTCCGCGGATCCGCCGAACGACTCGGCGATCGACCGCCACCGGTCACCGGCCTGGTCGGTCTGGGCGGGCCACGACTTGATCGTGACGCGCCCGCCCGTGACCAGGGCTGCTGCGATGAACGGTCCGGCGTTGGACAGGTCCGGCTCGATCACGACGTCGAGCGCCTCGACGCTGCCGTGGGGAACCTGCCAGTGACCGGGGGCGGTCGCCACCTCAATGCCACGTCGGCGCAGCTCGGAGACCGTCATGTCCACGTGCGGCTGGGACGGCATCGCGTCGCCGCTGTGGCGAAGATCCAAGCCGTCGACAAAGCCGGGCGCGGCCAGCAGCAGCGCCGAGACGAACTGGCTGCTGGCCGAGGCGTCGATCTCGAGGGCCCCGCCGGCGACCTCGCCGCTGCCCTTGACGGTGAACGGCAGGGTGCCACGTCCGCCGTCGTCGATCGTGACCCCGAGCTCGCGCAGGCTGCTGATCGTGGTGCCCATGGGACGCTCGCGTGCTCGTTCGTCGCCGTCGAACGTCACGGTGGCCGAGCCGAGCGCAGCCAGCGGCGGGACGAACCGCATGACGGTGCCCGCCAGACCGCAGTCGATGTCGACGTCGCCGGTCACGCCGTCACCGATCGGCGAGATCGTCCACTCCATGCCGTCACGGCGGACGTTGGCTCCCAGTGCCGTCAGCGCCGACGCCATCAACGCCGTGTCACGTGAGCCGAGGGGACGGGTCAGCACCGACGGGCTGTCGGCAACGGCAGCCAGCACCAACGCCCGATTCGTCAGCGACTTCGATCCGGGGACCAGGATCTGACCGTCGAACGGCGTGGTGCGGTGTGGCGCGAGCCAAGGAAGAGGTGTGGACATCGCCGACCAGCCTAGTGCTCCGCACTGGATTCGACCGGGTCGAGCCTGGTGACCCCACCGACTCTGACGGTGACGTCGTCGCCGGCGGCACGCCGGCGTCCGCGAGTGGTGGGCGAGTCAGACGTTGCGTCGGTAGGCGCCGCCGACCTCGAAGAACGCCTCGGTGATCTGACCCAGCGAGCAGACCTTGGCAGCGTCCATCAGGACCGCGAAGACGTTCTCGTGGCTCGTGGCGGCCTGCTTCAGGCGCGCGAGCGCGACCTCGGCCTCCTCGCGGTGGTCCTCGCGGAACTGCGTGACGCGACGCAGCTGGGAGGCCTTCTCGTCCTCGGTGGCCCGGGCCAGCTCGATCTCGACGTGCTCCTGCTTGGGGTTGGGGTCCAAGAAGGTGTTGACACCGATCAGCGGCAGCGAGCCGTCGTGCTTCTTGTGCTCGTAGAGCATCGACTCGTCCTGGATGCGGCCGCGCTGGTAACCGGTCTCCATGGCGCCCAGCACGCCACCACGTTCGTTGATGGCATCGAACTCGGCCAGCACGGCCTCCTCGACCAGATCGGTGAGCTCGTCGATGATGAACGACCCCTGCAACGGGTTCTCGTTGACCGCCAGTCCCCACTCGCGGTTGATGATCAGCTGGATCGCCAGGGCGCGGCGGACCGACTCGGTCGTGGGCGTCGTGACGGCTTCGTCGTAGGCGTTGGTGTGCAAGCTGTTGGCGTTGTCGTAGATCGCGATGAGTGCCTGCAGGGTCGTGCGGATGTCGTTGAAGTCCATCTCCTGCGCGTGCAGTGAACGCCCCGACGTCTGGACGTGGTACTTCAGCTTCTGCGACCGCTCGTTGGCGCCGTACTTCTCCTTCATCGCGACGGCCCAGATGCGGCGGGCGACGCGGCCCATGACCGAGTACTCGGGGTCCATGCCGTTGGAGAAGAAGAACGACAGATTGGGCGCGAAGTCGTCGATGTCCATGCCGCGCGCCAGGTACGACTCGACGTAGGTGAAGCCGTTGGCCAGCGTGAAGGCGAGCTGGCTGATGGGGTTGGCTCCGGCCTCGGCGATGTGATAGCCCGAGATCGAGACCGAGTAGAAGTTGCGCACGCCGTTCTCGATGAACCACTGCTGGATGTCGCCCATCATGCGCAGGCTGAACTCGGTGGAGAACAAGCACGTGTTCTGCCCCTGGTCCTCCTTGAGGATGTCGGCCTGGACCGTGCCGCGGACCGTCCGCAAGGCCTCGGCAGCGCTGATGCCACGCTCGGCGGCCTGCTCGATCGCCGTGTTGAGGAAGAACGCCAGGACGGTCGGTGCGGGCCCGTTGATCGTCATCGAGACGCTCGTGGTCGGATCGAGCAGGTCGAAGCCGTCGTACAGCGCCTTCATGTCGTCCAGCGTCGCGACCGAGACGCCGGACGTGCCGACCTTGCCGTAGATGTCCGGACGCTCGGCCGGGTCCCGGCCGTAGAGCGTCACCGAGTCGAACGCCGTCGACAGGCGTGTGGCCGGCTGCCCCTCGGACAGCAGCTTGAACCGGCGGTTGGTGCGGAACGGGTCACCTTCACCGGCGAACATGCGCGCCGGGTCCTCGTTGTCGCGCTTGAACGGGAAGACTCCGGCGGTGAAGGGGAAGTAGCCGGGCAGGTTCTCGCGGCGGAACCAGCGGACCAGCTCGCCGTGGTCGCGGAAGCGGGGCAGGGCCACGCGGCGGATCTTGTTGCCCGACAGGCTGGTCCGGGTCAACGGCGTGCGCAGCTCCTTGTCGCGCACCCTGACCACCTGCTCGTCGCCTGAGTAGGACTCGACGATCGACGGCCAGGCCTCCAGCTGTTCGCGCGTCTGCGAGGGGACGTCGGCGGCCGCATCGGCGGCCAGTGCGGCGACGGCGGCGTCGTCGGGCAGCTCTGCTGCGACCTCGGCGAACCGCTGGGCTCGGGCGGCCTGTTGCGCGATGACGTCGGTCTCGGCGTGGTAGCCGCGCACCGTCTCGGCGATCTCGGCCAGGTAGCGGACGCGGGTCGCCGGCAGGATCTGGGCGATGCGGGTCGACCGCTTGCCGGCCACCGGCTCGAGGGTGCCCTCGTCGACCGGGAGACCCTTGTCGGCCAGCAGGCCGCGCAGGTGCTGGTAGAGCGCCGTGACGCCGTCGTCGTTGAACGTGGCGGCGGACGTGCCGTACACGGGCATGTCGTCAGGACCGGAGCCGAAGGCCTCGCGGTTGCGCACCATCTGCCGACCAACGTCGCGCATCGCATCGGCGGCACCGCGGCGCTCGAACTTGTTGATCGCCACGGTGTCGGCGAAGTCGAGCATGTCGATCTTCTCCAGCTGCGACGCCGCGCCGAACTCCGGCGTCATGACGTACAGCGAGGTGTCGACGAACGGGATGATCGCGGCGTCGCCCTGACCGATGCCGGGGGTCTCGACGATGACCAGGTCGAACCCGGCCGCCTTCAGCACGTCGGTCACACCGTTGATGTAGTCGGGCAGCTCGTGGGCGCCGCGGGTCGCCAACGACCGGAAGTAGACCCGGTCGCCGTCGAGCGAGTTCATCCGGATCCGATCACCCAGTAGGGCGCCGCCACCGCGGCGACGGGTGGGATCGACGGCGACCACGGCGATCCGCAGCTTGTCCTGCTGGTCCACCCGGAAACGGCGGACGAGCTCGTCGGTCAGTGACGACTTGCCCGAGCCGCCAGTACCGGTGACGCCCAGCACGGGGACGTCGCGCCCGGCGGCAGCCTGGGTGATGCCGGGCAGGACGTGGCCGGCCTCGACGCCGGTGATGGCGCGGGCGACGGCTGCGCGATCACCGGACACGACGGCCTCCACCGTGGCCTGTTCCTGCGCCCACAGGTCGACGTCGCACTCGCGGACCAGCTCGTTGATCATCCCGGCCAGGCCCATCCGCTGGCCGTCCTCGGGAGCGAAGATCTTGACCCCGCTTCGCGCCAGCCGCTCGATCTCGGCGGGCACGATGACGCCGCCTCCGCCGCCGAACACCTTGATGTGACCCGCGCCGACCTCGTGGAGACGCTGCACCAGGTACTCGAAGAACTCGACGTGTCCGCCCTGGTACGACGAGACCGCGATGCCCTGGGCGTCCTCTTCGACGGCGGCGTCGACGACCTCCTGCACGGACCGGTTGTGGCCCAGGTGGACCACTTCTGCGCCCTGGCTCTGCAGGATGCGACGCATGATGTTGATCGCGGCGTCGTGACCGTCGAACAAGGCGGCGGCCGTGACGAAGCGAACGGGATTCACGGGTTGGTGCAGCTCAGACATGTCGTCCTCAGATGGTGGGAAGGGCGATAGTAGGATACCCAACTATCGAAGGTTGTCGCTAGTGTGTGTCTCATGGTTGAGCCGCGACTGCCCTTCGACCCGATCGAACGGGCCGGCGAGTTGTGGGAGGAACACTTCGGCGACGCCACGGCGATGCGCCTGGCCACGTCGGTGATGCGCGTCCAGCAACTGATGCTGGCCTCGCTGGATGCGGCGTTGAAGCCGTTCGGTCTGACCTTCGCCCGCTACGAGGTGCTGGTCCTGCTGACGTTCAGTCGGTCCGGTCCGCTGCCGTTGAGCAAGATCGGCGAGCGACTCATGGTGCACCCCACCTCGATCACGAACGCGATCGACCGGCTCGAGGACCAAGGGTTCGTCGAGCGGATCCCCGATCCGAACGACCGTAGGCGCACGTTCGCGGCGCTGACCGAGGCAGGCACGAAGGTCGTCGCCGACGCGACGAGGGCCTTGACCGACATCGACTTCGCGGTCGACGGGCTCGACGCGAATGACCAGGAGCGCGCGTTCGAGTTGCTCAGATCACTGCGCAGCGCAGCGGGGGACTTCGCCGAGTAGTCGCGCCACACCGACCACCGGCGCGCCGATCCCCACCGGCAGTCGTCCGCGGTGATCGTCGCGGCACGATGGTCCGGTGAACCTGCTCCTCGTGGTGATCGCCGTGCTGGGCGTCTCGGCATCCGGCCCGCTGATGGCATACGCCGTGGCGCCGGCGCTGGCGATCGGGTTCTGGCGCAACGCTCTGGGCGTGGCGGCGCTGGCTCCGGTCCGACCGCGACGGACAGCACGCGAGCTGCGTGGGCTGAGCGCGGCGGATCGTCGCAGGATGCTCGGCGCAGGGCTGGCGCTGGCGGTGCACTTCGCGGCCTGGATCAGTGCGCTGCAGATGACGTCGGTCGCGGCGGCCACCGCGATGGTGAGCTTGCAGGTCGTCTTCGTCGTGCTGATCGACCGCCTGCGCGGGATTCGCGTCGGTCGCCAGGTCGCGGCCGGGATCGTCGTCGCGATCGCTGGCGTGCTGATCATCACCGGAGTCGACCTCGGCCACTCGGCGCGGGCGCTGGCCGGTGACGGTCTGGCTCTGCTGGGTGGGCTGGCCGCCGCCGGCTACCTGATCACGGGTGCTGCGCTGCGCGACCGCGTCGCGACCACCACCTACGCGGTGGGGTGCTACGGCGTCTGCTCGGTGGCCCTGCTCGTCGCCTGTCTGGTGACCGGTGCCGAGCTGGTGTGCTTCGGCGGGCCGACGTGGTTGGCGATCATCGGCGTCACGGTGTGCGCACAGCTGCTCGGCCACACCGTGTTGAACCACCTGCTGGCCGTCATGAGTCCTACCGTCATCTCGCTGGTGCTGCTGCTCGAGGTCCCCGGGGCGGCGCTGCTCGCGGGATGGTTCCTCGACCAGACCCCTCCTGCAGAGGTCGGGATCGGGCTGGTCGTGATCTTGGTCGGCCTCGCCGTCGTCACCGCGGCGCGCGATCGATCGGGACGAACCACCACCGAGGCCCCGGTCACCTGAGGCCCTCGCGCGAGGAGGTCGCGTCCCGGTCGAGCGCCTGATCCGCACCGTCGTCGGGGTCGGACGCGGCGGCGAACGAGGCTGAGATCACGGTCACGCACCGGCCGAAACGGCCGCGGCGGCGGGTAGAGTCGGTGAGTCAGACCGACTGACATCACCCAGAATCGCAGCACAGGAGAACCGATGGCACGTCTCGTCAGCACCGAAGGACTCACCGAGGAACAGCAGGAGATCCTCAAGGTCGTCCGTCAGTTCGTCGAGAAGGAGATCATCCCGGTCGCCACGGAGCTCGAACACAAGGACGAGTACCCCACCGACATCGTCGAGGGGCTCAAGGAGCTGGGCATCTTCGGTCTGATGATCCCCGAGGAGTACGGCGGACTGGGTGAGTCGCTGCTGACGTACGCGCTGGTCGTGGAGGAGATCGCGCGCGGTTGGATGAGCATCTCCGGCGTCATCAACACCCACTTCATCGTCGCCTACCTGCTGGTCCAGCACGGTACGGAGGAGCAGAAGAAGAAATACCTGCCCAAGATGGCCACCGGCGAGGTGCGTGGCGCGTTCTCGATGTCCGAACCGGCTCTGGGTTCGGACGTCTCGGCGGTCTCGACCAAGGCCACCAAGCTCGACGACGGCTCGTACGAGATCACGGGCCAGAAGATGTGGTTGACCAATGGTGGCTCGTCGACGCTGGTCGCGGTGCTGACCAAGACCGACGAGGGCGCCGACAGCGTCTACAAGAACATGACGACCTTCCTGGTCGAGAAGGAGCCCGGCTTCGGCGAGACCGCTCAGGGCGTCACGATCCCGGGCAAGATCGAGAAGATGGGCTACAAGGGCATCGACACCACCGAGATGATCTTGGACAAGCACAAGATCGGTGCCGACCAGATCCTCGGGGGCGAACCCGGCAAGGGCTTCTACCAGATGATGGACGGCGTCGAGGTCGGCCGTGTCAACGTCGGCGCACGCGCCGTCGGCATCGCCAACCGGGCCTTCGAGCTGGGCATCGCCTACGCCCAGCAGCGCGAGACGTTCGGCAAGCCGATCGCTCAGCACCAGGCGATCTTGTTCCGCCTGGCCGAGATGGCCACCAAGGTCGAGGCTGCCCACACGATGGTCGTGCGCGCCGCCCGGCTGAAGGACTCCGGTCAGCGCATGGACGTCGAGGCCGGGATGGCCAAGATGCTCGCCTCGGAGTACTGCAACGAGGTCGTGGAGGCGTCGTTCCGCATCCATGGCGGCTACGGTTACTCCAAGGAGTACGAGATCGAGCGCCTCTACCGCGAAGCAGCGTTCATGCTGATCGGTGAAGGCACGTCCGACATCCAGAAGCTGATCATCGGACGCAACCTGCTCAAGGAGTACAAGGCCTGATGTCACCCGAACCCGGCGGTCGCCAGATCTTCGAGCTGCAGTTCCCGCAGTCGTTGGCAGTCTTCGACGACTACCAGACGGCCCAGCGGGCGGTCGATCACCTGTCGGACCACGAGTTCCCGGTGCAGAACCTGATGATCGTCGGCACCGAGCTCAAGCAGGTCGAACGGGTCACGGGGCGCCTGACGACCGGTCGGGTCGCCGCAGCCGGTGCGGCATCCGGTGCCTGGCTCGGCCTGCTGATCGGCGTCGTCCTGGGCACGTTCGCCAAGGAGGGCGAGTTCTGGCCGACCGTGCTGGGTGGCCTGGGCTTCGGTGTCGTGTTCGGCGTGCTGTGGGCGCTGCTGGCCTACGCCATGACCCGCGGGCAACGCGACTTCAGCTCGGTCAAGACCGTCGTCGCCACCAAGTACGAGGTGCTGGTCGAGCACAAGCACCTGGCCCAGGCCCAGGAGCTGCTGGCGTCGGCGCCGGGCCTGCGACCCGATCCGTTCGCCTGAACCACGCGGGACTGCGAAGAGCCCCGTCGTCGGAAGGCCCGTCGTCGCGCGACCGACTGACGTACCGGGCCGATTTCGCGCGTGGAAGAATCGAGCCGCGAACCCGCGCGAGAGGATGACATGAGCAAGACGAACCCCGGCAACTTCTTCGAGGACTTCACCGTCGGGCAGGTGATCGCTCATGCGACTCCGCGCACCGTCACCGAGGGTGACCGGGCCGTCTACGGGTCGATCTACCCCACGCGCTTCGCGGTTCCCTCGTCGGCGGCGTTCGCCGCCCAGGTGGGGCTGGACCCGCACCCGGTCGAGGACCTCATCGCGTTTCACATCGCGTTCGGCAAGACCGTCCCGGACGTGTCGCTGAACGCCGTCGCCAACCTGGGCTACGGCGAGTGCCGGTTCCACCGCCCGGTCGTCCCCGGCGACACCATCTCGACGTCGTCCGAGGTCATCGGCCTGAAGCAGAACTCCAGCGGCAAGAGCGGCGTCGTGTACGTGCGCTCCACCGCCACCAACCAACGTGATGAGGTCGTCGTGGACTGGGCCCGTTGGGTCATGGTGCACAAGCGCGATCCGCAGGCACCGGCTCCCGAGACGGTGGTGCCCGACGTGGCCGACGCCGTGGCGGCCGACGACCTGCTGATCCCGGCGGGGCTGGACTTCACCGACTACGACTTCGCGGCCGCCGGTGAGCCGCACCGCTTCGACGACTACGCGGTGGGGGAGAAGATCGATCACGTCGACGGCGTCACGCTGACCGATTCGGAGCACCAGCAGGCGACGCGGCTGTGGCAGAACACCGCGAAGGTGCACTTCAACGCTCAGGCGCGTCCCGACGGGAACAATCTCGTCTACGGAGGCCACATCATCTCAATGGCTCGTGCGCTGTCGTTCAACGGGCTGGCCAACGCACAGCTCATCGCTGCCATCAACGCCGGCGCGCACACCGGCCCCAGCTTCGCCGGCGACACGGTCTACGCCTGGTCCGAGGTGCTGGACAAGGCCGACACCTCCGCCCCCGGGGTCGGCGCCCTGCGGTTGCGGTTGGTCGCGACCAAGGGACGCGACGAGTCGATGACGTTGCGCGGCGAGGACGGCAGGTACGCGCCGGGCGTGCTGCTGGACCTGGACTACTGGGCCCTGGTCCCGCGCTGACCGGCCTAGGCTGGCCGCGTGCGCATCGATCTCCACACCCACTCGAACCGGTCGGACGGTACCGATACGCCCGCGGAGCTGGTCCGCAAGGCCCGTCAGGAGGCCGACCTGGACGTCGTCGCGCTGACCGACCACGACGGGACGTTCGGCTGGGACGAGGCGCAGGCCGAGGCCGATCGCGTGGGCATCCGCCTGGTCAAGGGTGTCGAGATCTCCACCAGGTACGACGGACACAGCGTGCACCTGCTGGGCTACGAGTTCGACGCGGCCGACCCCGACCTGCAGGGCATGCTCGAACAGGTTCGGGCCGGCCGCGACGAGCGGCTGCCGGCGATGCTGGACAAGCTGCGAGCCGAGGGTTACGAGATCACCGAGGCCGATGTCGCTGCCGTGTCGGAAGACGCCAAGGCGTCGGGCCGTCCGCACGTCGCCGACGCCCTGGTGGCCAAGTACGGCGACGTGTTCCCCGATCGCACAGCCGTCTTCGACGGCTGGTTGAACGAGGGTGGTCGGGCCTACGTCGACCGCTACTCGGCTCCGTTGGTCGAGGCGATCACGACGCTCAAGGCGGCCGGCGGTCTCGCGGTCATCGCGCATCCGTGGGCCTCGCGCAGCAGTCGGGTGCTGGACCGAGAGGCGTTCGACCACCTCGCTGACGTGGGCCTCGACGGCATCGAGGTCGATCATCACGACCACGACGAGACCACGCGTGCCGCCCTGCGCGTCATCGCCACCGACCTCGACCTGGCTGTCACCGGCTCCAGCGACTACCACGGGACCGGCAAGAGCCAGGCCTTCCGATTGGGCGCCCACACCACCGACCCCGAGCAGTTCCAACGGCTGTTCGAGCGCTGAACAGCGGCCGACGCTGCGAGGTCAGCTCGCCGTGAGGAACGGCAACCAGGCGGCGATCAGACCGGACGGGTTCTCGATCGCGGGCGAGTGCGCCGAGCTGGGCACGACCTGCGTCCGGGTGCCCAACCGCCGCGCCTGCTCGTCCTGATCCTCGTGCGGCCACGCCTCGTCGTCGACACCTCGGCCGACCCAGCAGGGCAGGCCGGTGGCCGCGACGGCATCGGTCAGGTCCGGGGTGTCGATCAGGTGCCGCGTCATGGCCGCCAGACAAGCGGTCGACGTCCGATCGAACTTGTCCACGACGAACGCGTCGATCGGGTTCGAGTCCGGATCGAGGTCCGGATTCATCGCGAACGCCATGTCGCGACCGCTCACACCGCCATCGAGCGCGGCCACGATGTCGCTGAGTCGTCGCTCGGGGGTCTCACCCAGGGCCCCCGGACCGCTGCACAGCAGGGAGACCGTGCGCCACCGAGCTGGGTCGTCCACGGCGGCCTGCTGCGCGACCAGTCCGCCGAACGAATGGCCCAGCAGGTGCGTGGTCGCCGCCCCGGTCGTGGCGGCGACAGCGGCAGCGTCGGCGGCGAGTCCGGCCATCGAGTAGTCGTCGTCCGCCGTTCCGGGAGTCTCGAACTGTCCGCGTTGGTCGTAGCTGATCACGGCGAAGCCGGCATCGGCCAGCATCGGCAGGATCGGCACGAAGTCCTCCTTCGAACCCGTCCAGCCGGGCACCAGGACGACGCCTCCGGAGGTGCCGTCGCCGGCGGTCAGCGCGCGGAAGGCTCCACGGTCGGTGTGCAGCGTCGTTGCAGCGACGGCGTCGGGCAGCGTCAGGTCCTTGGGTGTGCTCATGGGCGCTCTCGCTCAGCGTCCGCGCTTGGCGATGCGCGCGACGAGGGACTTGGGGGCGTACTGGGCGAGGGTCGCCAGGATCTTGTAGCGCAGTGACGGGATCGAGACCGCCTTGTCCTTGCGCAGATCTTTCAGCGAGCCCTTGACGAGCTTGTCGGCGTTCAGCCACATCCAGCGCGGCACGTCGCTGACGTCCATCCGACCGCGCTGGTGGAACTCGGTGCGGACGAACCCGGGGCACAACGCCTGGACCTGGATGTTGACGTCGTCGTAGTGGATGTCGGCCCAGCGCGAGAGGTTGACCAGCCACGCCTTGTGAGCGGAGTAGACGCCGCGCGGAGTGAAGGCGGCGACGCTCGCGACGTTGATGATCGCACCGCCACCGCGGCCGGACATCGACTTCACGGCGGCATCCATCAGATGCATCGGCGCTCGGACCAGCAGGTCCAGCTGGGCGTCCTCGTCCGCGATGTCGGTCGTGCCGAACCAGCCGGCCAGCGAGGCGCCCGCGTTGTTGACCAGCAGGTCGACCGGACGTGACGTGGCGGTCAGCCGCGCCGCGGCGGCGTCCATGCCGTCGGTCGTGCTCAGGTCTGCGCGCACGACGTCGACGACGACACCGTACTTGGCCCGCAGCTCGTCGGCCACCTGGTCGAGCCGCTCCTGCGTGCGCGCCACGATGACCAGGTCGTATCCGTCCGCGGCGAGCTGGCGGGCGAACGACAAGCCGATACCAGAGGTCGCTCCGGTCACGAGAGCACGACGGGACATGGCCCAAGCATGCCAAAGCGCCCACCAGTCGGTCGCGCCAGGACCTGGGGTCGGCTGCTGTGGCACGATGACAAGCGTGACGACGACGATCGCAGTGGCCAATCAGAAGGGCGGAGTCGCCAAGACCACGACCGTGGCGTCCCTCGGAGCTGCGCTGGTCGAGCTGGGGCAGCGGGTGCTGCTGGTCGACGCCGACCCGCAGGCGAGCCTGACTTTCTCGGTCGGGCTGGACCCCGAGGAGCTCGACGTCACGATCGGCGAGGTGCTGCTGGGTACCGCGAAGGCCGCCGACGCGATCGTCGAGACCGAGGACGGCCCCGATCTGCTCCCGGCGAACATCCGCCTGACCCAGTCCGAGGAGAGCCTGGTGTCGCGCACCGGCCGCGAGCAGCGGTTGCGGGTCGCGCTCGACAAGGTCGCCGCCGACTACGACTACATCCTGATCGACTGCCCGCCGGCACTGGGCGTGCTGACCGTCGGGGCGTTGTCGGCCGCCGATCACGTGCTGATCCCGTTGCAGGCCGAGACGCTGTCGCACCGCGGCGTCGGACAGCTGCTCGACACCGTGTACGACGTCAAGCAGTTCATCAACTCCGGCCTGGAGATCCTGGGCGTCCTGCCGACGATGTACGACGGTCGCACCCGTCACGCGCAGAACGTGCTGGCCGCCATCAGCGAGACGTACGAGCTGCCCGTCGTCGGGCCGCCGATCCCCAAGACGATCCGCTTCGCCGAGGCTCCGGCGATCGGCCGGTCGGTGCTGTCGACCGCCCGCAACCACAAGGGCTCCCAGGCCTATCGCGACGTCGCCGCCCATCTGCTGAAGGCCACCGGAGGCACGAAGCGGCGCTAGTGCCCGCGGGCCGATGAGTGCGTGCGACCAGGGCACCTGATCGTGCAGGATCTGACCGGCGCGAACCGCGCAGAACCTCCTAGACTGTCCGCGTGGGTCAGCATCGCCGGCGTGGGCACGCCATCTCGAACGATCGCGGCACCAGCCGCGTCGAGATGCTGCGCGCCAGACGGCGGGCCCGGGCCCGCCGACGTGCTCTGCTGTTCGGCGGAGCCATCGGCCTGACCGTGGTCGTCGGGGCCGCGACGATCGTCGTCGCCCCACAGTTGACGGCACCGACGGAAGTCACGCGGGCACCGGCGTTGGTGTCCGCTGAGCTCGAAGCGTTGGCCGACGCGGCGAGCGAGCCGGCGTCGGCCACCGACGTCTCGGCCACCGAGGTCTCGGCTGCCGTCGTCGAACCGGCGGTGCCGGCCGACTCGGGCCACGGTCGTCGCATCGTGTTCGACCAGAGCGATCAGCGGGTCTGGCTCGTCGCTGCCGATGGGCAGGTCGAGCGCACCTACCTGGTCTCGGGCAGCAAGCACGACAACCTGCAGCCGGGCAGCTACCGCGTGCAGCACCGCCAACGTCACGCCGTCGCGTTCGACTACACCGGCACGATGGAGTACTTCGTGCAGTTCACTCGTGGTGCCAACGCGGCCATCGGGTTCCACACGGTGCCCAAGGACAACTCGGGCATGTTGGAACAGACCCGCGAACAGCTCGGCACGCCGCAATCGGCCGGCTGTGTGCGCCAGTGGCCCGACGACGCCATCGCCTTGTGGGAGTTCGCTCCCATCGGCACCCCTGTCGTGGTGGTCGCCTGAGCGCCACGAGCCGAGCTCGAGTGCGAGTGAGCCGGCGCAGCGCGCCGCTCGGCAAAGCCTGCTGAGCGGACTCGCTGCACCTACGCGCTCGTGGCGCCTACTCGCTCTTGGCGTCGGCGGTCACCGGGGCGCCGCTACGCGTGCGGTTGCGATTGCGGCGGCGACGGTTGCGGTTGGCCGACGACTTCTGCTCGCCGTTCTGCTCCTGGGGCGCGCCGTTCTGACCGTTCTGGCTCCTCGGCCCGCCGGAACGCTGTCCGCCGCGGCTGCCCGAACGATTGCGGTCGCCCTTGGGCTCACGTGGCGCTGCGGGCTTGAGCCGACCCTTCACGTCACGGCTGATGCCCAGGTCGTGGAACAGGTGGTCAGAGGTGGAGTAGGTCTCGACCGGCTCGTCGAACGGCAGGTCCAACGCCTTGTTGATGAGCTTCCAGCGCTGCAGGTCGGCCCAGTCGACGAACGTCACCGCCGTGCCCGACGCGCCGGCGCGACCCGTGCGACCGATCCGGTGCACGTACGTCTTGTCGTCCTCGGGGCAGTTGTAGTTGATGACGTGGCTGACGTCGGAGACGTCGATGGCGCGCGCTGCGACGTCGGTGGCGACCAGCGTGTTGACCTTGCCCTCACGGAATCGGGTCATCGCCTTCTCGCGGGCGGCCTGAGCCATGTCACCGTGCAGCGGCGCGGCCGGGAAGCCACGGTCGATCAAGTCGTCGGCGACCCGCTGGGCGGTGCGCTTGGTGCGGGTGAAGATCACGACGCGAGCGACGTCGTCGGCCTGCAGGATGCGAGCCAGCACCTCGGGCTTGTCCAGCTCGTGGGCCTGCCACACGAACTGCGACGTCGTCGGCACCGTCTGCTGGGCGTCCTGGCTCTCGGCGCGGATGTTCATCGGGTGCCGCATGTGACGGCGTGCCAGCGTCACGATCGGTCCCGGCATGGTCGCCGAGAACAACATCGTCTGACGCGTCTCGGGCGTCTTGGCCAGGATCGACTCGATGTCGGGCAGGAAGCCCAGGTCGAGCATCTCGTCGGCCTCGTCCAGGACGAGCGACTTGACGTGCGACAGGTCGAGCGCACCACGGTTGGCCAGGTCGAGCAGGCGACCCGGCGTGCCGACCACGATGTCGACGCCGGCTTCGAGTGCCTCGAGCTGCGGTTCGTAGCCGACGCCGCCGTAGACCAGCAGGTTGCGGGTGCCGCGGTGCTTCGACGCCAGGTCGATGTCGCCGGCGACCTGGATCGCGAGCTCGCGGGTCGGCGCCATGATCAACGCCTGGGGCTTGCCTGGCGCGGCCAGCTGGTCGTAATCGGGGTCGTGCGGGGCAACCGTGCGCTGGATGACCGGGATGGAGAACGCCAGGGTCTTGCCGGTGCCCGTACGGGCCTGGCCGATCAGGTCGGTGCCCATGAGGGCCACCGACAAGGTCATCTCCTGGATGGGGAACGGGCTGCTAATGCCGACTTCGCTGAGCGCGTCGGCGATCTCGGGCATGACGCCCAGATCGGTGAAGGTGGTCAGTGTCTTCTCTGTTCGTGAGGCAATGGTGACTGAATATCTCGGTACGCGAGTCGTGACGGAATCGCTCGTACGAGACCTCACGACGGAATACGGCCGCCTCGGCGGCAGGTCCAGTCTAACGCGCCGGGCCCCGACGGCCGCGCTACGCTGCGTTTCATGGCTTCGACCGACGACGCAGCACCGGCCTCGACCCTCGACGATCCGACGTATCGCACCGGCATCACCGAGCTGATCGGCATCTTGTGCTACGGCGAGATCAGCGCCTGCGAACGCCTGGCCGAGGACGCCACGATGGCGCCGCGACTGGAGACCAAGGCCGAGATCATGGCCATGATGGCCGCGGAGTGGGATCACTACGAGAAGCTGCACGCCAAGCTCGCCGAGCTGGTCGACGACACGTACGGCTTCATCGAGCAGTTCGCGCCGATCTTCGACCGGTTCCACGCCCAGACCAAGCCCAGCGACTGGCTGGAGGGCCTGGTGAAGGCCTACGTGGGTGACGGGTTGGCGGCCGACTTCTACCGTGAGATCGCCGCTTACCTCGATGCCGACACCCGCGAGCTGGTGCTCGAGACGCTCAGCGGGACCGGACACTCCGACTTCGTCGTCGAGGCGATCCGCGGCGCGATCGAGGAGGATCCGCGCATCGGTGGACGGCTCGCCCTGTGGGGTCGACGGCTGATGGGCGAGGCGCTCAGCCAGGCCCAGATGGTCGTCGCCGAGCGCGACGCGCTCAGCGCCGTCATGGTCGGCGGCGTCGACAGCCCGGGCCTGGACCTGGCCGGTATCGGTCGCATGTTCACCCGCATCACCGAGTCCCACGCCGCCCGGATGGACAAGCTGGGGTTGGCGGCCTGACCGAGCTCGCCGGCGAGCGAGCGTCACGCCGAGCCAGACAGCGGATCGACCGTGAGCGCATCGCGGCGCAGCCGCCGTCCAGCAAGTACCGCACCTCGCCACGCCTCACGCTGGGTGTTCGCCGCGTGGGTTCACGCTGCGCCCGCGCTGACCTGCACCCGCGCGCAGAGCGCGCTCGTGCCGGTCAGCCGGCGACCATGCCGAAACCGACCTTGCGGCCGGTGTCGGAGGTGAAGTCGAGGTAGGCGACTTTCTTGGCCGGCACGGCGACGGTGCGTCCCTTGTCGTCGGCCAGGGTGAACACGCTCTCGTCGGCGACGGCCTTGGTGAGAGCGTCGAGCACGGCCTGCGGTTCTGCGTCGGTGCTGATGGACAGTTCGCGGGGGACGTCCTGGACCCCGATCTTGACCTCCACAGTCATTCCTCTCCTTCGTTGCTGGGCTCGCCGTCCAGGCGATGATCGCCGGAGGTCCGGGGCTCACGCCCCCGACCCGCATCGCGATCCTGGGGGAAGCCGCCGATCCCGCGCCAGGCGAGGCCGGCTACCAGCTCGATCGCCTCCGACCGGCTCATGCGGGCTTGGCGGGTCATCCAGTTCTGAGCGCCGACGTGACCCATGCCGACCAGGCTGACGGCCAGCAGGTGCGCGGCGTCCAGGGGTAGGCCGGTGTCCTCACGGATCACCTCGGCGATCGCCGATGCGCTCTCGTCGACGACCCGGTCGATCTGGCGACGCACGTCGGGATCGTTGGTCAGGTCCGACTCGAAGACCAGGCGGAACGCAGCCCCTTGATCGGCGACGTAGTCGTACCACAGCTCCATCGTCGCGCGGACTCGCTGACGGTTGTCCGTCGTGGAGGCCAGCGCGTCGCGGACTCCCGCGATGACGGTGTCGCAGGACGACTCCAGCAGTGCCAGGTACAGGTCGAGCTTGCCCGGGAAGTGCTGGTAGAGCACCGGCTTGGACACGCCCGCGCGGTCGGCGATCTCGTCCATCGACGCTGCGTGGTACCCCTGCTCGACGAACACCTCGAGCGCGACGTCGAGCAGCTGGGCGCGACGGGCGGAGCGGGGTAGTCGTCCCGATCGGGGACGGGCGTCGATGGCGTCGGTCACGCGGCCAGCCTACTCATCGGTTCGCAATGCGGACGGGCGACCGGCCGGTGTCGCACCTGGGGAACAATGGCGGTCGTCGTGGTGTTGCACTTGACACCGAAACCCGAGGAGTACAACGTGGTCGCCCCACTCGTGGAACCCGCCGACGAGCTCACGATCGATGAGGTTCGTCGCTACAGCCGCCACCTGATCATCCCCGACGTGGGCATGACGGGTCAGAAGCGCCTGAAGAACGCCAGGGTGCTGGTCATCGGCGCCGGTGGCCTGGGCAGTCCGGCGCTGCTCTACCTGGCCGCAGCCGGCGTCGGCACGCTCGGCATCATCGACGACGACGTGGTCGACGAGTCGAACCTGCAACGTCAGGTGATCCACGGTCAGTCCGACATCGACAAGCCGAAGGCCGTCAGTGCCGCCGAGTCGGTCGCCGAGGTCAACCCGTACGTCACGACGATCGTGCACAACGAGCGCCTCGACAACGACAACGTCCTGGAGATCTTCAGTCAGTACGACCTGATCCTGGACGGCACCGACAACTTCGCGACCCGCTACCTGGTCAACGACGCCGCGGTGATCCTCGGCAAGCCGTACGTATGGGGCTCGATCTACCGCTTCGAGGGCCAGGTCAGCGTGTTCTGGGCCCAGGAGGGCCCGCAGTACCGCGACCTGTACCCGGAGCCGCCGCCGCCCGGCATGGTGCCGTCGTGCGCCGAGGGCGGCGTGCTGGGTGTGCTGTGCGCGTCGATCGGTTCGATCATGGTCACCGAGGCGATCAAGCTCATCACCGGCGTCGGCGATCCGTTGATCGGTCGACTGATGGTCTACGACGCGCTGGAGATGCGGTACTCCACGCTGAAGATCCGGCGCGACCCGAACGGTGTCGTCCCGACCGAGCTGATGAGCGACTACGACGCGTTCTGCGGAGCGGTCAGCGACGAGGCTGCCGAGGCGGCAGCCGATGCGACCATCTCGGTCACGACGCTCGACGGCTGGTTGAAGGAGCGCGCCGACGGCGGCCGCGACTTCGTCCTGGTCGACGTGCGGGAGCCCAACGAGTACGAGATCAACAAGATCCCCGGCTCGGTGCTGATCCCCAAGGGCGAGATCCTCAACGGCAAGGCGTTCGACCAGCTGCCCCAGGACAAGCAGATCGTGCTGCACTGCAAGTCCGGCGTGCGTTCGGCCGAGGCCCTGGCCGTGCTGAAGGGCGCCGGCTACTCCGACGCGGTGCACGTGGGCGGCGGCGTCGTCGCCTGGGTCAACCAGATCGACCCCAGCCAACCCAGCTACTGACCCCCTCGCGAGTCCCTCATTCCCGCTCGCGAGTCACCAATTCCCTCTCGCGAGTCACTCCATGTGACTCATGAGTGGGAATACGTGACTCGCGAGCGGGAATAGGGTTCGGGTATGGACGAGGCGTACGTCGAGCGGGTGCTGTCGCTGATCGAGCAGATCCCGATCGGCAAGGTGCTGCCGTACGGGCGCATCGCCGAACACCTCGCTGCGGGATACGGTCCGCGGTACGTCGGCCGGATCCTGAACCTGCACGGGCACGGCGTGCCGTGGTGGCGCGTCCCGCGCGCTGACGGCTCGCTGCCGCCGGCGCTGATGGGCGAGGCCCAGGTGCACTGGCAGGAGGAGGGCACGCCGGTCCGCAACGGCCGCGTCGACATGACGCGCGCACTGTGGAAGATCGACCGGTGAGTGTCCGCCCCGTCTGGTGAGATGGGGTCGATGGCCGTTCAGTACGTCCGCGCCCCCGAGCGCGAGTCCCCCCGCCCCCCGACACTCGACGACGCGCAGCAGGCCGTCGTCGACCACCCGGGTGGCCCGCTGCTGGTGCTCGCCGGGCCGGGCACCGGCAAGTCCACGACGCTGGTCGAGGTCGTCGCCGACCGGGTCCTCAATCGCGGCTTCGACCCCGACCAGATCCTGGTGCTGACGTTCAGTCGCAAGGCCGCCGACGATCTGCGCGGCCGTGTGGCCTCGCGGCTCACCGAGACCTCGGCCGTCGTCGACACGATGACCTTCCACTCGTTCTGCTACGCGCTGGTGCGGCGGTACTCCTCGCCCGAGGAGTTCGTCCGTCCCGTGCAGCTGATGAGCGCCCCGGAGCAGGAGGCCGTGATCCGCGAGCTGGTCCAGGGCTCCGACCCGCTGGCCTGGCCCGAACGGCTGCGTCCGGCCCTGCGCACGCGGGGGTTCGCGGCCGAGCTGAACGGGCTGTTCGGGGCAGCGAGCGTGCAGGACCTGGGCTCTGACGGGCTGGCCGAGGTGGCTCGGCGAGAGCGCCGCGACGACTGGGCCGCCGCGGCACGGTTCTTCGAGGAGTACAGCGGCGTCGTCGCGTTGCAGAACAAGTCCGACTACACCGATGTCGTGGTCCAGGCGGTTCGGCTGTTGCGCGATCCCGCGGTGCGCGACGAGATGCGCGCGCAGTACCGCCTGGTCGTCGTCGACGAGTACCAGGACACCGACCCGCTCCAGGTGCAGCTGTTGCAGGAGCTGGCCGGCGACGGTCGCGACCTGATCGTCGTCGGAGACCCCGACCAGGCGATCTATGCGTTCCGCGGGGCCGACGTGCGGGGGATCGTCGACTTCCCGCGGCAGTTCGCCGGTGCGTCCGGTCCTGCCGAGGTCATCGCGTTGCGGACCACCCGCAGGTTCGGTCCCGGCATCCTCGAGGCGACCCGCGCCATCGCCCAGCGCATCGGCACCCCGGGCTTGCCCGCCGACCTGCTCAAGCAGCTCCGCGCCCTCCAACCGCACGCCGAACGCGGTGGCGACGTCGACGTCCGCACCTACGTCTCGGCCGTCGCGGAGGCCGAGGACATCGCCCGACTGCTGCGCGAAGCCCACGTGACCGGCGACCCCGAGACCTCGATCGGCTGGGGCGACATGGCGGTGTTGGTTCGCACCTCCGCGGAGCTGGGCCGGCTCGAGCGAGTACTGGTCGCGCACGGCGTGCCGGTCGAGGTGGCGGGCGACGAGATCCCGCTGGCAGCCGAATCGGCCGTGCGGGCCCTGCTGGCCGCCGTCCGCGTCGCCGAGCACGTCGCGCACGGCCGGCCGATCCCGGTCGACGAGGCACTGGCGCTGCTCACCGGTCCCATCGGACAGCTCGACGCCGCCGACCTGCGACGCGTGAGCCGCCACCTGCGTGCTGCGGACCGCGACGACCCCGACGGACCCCGCTCGTCGCACGAGCTGCTCGCACAGGCGCTCGCCCACCCGGTGGAGGTCACGTCGCGGTCCGGCTCGCCGGCCACGGTGGCAGCGCTCGATCGCACTCGACGGCTCGGTGAGGCGGTTCGGCGTGCCGCCGTGCAGATCGTCGACCGGGACGCGCCCGAGCACGTGCTGTGGACGATGTTCACCGCCACCGACTGGAGGGCCCGGCTCGTGGCAGCCTCGGAGTCAGGCGGTGACGGGAGCCTGCGGGCGCACCGCGATCTCGACGCGCTGGTGGCGCTGTTCCAGCGCGCCGCGTGGTCGGAGGCGTCCGGCTCCAAGCGCGACATCGGCACGTTGATCGACGACCTGCAGGCCCAGCAGATCCCGGCCGACACGTTGACCGACACGGGTGTGCGCGGCACGTCGGTGCGGCTGATGACGGCGCACCGCTCGAAGGGTCTGCAGTGGCGGCTGGTCGTCGTCGCAGGCGTCCAGGAAGGTGGCTGGCCGATCACGCGGCCCAACGGCACGGTGCTGCAGCGCGAACGACTCGGCCGCGCGGGGCTCGTGGCTCCGGCGCCGGTGTCGGCCCGGTTGGCCGACGAACGGCGACTGTTCTACGTCGCCTGCACCCGGGCGATCGACCGTCTGGTCGTCACGGCAGTGGCCAGCAACGACGCCGACGGCGAGCAACCGTCACGGTTCGTCTCCGAGCTCGTCCCGTTCGTCACGCAAGGCGATCCGCAGGCACCGCGCCCGCGGCCGCGGCACCCGTTCAGCCTGCGTGGCGTCGTGGCGCGGCTGCGCTACCTGCTCGAGACGAGCGACGACCCCCTCGTGCGTCACGGAGCCGCCACCCGACTGGCCCGGTTGGCCGATCACGGTACGTGGGCCACGCGCGCGGCCGACCCCGATCGGTGGTGGGGGACTCGCGAGCTGACCAGCAACGACGTACCGGTGGTTGCGGTCGATCAGCCGGTCGCGCTCAGCGGCAGCACGGTCGACGGTCTGATGACGTGCCCGTTGAGCTGGTTCCTCAAGCACGAGGTGCACGGCGAGTCCGGCACCACAGCCGCGCAGGGGTTCGGCTCGATCGTCCACGCCATCGCCGCTGACGTCGTGCGCCGCGCGTCCGATCCGGATCCGGAGCAGATGGCAGCCACCCTCGACCGCATCTGGAGCCATCTGGAGTTCAGCGCACCCTGGATCGGCCGTCGCGAGCTGGAGCAGGCACACGCGGCGCTCGGCCGGTTCGCCCGGTGGCACGCCGAGCGGGGACGTACGCCGCTGGCCGCCGAGCACCGGTTCCGGGTCACGATCGACCTCGACGGTGACAGCGTCGTGATCCGTGGCTCGATGGACCGCGTCGAGATCGACGCCGACGGAGCCGTGCACGTGGTCGACCTGAAGACCAACAAGCACGCCCCGACCTCGGCCGAGGTTTCCGAGCTGCCGCAACTGGGCGTGTACCAGCTGGCGGTCGAGCACGGCGCCGTCGAGGAGCTGGCGCCGGGTGCCCGAGCCGGTGGCGCCGAGCTGGTCCAGCTCCGAGATGCGGCCGGTGACCTGCCCAAGGTGCAACGGCAGGACCCGCCCGGCGCCGACGAGCCGTTCTTCGCCGTGCAGCAGGTCGCCGAGTCGCTGCGCATCGTGCGTGCCGAGGACTTCGTCGCGACACCGTCGGAGAAGGCGTGCGGGTACTGCGCGTTCACCACCGTGTGCCCCGCACAAGCCGCAGGTGCGACGACGGTCGGCATCAGGCAGGTGCGACGGTGAAGGTCCGCGACGAAGCACACTTGTGCACGCTGCTCCAGATCGATTTCAGCCCCGAGCAGCTCGGCGCCATCACGGCACCGGCGGACCGGCCGCAAGCCATCATCGCCGGCGCCGGGTCCGGCAAGACCACCGTCATGGCGGCGCGCGTCGTCTGGCTGGTCGGACACGACGGCATCGACCCCGGCCGCATCCTGGGGCTGACGTTCACCAACAAGGCGGCCGGCGAGCTGGGTGAGCGGGTGCGGACCGCCCTGCGGACGCTCGGTTCCGACGTCGCTGCCGAACCAGGTGCCGATGTCGCCGAGCCCACCGTCTCGACGTACCACGCGTTCGCCGGTCAGCTGATCAGCGAGTTCGGGCTGCTCATCGGCCTGGAACCCGATCTGAGGCTGCTGGCTGACGCCACCCGATTCCAGCTCGCGGCCCGAGCCGTCTCCACCTACGACGGCGACCTGCGCGAGATCAGCACGCACGTACCCACGCTCGTCCTGGCCTTGCTGGGCCTCGAGGGACAGCTCGCCGAGCACCTGGTGCGCACCGACGACGTGCGATCCCACGCCACCCGCGTGATCGCCGAGGTCGAGGCCACGCCGGTGCGACGCAAGACCAAGCAAGCACCGGGCTGGTCGACGAGCAACGCGGCAAGCGTGTTGTCGGCGGCACGCCGTCGAATCGAGCTGACATACCTGGTCGATCGTTATCGCGACCTGAAGGCCGAGCACGGGCTGATGGACTTCAGCGACCAGATGTTGTGGGGTGCGCAGCTGGCCGAGGTCGCCGAGGTGGCTGAGGAACTACGCGACCGGTACGACGTCGTGCTGCTCGATGAGTACCAGGACACGTCGGTCGCCCAGCACCTGCTGCTGCAGCGGCTGTTCGCCGGCCGTGGAGTGACTGCGGTCGGCGACCCGGCCCAGAGCATCTACGGCTGGCGCGGCGCGGCGGCCGGCAACCTGCTGTCCTTCCTGGACGACTTCCCGGGTGCCGACGGTGCGCGTGGCCTGTCCCACTCGCTGCACGTCACGCGGCGGTGTGCTCCGGAGGTCATCGAGATCGCCAACCAGATGGCCGAGGAGTTCTACCGACAGCCCGACGTCGACATCACGCCGCTGCGGGCGGCGCCGGAGAACCGAGCGGGTCGCGTGACGGCCGCGCTGCACTCGACGGTCGACGACGAGATCGCCGACCTGGTGCACCGGATCCTCGACGAGCACGCCGCCGGGACGCCGTGGCGCGAGATCGCTGTCCTGGTCAGGGTCGGCAAGGAGAACGGCGCGATCGTCGAGGCGCTTCGCTCCGCGGGGGCGCCGGTCGAGGTCGTCGGCATGACGGGGTTGCTGCACCAACCCGAGGTTCGTGACGTGCTCAGTGTGCTGGAGCTGCTGCACGACGTCACGGCCAATCCCGCGGCGATCCGCTTGCTGACCGGTCCACGGTGGCGGTTGGGGTCGCGCGACCTGGCCCTGCTGGGCAAACGGGCCGCGGCGTTGGGAGGTCGCGACGCCGCCGGCACGGATGGTGAGTCCCCCGACGAGATCCTGGCCCGCGAGCTCGCAGCCGCGGTCGAGGGTGTCGATCCGGCCGACATCGTGTCGTTGGCCGAAGCCGTCGACGATCCTGGCGACCTGCCGTACTCGATCCAGGCCCGAGATCGCTTGGCCGAGCTCGCCGCACTGCTGCGTCATCTGCGCGCGCACCTGGGTGAGCCGTTGGTCGACCTGGCCCGGCGTGTCGTCACGGCCTTGGACCTCGACGTCGAGCTCGCGGTGCGGCCCGACGGCATCGGTCCTGACAACGTCGCGGCGCTCCTCGATGCCATCGCGGGATACGCCGAGAACGATCGCTATGCGGATCTGGCCGGTCTGATGGCGTATCTGGAGGCCGAGGACGAGTACGCCGGTGGTCTGGAGGTCGCCTCGCCGAGCGAGTCCGACTCGGTCAAGGTCTTGACGGTGCACAAGGCCAAGGGTCTGGAGTACGACGCGGTGTTCGTGCCGCTGCTGTCCCAGACGGTCTTCCCCTCCGACCGCGGCCGTCCGCGCTGGCACGGCCGCATCGACACCCTGCCGGTCGAGCTGCGCGGCGACCGCGGCAGCCTGCCCGACGTCGAGGAGTGGACGAATCAGGCACTCGAGGACTTCAAGGCCGACTGGAACGCCGAGGCGTTGCTCGAGGAGGACCGGCTGGCGTACGTGGCGTTCACCCGCGCTCGACGGCGGCTGCACGTCAGCGGCCACCACTGGGCCCGCACTCGCATCAAGCCGATCGGACCTTCGTCGTACCTCACAGGTGTGCACGAGTGGCTGCGGAATCGCGGTGAGTCGGTGGGTCCGTGGGCTCCGGCGCCGGCCGACGACGACGTCAACCCGCTGATCGGCTCCGGCGAGGTCTACGCCTGGCCCGTGCGCCTCGGTGGGTTGGAGACGCGACGCGCGGCCGCCGCAGCCGTCACCGCGGCTCGCGAGGGCCGACTAGCCGATCCCGACGCCACGGTCGGGTCCGTCGACGCCGATGGTCGCGACGAGCTGCTGCGGATCGACGCTGAGCTCGATCTGCTGCTGGCCGAGGCGACCGAGCGGGAGTCCCCGGTGCGTCAGGTGCAGGTTCCAACGGTGTTGTCCGCGACGGCGACCATGGCGCTGGCGCACGACGAGGAGGCCTTCCTGCGGCAGCTGGCGCGGCCGGTTCCGCGGCGCCCGTCGCCGGCGGCACGATTCGGCACCCGCTTCCACGCGCTGATCGAAGCCCATTACGGACAACAGGCCCTGCTCGACCCCACCGACCTGCCCGGCCAGGGCGACCTCGGCATCGATTCCGATCCGGAGCTGGACGAGCTGTTCGAGGCGTTCGTCCGCAGCGAGTACGGCAACCGCACCTCCGTCGCGATCGAGGCGCCGTTCGCGCTGCGGCTGGCCGGTCGGCAGATCATCGGTCGCATCGACGCGGTCTTCGACGACGGGGCAGGTGGGTTCGAGGTCGTGGACTGGAAGACCAACGCCGAGCGGTCGGCCGACCCGCTGCAACTGGCGATCTACCGGTTGGCCTGGGCCGAGCAACGCGGTCTCGATCCCGCCGCGGTCACCGGCGCGTTCGTGTACGTGCGACTTGGCGACACGGTCCGGTTCGACGATCTGCCCGGACGAGCCGAGCTCGAGACGCTGCTCAGCAGGTGACGGCTCGCGGCGGCGGGCCGGCGGACTACCGTGTCGCTGTGGACTTCGCCTTCGACCGATCGACTCATGACCGTGCTGCTCATCTACGCAAGGACGACGCCTGGCGCGACGCCGACGGCGAGCTGAAGGTCTTGGTGCTCGGTGGTGAGCACGTCGCCACGGTCGACGGCGGCACGATTCGCTGGGTCGTGGGCGACCAGGTGCCGGACGGCGAGTGGGCGTTCCTGGGTTATCGCGACGGGGTCCGCTACGCGGCCGTGATGGTCGATCGCGTGCCTGCGGACCTGCAGCCACAGAGCCTGCGGATGATCGGGCCCACCCTGGACCCGGACGAGGCGTCGGCCGCGGTGCATGCGGTGGGACTGGCGCGCTGGCACCAGAACCACCGGTTCTGCGCGAAGTGCGGCCGGCCCACGCAGGTGGCCGCCGCCGGGCACGAACGGGTGTGCGCGACGTGCGGTGCGCACCACTTCCCGAGGACGGACCCGGCGGTCATCATGCTGATCACCGACGAGCAGGATCGGGCACTGCTCGGCCGTCAGGCCGCCTGGCCCGAGGGTCGGTTCTCGACGCTGGCCGGGTTCGTCGAACCGGGTGAGTCGCTCGACGACGCGGTGCGGCGCGAAGTGCTCGAGGAGGTCGCGATCGAGGTCGGCGAGGTGACGTACGCCGGCAGTCAACCCTGGCCGTTCCCGTCGAGCCTGATGCTGGGGTTCTTCGGCCGCGCGACTACCGACGACATCCAGGTCGACGCCGACGAGATCGTCGAGGCGCGCTGGTTCACCCGGGACGAGGTGACCGAGTTGACGACCTCGAGGGAGCTGCTGCTGCCGCCGAACGTGTCGATCTCACACGCACTGATCCAGGCGTGGCACCAGGGGCCGCTGACCACGTCGTGGTGACGGCTCCGCGCCTGCGTGTCGTGGGCGCCGACGTCACTCGGCCAGCTGCGTGGCTCCCAGCAACAGGGACTGGCGCTTCTGGTGGACCGTGAGGTAGCGCAGCCCGTCGGGGCCACCCTCGAACGCACGCTGGGAGCGTCGCGGCAGCCAGAGCAGCTGGCCCGGGATCAGGTCGATGCGTCCGGTCTCCGTGGTGAGCACGCCGGAGCCGGCCAGGACGTGCAGCATGACGTCCAGGTCGGGGCCGACGTGGGAGTCGATGGTGTGCCCGGGTGCCACCGCGATGACGTTCGCGTCGAGGTCGCGTGGGCTCATCGTCAGCTTCCAGACCGCGCCGAGGGCGTCGGCCTCGGCCGGGAGGTCGGTCGTGTCGAGCAGCACGCGCGGCAGGGCGGTCGAGGCCGTCTTGGTGATCTTGATGCGCCAGTCGCGCATCTGGGTGTTGAGGTACTCCCAGTCGTAACCGCCGGGGAAGTCGCGCTCGAACTCGTCGCGCAAGTGCTTCGGATCGTGGTCGTTGACGAGCACGAAGGCTTCACCGACGGCCAGATCGCCGAAGGTCGTGAAGATCGTGGGGTGCTTGTCGGGTTTGCGCATACCGCGGACGTCGAGCTCGCGCAGGTCGGAATTCACCAGTGTCGCCCTTCTGAATTAATACAAGGAGATCTTGTGTAAACTGTAGGACATGACATACGTGATCGCGCAACCGTGTGTCGATGTGATGGATCGGGCTTGCGTCGACGAGTGCCCCGTGGACTGCATCTACGAGGGCGGCCGCTCGCTGTACATCCACCCCGACGAGTGCGTCGACTGCGGCGCCTGCGAACCGGTGTGCCCGGTCGAGGCGATCTTCTACGAGGACGACGTCCCCGCGGCCTGGGAGCCGTTCCTGGGTGACAACGCGGCGTTCTTCTCCCAGGTGCTACCCGGCCGTGACGCACCGCTCGGTTCGCCCGGAGGGGCGAGTCGGCTGGGACCGCTGGGGGTCGACACCCCGCTGGTGGCGGGACTTCCGATCCAGGACGTGCTGGAATCGACCTCATGAGTCGGGAGTCGGCGAGCCGAACGGCGGTGCTCGACGTGCTGCGTGCGCGCGACACCGCTGCGACGGCGGCCGACCTGGCCGGTGAGCTCGACGTGCACGTCAACACCGTCCGTTTCCACCTGGACCGCCTGGTCGAGGACGGCAGGGTCGAGCGTGCCGCTCTGGCCGCCGGGTCACCCGGGCGTCCGGCCTTCGGCTACCGGATCGTGCGCCAGATGGATCCTTCGGGACCCCGTCGATTCGCCGAGCTGGCCACGGTGCTGACCGAGGACCTCGCCGGCCGGCCGGACGGCGATCGCCACGCGGCTGCGCTGGGCCGGTCGTGGGGGGCTCGGATGGTTCGCGACGAGGCCGGTGGGGGCTCACTGGTCGACCTGCTGGACGAGCTGGACTTCGCTCCCGACACCCCCGTCGTCGACGACTCGGTGATCCGGTTGCGCCACTGCCCGTTTCTGGAGCTGGCGCAGGAGCACCGCGAGATCGTCTGCTCGATCCACCTTGGCTTGATGCAGGGGGCCCTGCAAGAGTGGGGGTCCGATCTGGCCGTCGAGCGTCTCGAGGCGTTCGTCGAACCGGATCTGTGCTTGGCTCACATCACCCGAACCGAGGAGTCCCGATGACCGAACCGGTGTCCATTCCGGCCCTGGCCGACGAGCACCTGGAGCTGGCTCACGCCGCGTCGTCCGGGCGGAGCGCGCACACGTTGCACGGCGGTCGTCAGCGCCAGCTGAGGCACACGCTCATCGCCCTCGTGGGCGGTCGCGCTCTCGGCGAGCACTCGGCCCCGGGCGAGGCGACGATCCACGTCCTGCGCGGGCGGGTGCGGTTGCGCGCCGGGGAGGAGCTGTCCTGGGAGCTGGGCTTCGGCGACCACATGGACATTCCCGCCGAACGTCACGACCTGGAGGCCTTCGAGGACGCCGTGGTCCTGCTGACAGTCGTCGTCGGCAAGCACTGACCTCGTGGGTCGACGTCGGGCGACCGCTGCGGCGACCGTGCTGTCGGTGGCCGGTGCGGTGTGCATCGTGGCCGGCGGGTTGGTCGCGGCCGTCACCGGCCCGCTCGATCTCGACCACGGCAGCTGGGTCGCGGCCTACCTGGTGCTGGTCGGCGGGGTGATGCAGTACGTCATGGGTTGGTCCCGTGACCCGTCGACGCCACCGTCCGGTCGCGGCTGGACGGCCGTGGTCGGCTGGAACGTCGGCAACGCCCTGGTCATCAGCGGTGTCCTGACCGACCGCACCTGGCTCGTCGACGCCGGTTCGGCGCTGCTGGTCCTCGTGCTGCTGATCGCCGTCCGCGAGGCGGTCGGACAGCACGGTGATTGGTCAGCGGCGCTGGCTCGTACGTCGGTGCGCACCGGTTACGTGGCGCTGGCGGCCTTCGTGGCGGCCAGCATCCCGGTCGGCATCGTGCTGGCCCACCTGCGGCACTGACGCAACGTCAGGCGGTCTCGGCGAGCTTGGCCTTGACCTGGGCGACCGACGGATTCGTCAGCGACGACCCGTCGGAGAACACCAGGGTGGGGACCGTCTGGTTGCCGCCGTTGGCCTGTTCGACCACCTGAGCCGAGTCGGGGTCGGCCTCGATGTCGATCTCGGTGAACTCGATCCCCTCGCGCTCCAGCTGCGACTTCAGACGGTGGCAGTATCCGCACCACGGAGTCGAGTAGAGAGTGAAGCCGGCGGTCATGGAGTCATCCTTCAGGTCGTGACGCTACGTCGGCCACACGCCGACACCTGGTGCAACGTTGCCCGGGCGTCGGTCATTCCCGACGCTCGCCGACGTGTCGGAGCCGGTCGGTAAGGTCGGTCTCGGATCCGATGGCGGGTCCGGAGTCGTCTGGAGGATGCGCGTTGCCCGAACCCGCTGAGCTGCTCGACGGTCTCGACCCGGAGCAACGGGCCGTCGCCGAGGCGGTTCGGGGCCCCGTCACCGTCATCGCGGGCGCGGGCACCGGCAAGACGCGCGCCATCACCCACCGCATCGCCTACGGCGTGGCCACCGGGCTCTACGATCCGCGGGAGGTCCTGGCGGTCACCTTCACCACGCGCGCCGCGGGTGAGATGAGGTCGCGCCTCGCGCACCTGGGAGCACCGGGTGTCCAGGCGCGCACGTTCCACTCCGCTGCCTTGCGGCAGGCCCGCTACTTCTGGCCGCAGGCCGTGGGGGGCGAGTTCCCGCAGATCATCGAGTCCAAGTTCGGTCTGGTCGGCGCAGCGGCCAGGCAGGTCGGGATCACTGTCGACCAGGCGCTGATCCGCGACCTGGCGTCCGAGGTGGAGTGGGCCAAGGTCAGCACGGTGCGTCCCGACGCCTATCCGCGAGCCGCCCAGGAGCACCGGCGTGAGGTCGCCGACCTGCGACCCGACCAGGTCGCCGACGTCCTGCGCGCCTACGAGGAGGTCAAGGGCTCCGAACGCATCGACATGGAGGACATCCTGCTCGTCACCGCGAGCATCCTGTCCGACCACGACCGCATCGCCGCCGAGGTGCGGCGGCAGTACCGCTGGTTCGTCGTCGACGAGTTCCAGGACGTCAACCCGCTCCAGGCATGGCTGCTCGACCTGTGGCTGGGCGGGCGGGAGGACGTCTGCGTCGTGGGCGACCCGTACCAGACGATCTACTCCTTCGCCGGAGCCTCGCCCACGCTGTTGACCTCCTTCGCGCAACGGTTCGACGACGGCGAACGCATCGAGCTGGTGCGCAACTACCGGTCGACGCCGCAGATCGTCTCGGTCGCGAACGCGGTGTTCGATCGCCGCAACGGCGGTGGGGTGGTGCTGCAGCCGCAACGCGAGGCCGGTGACCCCGTCACGTACGTCGGACACCCCGACGAGCCCAGCGAGGCCCAAGCGGTCGCCAACGAGATCGCCCTGCTGCACCGGCGCGGTGTCGCCTACCGCGACATCGCGATCCTCTATCGCATCAACGCGCAGTCCGAGGCGTACGAGGAAGCGCTCGGCGAGCACGGCATCCCGTACACCCTCCGCGGCGGGGAAGGGTTCTTCCGCCGTGCCGAGGTCCGACAGGCCGTCGCCCTGCTGCGGGCCGACGTGCAGAGCACGGCAGCCGATGCCCACGAGGGGCTCGTCGATCACGTGCGCAACATCTTGGCCGGCATCGGCTACAGCGACACACCCCCCGCCGGTGCGGGGGAGACGCGCAACCGGTGGGAGTCGTTGCGCGCGATCGTGTCGATGACCCGCGATCTGGTCGAGGCCGATCCGCAGGCCGGGATGCCCGAGCTGGTGCTTGATCTGCAGCGCCGTTCCGAGGCGGCGCACGCACCGACTGCCGACGGCGTGACCCTCGCGACGATCCACTCGGCCAAGGGATTGGAGTGGGAGGCGGTGTTCTGCGTCGGCATGCAGGAGGGCACGGTGCCGAGCCCGTTCGCGCAGACGCCCGCGCAGATCGAGGAGGAGCGGCGGTTGTTCTACGTCGCGGTCACCCGGGCACGACAGGTGCTGATGATCTCCTGGGCCGCCGCGCGACGGGCCGGTGGACGAGGCCAGCGCCCGCCCACCCGCTTCCTCGACGCCCTGCTGCCGGCGAACCACGAGTCGCGGCGGACCCAACGTGAACCGCGACAACGGCGGGTGGCCAGGTGTCGGGTCTGCAACCAGATTCTCGCCGTCGCCGATCGACCCAAGGGGCGCTGCGCGGACTGCCCGTCGACCTACGACGAGGACCTGTTCGAGGCCTTGCGCCAGTGGCGCGCCCGAGAAGCCAAGGCGATCGGCAAACCGGCCTACGTCGTGTTCACTGACGCCACGTTGCAGTCCATCGCCGAGATGAAGCCCGGCGACGCCACCGCGCTGCAGCACGTGCCCGGCATCGGCCCGGCCAAGATCGAGAAGTACGCCGACGCCGTCCTCGACATCGTCACCTCCCACTGACGGTCGCCAGGGAGCCGGAACCGCGGTCGCCAGGGAGCGTAGCGACCGTGAGCGTAGCGAGGCGTGCGCTGGCGTCCCCGACAGTCTCGCGCGCGGAGCGCGCTCGCGGTCAGTGAAAACCGGGGAGGGACTCCTCAAGGATCGCGCGGAACGGGGCCGTCGCGCCGAGCTGGCTCAACACGCCGAGTCCACCGATCCACACGCGGTGGATCAACATGTACTCAGGTGGGAGGTTGAACTTCATCGCGAGCCCGATGCCGTCGGCTGTGGGTGCACTGACCCGCGTCATCTGCTCACGCAGCCACTCCCGGCTGAACGTGAACCGCTCGACCTGGACCGGCTCGACGAACGGGCCGAAGTAGCGGGCGATCGCTTCGGACTCGATCTTGACGCCGGGGAGCAGGAATCCGGCCTCACGCAGCCCCTCGCGGACGCCCTCGTAGTCCTCCTCGGCCGCCATCCGGATCAGGTCGCCCATCTCGGTCGGCAGTCCTTCGGGCAGGCGAGCGACCGCGCCGAAGTCGACGACCCCGAGACGTCCGTCGGTCATGATGCGAAAGTTGCCCGGGTGCACGTCGGCGTGCAGCATGCCCGCACGCTCAGGTCCGGCGAACAGGAACCGGGCGAACAGCTCGCCGTAGTGGTCGCGTTCGGCCTGCGTGCCGTCGGCGATGATCGACGCCAACGACCGGTCGGCGGGAATCCAGCGCGAGACCAGCAGACGCTCGGTGTGGTGCAGCGGTTCGGCGACCACGATGTCGGGATCGTCGGCGAAGGCCGTGAAGAACGCCGCCTGCGCGCCGGCCTCGAGCCGGTAGTCCAGCTCCTCGGCGACCCGCTCCTGCAGCTCGGCGACGAGCGGCTTGACGTCGAGTCCAGGCGCCAGCACGGCGAACAGGCGTGACAGCCGCGCGATCTGTCGCAGATCGGACTTCAGCGCCTTCGCGGCCCCGGGGTACTGCAGCTTGACGGCCACGTCGCTGCCGTCGGACCACACCGCACGGTGCACCTGCCCGATCGATGCGGCTGCAGCCGGAGCGTCGTCGAACGAGGTGAACAACGCGCGCCAGTCCGGGCCAAGCTCGGCGGCCAGCACGCGGTGGACCGTCTCGACCGGCATCGGGGGAGCGGCGTCCTGCAGCCGCGTCAGCGTCTCGCGGTAGGGGCCGATCAACTCATCGGGCAAGGCCGCCTCGAAGATGCTCATGGCCTGGCCGAACTTCATCGCGCCGCCCTTGAGCTGGCCCAGCACCGAGAAGATCTGGTCGGCCGTGCGCCGTTGGACGTCGCTGAGTACCGCTTGCGCGGGGGCGCCGACCATGCGTTTGCCGAGCCCCAGCGTCGTGCGGCCCGCGAACCCCACGGGCAGCGAGGCGAGCTTGGCGCCGCGCACGAAGGCGCTGCCTGCCATGGTGCGGTCACGACGCCCGAGGCGATCGGCGTCGGAGCCTCGATCGGACCGGTCCTCCGTCACGTGCCCAGGATAGTGCGACCGTCACGATCCGGACGCCGCGCCCATGAACAGCAAGGTGCACGGGCACCGGGGGTGGAACGCCACGGGCCGGACCTCACGAGCGTCGTGCTCGGGGCCGACGGCCAACACCGCGCCGAGCACGGGGCTTCGGCCGTCGAGGTGCCCCAGGATCGCCGCCGCCACCTCGACGGCTGCGGCCTGCAGCGTGAGGGCAGGCACCGCGGGCGGATTGTGGTGCGGCGAACGCCCTCCGAACTGGGGGACGAGCGCACTCCAGGCCCGGTCCCCGTCGGCGCGGTGCAGATCGTGGCAGCCGATGCAGGGCGAGGCGCCCGGCGTGACGCACGGCCCGATCCGTACGCGACGCTCGTCGCAGCGGACCACGAGGTGGTCCAGCCCCTGCGTGGCGGCGTCGGTGAACACGGTGCGGGGCGGTTCGGCCGAGGCAACGACGACCAGCAGGTCGGGCTCGGCGGTGTCGAGGTGGACGACACCGCACGCGCGCAGCAGGTCGCGGATGGTGTCGGCGAAGTGGGTGGTTGCCGCGTCGGCGTGGACGTCGACCCGGTACTGCGCGCGTTCGGTCACCGGCGTCGGGTCGGGGTGCTGGGCGCGGCACTCGCGCCACGCGACGGGGCTCCACCCGCGAGCATCGACGACGGCGCCCAGCGCAGCCAGCTCACGGACCGTTCCGTGAGGGTCGTCCAGCAAGGGGTGGAGGCGCGCCACGTCGGCGACCTCGGCCGTCCCGTCCAGCGACAGCAGGAATCCCATCAGTCCTGGTCGGTCGGCCACCACGAAGCCCGGCGACGTGCCGATCTGCAGGTGGTGTCGGTCGCGCCGTAGCACCAGGGCGCCGGGGCGCAGCGCGGGGCGAGGGGCAGATCGAGGACTGGACATGGGTCCACGATGACCCGTTCGTGGCGGTGATGCGCCTCGGTTTCCACAGCCGAGCCGTCCGACGGCGACGAGGGCCCGATCGATCGGTGTGATCGACCGGACCCTCGTGGGAGTTCGGTGTGCGGCCGTCAGGCCTTGCCGAGGATGCGGTTCAGCTTGGTCCCGCATGTCGGGCAGGTGCCCTTGGCCATCCGGGTGCCCTTGTCGCTGACGTGGACCTCACCCGTCGCCTCGCGCTTCTCCTTGCACTTGACGCAGTAGAACTCGCCGCTCCATGTTTCCGCCATCGTCCGGCCTCCTTGCCAGCGGATCGCAGGACCACGACTGTGGTGCCCGTCACATCAAGCGTACGCAGTTCGGGCCGAAATCTCGGGATTGACCAGAAAGCCGTGACGAGCGGCGACCGCCGTCCACGGGGCCTCGGCGGTGCCGATTCGAACGAGTGGGCACCGGACCCTAGGTCCACAGCGGGGCCCGAGTCAACAGCTCGTGTGGACTGTTTGTCCACGCCTGTGGACAAAGCTGGGGACAAGGGTGTGCGAATCGCCGAGTGTGGTGTGGATCACGCCGTGGAAGAAGCGGGGAATCAACGAATTCGACGGCACAGCGATCCACGCTGACCAGCGCATACGTTGCCCACAGGGCTGTGGACGACGACTCGGATGTCGCGGGAAGCCTGCAGCCCGGAACGGCACGGTCCGCCGCTGTCGGAGCCGACGCCTACCGTGGAATTGTGGACGACATCGAGATCCGACGCAGCACCCGGCGCAAGCGCACGGTTCGGGCCTACCGTCAAGACGGTCGCACCATCGTGTTGATGCCGGCGCACCTGAGTACCGCCGAGGAGGAGCGACACGTGCGCGACCTCGTCGAGCGGCTCGAGCGGCGCGAGAAGCGCGAGAAGCGCCAGATCAGCTCCGACGCCGACCTGATGTCGCGCGCCCGCACCCTGTCGAGCACGTGGCTGGACGGCGTGCCCGATCCGGTGTCGGTGCGCTGGGTCGGCAACCAGAACAGCCGTTGGGGCTCGTGCACCGTCACCGAGCGCACGATCCGACTCTCCGACCGGCTCATCGGGATGCCGGCGTACGTCATCGACTACGTCCTGGTCCACGAGCTGGCCCACCTCGTCGAGGCCAACCACGGTCCGCGGTTCTGGGCGCTGGTCAGTCGCTATCCGCAGACCGATCGGGCCAAGGGATTTCTCGAAGGCGTCGCCTGGCAGCGGCAATGAGGTCGCGTACGTCCTGGTCGGTCGGCTCGGCCGGCTCGTCGCTGGGCCACCACGCCACGTCGTCGGACTCCGGTGAGCACTGCAGGTCGGTAACACCGTGGGCGATCGCCATGAACTGCACGTCGAGGTGGTGGGCCGGTTGCACGGGGCCGCAGAACGGCACCGCGTGGCGCGACAGCCGCAGCGGCACCGGGTCGACGGTCAGCTCGGTCAGTCCCGACTCCTCGGTCGCCTCGCGCAACGCGGCTGCGACGAGCGTCCGGTCGCCCGGTTCGCAGTGCCCACCGGTCTGCAGCCACAACCCGGCCTTGGCGTGACGGGTCAAGGCGACCTGGTCGCCATCCGGACTGATCACCAGGCAGCTCGCCGTCAGGTGGTCGGGGTGGCACTGGCGAGTCATCGCCGACGGTTCGGCTGCCAAGTGCGCCAGGTACAGCAGACGCAATGTCTCTTGGGCTTCGTCGGGAGCCCGCCACGCGGTGAGCACGGCCGTGGCGTCGGCGTGGAGGCTCACTCGCCGTCGAGCAGCCGTCCGAGTGCGGCGTCGAAGTCGTCGTCGGTGTCGGAGGCGGTGTCGCCGGTGGCGTAGCCGAGCGGGTCATCGAGGTCGGCAGCGGTCGGCATCAGGTCGGGGTGCGTCCAGGGCAGGTCTCGGGCCTCGGCGCCACGACGGTCGCGGACCGCGGCCCACAACGTGGCCGCCTCGCGTAGTCGCCGTGGGCGCAGCTCGAGGCCGACGAGCGACGCGAACGTCTGCTCGGCCGGTCCGCCGACCGCGCGGCGGCGACGCATCGCCTCGGCCAGGGCCGACGCGGACGGCATCGTCGTCGCGGTCGCCTGGCTGACGACCTCGTCGACCCAGCCTTCGACGAACGCCAGCAAGGACTCCAGCCGGTCGAGTGCACGCTGCTGCTCCGGGGTGCGCTGCGGATCGAAGATCCCGCTCTCCAACGCCTCCTGGACCTGCTCGGGTCGGCTGGGGTCGAGCCCGCTCAGCTGCGACTCGATCGCCGAGATGTCGATGCGTGTGCCGCGACCGAACTCCTCGATCGCCGTCAGCAGAGCCGACCGCAGCCACGGCGAGTGGGCGAACAGCCGCTGGTGGGCGCACTCGCGCAGCACCACGTAGAGCAGCACGTCCGATGAGCTGACTCCCAACCCTTCACCGAACGCCTCGATGTTCGACGGCAGGACGGCGGCCACCGCATCGGGGCCGAGCGGGATGCCGATGTCGGCCACCGAGAGCACCTCACCGGCCAGCTCGCCGAGGGCTCGGCCGATCTGCTGACCGAACATCGCGCCGCCCGCCTGGTTGAGCATGCCCAGCAGCGGGCCGGCCATCGCCTTGGCCTCCTCGGGGATCGCCTGGGACATCGCGCCGACCACGTGGGTGGCGATCGGCTCGACGAGGGTGTTCCACGTCGATGCCGTGTGCTCGACCCAGTCGGCGCGGCTCCATGCCGTGACGGTCGTGGCGCCGGCCGGGATCGTCGTGACCTGGTCGAGCCAGCTCTCGGCCAGCAGGGCGGCATCGGCCAACGCACCCCGTTGGGATGAGCTCGGGGTCGGATCGGCGCCGGCCGCCGAGACGGTGTGGCGTGCGACGTCCTTGGCCATCTCGAAGTTCACGGTGCCTTCGTGCGGTTCGAACATCCGCTGCATCTGGCCCATCAGCTGGCTCAGGTCGAACTGCCCGGAACCACCCGTGAAGGCGCTGAACATTTGCTCCAACGGTGTGCCCTTGAACGGGTTGTCGTCGGAGCTCGACGGGGTGTCGGCGTTGTCGTCATCGGCCATGACGTCCAGCGTACTGACCGCTGCGGCACTGCTCGGTGTCGTCGGTCCGTCCGGGTGGGAGGTGGCACGTAGGATTTCGGCGTGTCATCAGATCCCATGCAGCTCAGCCGCCGTTACGTGACGCGGCTCGTGGCTGCCCTCGGCCTCATCGCACTGACCTGCGTGGCCATGGTCATCCCGGTTCCGTACGTGACGATGAAGCCGGGCCAGGCCTTCGACACGCTGGGTGACTTCGACGGCAAGCCGATGTTCTCGTTCGAGGACGGCGTCAAGACGTATCCCACGTCGGGGACGCTGGACTTCACCACGGTCTCGATCACGTCGAACAACCACCACCTGCGCGTCGGTGAGCTGGTGAGGGCCTACTTCTCCGACGACGTCGCGGTCGTGCCGCGGGATCTGGTGTACCCCAAGGGCGAGACCGCCGAGCAGTCCAAGGCGGAGTCGGCCGCCTTGATGGACGGCTCGAAGGACTCCTCGAAAGTTGCCGCCTTGCGCGCGGCCGGCTACGAGGTGGGCGAGACCCCGATGATCGCGTCGGTCTCCGACGATGGCGCGGCCAAGGGAATCCTGCTACCGGGCGACCTGGTCGTCGCGGTCGACGGCGTCGACGTCGCGACCAACCAGGACGTCGTCGAGGCGGTCGGCAAGCGCGAACCGGGGGACGACGTCGATCTGGGCATCGTTCGCGACGGCGAGAAGCAGACCGTCACGATCACCACCCGTGCCGACGCAGAGGATCCGACGGTGCCACGCGTGGGGGTCGGCGTCGGCACCAAGTACGACTTCCCGTTCGAGCTCGACAACAACGTGGGGGATCAGATCGGCGGTTCCAGCGCCGGAACGATGTTCGCGCTGGCTATCTACGACCGACTCACCCCCGGCGCCCTCACGGGAGGCCTGCAGGTGGCCGGGACGGGAGAGATGAGCGCTGACGGCATCGTCGGCAAGATCGGCGGCGTGCAGCAGAAGATCGCCGGCGCGCACGCGGCCGGGGCACACGTGTTCCTCGTGCCGGCCGCCAACTGCGCCGAGGCGGTCGCCGGTGACACCCACGGCCTGCAGCTGGTCAAGATCACCACGCTCGACGACGCCATCTCCTCGCTCGAGGCGCTGGCGAATGACCCCGACGCGAAGGTGCCGACGTGCAGCTGATGCCCGATTCGCCGTTGCGGCGCGCCGCACTGGAGGTCGAGGCGCACGTCGGCGAGCAGGGGTGGGACCAACCGGCCCGCCTGTTCGCGTTGGTCTCGACCGGGGCGCTGCTGGAGCAGCAACCGCAGCTGGCCGGTCAGCTCAGCGGGGAGGGCTACACCGCGATCGAGCAGGAGGGTGCGGTCGAGCAGCGCGAGCTCGAACAGCTGTTGTCCGAGATCACCTGGCCCGATGCGGTCGAGGGGTGTGCCGCCGTGGTGGAGCGCGTCATGCTGCCACCGGAGGCCGAGGAGTCGCTGCCCGACGATCCGTACGACGCCGTCCAGGCAGCGGCGTCGCACCCGGATCGCACCGAGGTCCGTCTGGTCGCTGCCGTGCTGCGCGACGGCGACGCGCACAGTGCGGTCCGCGCACGCGAGCCCGAAACCGCCGAGCTGCTCGAGGGTCCCGATCTGGTGCCCGGGCTGATCGCACAATTGCGGCGCACATTCGATCCTTCGTGATCCGGCGGGCGACCCGGTAGGTGAGGCTCGGTAGGCTCAGGGGACAACGGCCGCCACGCGCGAGGTAGGAGACACGTGAGCGACATCTTCGGGACCCCACGACCCCGTCAGCCCCAGGGCGGCGGTGCGCCTTCGGGCGACGGACGGCGTCGCGTCCTGGTGCCGACCCTGATCACGCTGGCCGTGCTGCTGTTCCTCGGCTCCATCTTCGTCAACGTGTGGACCGACAAGCTGTGGTTCCAGTCCCTGGGCTACTCCAAGGTGTTCCGCAGCATCCTGTTCACCCGCATCAGCCTGTTCGTGGTGCTGGGTCTGCTGTTCGCCGCCTTCGTCGTGGCCAACCTCGTGATCGCGCACCGATTGCGTCCCGAATCGGTTCCGGCCCGGCGGGACGATCCGGCCTACCGGTACCGCACCGCTCTGACCCCGATCCTGAAGGTCGTCACGATCGCGATCGGTGTGTTGTTGTTCGCGTTCGCCGGTTCGGTGGCCTCCAGCCACTGGGACACCTTCCAGATGTGGCGCAACGGCACCCCGTTCGGCCAGACGGATCCGCACTTCGGCAAGGACATCGGGTTCTACGTCTTCGACTACCCGTGGCTGAGGTTCTTGTCGTCCTTCACGTTCGCGATGCTGGTCGTGACGATCCTCGCGACGGTCTTCGTGCACTACGTCTTCGGTGGCGTCCGGATCGCCGGCCGTGGTCCGCGGCTGACTGGACCCGCGGGCATCCACCTGTCGATCCTGGTCGGCCTGATCATCTTGTCGCGGGGGTTCTCCTACTGGCTGGATCGGTTCGGACTGGCCATCGGGTCGTCGGGTCTGTTCGACGGCATCGGCTACACCGACGCGAACGCACGGATTCCCAGCAAGAACATCCTGATCGGCGTCGCGATCGTGTGCGCGTTGTTGTTCTTCGCCGCCGTGGTGATCCGGTCGTGGGTGCTGCCGGCGATCGGTCTGGGCCTGCTGGCCCTGACATCGGTGCTGATCGGCGGCATCTGGCCGGCGGCGATGCAGGCCTTCCAGGTCAAGCCGTCCGAGCCGGACAAGGAAGGGCCGTTCATCGCGCGCAACATCGAGGCGACACGCGAGGCGTACGGCATCGCCGAGACCAAGTCCGAGTCGTACAGCGCGAAGACCGAGCTGACGCCGGCAGAGCTGACGCAGTCGGCGGAGTCGCGGGTCAGCAGCCGCCTGCTGGACCCGTCGCTGGTCTCCGAGGCGTTCCAGCAGCTGCAGCAGGTGCGCGGCTACTACACGGTGCCGTCGACGCTCGACGTCGACCGGTACAAGATCGGCGACAGCGAGCAGCCGCAGGACATCATCATCGCGGCGCGCGAGGTCGACCTGAGCGGCTTGCAGGCCTCGCAGCGCAACTGGGCCAACGACCACACGGTGTACACCCACGGCTACGGCGTCATCGCGGCCCGCGGCAACCAGCGCGGTCCGCAAGGTGAACCGGTGTGGGTCGAGAAGGACATCCCGGGGGTCGGGGACCTCGACATCACGACTCCGCCGCGCATCTACTTCGGTGAGAACTCACCCAGCTACTCCATCGTCGGTCGACCCGACGGTGCCGATCCGATCGAGGTCGACATCCCGAGGGGTGGCTCCAGCACGGCCGATGAGTCCGACGGCGAGTCCGACGCCGAGGCCAACGCACGGACGAACACCTACGACGGCAAGGGCGGCGTCCCGGTCGGCAGCCTGTTCCACAAGCTCCTCTACGCGGCCAAGTTCCAAGAGCCCAACATCGTCTTGTCGAACCGCGTCAACGAGAACTCCAAGATCTTGTACGACCGCAACCCGCGCGAGCGCGTCGAGAAGGTCGCGCCGTGGTTGACCGTCGACGGTGACGCCTACCCGGCGGTCGTGGCAGGGCGTGTGGTCTGGATCGTCGACGGCTACACGACGAGCAACGCCTACCCGTACTCCGAGCACCGCTCGTTGCGTCAGGCGACGGCCGACACGTTGACGCGCGACCGCTCGCAGGCGGCCCTGCCGACCGACGAGATCAACTACATCCGCAACTCGGTCAAGGCAGTGGTTGACGCCTACGACGGCACGGTCGACCTGTACCAGTGGGACACCGAGGACCCGGTCCTGAAGACGTGGATGAAGATCTTCCCTGACACGGTCAAGGCCAAGTCGGCGATCTCGACCGACCTGATGGAGCACCTGCGCTACCCGGTCGACCTGTTCAAGGTGCAGCGCGACGTGCTGACCCGGTACCACGTGGTCGACGAGCAGAAGTTCTACGAGGACGGCGAGCGCTGGCGCATCCCGACCGACCCGAAGCTGGGCTCGAACGCCACGACGCTGCAGCCGCCGTACTACTTGTCGATGAGTCGACCGGGGGAGGAGGCGCCGAAGTTCTCGCTCACGACGGTGTTCTTGCCGAACAGTCGAGAGAACCTGGCCTCGTTCGTGTCGGTGAACTCCGAGGCGACCAGCGACGACTACGGCACGCTGCAGATCTTGGAGCTGCCCAGCAACACCCAGGTGCCCGGCCCCAGCCAGATGGCCAACGACTTCCAGACCGACAAGGGCGTCACGCAGGCGCTGCTGCAGTTCGAGCAGTCCAAGGAAGCGCAGATCCGTCGCGGCAACCTGCTGACGCTGCCGGTCGGCAACGCGTTGCTGTACGTGCAACCGGTCTACATCCAGCGCACGGCCGAGGGCTCGTACCCGGTCTTGCAGTTCGTCGCGGTCTCGTTCGGCGACAGTGTCGGATTCGGGCAGACGCTCGACGAGGCGCTGCGTGTGGCGGTCGGCTTGGAGGAAGGCGACGTCGCGCAGGAGGACACGTCGAACAACGAGGGCGACGGCGCCGATGCTCCGGCGACGGACAAGTCGGTCTCCGACCACCTGCAGGACGCCAGTCGCTACTACAAGCAGGCTCAGCAGGCGCTTGAGGACGGTGACCTGGCGACCTACCAGCGACGCATCGACCAGATGAACGACGCCGTCCAAGCGGCGCTCGACGCGACCGAGCAGGCCGCCGGCAACTGACGGTTGACCGTCGATTCGACTGCGGTCAGCGCGACAACTGGGCCGCCACGGCGTGCGACCCGGTGGGGTCGGCCACGTGCACCAGTTCTGCGGACCGATCGACGGCGGTGATCAGGCGGTGCACGGCGTCCTTCTCGTCCGGCGATGCACACTCGATGATCACGAAGTGCTCGCGCGCGCTGGACGACCCCAACGCACACAGGTTCGGCCGGAACGACTCCAGCCGCAGCAGGATCTCGTCCTGCGTGGTTGCCGAGGCTGTCCGATAGATCAGTACCAACCAGCCGACGGATCCGATGGACGGACCGGATAGGGATCGTTGCATGGAGCACCTCCGGTGGGAGCCGATGTGTGTCGGTCGGCAATCGCGAGCGTCACCTGTGTGCTCAAGCGAAACGTTATGGACACCGTACGCCGAATCGGTCGGACTATCACGCGGTCGACCGCGACGGCGTCGCGCTCACGGGTCCCCGTGCCGCCGTTCCCAGGCCGGCAGGACGAGCCACGTGCCCACAGCGACGACGCTGAGCAAAATGGCGGCTGCCGCTGCGACCGCGGGGGAGAGGATCAGATCGAGCACCAACCACGCGGCGCCGACGTAGGCGACCACGAGCAGCGACAGCCCGACCTGGGCGAGTCGATGCGCGGTGTCGACCAACCACACTCTCCGGCGCTGGTGGAACAGCTGCCGGTGCAGGGCGACGGGGGCCATCAGCAGCAGGGTGGACAACAGGGCACAGACCAAGATGGCGGCGAAGACGCGGCGGTCGTGGGTGCCCAGACGCTCAAAACCCGGTGCGAACGGGACGGCGAGCAGGAACGCGGTGAGGATCTGCACACCGGTCTGGGCGACACGCACCTCCTGCAGCAGCTCGGCCCAGTTGCGGTCGAGCTCGTCGGGATCACTGCGCGTGACCATCGTCGGTCTCGCTCTCCCGTTCGTGCTCGGGAGCTGGCCCCGCAGGGCTCGGCGGCGCCGTCGGGTCGCCCCACGGGTTGGTCGGTTCGTCGGTCGCCGGATCGTGGACCGGGTCGGGGACACCAGGGCCGGGTGTGTTCGTCATCGTTGTTCCTCTCGACATCGGTTCCGTACCCTGCGTCGGGCTCTGGATGCATCAGTGACGCGGCTTCGACTGCCGGCACTGGTCGTCGCGTGCTGCTGCGCGACCATCGCCATTCATCCAGCAGTCGGAGCTCAAGGAGCCCCGTCCAAGAGAGCCCACCGACGATCCGCATGAATCGGACGACCAGGGACAACCGGAGGGACCCCGATTTGGTTCGCCACACCCCGTCCCGTAAAGTAGACGCAGCGACGCGGGGTGGAGCAGCTCGGTAGCTCGCTGGGCTCATAACCCAGAGGTCACAGGTTCAAATCCTGTCCCCGCTACCAATGTGATCTCTCAGGAGATCGGCAAGGCCCGAACCCACGGGAGTGGGTTCGGGCCTTTGTCATGTGATGCGTTGGTAGTCGCGGCTGGGGTCTATGACGAGGGCTCGGATGAGTTCGCCGGTGATGGCGTCCACGATGGTGACGTCGAGGTCTTGGACGAGCAGGATGACGTGGGTTCGGGCGTGGGTTCGTCCGACGCCGATGTGGTGGAGCTTGCCGTTGAGGCGCAGCGTGACGCAGCCGGTCTTGTCGATGCGGTCGTGTCTGATCCGGTCGTGGGTGTCGGCGTCTCGGTTGTTCGCTTCACCCATGCTTGGGAGAAGACCGCCTCCCTCGCCCTGAATCGGCCTGGTTTTAGTTCCTATCCGGTTTCCTGTCCGGCGGTCGCCGGGTTGGCTGATTCAAGGGCAGCGTAGTACTCGGTCTCTGCTTCGACCGGTGTGCGCATGCCGAGTTCGCCG